>WNGQ01001776.1_pt1 | contig 38517 bp, 41 predicted proteins | sample 5407661 | NCBI WGS metagenome assembly WNGQ01 (sample SAMN13153382, study PRJNA577476) | soil metagenome | isolation source: 60 cm soil or saprolite under Garry oak tree replicate 2 | place: USA:California | collected 2016-06-15 | reverse complement strand
GACCTCGTCCAGAAAATCGATGCCTTCGTACAGCGCTACAATCGTTCCAGTCGCCCTTTCGTCTGGACGGCTACGGCCGATTCGATCCTCCAGAAAATCGCCCGACTTTGTTCGCGTATTTCCGGGACACGACACTAGGATCATGTTCGTTGCTTCGCAGATCTTGCGAGACTTGTTCGCCACCGCAGTGCCGTCCCTGAAGGGACTCGGTTCATTCCGCTTCAGCTTTCCCGGCACTTGTGTGCCGGGCTATCCTATGCCGCCACTTCGCGGCTGGAGTTTGGGTCTCGTCCCACTTTCCCTCTTGCGCTGAGGTGCGTCGCGGCCTAGGCGGCATTATGGCACCGCGTTGCGGCCTTCGGGAGTTTCTTGCGAAATCATCTGACGATGAAGTTGATTACGGCGCCTGCGAGCACCTTTGTTCCCGGCGCCGGATCCTGAGTCACGATGATTGAAGCTGGCGACGCGCTGATTGGCTCGGACGGGGGCGGGTTGGCTGCAGTGGGGCTCTCCCCTGGCGATGCAGTGTCGGGCGTCGCTGGCGCTGCGGGAGTCGCCATTGTCACTCTCCCGACAGAGAATCCATCGTCACGCAGAGTTATGGTTGCACTCCCCAGCGGCTGTCCGACGAAGCTCGGCATCACGAATGCTTGTGGCGAAGTCTGCGCTACCAACAAGCTGATTTTGGGAGCGGAAATGTCGGTGGCGCTCGCAGGAGGATTTTGGGCGATCACCAATCCTGCGGTCGCACTGGATATTGAGACTCTGGCAGTCGAACCCAGTTCCAGCCCTCGGTGTGCGATGTTAATATCTGCAGCCCTCTCGCTATCACCGACCGCTTGTGGAATGGCGACCCGCTGCGGACCCAGACTTAAGGCGAGGCGTACCTCCCACCCTCGGCGGACGATCGTTCCGGCGCCGGGCATTTGCGAGAGGACCCTGCCTTCCGCAACTGTTGGGCTGTAATAATTGCGTTCGGCGAGGGTAGTAAGCCCAGAGTCTTCCGCGAGGCGGCGAGCTTCTACAGGAGTCTTGCCGTGCAGGTCGGGCACGACAACCTCGCGGCCATGAATCGCCAGGCGCATTGCGGTGAGGGCGGACAGCAGCGCCACAATGAGCAGGACCAGCGTCATAAAGAAGTAACGAAGCAAGTTGCGCATGTGCCGGATTATAATTTGCGGTTTGTGTAAGTTCTTCGTTTGCGTCAAATCAATTCCTGGGAGATCGCACCGTGAAAGCGTTCGTCTTTGGCTTGCTTATCGGCATTGTCCTCGTGCCGCTCGGGTTTACTTCTATTTTGTTTCTGGCAGTGCACCGGTGGCAACGGCTGCCGGGGCCATGCCATTTGAGCGGACGCTCGCTGCGCGCGCTCTACATGCGCGGTTGGATAAGGAGATGCCGAAAACTGTCCCGATTGCAGCGGACGAATCGGCCTGCCTGGCGGGTGCGCAAGTCTATCGTGAACACTGCGGAATGTGTCATGGGCGTCCGGGCATGCCGTCGCCGATGGCAGAAGGCATGTTTCCCAAGCCGCCCCAGCTGTTTCGAGGCATGGCTGTGACCGACGATGAGCCCGGAGAAACGTGTTGGAAGGTGGCCAACGGGATCCGGCTGACTGGAATGCCGGCGTTCAAGCAGAGCCTCAGCGACACCCAAATGTGGCAGGTAAGCCTGCTGCTGGCAAACGCGAATAAGATCCCTGACTCGGCGAAGCAGTCGCTGACGCCTCCTAATCTTCCACCGGGCGGAATGCCTCCAACTGCGCCGCACTCGAATCGATAGCGTTCCTCTTAGGGCAACGCTTTCCACGCGGACGGGATTGGGTGTGTGGCTTCATATGTGGCAATTTCCGCTTGGTGCTGCAGAGTTAGACCGATGTCGTCGAGAGCCTCCAGAAGACAATGGCGCGTGAATTGGTCAATCTGAAAAGATGCAGCGAAACCGTTGATGTCTTGTACGGCGCAGGCTTCAAGATCGATTGTGAGTTCATAGTCCTCAATCTCCGAGGCTCTGTGTGCGATCTCTGAGACTTCCTGCTCACTCAGAACGACAGTGAGCACGCCGTTCTTCGCACAGTTGTTTGCGAAGATGTCAGCGAAGGAGGGGGCAATTATGGATCGGAAACCGAAGTCGGCGAGCGCCCAGACCGCATGTTCACGGGAGGACCCGCAGCCGAAATTCTTTCCGGCGACTAAAATGCTGGCGCCTGAATACTGCGCCTGATTCAGAACGAAGTTCGGGTCAGGCACTCCGTCGGCTGATCTTCGCCAATCATTGAACAGAAACTCGCCGAAGCCGGTGCGTTCGATGCGCTTCAGGAACTGCTTGGGGATAATCTGGTCGGTGTCAATGTTTGCGCGGAACAGCGGGGCGACCTTGCCGACGTGTTTGCGGAATGGCTGCATGTCAGTATTGTTCCTCGCTCGAGGTGAAACCTCAGGGGCTAAGCCCAACTCGCAGCAAGCACTTGATTGCAGCGCTGGAAGCGCTGCTCCACCCAAAAGCGCTACTCCCCGCCAAAGCGCTGCTCCACGAAAGAGGCGCTCCAGCCAAAATCAGAACCCTTTCGCAGCTTGTGGAAGCCGTGTGAATTCCATCGATATCCGAAACTGGTTTCAGCCATGCGCTTCCAACCTAATCTTGACAGCTCTAGTTGAACTGCCAGTTTCTAATATCAGTAAAATGCCCGGCGATGGCGGCCGCTGCAGCCATCATGGGGCTGACCAAATGCGTGCGTCCGCCGCGGCCCTGGCGTCCTTCGAAATTGCGGTTGCTGGTGGAGGCGCAACGCTCCGCCGGGCGGAGGATATCCGGGTTCATGCCCAGACACATAGAGCAGCCTGACTCCCGCCACTCGAACCCGGCGGCTTGAAAAATCTTATCTAAACCTTCCTGCTCGGCTGCGTGTTTTACGTTTTGCGATCCTGGAACAACCATCGCGCGGACACCGGAGGCGACCCTGTGGCCCTTGGCTACACGGGCAGCGGCGCGCAAATCCTCGAGTCGCGAATTGGTGCATGACCCGATGAATACTCGGTCCACTCGAATCTGTTGCATCGGCGTCCCCGGTTCGAGGCCCATATATTCGAGCATACGTTGAGCGGAGGCACGCTCGGCTTCTGTTTTCGGCAGTTCGGGAACGCGACTGGTGATAGGAACTACCATGCCGGGATTTGTTCCCCAAGTCACAAACGGCGCCAGTTCGGAAGCGTCGATCTCGATGACTGAGTCGTACGTTGCTCCGGGATCGGAGGGGAGTGCGCGCCAGCGAGCTACTGCGATATCCCAGTCTCTGCCTGCGGGAGCGAAACGGCGGCCCTTCAAGTACGCGATCGTCCTCTCATCCGGAGCGACCAGGCCAGCGCGGGCGCCAGCCTCGATGCTCATATTGCAAAGTGTCATTCTGCCCTCGACGGAGAGCGAACGCACCGCCTCGCCCGCGTATTCGATCACGTGCCCGGTTGCGCCATCGGTACCGATCTTGCCGATGATTCCCAAGGCAAGGTCCTTTGCGGAAACGCCTTCTCCGAGTTGGCCGCTAACGTGAATGAGCATAGTCTTCGGCTTGCGCTGGGGCAGGCACTGGGTTGCGAGCACGTGCTCGACTTCCGAAGTGCCGATGCCGAATGCTAACGCGCCGAAAGCGCCGTGGGTACTGGTATGGCTGTCTCCGCAGACGATGGTCATTCCTGGCTGAGTGAATCCGAGCTCGGGACCGATGACGTGGACGATGCCCTGTTCGGGCGAATCTATGTCGAAAAGGCGGACCCCGAAGTCCCGGCAGTTTCGTTGCAGTGCCTCGATCTGCAGCCTGGCAATGGGATCGAGAATGGGAGTGCCGCGGGGTTCGGTTGGAACATTGTGATCAACGGTCGCGATGGTACGCTGTGGCTCGCGGACCTTGCGGCCCGCGACACGAAGACCTTCGAACGCCTGTGGGGATGTGACCTCGTGGACGAGGTGCAAATCCACATACAGAAGCGGCGGTTGCCCGGATGGCGTCGAGACGACGTGCTCGTCCCAGACCTTCTGAAAGAGTGTGCGTGACATGAATCCGACAGTACTAGTTTACCAACAAAGCGAGATGACCGAAGTAGGGGCAGGGCATAAACCACGAAGGACACGAAGTTTCACGAAGGAAACCCAGAGATGCCGCTGTTCGTGAAAATTCGTGATTTATACCGAATGGTCCTCGTCGTGTGAGCTTCCGTTGGTCATGTAGAACAGGAGCATTGCCGCCACTCCTAACAGAGGGACTATGAAGCCAAATCTTAGGCTTCCGGTTCGTGTGGAGACCGCGCCAACCACCCAGGGCAGAATTGCACCGCCAGTATTACCGCTGGCGAACACGGCGCCGCTGGCGCGGTTCGCCGATTGGCCAAACCAGCCCGATAAAAGAGAAACGCTGATGGGGAAGATGGAAGCCAGTCCGAGACCGGCCAGCACTGAACCAGTGATCAGTAGACCCACGCCACGCGCGGCCACGATCGCGAATCCTCCGAAGAGAGCCAGGCACAGGCCAATTTTGGCGACCGTAGTTTCGCGACTGAACTTTAGAGCAAAGGGTGCGAGGGCGCGTCCTGCGAGCAGCGCTCCCCAGTAAAAAGATGGCATCATTGCCCAAAAAGAATGCTGGCCTGAATCCAAGCGACGGGCGTAAGAGGCAATCCATCCACCGAAGGATGTTTCCGTTCCGACGTAGATGAAAAACAAGATGCAGATCAGTGGTAACCAGCGACTTTCCCAAACGGTATGGCGCGGGCCGGGAGGAGTCGCAAGCGCGCGAGTATCGGGCTCAAAGCGCACGACTGCGAGAGCGATCAAAAGAACGAGCAATGCCGATGCTGTGCCATACAGGAATAACGAAGTCTGGTGCATCCTTTGTGCGAAAGCGATGAGAAAAGGAGAGCTGACCGCGCCAATTCCCCAAACTGCATTTATCAGATTAAGTGCGGAGGCGCTGCCCTGGGGATTTATTTCAGCAGTCCTCAGGTTGCCGGCCGGCGTTGTGATCCCATGGCCAACACCAAAGGTAGAAACTGAAACCAGACCAAGCAGCCATGGTCCACAAGTGAGCAAAGCCATGCCCAAGGCCATCAGCGCTGCACCGGCGATGAGGGTGAAGCGATAGCCCCGACGCTCAACCAGTACTCCCGAAGCGAACATGCCGACCATCGAACTGAAGAATTGGGCAGAGATCAGGTAGCCAGCTTGCTCGTCAGTTAACGACCAGCGCGCAGATAAAATCGGAAGCATGGGGCCGAGAAAGGTCATCACGATTCCCGTCAGCAGGAAATCGATGTGGATCAGAGCTGTGCCGCTGGTGGCGATGCCGAACTTCATTTTGGGGAGAGTGCTGGAGCCCATGATTTATGATGAGTGTAAATCCAGCGCGCCTTTTCGGCACGAGCTCAGTTTTCGAGAGAAGAATGCTTAACGGCAAACGCATAGCAGTGGTGCTACCTGCTTACAATGCGGAGAAGACACTTCGCGCGACTGTAGAAGAGTTGCCGGAGATCGTCGATAGCCGCATACTCGTCGATGATTACAGCGCGGACCGCACAGTGGAAGTCGCCCGTGAAATTGGGCTGGTGCACTTTGTACACGACCGGAACTACGGCTACGGACGCAACCAGCAGACCTGTTACCGAGAGGCACTGGCTGAAGGCGCAGATGTCGTGATCATGGTCCACCCGGATTACCAGTACACTCCGCTGCTGGTGACGGCGATGGCCAGCATGGTGGCTTACGGTATCTATGACGTAGTGCTGGGGTCAAGAATCATCGGTGGACAGGCCCTGCGCGGGGGAATGCCGCTCTACAAATACATTTTCAATAGGTTTCTGACTGCCTTTGAGAATCTTTTTTTGAGGATCAAGGTTTCCGAATATCACACAGGGTACAGAGCATTCAGCCGTGAAGTCCTAACCAAACTGCCGCTGGTCGAAAATTCCGATGACTTTGTTTTTGATAACCAGATGCTGGCGCAGTGCGCCTACTTCGGGTTCCGAATTGGCGAAGTCTCCTGTCCGACGAAATATTTTCCGGAAGCTTCGTCGATCAATTTTCGTCGCAGCGTGAAATACGGGCTTGGCGTACTGGGAACAACCCTTCAATTCGCTCTTCAGAAATGGGGGCTAGGGCGGTTTCGAATTTTTGATCCCGAAGGACGCAGGCTGGAGCCGGGAATGGCCAACTATTATGCGCGTGGAATCGCAGGCAGCCCTCAGGGATAGCGAACATGAATCCCTGGGTGAGTCGGTGGCGCCTGCCAACCCGACCGGTCTAAAAGAACTCACGATTCTGTTTTTTCTCACTGCCTTCACCATTCTGGTTCATGGCTATCATCCGTTTGTCGAGGATGCAGAGATCTATGTGCCGGGAATTAAGAAGCTGTTGAATCCGGCGCTGTACCCATATAACGACGTTTTTTTTGCTTCCCATGCCAGGATGACCTTGTTCCCAAACCTAATCGCGTGGTCTGTGCGTATTACTCACCTGCCGCTCGAATGGGTCCTGATGGCGTGGTATTTCGTCTGCGTATTTTCTTTGCTGTTGGCGTGCTGGAAGCTGGGGCGGATCTGCTTTAGAAGCTCGCGAGCGGCCCTAGCCAGTGCTGTTCTGGTCGCGTCAGTGCTGACGATTCCAGTAGCAGGGACCGCGCTCTATATTGTGGACCAGTATTTAAACACACGGTCTTTTTCGACCGCCTCCGTGTTGTGGATCATCATAGCTGCGGTCCAGCGGCAATACGCGCGGACAGCCGCCTGGTTTGTTCTCAGCGCGCTGATTCATCCGCTGATGGCTGCATTCGGGCTGGTTTACGCAGTACTGTTGCTCTGGAGACGGTGGGTGCGGCCACCGCTTCGAAAGCAATATGCTTTTGCGTTGATGCTGTCTCCAGTGGCTCTTTTCCCCGAGGTTACGGGTGCATACAAGCGGGCGCTTGACAGCCATCCATACTTCTTTCTGCTCCGCTGGGAGTGGTATGAATGGGTGGGCATTCTTGCTCCGCTGCTCATTCTCTGGGGGATTGGACGCATTGCTCGTCGAAAGAATCTCGCAACTTTGGAACTGTTGTGCTCCACTAGCATCATTTTCGGTGCTTTCTTCTTTGTCGCCGGGCTAGTGATCACGATTCCGCGACAGTTTGCCAGATTCGTTGAACTCCAGCCAATGCGCAGCCTGCATCTGATCTACATTCTTTTCTTTGTAATTTTGGGGGGAATGCTAGCGGAGCATGTTCTCAGGGCCAGGATATGGAGATGGCTGGCGCTTTTTTGCCCCTTGTGTCTGGCAATGTTCTACGCACAGCGACGGCTTTTTCCGGTGACGCCGCACCTTGAATGGCCCGGACGGAAGATGGATAACGAATGGGTACAGGGGTTTGCCTGGATCCGCGACAACACGCCAGCGAACGCGTATTTCGTGCTTAATCCCAACCACATGCGGTTGCCGGGAGAAGATCAGCACGGATTTCGCGCGATTGCAGAACGCTCGATGCTGGCGGACCAGGTGAAGGACAGCGGTGCGGTTACCATGTTTCCGGCGCTGGCGCAGACTTGGTTGGAGCAGGTAAGCAGCGAAGATGGCTGGGCGAACTTCACCGCTGCGGATTTCGAACGGCTGCACCGGCGTTTTGGTGTGGACTGGGTCGTGTTAGAGCGAGCGGGAGTGGCGGACCTGGAGTGTCCTTACCGGAATTCCACTTTGCTGGTCTGCCAGATAGGCCTCGAGCCTCAAAGGCCTAAAGCACAGTAAAATAGTCCTTCTCGTGTGAGTTCTTAAGATCTTTGGAAAGAAGGCAAGGTGCATTGAGCCATGAAGTTGCTTCGACCGATTGCGATTGCGGTTCTTCTTGTCGGTTTTTTCTTTTATTACACGACCTACCGTTCGGGAACGTTTCGGACGGTGAACTCACCGGGCGCAAAGGTGGAGATCACCGAGGCGGCTGGCACCGAACCGCTTGACCAGGAAGAGCAGAACAACATCTCGGTGTATCACAAAAATATTGGTTCGGTCGTGAACGTGACTTCCAAAGCTGTTGCATTCGACTTTTTCTACGGTCTTGTGCCTCAGGAGGGACAGGGATCGGGCTTCATTATCGATCGCGATGGCCATGTTCTTACCAATTATCACGTGATTGCGGACGCCCGGCAGGTGGAAGTTGTCCTGCACAACCGCAAGAAGTATCGCGCGACGGTGGTGGGCACAGACCGCTCGCACGATCTGGCAATCATACAAATCAAGGCGCCGGACCTGGCTCCGATGGTGCTGGGGGATTCGAGAAATCTCCAAGTGGGGCAAAAAGTTTATGCGATCGGGAATCCTTTTGGCCTTGCAGGCACGCTGACCAGCGGAATTGTGAGCTCGATACGCCAAGTGCAGGAGCCAGATGGAGTCCAATTGACGAAGCGATCCAGACCGACGCTGCTATTAATCCGGGCAACTCGGGCGGGCCGCTGCTGAACTCGCATGGCGAGGTAATAGGCATCAACACGATGATTGCTTCCAATGTGGGCCAGAATGCGGGTATTGGTTTTGCGATTCCGATCAATACCGCAAAGGCAGTATTGAATGACCTGCTCACGCTGGGCAGAGTCCGGCGTCCCGCGTTGGGAGTGCTTACGCTTCCAATCAGCCCCGATATTGCGAGTGATCTCGGATTAGCTTCCGATTATGGGCTGCTGATTGTGCGGGTGACGGCCGGCGGAGCTGCTGAGCGCGCGGGCTTGCGGGGAGGCTCGGAGCGTGCCTATCTGGGTAACATGCCAATCATGGTTGGCGGCGACCTGATCGTTGCGATCGACGGACAGCAGGTGCAAGATCAGCAGCAGCTTGCGCAAATGATGAACAACCACCGAGCTGGGGATGCGGTCAAGGTCACGATTTATCGTGGTAAGCGAAAGATGGATGTGGATGTGACGCTGGGGGAGGCGCGGGAACAGGTTTAGCGAGCCGCGAGGGTTTGGCGTGTTTGCAGAGCTGGTTGCCTCCAAGCACAACGCGATGCGAATCTGGGATTTGACTCGCACTCGCAGGCTGGGCTAGCCTCAGAAGTCCACTGGCGTTGACCCGAGAGCAGTGACCCGAGAGAGGATATGCTGAAAGCGATTTCCACTTATATCTACGTCAAAGAACGTCTGCACCCGGGTCTGTTGGACAAACTCGCCAGCGGAGGCGCACAGGCGATTGAAATTTTCGGTGCCCGGCAGCACCTGCAGCATGTTCGAGAGATTGCGGATTGGTTTCGCACAAGCGGTATTCCGTTGCACTCGGTCCATGCCCCGCTCTATGCGGACTACGAATGGGGGCGGACCGGAGCTCCTCCCATTAACGTGGCTTCGACGGACCGGGCGGCGCGAATCGAAGCCATGGACGAAATCAAGCGCGCGATCGAATTGGCAGAACACATCCCGTTCCGATTTCTGATTCAGCATATCGGCGTGGCCAACGAGTCATACGACGAGCGCAAATTCGAAGCGGCGATGACATCAATAGAGCACCTGCGGGCATTTGCGAAGCCGCTCGGAGTGCGGGTGCTGCTGGAGAACATTCCGAACGAGCTTTCCGTTCCCGAGCGCCTGGTGGAGCTCATTCGTACATCGCACTTTGATGACGTCGGAGTCTGTTTCGACACGGGACATGCGCATATTATGAGCGACGTATCCTCGGCGTTCGAAACCGCGAAGAAATACATTCACTCAACGCACATTCACGATAATGCGAAAGACCGCGACTCGCACCTTTGGCCTGGCGCTGGAACCATCGATTGGAAGCAGACACTGGAACTGTTGAGCGAGGCGCCACACAAGCCGCCGCTGCTGCTGGAAATTGAAGAAAACGAGAAGGTCAATCCAGTGGAAAAAATGGGCGAAATCTTCGGGAATCTGGTACCGGCTTAGGTTCTAAGCGACCGCATTCGACCATGTAGGGGCGGGTGCCCTCACCCGCCCTCCCCAGACGAGGGCGTCCGGAGCTACATGGTCACTGCAAATCCTCAAATGAATCCTGTAGCGACAATTTCTGAAATCGGCAAGCACGAAGGACAGGCAGTCACGATTCGAGGCTGGCTTTATAACCTGCGCGAAAGCGGGAAACTACTGTTTCCGATTTTTCGTGACGGGAGTGGAATTATTCAGGGGGTGGTCGCCAAGAATGCCGTTCCGGCGGAAATCTTCGATGCGGTAAAGGGATTGACGCAGGAATCGAGCGTGATTGTAGAAGGCAAGGTGCGTGCGGACAAGCGGGCTCCTGGCGGATTTGAACTCGACGTCTCGAGCGTGCAAGTGCTGCAGCGAGTGCCGGAGAATGATCCGTTCCCAATATCGCTCAAAGAACACGGCGTTGATTTTCTGATGGACCATCGACACTTGTGGATACGCACTCCACGCCAGGCAGCGATTCTGCGGGTGCGGGCGGAAATCATTAAAGCCGCGCGCGACTTCTTCGACGAGCGTGGTTTCACGCTCACCGACCCGCCAATTCTCACTCCAGCAGCATGCGAAGGTACGACAACTCTGTTTCCGGTGGACTATTTTGACGAGCAAGCGTACCTGACGCAATCCGGGCAGCTTTACATCGAAGCGACAGCTATGGCCCTCGGCAAAGTGTATTCGTTTGGGCCCACCTTTCGGGCGGAAAAATCCAAGACCCGGCGCCATCTGACCGAGTTCTGGATGGTGGAACCGGAAGTAGCGTACGCCACATTGGAAGACCTAATGGACCTGGCGGAAAACTTCATCACCTTCATCGTGAGGCGATGTCTGGAAAGACGGCCAGCGGATTTGCAGACGATTGGCCGCGATATCGCGAAGCTGGAGAAGATTTCGCCGCCATTTCCGCGAATCACTTATGACGAAGCGGCGAAGATGCTGCAGGAAGGACATGCAAAGGGCGCGCTGGAAAATAAATTCGAATGGGGCGGCGACCTCGGCTCACCGGACGAAACCTATCTGTCGGCACAATTCGAAAAGCCGATCATGGTGCACCGTTACCCGGCGCAGGTGAAAGCTTTTTATATGGAGCCGGACCCGGATCGTCCAGAGCTGGCCCTGTGCCTGGATGTGCTGGCGCCAGAGGGTTATGGCGAAATCATCGGCGGCTCGCAGCGCATGGCTTCTTACGATTTGCTGCTGAAACGAATCCGCGAGCACGGATTGCCCGAAGAAGCGTTCAAGTGGTATCTCGATCTACGAAAGTTCGGTGGGGTGCCGCATGCTGGATTCGGGATGGGGATTGAGCGGGTAGTGGCGTGGATTTGCGGGCTGGAACATGTGCGGGAAACGATTCCGTTCGCGAGGACGCTGCATAGGCTGTATCCGTAATCATCACTGCTAATACGAAGGCATTATGAAGCAGGTTCCTTCGGGAGGCTCCATGAAGAGGATGCTGTTTGCGTGTCTCATCATATTGGTTCCGATGCTGGCGGTTGCGCAGAGACCTGAACAGAAGCCTGAGATTCCGATTGAGAAGTGGACCGGGAAGACGATCATGCTCATTGGCGCGCATGCCGACGATGATGCTCTCTCGCACGGAACGTTGGCCATGCTTCAGGCGCACGGCAACCAGGTATACGTAGTTACTCTCACCACCGGAAATGTTGGCACCCAAGACCCGAACTTATCGCGGACACAACTCGCGCAGATTCGCCGTCGAGAAGAATTGGCTGCGCTGGCTGAGCTTGGGATCCCTGGAGAGCACTACATCAATCTGGGATACGACGACGGGCTCCTCGAATTTGAAGACCGCAAGGCCGTGGTGGAAAATCTGGTGCGCTGGATTCGAAAGATGCGGCCGGATCTGTTAATGGCATGGGACCCGGGGAAAAATTATCAACGATGGCACAAGTCTGACCATCGGGCGGCCGCTTACCTGGCTGCAGATGCGGCCCGCGCGGCCATGTGGCGCCTGCTTTTCGAGGGTCAGATCACCCAAGAGGGGCTAAAGGAGTACATGATTCCTGAGTACCTCTTCTACAACGATTACGATCAGGAAGACGAGAATACATGGGTCGACATTAGCGACTTTGTCGAGAAAAAGGTAAATGCCGGGGCAAAATATGTCAGCCAGTATGGACCGGGCTGGAAGAACTACAAAGCGAACCTTTCAGAAACCGAGCTGAAGCAAATGAAGGACGAGATGCGGGGACGGGTCCGGACAAAAGATGGCAAACCTGTTGAAGGATTTCGTTACTATAAGGGCCTCCCCGATGCCATTGGAAAATAGCTCTGAGTCACGTGCATAATCGCAGGTACCGATACGGCCAGAGTCTAATGACTTAGTTCGTCCGACCAGATTACTTTCTCGATTGAGACTATGACGACAACCACAACTTCCAGCAGCATCACTCCCAAAAAAATTCGAGTCATTGGTGTGCCGCTGGATCTAGGGCAATCGCGTCGTGGTGTCGACATGGGGCCGTCGGCCGTGCGAGTGGCGGGGCTCGAGGCTCGCCTGGAACAGTTGGGGCATGTGGTCGAGGACGCGGGGAACATCTCAGTAGCCATGCCGGAGCAGAAGAAGGAAGGGGATGTGCACGCAAAGTATTTGAAGGAGATCACCGCGACCTGTACGAAACACGCGGAGCTGGTGCTGAAAACTTTGGAAGCGGGGAAAGTTCCGCTGGTGCTCGGCGGGGACCACTCGGTTGGCGCGGGAACGGTCGCGGGAGTCGCGGAGTTCTATCGCCGGCAGAACCAGAAGATTGGTTTGATCTGGATTGATGCCCACACCGATATCAATACGCCCGAAAGCTCTCCCAGCGGAAACGTGCACGGCATGCCGCTGGCCGCGATCATGGGACTGGGGCCGCCGGAGCTGGCCAACATCTTCAATTTCTCGCCGAAAGTAGTGCCTGAGAACTGCGTGCTGGTGGGAGTGCGCGACATAGACGCCATCGAAAAAGCCAACGTGCGTCGCGCCGGGATTGAAGTGTTCACGATGCGCGATATCGACGAGCGCGGGATGCGCACCGTGATGGAAGAAGCCCTGCGTGCAGCGGGTCGCGGCACTGCCGGTTACCACGTGTCGCTCGATATGGATTGGATTGATCCCGAGGACGCGCCCGGGGTGGGCACTCCGGTTCGCGGCGGCGCGACTTATCGTGAGGCGCATCTCGCGATGGAAATCATTGCGGACCACGGACGCATGACAAGTTTCGAAATCGTGGAAGTAAATCCCGTGATTGACGAGCACAACCGTACGGCCGATCTTGCGGTTGAGCTGACGCTGTCGGCGTTTGGCAAGAAAATCCTCTAAAGAATTGAATCATTGAATCATCGGGGATCGAATCATTTGGCTCCCGAGGCTGAGGTTTGCAATGATTCAATCCCCGGATGGTTCAATGACTCAATTCGTCCTCCCCTATAATGTTTGCTGCTCCTTCGATCGAAATGATTCGTCCTGATTACAAGGAATTTTCCCGGCTAGCACGCGAGGCTACGCTCGTCCCAGTGGTGAAGTCCGTGATGGCGGACTTGCTGACTCCTGTCTCCGCCTTTCTGGCTATTTCTCGCGGCGAGAAACAGGCGTTCCTTCTCGAATCGATTGAGCGCGGCGAGCAGATTGGGCGCTACACGTTTCTGGGCGCGCGTCCGTACATGCAATTGCGCACGCGCGCCGAAGAAGCTGTGATCGAGAAGGGGAAAAAGCGTGAGGTACGACAAGGAAGCGTCTTCCAGATTGCGAAAGAACTCCTGCAGCAGCACCGGCCTGCAGTGGTATCCGGCATGCCTCCATTTACAGCCGGCGCGGTCGGATTCTGCTCGTACGACATCGCGCGCCAGCTGGAGAACATTGGCGACGAAACGGAAGATGATCTTCACCTCCCAGATTGCGTACTGATGTTTTTTGACCGTCTGCTGGCATTCGACCACCTGCACCACCAAATCCACATCATCGCCGCGGCGGATGTTTCGGCGGAAAGCCCGCGGAATGCCTACGATCGTGCGGTTACCGACATTGGGGTGATCGAAAAGAAGTTGGCGGCTGGATTGCGGCCTGTCCAGTGGCAGACGCAGCGACACAAGGCCTACAGCAAACTCAAAGTGCAACCGGTCACGGCCCGCAAGAAATTTGAAGAGTCGGTGACCAAGGCGAAAGAGTATATCGCTGCAGGGGACATTTTTCAGGTCGTACTTTCGCAGCGTCTGGACTTTACGCCGGAGGCGCCGCCGTTCGATATCTATCGCGCGTTGCGGGCGGTGAATCCTTCGCCTTATATGTATTTCCTGAAGATGGGCGACACGCACGTGCTGGGCTCGTCGCCGGAGATGCTGGTGCGCGTAACCGGGCGCAAGCTAGAGTACCGGCCGATAGCCGGGACGCATCCGCGCGGGCGCGACGAAGCCGAAGACCAACGGCTTCAGGAAAACATGTTGAGCGACGAAAAAGAACGCGCAGAGCACGTGATGCTGGTCGACCTGGCCCTGGAAGGGAAGCTGCGGGCGGAACTGCACGCGCTCGATGCGTTCGCTGCGTGTTTCCCCGCTGGCACACTGAGCGGCGCGCCGAAAGTTCGCGCCATGCAGATCATCGAAGAGCTGGAGCCAACGCGGCGGGCGATTTATGGCGGATCAGTCCTTTATGCTGACTTCGCTGGGAATCTGGACTCCTGCATCGCCATACGAACTATGCTAATGCAGGGCACGAAGGCGTATCTGCAGGCAGGAGCGGGCATCGTCGCTGACTCCGATCCGGCCAGTGAATACCAGGAAAGTTTGAACAAAGCGAAGGCGGTATTGAGAGCGGTTGAGACTGCACGAGGGGCCGGCTAGCGTCTATTCTCAACAGCGTAAGTCCAACTATTGGTTCAAGATGCATGTCGAACGAAACCGCGCGTGTTGAGCGTTCTCGGATGGCGTCTTCGCCATCGCCATCACATTGCTGATTCTGGATTTGAAGGTCCCCTCAGTGACACAGGGGCATCTGGGATCGGCGCTGGCGCGGCAATGGCCAACCTATGCCGCGTTTCTGATCAGCTTCTGGTTTATTGGGATTATGTGGGTGAACCATCATCGGCTGTTCAACCACATTCAGCGGTCGGATAACCGGCTTCTTTTTCTGAATCTTCTGTTGCTCCTTGGGGTGACAGTGGTTCCGTTCCCCACCGCTCTTCTGGCGGCCCACTTCTACTCTCCAGGCAGAACGGTGGCAACAGCGGTCTTCAATGGCACATACGTTGTGCTTGCCGTCTTCTTTAACCTGCTGTGGCACCATGCAGTTAGACGCGGATTACTGGATTCAGCGACACTCGAATCCGCCGATGCCATTTCCAGGCAGTACGCGATTGGACCGATCTCGTATCTCCTGTGTTTTGGGCTTACCTGGATCAGCGTTCCGGCAAGTTTGATTGTGAACATCGGCCTGGCAGTGTTTTTTGCGCTCCCACCCAAGAATCGGATCCGGACCGCGCATGCGTAAGGGCAGATGCAGATTGCAACGAAATTGTTGCATTTCTTGATTCTCCCGGCGTAAGATGAAGCTGGACGCGTTATTTGGTGTCCGGTTCTGTTCAACTGCCCTTTCTTCCTGGGTTCGAAACAAACGAGTTGTCTCAAAAACCGAGGTAAGCAGGTTTGCCTCTGACCAGCTTTGGAGAGACCTCTTATGTCCTGGTACGCGTACTGCCTCACCGAGCAACGGAACCTCACTAACGGAACACGAACAAGGCGGCCATTTATCCTGGAGGGGATCCAGGGAGTGAATGGAGCCACAGTCTTGAGTTATCCCAGCGGCGACTTTGCAGTTGTCGTAAGCGAATTTGATCGCGCGACCACCGGTTTGGACGAGAAGCATGTTCTGGAGCACGCGAGAGTGGTAAGTGTGTGCTTCCGGCAGGGGACAGTGTTGCCGTTCCGGTTCGGGACGATCTTCGACAGCGATGATTGTCTGAGACACGCTGTACGCGCTAACCGCCGCGCCTTTGGCCAGAGCGTTGCCCACCTCAAGGGCAAAGCCGAAATGCATGTGAAGTTGCTGGTCAGAGACGGTTCGCTGAGGCTGCTTCAGGATGTGAAGATTCCGGATACCGTGGGCGGAGAATACCTGTCGAAGTTAAGAGAAAAAGCCATGTGCGACCGGGAGCGCCAGACCAAGGCCAGGGCGATTTCAGTGCAAGTACACAGGCTGTTCAATCCGCTAGAAGAAGAAATCAGTTGTAAGCGGGTTGACACCGACGGAATGCTGATAGATATCGCCCACTTGATTGATTCCAAGTCCGTGGAAAAATACCAGAACCGCTATTCCAGCGCCGCCAAACAATTAAAGAACTGCGAAATTTCTGTTAGTGGGCCTTGGCCTCCTTACCATTTCCTGCCGGGGAAGCTGCGGACCGTCGCCTAAAACGCGGCGGTGTCTTTCGCCCTTTCAGGGCTTAATTCAACTCCTGTGGTTGACCCAGGGCTTGCGCCCTGGGCTGCATTCTATAGCCGCTTCGCGGCTTGCGCACTGTGGGCGGTGGCAATTCCGATGTCGGCCAAAGGATAAGCAAGCCGGACGGCCCCGCCCGAAAACGGCACGGCCACGTAAAGCACCCGCATACCAAAGGCATTGCGCTTGCGAGTTTCCACACCAGTGTCTCCACGCAGGGCGGCGGCGAACTCAGGGCGGTGGCCCTCATTTTCTAGAGATAGGACTTGAGCTTCAGAGTCGGCAACTACTTTGCCATTCGCATCGATCACGGTGGCGCGCGCTCCGGCGTATTGCCCTTCCTGCGACGTGATGTCCTCAATTTTGTGCCCACGGTCGGTGTTCACCCGGCTCGCGAACATCCGCGCCTTTTCAGTGAGATTGCGCTGGATTTCCTCGCGCAAGACATTCTCCCAGTAACGATGCACGCCGAAGCCGACGCTGATGACCGCGGCCGCAATCATTGCTAGAAATGAGCTAAAGAGGATTAGAAAGACAGGCAGCCGCGGAATCTTCGTCTGCTGAGATGATCGGCTCAAGCCGGAAGCCGTCAGCGTCTCAGGTTCATTTGCCATTGGTTGCCAGAGCCAGAGAGAGCAGCGCCTTCTGTTCAACGTCATGGGCTTTTGCGGAGCCGGTTGCCGGACTCGGGCTAGCTGAACGCTTTACTGAGAGAACGGAGCGGTCACCCGCAAGATGGCGCAACCGGCGGAGGACGTAGTTAAGGGCTCCCATGTTTGCCGGCTCTTCTTGCACCCACACGATCTCACGGGCCTTGGGGTGGCGATCGAGTTCGGCTACGAGCTCGGCTTCCGGAAATGGGTAGAGTTGTTCGATGAAGGTGATAGCGATCGCCGCGTCTTTTCTCTTCTTTCGTTCCATGCGCAGCTCATGGCCAATTTTCCCGGTGCAGAGCAGGATTCGCCTGGCATCAGTCACTTCGCCATCGGGACGTACTTTCAAGAAGCTTCCACTTGAGAACTCTTCGATAGAGGAAGACGCTTCGGGATGGCGGAGCATGCTCTTGGGAGTGAACACCACGAGGGGTTTCCGCCATGAGCGCAGGGCCTGACGCCGGAGCAGATGAAAATACTGAGCCGCGGTTGAGGGCTGGCAAATCTGGAAATTGTCGAGTGCTGCGAGCTGGAGAAACCGCTCAATGCGAGCGCTGGAGTGCTCAGGCCCCTGACCTTCATATCCGTGAGGGAGAAGCAGCACGAGGCCAGAAAGCAGGTTCCACTTGGCTTCTCCGGCTACGATGAATTGGTCAATGATCGCCTGCGCAACGTTAGCAAAATCTCCGAACTGCGCCTCCCACAAGACCAGCGTTTCTGGAAAATCACGGCTGTAGCCGTATTCAAAACCCAATACACCGGCCTCCGACAAAGTGGAGTTGTAGATTGCACAACGCGCCTGCGTTTCTGAGATGTGTTGCAGGGGAACGTATTCCATTTCGGTCTCAGTGTCGAGAAGGACAGAGTGGCGTTGGTTGAAGGTGCCGCGGCGCGTGTCCTGCCCACTGAGCCGGACTGGAGTTCCGCCCTCTACGAGACTGGCGCAAGCGAGCGCCTCCGCCATGCCATAGTCAACGGGCCGTCTGGCAGCGCCCATTTCGGCGCGCTGTTCAAGCAACTTCTTAACTTTGGGATGAATATAGAAGTCTGCAGGATAGGCCGTAAGACGCTCGGTGAGATGAAGCAGTTCGTTTGCCGAGACAGCTGTTTCCACTTCGTATTGTGGCTTGTAGCGTCCCCCTTGATAATCGTTCCAGTAATCCGGTAACTCGCGGAGACTGGGCTTCTTTCTTACGCTGCCCGCGCGCTTCTGTGCTGCTTCGAGTTCGGCCTTGATGGCTTCGGCACGAGATGACGCATCCTGAATTCCGACGTCTTCGGCGTAAATCTCCCAGAGCGGCGGATGCTCTTTGATAGCTTTGTAGATGCGCGGCTGGGTAATGGTGGGATCATCGACCTCGCTATGTCCGTGGCGTCGATACCCGATCAAATCAATTACGACATCGCTGCCGAAGGTGTAGCGATATTCGACTGCCAGAGCCCCCACGCGCAGAACGGCATCCACATCCTCACCATTCACATGGAAGATCGGGATGCTCTGTCGCCGCGCAAGTTGAGCTGCGAAACGCGAGGAATGAAGTTCCTGTGAGACGGTGGTGAATCCGATCAAATTGTTCACGATCACGTGCACGGTCCCACCCACGCTGAAACCAGGAATGTCGGCAAAGTTCAGGGTCTCAGCGAAGACACCCTGGCCGGCGAATGCGCCATCGCCGTGAACCAGCAACGGGAGAAATTGTTTGCCGCCGCCTTCACCGGCGCGTTCCTGTTTAGCACGCGTGCGTCCAACGGTGACCGGGTCTACGGCTTCAAGATGGCTCGGATTCGACACCAGGTGAATATGGATTTTTGCGCCGCTGCGAGTCACATACTGGCCAGTGGCGCCCATGTGGTATTTCACATCGCCGCCCCCTAGAACGCTGCGAGGGTCGACATCTTCGAATCCGGCAAAAACCTCTTCCGGCGCGCGTCGGGCGATGTGGGCGATGACATTCAAACGCCCGCGATGGCTCATGCCCATCACCAACTCTATGACACCGTGCTGTCCCGCGCCTTCGAGAATTTCATCGACCAGAGGTATAAGCGCAGTCACGCCTTCCAGAGAAAACCGTTTCGATCCCAGGTATCGTTGCTGCAGCACGAGTTCAAACAAGTCGGCGCGGATCAATTGATCGAGCGCGCGCTCCTGGTCAATTGCCGGCTGCGGACCCTCCAAGCGTTCCTGGATCCAGCGGCGGCGTCCGAGGTCAGGGATATGCATGAATTCGACGCCTACAGTGCCACCGTACACGCGGCGGGCTTCCTCAGCGAACTCGCCTTCGATCCGCAGTTCGGGGTGCTGCATGGGCTGTAAGAATCCAAGTGGATCGAGGTCAGCTTCCAGATATCCCCAATGGCGGAAGGCGTCGAACACTCGCTCGCGCTCACCGTTGGGGGCTTCCATCAATGCTGTGCCGGCGGAATTGCTGGTTTTCAACTGTCGGTTGGGCATAAAGACATCTATCTATAGGATAAAGGATGCGGAACTGCGTGTGCTCGATTCGAGCGTAACTTTAGTATGGAACTTGAAGCAGCGCCGAAAGCGCTTTGAGCCGTTCTATTCCTGCGTCTCGGTTGCCAGCGGATTACTGAAGAAAAACCACCAGTAGCCTGCCGTCAGAGTGATACCCGCCGCCACTGGCGTTCTTTGCATCCTGCACCGGATTCGGGGGCAGATAGTAATTCAGGCTCTTTATCTTTCCTGACTTGTCCAGACTCTGGGCAATATTCTCGCGCTCGGTGTCCGCGTCGGGATCAATCTTGTGGGTGAGCTTGCCGGTGCGGACGTCTTTCTCGAATCCAGTATCGTGCGTCCCCGCGCCGACCCACACGACTTCATTGTTCCAAGTGAATGGCGCCTTCCACATGCGGAAATGATGTCGGCTGGCCACGACCGCATAAGCCTGTGCTTGCTCATAGCCGAAATCCTGCATGCGGTCGAACAAATAAAGATGGCTCATCGGCATCTCGAGATAGTCCTTCTTCTCGTATGTATTGAGGATCGCCTTGAGCCCTGCTTCTTTGCTGTCCACGTCGGCAAGGTGCCAGTCGGCCGCTTCGAGTGCGGCTTGGACGCGATCTTGACTGCCGATGAAGACGAAGTTGACCATGTCGCCCAAATTGCCGAGGTGGTCATGAACTCGACGCGGAAGACCGTCGATGTACTGGCGAAGATCGGAGTCCAAAAGAATTGTAGGGGGTTTCACGCTGGACGAAGTGCTAGATGATGGAGTCGAGGTTGCCGTGCCACTAACCACATTCGAAGATTGAGTTTGGTTCGCAGCGGACGACCCAAATTGTCCTTGGAGCCATACCTGTGCAGCCGACGACAGTTGTTCCTTTACACCTTTCGGTTGCCCAGCTGCTGAGGATCCCGGAGCATGTGTGATTTTCACTTTGACGGTAAAGGCACAATCCGAATTGGGTGCGGGTTGATTGACGCCAAGAAAAAGATGCCCAGCAGCCTCAATTTTTAACTCGCGGCTGGAACCAACGAGCAGCGCGTCCGCCTTCTCCGAAGTTCTCGCAATCAGGGACCCGGTTGGGGCCGAGGAGAGTGGGAGTTTTTCGGAAGAATTGGATCCGGCTCCGTTGGGATTGCAGTCATTAGCCGAACCGGCTTTGCTCTGGGCATTGAAAGCAAGAGAGTCGCCCGCGGACAAATCAATACCTGTATCGGTCCACGGCTGAGAAGCGGAAATCGTGAATGAATATTCCGGAGAAGTTTCCGGACTACTCTGGCCAACGGCAGAAGACCCGCAAAGCAGAACCAGAAAAGTAAGGTGACTCCAAGCAGACGGCTTTCTCATGGCACCTCCTAAGATCGCTTCCTGAAGGTGCACACATTATGCCAAAAATAGGTTCGCCCCGGGGGCACATCCCAGGGCGAGGCCTTGACGATTGTCGAGCGTGACCGCCGCGATGTTCTTAAGGCCAGCGTTTGGCGCTATCTTCCCATCCAGCCGCGCGGGCCGTGGGCTGCACCTGACTCACAGCCGGTTGCGGGATCCGGATCGGTTGCTGCGCGGCGGACGGGGCGGCAGTCAGCGTAGGTTTCGCGGTTACTGTATCGGAACCGACATCCTTGTCGTCGGAAAGCAGCGGAGCGGCGACTCGTAATGCCTCCACTTCCTTTTCCAGTCGCGCCAGCTCTAATTCTTTCTGCCTCAGAACTTCATAGACATTCTTCATACTTGGCACCTGTAGGGGAACACATTGGTCAAAAGCAATTGATCGAACTTTATGCAGGTACGAAGAATTTGTCAAGAAAGAAGCGCATGAAGGCCCAGAAACTGGCGCCGGAGCATTGAATTCCTTACCGCATGGGGCGGCTGGTTCGGGAGCGATGGTGTACTCTGTTTTTGAATGAGATTTTTGGTGCTCCTTTCCGTTGTTCTGGCATTGCCTTCATTTCTTCGCGCCGCGCCCCAAATGGCTGCTCCCGCTGCTGAGGACTACTCGGGAATGTATTCCTTTCTCCGGGAAGGCGAATTTGTCCAGATCACGATCGAAGATAAGGGAGCGGTCAGTGGCTTCATTTCCAGATTCGGGGATTCTGAGGGCGACCGCGGCGCGTTTCTGGATCAATTTTTCAAGTCGGGGAAGCTCGAGGCCAACAAGTTGAGCTTCACCACCGAAAATGTTCACGGGACTTGGTTTACGTTCGAAGGCGTTTTGGGCCACGGATCCGGCAAGAAACCGGAGGACGAAGCCTATTATGTGGCGCGAGGAACTCTAACTCGCTTTAGCACGGACGCAGAAAAGAAGGTCACCTCGCAGGCCCGGCAGGTTGAATTCAAGTCTTTTCCAAGGGACGCTGCACCAAACTAACTACAATGTACCAATCGCAGATGCAGGAGCCAGCGTCCCAAGCCGTGGGGGAGGACTATCGACCTCAGTCGGCGCAGAGTCGAATGGATGCCTGGTTCCGATCACACTCCGACCTGGTTGCACTCCTTGCGGTAGCGGCCGGTTTTCTGCTCCGCGTCAGGGCGGCTGCGGGAACATTTCTGAATCCGGATGAAGCTCTTCACTTTTCGGTCGCGAACCAGACCTCACTGCCTGCAGCGTATCGGGCGAGCCTTACTTTAGCCCATCCGCCGCTTTTGATTTTCCTGCTTTATTTCTGGCGACATGTCGGGACATCGGAATTTGTGCTCCGTCTGCCTTCGGTGATCCTGGGAACTGCGTTCTGCTGGATATTTTTCAAGTGGGTGCAAGGTCTCGTGGGGAGTACGGCTGGGCTTACCGGGCTAATATTCGTGGCCTTGCTACCTCCAATCGCGGCTCTCTCGTCAGAAGTCCGGCAGTATTCTTTGCTTCTTTTTTTCATAGCGATGGCGGCGTTTCTGCTGGAGCGCGCGCTGGCGAAAAATTCTGCCGCGCTGATGGCAATGTCTTCCATATGCGTTTGGGCCGGGATGCTGTCGCATTATTCCGGGCCACTGTTTGCAGCGGCGTTCGGCATTTACTCGGCGCTGTGTCTGATGCAACGTCGGCTAACACGAACCGTGATGGCAACGTGGGCGGCGGGTCAACTGGGCGTGTTCGCGGCCGTCGTCTTTCTTTACCGGACGCAGATATCGAGACTCAAGGGCAGTGCGATGGCCGAGCAAGCCATAAACGAATGGCTGCGACGCTCGTATTTTCATCCTGGGTACGACAACCTGGTGTCTTTCGTCGTGGGCAGAAGTTTCGCCGTGTTCCAGTTCATTTTCGGCCAGCACGTTATCGGAGACATTGCCGGCCTGTTTTTTCTCGCTGGAGTTGGGCTGCTTCTGAGCAGGCGGCGAATTCGCGAACAGGTTGCGACCACGCCATGGTTATTGGCGATATTTCTAGTGTCCCCGTTCGCAATAAACTGCGCTCTCGCGGTGACGGGCCGTTACCCTTACGGCGGGACACGCCACTCGGTTTTTCTTGCAATGTTTGCCTTCGCAGGCATCGGATATTTCTTCGCCGCGGTCACTCGGCAGCGCACTCCGATCGCGGTCGCAACTGCTGCCATCATCGTAGCCGTATGTTATGCCTTCGGGTTTCATCACCAGCCCTATATGACCAGGGACGATCAGAGCAGTGCGCGCATGAACAAAGCTATACAGTTCATCCGTTCACAAATCCCCCCGGCAGACCCCATCCTCATGGATTACCAGACGAGCCTGATGCTGGGCCACTATCTTTGTGTGCAGCAGTCATCAATGAGAATTTCGGGAGCAGGACTTGGTGCGAATGACTTCCTGGGGCCGCGCACCGAGGTCATCCCGGCGCTCATGCCGACGTTTCAGGTGCTTCACTGCGGCGATCACTCTCTGGTCTTGAGTCCCGCCCGGGAGTGGATGTTCGCACCGGAGACATTTCCCCGCAGTTGGGACGAATTTGTAGCGCAAAATGCCTTGAAGCCTGGGAGTGATGTTTGGGTGGTGCAAGCAGGATGGGGGGTGGGCATTGCGCCCGAGTTACAGCACAAACGGAGCGACATCGCGCCCGCGGATATCCAATTGTTTGGCAAGAATATCAGCATGTTCAAGCTGACTGTTGCTCAGAAAACTATCGGCTTTTCGAGCGACTCAAGATAGAGTGTAATTGTCGCTTCGGGTTCACACCAAGGCCAGTCTTTACGCGCTTGATCTCATGAATTGCTGGATTTGATTTTCAGTCGTTCGCCAAGCCGATGCAGGATCGGCATAGAATGCGCGGTACCACTCGACCGTCCAGGCGATGGCTTCATCAAGCGCAAGAACAGGCGTCCAGCCGAGCTGCGTCTGCGCTTTTGTGGTGTTCAGGCGAAGCGGTCGCGGTTGGGGCGCATCACTATCCTCGGGGTGCAGAATCAGTTCTCCTTCTCCCTGGCCCCAATGATGTGTGAAACTCTCCGCGAATTTTCGCACTGAGATTTCATCTTCATCCCGCGGACCGAAGTTCCAAGGTCCGGAGTATTTTAGTCCGCTTTCGAAGAGCCGCAGCGCTAGCAGCAAGTGCGCCCGAACCGCCTCAAGCACGTGAAATAAGGGCAGCACCGCAGAGCCGTCGCGAATCACGACCCGTTGCCCGGCTGTGATGCCGCGAACAATGTCTGGTATCAGTCGATCTTGGGCCCAATCGCCGCCGCCGATGACGTTTCCAACGCGCGCGGTGGCTACGGCTGTCTTCGTCCCTTGAAAAAAACTTTGGATGTAGGCTGACGTAACCAGTTCAGCACAGGCCTGGCTGGAGCTGCATGGATCCTGCCCGCCCAGGGCATCTTCCTCGTGATAGCCCCAAAACCAGTCTCGATTCTCGTAGCATTGATCTCCGCTCACAACCACCAGAGCACGCACCGAGGACGTTAGCCGCGCTTCTTCGAGAACGTGGACCGTCCCCATTACGTTCGTGGCAAAAGTTTCCACCGGATCGCGCTGAGAGCGCTGCTCCAACGACTGAGCTGCATAGTGAATCACAATCTCCGGCTGGAATTCAGCGAATGCGTTTGCCAGCGCGTTACGGTCGCGCACATCGCCAAACATGGATGTTATTCCGCGATCGAGGAGATTGGCGTCAAACAAATTCGGTCTAGTCGCGGGAGGCAATCCGTATCCGAAAACTTTCGCCCCGAGAAGTTTTAGCCACGCCACCAGCCATCCGCCTGTGAATCCGGTGTGACCAGTAACGAGGACCCGCTTTCCGCGATAGAAATCAGCGAAGGGGTGCGGCATCAGCGCAGCCAGAGGATGATTGCTGCGGCTAGGCCGGTTACCAGCAGACTGGCGATTGTGTATCCGTGGGCGCTGATCCAGCTCTCCTGCTTTTCGATTGTGAACAGAGAGGTTTCAGCGGGAACGGCGCTAGGGGGATGTTCCTCGCAATCTAGACAAAGCGTGCGGCCCAGTGAAATTGGAAAACCGCAAGAGTTGCAGGCGTGGATCTTTACGGGAGCGGGTAGAGCCGGAGATTTGAGTGGCGGGGAGGCTACTGCCTGGACCCAGTCCGGAGCATGCCACAGCGTCGACACGATTGGTTCTGGCGACGATCCGAGGTCCGGTTCAAGTATCCGATTTTCGGAGCGTCGGGCGGCCTCCATATGATCGAGGGCTATGCTGGCCATTTCGGCGAGGCGAGAGACAACTTGAATGTCGGCGTCCTCGAAAGCTGCATGACTTGTCGCAAGCTCGAAGAATCCTGACACTTTCCGTTTTCGGATTATTGGCACAGCCAGAGCGAAAATCGGGTCCTTAGGAGCATCTCCGCTCGAGGAACGAGTCGCACGCATCTCCTGGATACATTGGCGCAATGTTTCTTTGTCTGTGTCGGCCTGAGTGCCGGCTTCTGGAACTGAGGTTCCGGTGGCAGCGCAATAGACAAAGTGCCCGTTTTCCTGCAATGCAATTGCTACACCGCTTGCGCCGGTGACGAAGCGTGCGCGCGCGGCCAGCAATTGGAGAGAAGCATGCAATTCCCGCGTGGCTGTCTGAGTGAGAGACGCGAAAACCGGGGCGCCAGAAGGACCCTCTTTTCCGTCGCCAGATGCGCAGCCGCTCAGAGCAGCCTCTTCTGTTGGGGTCTTATAGTCCATCGACAATTAGCCGGAGTGTCGCTTGTTGCCGCTGGTGGTGTCAAGGACGAAGGGCAGGGAAAGAGCCCGAAAGTCACTACGATACAGACCGGACTCGGGTCCCCCAGGGGCTAGCGGGCAATGCCGAAAAGGCGACGGCGGGTTGGTTCCTGAAACTGAGCTGATCCCGAATCGGCACCCTGCCCGGATTACCAACGACATGCTCCTTATTCTGCTCAAAAGCTCCGACCAGTAATGTCCGATGTAAACGTCGAGGCCTACGCCATGCCAACGTCGACACTGCCTACTTCCGGAGCAGATCAAGGCCGTCAACTTCAGCGGACGTCTAGAACGCTCCGGGAGTTGCGATGTGCGGTTAATCAGAGCCATGAGGTGGTTTTCATGGTCGACTCTGCAGGTCTGCTCGGATACGTGAATCCAGCCTTCGAAAGGCTCACAGGGTACTCGGCACAAGAAGCTCTGGGGAAAAATCTGAGCTCAATCGCGGGGGAACAACTAAAGCCGGAGGCCTACAAGCGCATACGAGAGCAAGTCTTACAGCGAGGAATTTATCGTGGAGCTCTGGAGGTCTGCGGCAAGGACGGGAGAACATTCGAGCTTGATCTCGCGATCACGGGAGAGCGCGATCACAAGGCACGGACTGCCGGTCTGGTGTGCACCGGCAGAGACATGACTAATCAGCGGGAGCTAGAAGTTGAGCTGAGCAACGCCAGAAGAATGGACACGATGGGGACGCTAGCTGGCGGGGTCGCGCACGATTTTAACAATCTCCTGATGGTGATCAGCGCGCACGCCGAACTGGCGCTTCATTCGGCATGTCCCGAAGACCCACTTCGCCGCAATTTGCAGGAGATTTTGGGGGCCTCGCGCCGGGCTGCAGAACTGACCCGCCAGCTGCTGGCATTCGGCCGCAAACAGGTGCAGGGTTTCCAATTGCTATCGATCAATTCGATAGTGGAGCGGACCTGCCACATGCTTCCCCGAGTTATAGGGGAAGACGTCGAGCTGTCTCTCGCACTGGGTGCTGATGTCGGTCAGGTCAGGGCCGATGCGGGCGAGATTGAGCAGGTGCTTCTCAATCTCGCGGTCAACGCGCGCGATGCCATGCCTAATGGGTGGAGAGCTGATCATCGAAACAGAGTCGGTCCACGTGGATGGTCGCTGCGTGCGCAAACAGACAGCCATTCCCGCCGGCGAGTATATTCTGATCGCGGTCACAGACTCAGGACAGGGAATCGCACCTGAACACCTTCCCCGAATCTTTGAACCTTTTTACACCACAAAATCAGAGGACAAGGGTACTGGTCTCGGACTGGCGATGGTTGACGGAATCGTGAGGCAAAGCGGAGGCTTCATCTGGGTAGACAGCTCTCCCGGCGTCGGGAGCACATTCAAGATTTATTTTCCGGTAGCCGAATGCACGGAGCACGAGGTTCCCAGCCTTAGCCCCCCGGAAGTGGCGCTACCGCGAGGCTCCGAGACCGTGCTCGTGGTCGAGGACGAAGATGCCCTTCGAGAATCGAGTGTCGAGTTTCTTTCCTCGATTGGATACAAAGTCCTCTCCGCGTCCGACGGAGAGGAAGCCCTGGACAGGATTAGAGACCATGCTGGCGAAATAGATCTTGTGATTACGGACGTGGTTATGCCACGCACGGGCGGACCCAGGCTCGCTGAAGTCCTGGTCTCTCTCAGCCTTCAGGTGAAGGTCTTGTTTGTTTCGGGTTACTCGGAAAACGTGGTGCGGAGAAAGGGCCTCACTGACAGGACGGGGCGCTTTCTGCAAAAACCGTTCTCGCTCCAGGTGCTAGCTTTGAAGATACGGGCCATCCTGGAGGAGCCCGCAGTAGCGCGCGGCTAGCGCCGGACGTGGATAGTTCGGGCACTCCCGTATAATTACTCTCCAGCATGGGCCTTTCAGTTTCGCGCCGCAAGCCGAGCGCTGAAGACGAACCTTTTCTTTTGCCGTTTTGCGGGACCGCGCGAGTTCGCTACTTCTCGCTCGGCCTGATTCTTCTCCTGTGGGCCGCTATTTACCTGGCTAGTATTTTCGTTCCGCCCCTTCTCGATGACGTGGACACGATCCACGCCGAAGCCGCGCGCGAGATGGTGCTCCGTCATGATTGGGTAACGCTTTATACGGATGGAATCCGCTACCTGGAAAAAGCCCCACTCATGTACTGGGGCGTAGCCGCCAGCTACGAACTGTTCGGCGTTAAGGACTGGAGCACTCGCCTTCCGCTGATTCTTGGGGTGCTGGCGCTCCTGCTCACGGTCTATGGACTTAGCAAGCACGCCTACGGCGAGCGCGCGGGATTCTATTCGGCTGTCGTGCTTGCGACTTCGCTCGGACCCTACCTCTTTACGCGTTTTCAGATTCCGGACATCATAGTCGGCTTGTGGCTGACGCTGAGCGCCTTCTTTTTTTTGCTGTCGCTCGAACAGGAGAAGCCTCCACGCTGGGTGTGCTGGGGGTTCGCCGCCACATGCGCGCTGAATGTGCTGACGAAAAGCTTGATAGGACTGGTCTTTCCCTTGGGCGCCATCTTCTTGTACTTACTTCTCACTGGAAACCTGCGCCATATTCTGAAGCTAAGGCTTCTCTCGAGCACCCTTGTATTCCTTTCGATTGCAGCTCCGTGGCACATTCTGGCTGCGTTGCGTAACCCGAGCCAAGGAGCGGTTCGGGGCTTTTTGTGGTTCTACTTTGTGAATGAACAGTTGCTCCGTTACGTCGGGAAGCGGGTTCCGGCAGGCTATGACACCGTACCGCTGCTCATTTTTTGGGGGTTAACCATACTGTGGCTAGCCCCGTGGATGGTTTTCCTGCCGCAGAGTATCAAGCAAGTTCCTTTGCGAATGCGTGAGTTTCGTAGCCAGCTTAGCTCGAGCCAGCGTGCCAGTCTGTTCTTTCTAATCTGGGCGTTAGTGATCGTCGGGTTCTTCAGTTTCTCTACGCGCCAGGAGTACTACACGATTCCCGCGGTTCCGGCACTAGCTTTGTTAATAGGTGGCTGGCTGGCGAAGGAAGCGGCTTCACCGGAGTCCGAGTCCCGAGCTGGCCGAATTTCTTCCTGGGTATTGTTCGCGATCGTCGCGCTGGGATCGGTAATCGGAATCGCGCTACTGATCTCTTCCAAGTCAGCCGCGCCAGGCGCCGATCTCGCGGACCTCCTGCAAAAGAATCCTCAGGATTACGATTTATCGCTCGGCCATTTCCTAGACCTTACACCTGAAGCCCTGGGCATGTTTCGCCCACAATTGATCGCGGCGGTGGTTTCTCTGTTCGTCGGGGCGGGACTCAACCTTTGGTTGAGGCATCAGCGCAAGCCGGAGTACGGAAACATGGTACTGGCGGTAATGATGGTGGCATTGCTCGCCTGCGTGCACGCGGCCTTCGTCACTTTTTCCCCAGTCCTGTCGTCGAAACAGCTCGCACAGGCTATCGAGAAACACTATCGGCCAGGTGACGTGATTGTGATCGACGGGCAGTATCACCAGGCTTCGAGCCTGAATTTCTACCTCGGTGTGCGGGTGCGGGTTCTGCACGAGCCCAGTGGCAATCTGTGGTACGGCTCGAAGTTTCCAGACGCTCCTCGCGTCTTTGAGACCGAAGCTTCGCTTGCGCAGCTTTGGAGCGATCCAGGTACGGTCTTTCTGTGGACCGATCAGGACCATCCCAAGGAACTAAGCGGATTGCCCCATTATTTTCTGGTACGCAGCGGTGGGAAATCCATCTTTACCAACCGGGAACTGGGGCCGTGATGGTATTGTTCTGGCGGGTGTTGCTCGGAATCTCAGCCTTCGGGCTGGTCAGCTCTTCCGTTTTTCTTTTTCTGGTCGTAATTGCCACCGCACGTTTCAAAAAACGAGCCGAGAAGGCGCGTTGCTCGACCCTGAAGATCTCAGCGGAAATACTCCCGCCGGTTACGATCTTCAAACCCGTGCATGGCATGGAGGAGCGTTTGGAAGAGAATCTGGCGAGCTTCTTCCAGCAGGACTATCCCGATTACGAAATGATCATCGGCTCTCGAAGCGCTGACGATCCTGCTATTGCAGTTGCCGAAGCCTTGCGCACGCGTTATCCGGAAGTGAAGACCCGTATTGTGATCTCGGGTCCTCCTGAGTGGCCGAATGCCAAGGTGTTCACGCTGGACAAGATGATCCCGATATCGCGAAACGATTTCTTCGTGATCTCGGACAGCGATGTGCGTGTTGAGCCCGACTTCCTGCGCAATGTGATTCCGCCTCTGTTCGACCCAAAACTCGGCCTGGTCACGTGCCTCTACCGGGGCGATCCCGCCTCCGACTTCTGGTCGCTGTTCGAAGCGCTGGGCATGTCGGTGGAAATGCCTTCCGGAGTGGTGATGGCGGACATGCTCGAGGGAATTCGTTTCGCTCTTGGTCCTGGAGTTGCGCTCCGCCGTGATGCTCTGGACGCGATTGGCGGAATTAGTGCCACTGCCGGGTACTACTCGGACGATTACGTGCTGGGCAACATGATCTGGGCTGCGGGATATAAGGTCATCTTCTCGCATCACTTTATTTATCACGTGCTCACTCCGCGGACGTTCCTGCGAACTCTTGGCGACCAGTTGCGCTGGATGAAGAGCACACGCCACTCCCGTCCCTGGGGCCACATTGGGACGGGACTCACTTTCGCCATGCCTTTCGGCGTGCTCGGATTCGTTGCTGCGGCGGCGCTCGGCGAAGTCCCGCTTGGGTTTGTGCTGCTCGCAACGGCATTCGTGAACCGCGTGATTCAGTCCGTTGTGGTGGGATGGGGACTCCTCAAAGATCCACGCGCACTGCGTCTTTGCTGGCTCTATCCGCTGCGCGACCTGCAAGGATTTGTTGTGTGGGTGGCGAGCTTTCTTAGTCACAACTTTTATTGGCGGGGAGAGATCTATCGCTTTACCGATGACGGAAAGATCATTGCGCAGGATCGAAAGCGTGAAAGCGCGGAAGTCGGCCGTTAGCTTTTCGCCAATAGTTCTTCGTCCCCGGCCCAATCGGATTTCGACAACGAGCGAACGGCTAGGAGGTGCGTTCTCGTTTTAGCTTCCCTTGTTGCAACTGAAAGGATTCGCCTCGCCAAACTATCCGTTGCCCCACCAGTCCCCCTAGCCACACAACGACGGCCAGGATGTCGCGGACTGGAAGTAGCCAGAATGAGCGCAGGACTTCTTCATCGCGCAGCACGAGCCTCGCTGTCACAATCGCCATAATCGACCGTATCAGCAGCGCAGCGACGAAGATCCCCCAGGCCCATGCGGCGCCACGCGCAGTCAGCAAAGTTAGAAGAGCCCACGGCAGAGTGAACGTCAGCAATAGTCCGGCATATCCCGCGGGACGGGACGCTCGAATTGTCCGTGCCCATCGCAACTGATGGGAAAAGAATCCAGCGAAACTGTAGGCTGGCAAATACGTCTCTACCACGGATCCCGAAAGTGCCACTTTCAGGTTCTTCTCTGCGATACGTCTGCCTAGTTCGTAGTCATCGGCAAGATAATCCGCAATCGCTTCAAATCCTCCAATCGATTCCAGATCGCGCCTGCGCAAAGCGAGAGTGGAACCCAAGCCAAACCGCAGTCCACCCTCGATCTGCCGCGCAGCGAGAACTCCCGCGCAAAAATCGGTGCTGATGCCCAGCGACTCAAGTCTTGAAGCAAGCGTGCGCGCCGGAATTCCGCGATAAAGGCACGTCACTAATCCCACGCCCGGCGCGCTCAATTCCGTCACGATTCTGTACAGGTAATCGTTTTCGACGCGGATATCGCTATCGTTGACTAGCAGCCAGTCGAACTTCGCAACGGCCGTCATCTGGGCCAGGCTGCTTACTTTCCCATTGGCACCCAACATCTTTTCGCATCGCACCGGCCGGATTGCGCGATCGGGGAACTCTTTGATCAGTCTCTCAACCACTGTAATCGCAGGGTCGTTTGGATCAGTGATTCCGAACAGGACCTCGTATTGCGGATAATCTTGGAGACAGTGAGAACGGAGACTGTGGTACATCTCCGGATCGGTGCCTTTGAGCGGCTTCAGAATAGAGACTGGCGGCAGGTCTATGCCTGCCGTAACAGGTCGCTTCCGCCTCAAGCGAAACCCGGCTCCTGCCCAAGTGCAGAGAGTGCAGTACCCCATGCTCGCGGCCGTGACGAGTGTGCTGATTGTGCTCGGAATGTTCAGGAGAATGGTGGCCATCTGCAGGTTTTGGGTTTTGAGGCTTCACGCGCAAATCGCTCGAGTCTAAGGCCTGAATCCCAAAATGAGAGTCTCAAGATTACAGCATAGAGTCAGAAGGCCGGAAGTCGAAGCCTGGCTGCCTAGGTCTCAATCCCCATGTAGCAGACCCGCCCGACCAGATAATCCGAAACGCTTTCGCCCTCTGCCAAGGTCACTACCTCTACTGTGTATGCCTGGTTGTGCGGTCGCAGTACCATGTTTCTGCCTGCCAGTTCCACATATCTGACGACGCAAGTGCCTTTCATGTGGACCGCGTACATGCTCAACTCACCCTCGCGGTAGGGCTGGAGGGAATCGTAGTGCCGGTCAAGCAGCACCGTCGCTCCAGGTAGAAGCCGCGGGTACATGCTCATTCCGTCCCTGGTTTCCACTTTGATTACTACAAAACGCTCCCAGTCGCCACGCTTGCCATGCATTTCCGTTCGCAGCTTGCGCAGAAACACCTTCTTGAACTTCTGGATCTCCAGCACGTTCATACTCATGACCTGCGGCTGGGTCGCGGCAATAGCGCCCTCCACCACAAAAATATTTTCGAAATCGTCCTCGCTGGGTGGCGGAATGCTGGCGCGTTTGTTGACCTCGGTAGGGTCGAGCAGATCGAGAATCGAGAGGTGCTGCACGCTCAGAACCCGGTCCATGCCTTCCAGGCTCAAACTCCTCTTGCGGTTAAGAAAGTTGGAAATGTGCGCCTGTTTGAAGCCGGTTTGTTCGGCCAACCGCAATCCGGTCAGGTCCCCTCCTTCAATCCGCTCCCACATGGCTTTGCGCAGGTTCTCTTGCAGACTCTTGAATTTCATGGGCGCAGTATAGCACCTCTGTATAGCGTGACGCTATAGTCGCGACAATCTTATTAGTCACAAAGTAAACTAGTTTCCCGGACTGGGAAAAGAGTTTTCCACCGCTTTCCACAATAAAAATCTGTCTTTCTCCTATAACAAATTGGCGATGCAACCCCAACATCTGTAAGGCAATACTACTTCCCTTGACGGGTAAAAACTGCAAGCTATAGGATTGGCACATCGATATAACTCAATATTCCGATAGCCGGAGTTCGAGGGGAGAAAGAAGGGCATTCATGTCAGATGTCTCAGGGGAAATGGAAGAAGCCGGGTTCGCCGAGTTCCGCCGCAAGGTCCGCACTGCCGAGGTGCTCTCTGCAGCCGTGGAGCGGCTGCTCTCGCAAATCCGATTCAATGGCAAGGTCAGCGTAATTGTGCAGAACGGCCGGGGGCTCAAATCAGGGTACGAAGAGGGTTATTTCCGCAATCATCCCGCCACCTGAGGAAGCTAGAAGACAGCAACATAACTAAATCGTCCAGACAGGTTGTCGTAACAGAAGCGAGCCCTGTAACCGGGAGACCGGTGGCAGGGCTTTTTTATTCACCTCGGATCATTTCGCTTGGAGGCGATCATGGAACCATCCCTTACCAGTTCACTTAAGTTCGAACTCAAATATTGCGAGCGCTGCGGCGGTCTCTGGCTGCGCCCGATGGAATCAGACCTGGTGCTTTGCGCCGCCTGCGCCATAGTGATGGCAGGGCTCGCGCCCAATTCGCGCTTCTTAACCCAACATCGCCATTCACTGCATGTCAGCGCGCTTCGTCAGGGGAGGCGGGCGACATTCTGGAGCGAGGGAGGTAACGCATGAGTACTAACCTCCCACCCGGACCAAGTGACGCTTTCGTTCCAAACTGCGAGTCGGGACCATTCCCCGGCGAAGACCGCAGTGCGTCTTACGCCGTTGGTAGTTCGGGTAGCGATCCCGAGTTCTGGCTGTATCGCGAGCGCACGATCGCTCTGCTCAGACGCTATCTGCGGATTTCGATCGAGGTTGGAAGGCTCCCTCGCTTTTGGGCCGTGAGTTGTTTCGCTCCAAAGTCACGTCCTACCGGATGTCGAGCTTCGAGGATGCGGTGATCTTCGTTCACGATGTCGAACGCGCGCTCGACCAGTTGGACACATTTGCCAAGGAGCTCGTGGCCACCATCGTTTTCCAGGACTACACTCAGGACGAAGCCGCCGAAGTCCTGCGCTGCGCTCGCCGGACGATCTGCCGCGAATTTCCTCGGGCGGTAGACAGGATCACAGAGGTTTTTCTGGAAGGAGGATTGCTGAACCGTCTCCCTGGAAGAACTGTGGAAAATTCCTGTCAAGAGGGAAAGCCAAGGTTTTTTTCGTCAAGTGGTTGTAAACAAGCAGAATAAATTTCTGCAAAGTATGGCGCAATTGCCTATTGCGAAATGCTATTCTAAAAAAGAGTAGGGAACAGAGCGCGCCTGCGGGTGCGCTCTTTCTTTTTTCGACTACCATGCCGAGAGAAACCTCCGATGCCGCCGCCGACCTTTCGGGCCTGCGCCGCAAAATTACACAATTGGTCACGAAAAATGCGGTCCCCATGGTGTAGCAGGCAATCGACGCGGTGAAGGAAGAAGGTCAGTATCAGGCAATCAAGTATCTGTTCGAGATGATCGGACTTTATCCCGCAGTGGCACAGGATGAATCACGGGCGCAGGAGTCGCTAGCCCGGACGCTGCTCGATCACCTGGGGTTGCATGAAGTTTCGGTCGAACAACAGGGTGCCGAGAGTAAGAGAGAAATCACAGCGTGTCATCCCTTAGAATGAAAACTAGCTCGAGGAAGCATGCGGAAGCCCGCCTGCGAGAGGCGCTGCAACGCCAGATCAGAGTTCTGGCGTCCAAACAGTTTTGGGCCGAAAAAACCAGCCCTGCGGGCAGGAGAAACAGAAATTTGGGGATAGACATCACGTGGGTCACGGAGCGAATCGGGTTGGGTGGCGGCATTTGGACGGCGGCGAACATGGCAGAAGTCGCCCGCGCAGGCATCACGCATATCATTGATATGCAAGTTGAGTTCGACGATACACCGCTTGCCGAGGTACACGGGATCCAGGTGCTGTGGAATCCGACGGATGATGATTTTCAGCCGAAGCCTCCGGACCTCTTCCAGCGTGGCGTAGATTTTGCGCAGGAAGCACTGGAAGACGAAAACGCCAAAGTGTTCATCCATTGCGCCGCTGGCGTTCACCGTGCTGCCATGATGACCTTGGCACTGCTATGTTCGCAGGGATGGGAACTGGACGACGCGATGCAAACAATCTCAGCACGCCGGCCGGTTGTGGACTTTGCGGAAGTGTATGTAAACAGCGTTGAACAATTCTTGCAGCAGCAGGTGAGGGCCGGTGACTAATAGCTGCTCCAAGCTGTACTTCCAGACTCGGAGGAATTATGTTGCACGCGAGCCGCCGGCAATGGCGGCTTTTTCGTTTGGCGCTGTCTTTAGTGTTAGCCCTAGCTCTGCCCATCGTCCGTTCGACTGCCCAAACCCCGACCCTTACGACCGTGAGCGAAGTCCGGTGGAGCGACGCGGGATGGGGGCCCTATAACGATCAGAACCTGGCTGGCCGATTCACCACTCAAATTTTCACTTTGCCGCGTCTGGCCAAAGCGAACTATTTTCTGCGACAGTACGACTCGTCAGTGCCGCCTCGGTATTCCCGGTATTCTGCGGCGCTGCACATTGATTACCTGTCATGACACATCGAGCGCAATGATATACGCCGGTCGGTTTACGAGCGCCTGGTGAATGCCATGCTGACGACCGCAATCAGCGTGTTGATTGCGTTGCACGATAAGTGGTGGAAGTAACAGACAAAGGATGATCTCCGGGCAACTGCCATCGCCATCCGTGCCTTGAATGCACAGCCCGTCCTGTGTGGAAGTAAGAGTTCAGTGCCGATTGAGTATTGAAGCTCTGGTCTAAGGAGTTAAGCGACATGAATTACAAGCGGGCCCTGGCGACGCTGGTGCTCCTAATGCTCACCGGCTGCGCTGCTCGCCGCGGTCCGCAGTCCTTTCGTGCTGTGCTGAGCCCAAACTGCCTGACCGCGCCGATCGTGATGAAGGACTGCGATTTTTCCATCGAGCCGCCGCGCTGCCGCCACGTTCAACTCGAATACCGCAAAGTTTGCGAGCAAATTGAGGTGAAGCAAGCACGCTGATACGGAAGAAGGAACCAACTGAACGCCTTACGTGTGACGCAACGACTCCAGGGCGCGATCCACCTCCTCCGCCGTGTTGTAATGCACCAATCCGATTCGCAGGAACCCTCCGTCTTTCTCTACGCCGAGCCGTTCGGTCAGATTGATTGCGTAATAGTTGCCATCCCAGGTGAAGATGCCGCGTTCGCCAAGTCGGGTGGCCACCTCCAGGGGAGTGTTTCCGTCGATCCTCACCGCAAATGTCGGACACCGCGAATCCAATCGCGCGAGATCATTGATTCCGTACAGTCGCAGGCCGGAAATTTCGCGCAGGCCGCAAAGCATTCGTTCCATCAACGTGCGCTCATGCGAGCGAATGGCGCGATAGGCAAGTTGCAGTGAATCGTGCCGCGTAGGGGCGGGTGCCCCCACCCGCCCACCCCGGACGAGGGCATCTGGGGCTATGTGTTCCGGAACAGTGTCAATTCGAACCGAGGTTTGTCTTCCCAAATCCGCAAGATAATCGATGCATGCGGTGATCCCAGCTATGCACTCGTGATTCAGCGTGCCCCATTCCCAGCGTTGGGGGACGGCGTTGGTGTTGGCGCGCACTTTGTAAGGTTGCAGTCGCTCAAGATGTTCCCGCTTCCCGTAGAGCACGCCCACGTGTGGCCCGAAGAATTTGTAAGTGGAGCAAACCAGAAAATCGCAATCCAGTTCGCGAACGTCAATCGGCCCGTGCGGCGCGTAATGCACCGCGTCAATGTAGGCCATGGCGCCGGCTTGGTGGGCAAGTCGAACAATCGCCCTCGCGGCATTGATCGAACCGACCGCGTTCGACGCATATGCTGCCGCCACTATCTTCGTTCGCGAGGTGATCTTGCGCGCGAGGTCTTCCATGTCCAACGTGCAGTCTTCTTCGTGAATGTCTGCGAACTGAATCTTGACGCCGCGCTCTTCGAGCGCACGCCACGGAGAGATGTTGGCATCGTGGTCGAGATGCGTGAGCACGATTTCGTCTCCCGGCCGTAGCTCGCGCCCGATTGCGCTGCTCATAGCAAATGTCAGCGAGGTCATATTCGGGCCAAAGACGACCTCGTCAGAATCGCAGCCGAGGAAATCGGCCATCGCCGCGCGCGCTCCGGCGATCATCTGGTCAGTGCGGCGGCTGGTTGCGTACGCTCCGCAAGTGTTCGCGTTGCTGGTGCACAGATAATCCGAAATGGCAGCGATTACACGTTGCGGAACCTGCGTCCCTCCGGGTCCATCGAGAAACGCTGCCGGATGCCCATTCACTTTTTGCGAAAGAGAAGGGAACTGCGACCGCACCCAGGGCAAATCCAGCGAGGGTGTGATCTGTGCTGATTGTAAGAGTTCGGTAATCGAATTCGTCATTTAGAAGCAGAGTAGTACGAGGCCACACAGATTTTCGCAACATTCCCGGCGAGCGCTATATTCTCGGCGGTTTAGGTTTTTTGGCCAATAGCCCACAGCCGCTTCTCTCACCCCATCGTATTAGTGCGCTCAGGCTGGACCTTGAACATCACTCGCACTTCGCTCGGTTGCCGGTACGGATACTTGTCCGCACCAAGATATTTCTTCGCCATTTTGTCGATGTGCGCATCCGCGCCCTGTTCGGTGATCTCAACCACGCGCCCGCGAATCTCCAGATAACGATATGGATTTTCGGGATCAATGATGGCCAGCGCCACTCGCGGATCGCGGCGGATGTTCTTGTCCTTCTGCCGCCCCTTGGCCGAATTGACGATGACCAAGTCTCCGTCTAGATCGCACCAGACCGGCGTCACTTGCGGTGAACCGTCCGGCATGAGTGTGGCGAGGCTGGCGAAAGCACGCTTGGTAAACAGATCGCGGTATTTCTCGGGAATGGCCATGAGTTCCTCCTCGCTGGAACTGTACCCGCAGCATTATAGAACGCCGCAACAGGTGAATGGTGTCCGCAGCCAAACTCCGCGCCCTGTCCTGATTGTCTCGTGATTTTCACAGCCTGAAATATCGTTCTTCATCTGCTGTACACATTTGGGAATTCACAAAACGCGCCAGAATCGGCATCCGACGCGCATCATGGAACAATTCTTGCAACCCGCCTGCACCACTCCCGCAGCACTCCCCTGTGAACGAGCTGCACTCGATTGAAATCCAAGCACTTACAAATTTGCTTTTTTTATTGACCTAGAAAATAGAAGGTGTAAAACACAATTGTTCTTTGACAGTTTCTGAAGTTTTTCCGGTTGGTGCGGCGTCCGGGGGTCAAGCGAAGTCACCTTCGGCAGAAGGCAAGAGCGGAGCGCAGGAAGATTGGGCAACCAATACATCTAGCGTGCTGCCCCTGCAAGATGACCGAAGGAGGGCTAGTAAGGCTCTATAGCAAAGCGCTGGTCGAGGAGAACAGGAAACCCAGTCAAAGGCAGGATAGAGTCCCGAAGGCGTTGAACTGATTTATCCGGTTGGCGGTAAGCCCGGAGCCCGAGCAACGATCGCCAGGTTGCAGTCCGTAAGGATAGCGGCCGAAGCAGGTCGGCAAGGGTCTAAAGCGAGCTACTGGCCGAGACGAATGAGATCAACATCACCGACGGGACTCTTATATTTTGTGGTGAACCAGCGTTTGCGGTGGTGCACCATAAAGATTGCAGCGTCATTCGTCTTTTGGGAGCGGCCGGTCTTCGATTCGCTCCTCCCCC
>WNGQ01000547.1_pt1 | contig 38529 bp, 43 predicted proteins | sample 5407661 | NCBI WGS metagenome assembly WNGQ01 (sample SAMN13153382, study PRJNA577476) | soil metagenome | isolation source: 60 cm soil or saprolite under Garry oak tree replicate 2 | place: USA:California | collected 2016-06-15 | reverse complement strand
ACCAGCACGTCACACAACGAAGGTGGGGGCACCACTCACACAAACGCCTACGGTGGCAAAACTTCGGGTGAATACGGGCAAGGGGCAACCCACACGAATACTTATGGCGGGACCACGTCCGGCGCCTACGGACAGGGCGCAACTCATACCAACGTTTACGGTGGTACTACTTCTGGCGCGTACGGCGAGGGCGCTTACCACACCGGTGCCTATGGCTACGGCACTGCGTATCATCCGCCTACCGCCTATTATGGATACCATCCGCCAGCCACGGTCAACTACTACGGATCAACATGCGCCAACTGCAACGGTTGGGCGACCGCTGCCGCTGTCACAACTGCCGCTGTTACTGGTGCCGCTGTCGCTTCAGCAAATGCAAACGCTGCAAATGCTAATGCCGCGGTCGCGTCAACCAACGCTTACAACGCGGGTGCAACTACAGCCACGACAAGTCCTCCCGCCGCAAGCACGACAACAGCGGTTGCGACACCGGGCCACTATTCTATAGGACAGCTTGTTGGAGCTCTCCCGGCCGGTTGCATTACACCTACTGTTCAAGGCACAACCTACTACTTGTGTGGCAATACCTGGTTCTGCGCGGCCTACGGCGCAAACGGAGTTTACTATCGCGTAGTACATAGTCCCGGCGGTTAATTCGTAGTTCTCGTCGCTGACCACGCTCTTCCTAGTTACAAGCCAATAAAGACCCTGACTTCCGTGCCAATCTTGGTTACTATCGCCAGCCAATCCCGCGAGCACCGACCCCTACGCCGTGAAAACCGGGACCAGCACCGCCGCCCATACCAATCCAATCAATGAACAGGGCGGTCGCGTCACCGACCTTGGGCATCGCGCTTTCGATTAGCTTGTACAGGTAGACCAAATCCTTCCCATCAATGACTGGATCTCAACGAAGCAAGCGTGTTTCGCTTGCGTCCATCAGTCGGTTAAGTTGACCTCAAATGCCTGTGCTCCCATGGAGGAAGCGAGCCCTTCGGTTTGACCGGCAAGGTACATGACCACACCGTTCCCGTTCGTCAGCTTGGCATGCATCTTCCCTTCAATCAGGGTGAGTCCCCGGCTGATGCCATGGTAAGTTCCGGAGAAGCCGGAGAGGTTATTTAGATTATAGACTTTGCCAGTGGCAGAGATCTTTTGGCCGCCTGCGCCACCAGCGCCGAGACCAGAGATGGTGAAATGATGTCGCCCGCCGTTATAGTATAGAGTGCCTTTTCCGGCTGCTGCCGAAGCGTAGTACGCGGCGGACCATTCCTGAATCCTGACAGTGGCCGAGGGTGGCGTACTCGGGGCCTGAGTCATTGATGCGCATCCGGCGATGAGAAGAATTGTGATACCGGTGAAGGCGGAATTGATGAAGTTGGTTTTCATGGTTTGGGTTCCTTTTGGTTATTGTTGTTAGTTGTTTGTTTTCTTGACGGCCACGCCTTGTCGACAAGCAAAGCGCTATCCTTCCAGACCTCCACTCGCCTAGTCATTAACACGGGCAATAGCCTCGGCCTTGGCCTTCTGATCCTCTGCCATCATCTGGCTCGGTCCGAGTTTAATGGTCAGCTTGTCGAGCTTGCCGGTGAAGCGGAACGGCGGCTTGTAGTCTTTGTCCTCCACCCCTGTGCGGGTATCCACTTCGACATCGAACGACTCATCAATCGTCATGAGGGCTGGGACGGTGTGTGGGATCATCTTGCTGGCGACTTCCTTGCCGTCTACCGATAGGACGCCGGTGCCACCTTTGCCCATGCTAGGACCGTCGTATTTAAAGTCAAACAAGATGGTGTGTTTACCCGGCATGAGCGCCTGTGGGCCTTCCCAGCGGAACTTTTCCAGAGCTAGCAGGTTGTACGTGAAGACCGGCTTGCCCTTGAGCAAGTAAAGGCCATAGCCGCCAAAGCGGCCTCCGAGCGTGTTGAGCATTCCCTCTGCGCCGCTTTTTGGAATTTCCACCTCCGCGGTGATGGAGTAGGACTTGGTAAGCAAGTTTGGTGCGTTCCCATCGGGCACGCCGGATACTTCGCCAGAATAGGTGAACTCCGTTCGGCCAGCAGTCGCACTCGGTCGCGGCGCAAGGATGCGCGCGAGGATCGAATTATCCAGCGGGAGCACCTGATACTTTCTCGCCTCATCCATGAAGAGTCCCTGCAACTCTTTTAGTTTATCGGGATTCTTTGCGCCGAGGTCGCTGTTCTCGGAGAAGTCGTCAACGATGTTATAGAGTTCCCATTTGTAGCCGGTGAGCACGTCGGGCATTTTGACCGTGCCCATGAGCCACGGGGGTTGAGGAGGAACAGTTGTGGCGATCCAGCCATCGTGATAGAGGGCGCGGTTACCGAACATTTCGAAATATTGGGTATCACGCTTCGACGGGGCGTTCGCATTCGCGCTATCGAATGTGTAAGCCATGCTGATGCCTTCGATCGGTTTCTGGGCGATGCCATTCACCATCGCCGGCGGCTGGATGCCCGTGACTTCCAGGATTGTCGGCACGATGTCGATGATGTGGTGGAACTGCGAGCGGATGCCGCCCACATCCTTGATGTGGCCCGGCCATGAGATGGCCATACCCTGTCTGGTGCCACCGAAGTATGACGCCACCTGCTTGGTCCATTTGAACGGCGTGTCGAAAGCCCAGGACCACGCCACCGACATGTGGGGGGTTGTCACATCCGAACCCAGGACATTGTAAAACTTCAACTGGACGTCAACGGGCATGTCGATGCCTTGGATCGCGGCGAGATCGAACGTTGTGCCGATAGCCGAGCCTTCGGCGCTCGTGCCATTGTCCCCGCTAATATAGATGATCAGCGTGTTATCGAGTTTGCCAAGGTCATCCACGGCTTGGATCACCCGGCCAATCTCATGGTCTGTGTAGGCGGCGTAGGCACCGAATATTTCCGCCTGGTGAGCGTACACTTTCTTCTGAGTAGGATTGAGCGTGTCCCACTTCGGCAAGAGGTCCGGCCAGGGAGTGAGCTCGGTATTTGGCGGGATGACACCGAGCTTCTTCTGGTTAGCAAAGATTTGCTCACGCAGTTCGTTCCAGCCCATGTCGAATTTGCCTTTCATCTTCGCGATCCACTCCGGAGTTGGGTGGTGCGGCGCGTGCGTACCGCCGGGCACATAGTAGAGGAAAAAAGGCTTCTCCGGCGCGGCGGCATTCAATTCCGTCAGATACTTGACTGCTTCGTCGGCCATATCGGTGATGAGGTTGTAGCCGGGCTTCCCGATCCACGGGAAGATGGCGGTATGATCGCGGAAGAGATAGGGCGTCCACTGATTGGTTTCGCCACCCATGAACCCGTAGAAGTACTCGAAGCCCATTCCGCTGGGCCACTGGTCGAAGGGTCCAGCCAGGCTGTAGAGATAGGTAGGCGTGTTATGGTTCTTGCCGAACCAAGACGTGGCGTAGCCGTTCTCCTTCAGGATCTCGCCGATGGTGGCTTTGTCCTTGGTAATGATGCTGTCGTAGCCCGGGTAGCCGGTGGCCTGCTCGGAGATCACACCAAAACCCGACGAGTGATGGTTGCGCCCGGTGATCAGGGCCGCGCGCGTGGGGGAGCAGAGCGCGGTCGAGTGGAACTGCGTGTAGCGCAGCCCTGCCTTCGCGATCCGATCCATGGCCGGCGTCGGAATCACGCCGCCGAAGGTACTGTAAACTCCGTAGCCCTGGTCATCGGTCATGATGAGAAGGATGTTAGGCGCGCCCTTGGGTGGCACCACCGTTGGCGGCCACCATGGCTTGGAATCCGGGGCGGTATCTTTGATCACGCCGCCGAATTTCGGATCAGGCGGCGGGAGTTGCTTTCCGTCGATGGTCGTCGTCGCGCCGGGTGAACCGAGTGTGCCAGTTGTTTGGATTTGGGCTCTTGCGGAAGGCGCAACCGCCATGACGGCGGCAGCGAGCATCCCGAAAAGGAGGATCTGTCGTGTTGATTTCATAGGTATTAATCTGGTTTGTTGTTGCTCATCTAGTCATTCGAGTAAGCGGAATTTTGCCGCGCCCCCCGGCGATTTGCCTATAGGACTTTAGGGCTATGCCATGCGTTATTCCGCCGTGCCGAGGTGAGGCGAAGAGCGGTCAGTAGGTCGCAATGTTTCATAGCTTGTTGAACTCTTATCACTTGGTTTCTTTTTTCGCTCCCGCGGCTGTTGCGGACATTCTGGGAGACGCTGATGCAGCAGTACTGGGACTGGTAGCCTGAAGTTTCTTAACAAAGAAGTCCTTGATGTTTTTGAATGCTGCCGCGCGGGAGCTGTTTGGAAGAACTCTGGCGCCGGAAGCATCTACCGCTATCGTTCGGCGAAGAGTTCCTGATCTGTCCGTAAGCCAGGCAGTGCCGACGGAATAAATTTTCATTTTGTCGGCTATTGTTTTAAGCGCAGAAAGCACGATGCCCTCTTGCTTCGGGTTGGTGCTGACAGCAAATGCGAGACTAATCCCGTCCGACATGCGATACGACTTTAGTTTCACTGGAAGACGATCACTACCAACGCCGAGTATGGCCGCCAGCTCCGGGGCTATCGATTCTGCAGCGCCTTGAGACAGCACCCATTCTTCCGTTTTGGAAAGTTCGGCCTGGCCGGAATAACGAGGCGTTGGAGCAGGATTCTGAGCCAGCATGGCGACGGGAATGAGCGCCAAAACTGCGAACAGTAATCTAATGTGGTGCCAAACCCACGCGCGAAGCAGCGTCAAAACTGCATGCAACACAACTGCCGGCCACAAAAGCGCGAGCTTGGTCGTTTGCTCCCTCAATTTGTTAAGTTGACTTCAAATGCTTGCGCTCCAAGGGAGGAGGCCAGGCCTTCGGTCTGGCCAGCGAGATACATGACCACACCATTCTGGTTGGTCAGCTTGGCATGCATCTTTCCCTCGATCAGGGTGAGTCCGCGGCTGATGCCATGGTAAGTTCCGGAGAAGTCGGAGAGCCTATTCAGGTTATAGACCTTGCCGGTGGCAGAGACCTTTTGAGCGCCCGAGCCGCCAACGCCCCCACCGGAGATGGTAAAATGGTGCCGCCGGCCGTTGTAATAGAGGCTCCCCTTTCCGGTTTCAGCCTGAGCGTAATAGGCAGCGGACCACTCTTGAATCCTGACAGTGGCTGAGGGTGGCGTACTCGGGGCCTGAGTCATTGATGCGCATCCGGCGATAAGAATTGTGATACTGGTGAGGACGGAATTGATAAGGTTGGTTTTCATGGTTTCGAGGTTTTGATTAGTTTTTACACGGTTGGATTTTCTGAGTTAAGTTACGAATTTTGGCAGATCGACGAGGAAGTGCCTATAGGACTTTAGGGCAATGCCGATGAATTAAGCGTGTCCCGCGATTCGGCTTGACTTGTTCTAAGTCATGGGCACGATCACGCCACCAAATCAGGAGAAACGAAAATATGAAAAACCGCATTTATCTTTTAACCGCCGCTCTGTGCTCCGCGACATTTGTATTGCTGGCATCAACATCGTACGCCCAAAAGTCCGGGGCAGCTTCAAAGATTGAGGCGATATCGCAGCAGCTTGACCTTACGCCTCAGCAAAAGCTCAAAATCCTGCCGATTCTGCGCGACGAGGCACCGAAGGTAGAAGCGATCAAGAACGATAACTCGCTTTCGAAGATTCAGAAAGTTCAACGGCTCAGAGCCATTCATCAGCAGACTGATCCTCAGATGAAGGCTATTCTCTCGCAGGAACAGCTCCAAAAGCTAAAGGCGATTCGTCAACAAACGATCCGGGAAGCTACCCAAACGTACGCCAGGTAAGCAAGGACATTCGCTGGCTTAGGGCACTCAGCAGCCGGGTTCAGCAATTAATCGATGGCGCGCAGCGTGGCTTGTGTTAATACGGGCCCGGCCCTCCCATTGGTCCAAAGGATCCAAAGCCTGCGCCCCAGCCACCCCATACGCTCCACTGCATCGCCGCATCCTGGTACATCTCGGCCGTTTCCACATTCTCCTGGGCAAGTTTATTTGTCGTGCGCAGCTCCTGGTAATGGCGGTACTGCTTGGGTCCGCCGACATATGCCTGGTTATGAGCAGGGTCTGGAAAAATGTAATACGTTTTCCCGTTTTTCTGGACCATGGTTACCTTGCCCGGCGGAAGGTTTTGTAGCTTTTGCTGCTGCGCAGGGGTCTTGGGAGTGATGACCTTGAAGCCGGAGGCCACCAGCATGTTTTCTCTGTTCTGAGTGTTGGTCTGTGTAGTGGCGCAGCCGAATAAAAGCGATGTGCAGGCGGCTGTGGCAGTGACGAGTAAGATATGTCTCGATGATTTCATTGGTGATTTTGATAATAAGATTCTGAATGAATATCAAAAGGTAATTCCAGTAGTGATTTGCGGGCCGTGCATAACGGCATCGAAACGGAAACCGTTCTCCTCGTAGTTACCGCCAAGTGCCCGATAACCAATCTCAGTAAAGATGGAACGCGTTAGGTTAATACCAACCACGGTCTCCACTTCCCACATCAAGTCAGCGCCAACTCCGAACCCTCCAATCTCGCCGCGTACGGCGGTGTAATACGTTTTGTTAAAATTGTAACGGGCGCGCAATCCGACATAGGGATCAAACCAATAATCATCTCGTGATAAAGTTTGACCCAGCCTTTTGTTCAGGCGAACTGCAAGTTGATTCGCGATCCGCGCCTTTGCCTGATTAACTACTCTGTCGACAGCGGCCCGGCGGTCGAGGCCCCTCTCCACGAGCGCATCTACGCGTGCCCGCAGCTCGGCTTTTTTTAGCTCGATAAACTGCTCGACGCGTTGGGCAATCTCTTGACGTATTCGCCCGCCCAACGGACCGATCGGAATGTCTGGCCTATTTTCGTGGCGGTCTAGCGCGTTGCCTATTCGATTGATAATATCTGCCTTGATGGTGCTCTTGAGCGCTTCAAGAAATTCGCTGTTGGAAATGTCCTGATCCAACCGGCTACGCAAATCGTCGGCGATGTTGTTGACGAATCGTTGACTCGCTTGCTGAATCGCAACCGGGTCGGAATGTAGTTCGAGTTGTTCGTATACGCTGGTGTAGTGCGTGCCAGCAGCGAAATCGAGCGACCAGCGTGGCTGGTTGAAGAGCCGCCAGCTCAATGCGCCGTCAACCAACGTTAGGTCCACTTGTTCGTGGATGTTGTTGACCAGCCCGTTTATCTGCGTGTCGTCGGAAAGACCTATGTAAATCACTTCACTGAATATTCCAAAGGGACCTTTTTGTGCCTGCGCCCGCGCTGCGAAAATCATGTCGAGGTGTTGCAGAATTTGGTCGAGGCCGATGTCTATATCGGCATTGACTCCGCGGACTCCAATCGTCCCGTCCATGCCCGCCATCCAGCCGGGTACCGCAATTGTAAATTGCCACGGCTCGCTCTGAGTAATTGTGGGCGGCGCTGCTTCTTTCGGCGCCAGTTCTACCGAGCCTGCCCCGACACGCCCGATGATTGCGAACACCGCGCCTGCAAGGAAAAGCAAGTTTATTCTCATGTGCCGATCTTATGGTTGTCGCCGCCGGAATCCGAGAAATTAATTAATCAATTTTGTTGGACCCACTGCGATGCGTCTATAGGACTTTGGGGCTATGACAGCAGTGTGCTAAACGATTTCAAAAAAATCGGCCTCCCGATGAAAGGAGGCCGATCGACTTAACCAATTAAAAACCGCGACTAGTGAAAAAAGAACCGCACACCGGCGCCAATCAAATGTTGGCCCAGATCGCGACTCTGGTTCGTGTCGATCTGGGTACTTGTATAGTCGAGGTAGTGGTATTCGATAAACGCGCTGAAGTTCGGAGTGAAAAAGTAATCTGAGCCTGCGACGACCTGCCATGCCAAGTCGGCATGACTTCGCCCCCCGCCAGTGTTGACTGGGACATCACCGGTCACGGGGTCCACAACCTCGACCCCCGCAGATTCGGCATAATAAACGCCGACTCCGGCGCCGGCATACGGCTGGAATCTTTGGTTTCCAGGTGCGAATCGCAAAATGAAGTTCGCCATGAACGCACCAGTGTTAATCCAAGTGGTCACGTTACGCTGGTGGGTCGAAAGAAACGTAGGGCCGCCCGGGGTCGGGGTGAAGGCTTCATTCAAAGTGAAATCAGCGCCACCTCTGAAGCCATTATAGAAGAAATCGCCTTCAACGGTTGGCCGAATCCAGCCCGAACCAAAGACGTAACCCAGTTTGATGCCGCCAAAGAAACCGACGTCATTTTTCGGGTCGACTTCGAGATTGGATCCGAAAAAAGGTGAATTCGGATTATCATCCGTAAATGTTCGAGTGCCGCCGCGGTTTTGATAGACATTAGCTCCCATGTCGATCGCTCCGTAAAAACCGAGCCCGTAAAGAGGGGGTGGCGGCGGCGCGACCTGCTTGTAAGTTTCCGTTCCGGCCTGCAACGGAATGGTGAGAAGTCCAACCAAAAGTGCGGTTAAGGCGTATGATTTTTTCATAACAATAGGCGTGATAACTGATACGTGCCGATTTGGCAATGATTATTTTCTTAAAGTTCGTCTGACTGGCAGCCATCATTCAGCCATGGCCGTTCGCTCGTCTATAGGACTTTGGTCGTACGTCGAAATGGCAGCATCATCGACGGCGGGCGCGGTGCAAATGGGATTGGTGCCTGACGAGGGCGCACTCGTTAGGGGTTCCTCAGCGCCGGGTGGATCGTCGGCAAAAGTGGGAGCGCCGCACTCGAGTGGATCGTCATTGAACCAAACATTGCCATTGGTCACGAAAGGATCTGGACTCAGAACATCGGATGTTTCTGTGCTTGCGCTGTCGAAAATCGCGTGCGCTCGAATCGGTTTTCTGGGCCGATAATCCCATTGAGGTGTAAATCGTTGCATGTTGTCCTCGATGGGAGCGGTTGGTGCTTCCTTGACCTCACGTTGATTTAGGAAAATAGCTACGGCTGCACCAAGACAGAGCAGGATGCCGGCAATGCCAAGCACGGCGATCGTTAACAACCACAACTTATTTCCAAGGAGGTAGGTTCCACACACACCAGCAAAAAAAGCGATCGCCACAAACGAAATGATGCGTATCGCACCCGGTTTCCGCGTTAGCAATTCGCCCGGGCCATATTTTGGAAATGAGATTTTCATGTCGCGGAAGCGAGTGCCAGCCGAATGGCGGTAAGCAATTCCTCATCGTCAAAAGGCTTGGCGAAAAAGGCCGAAGCCCCTGCATTCAAAGCGGTCGAACGCACCAGTGGATCATCATGTCCGGTAAAGATGATTACTCGCGTCGAAGGCGAAATCTGGCCAAGCCGCGATTGGACTTCCAGACCGCTCATCTGCGGCATACAAACATCCACCAAGGCAACAGTGGGGCGATGAAGCCGCACATAATCCAGGAACTCGTTACAATCGCTAAAGGTTTCCGCGTGCAGATCGGCTGATGACAGAAGCCGGCCCACACTCTTAAGCACAGAGGGATCGTCGTCCAACAGGCAAACACCAAAGGCACTTAATTTCTTCAATGCCCAAGACTACCGCCGCCGAGCATTGGAAAGCTATGGGACTTTGGTCTTAGAGACTTCGATCTTAGATTTTTCTTCCTGGGCAAGACACGCTCGCTGAACCAAACGCACCAGCTGAGCTACCGAAGCGACACCCAGCTTCTGCATCATGCGTCCACGATGGACCTTCACGGTCTTCTCCGCTGTGCCCAACTCGCCGGCGATCTGCTTGTTCAACATGCCGGTAATCACCAGCTCCATAACTTCGAATTCGCGGGGCGTCAGCAAATCAAGTAGATGCCGAGCCTCATTTCTTTCAGTACTGCATCGTCGCTGCTCGGCAGATCGAGCCAGCGCCTTCTGAACGCACTGCAGCAGCTCGTCAGCGCGAAATGGCTTCCGCAGAAAGTCGACCGCGCCAGCTTTCATCGCCTGCGCGCACATCGGAATGTTGCCGTGCCCAGTGATAAAGAGCAGCTGTTCTTCGCGATGCTGCTGGAGGAGTGTTTCCTGGAAATCCATTCCGTTTAGAACCGGCATCTGCACATCTACGATGACACATGACGGCCCGTTGTGCGGTGGGCGCGCAAGAAAATCGGCTGCCGATTCAAACATCTCCTGCTTATAACCCGCGGAGCGAAGCAATCGAGCTAGACCCTTCCGAACCGAGGAATCATCGTCGATTGCGAAGACCACGCTGTTTGGAGGGACCATCATGGATGTGTGGAGGCTGCGCCTACGGGAGTTACTGGAAGATTAAACTGGAACCGCGCACCGCCGCCATCCGCATTTTCGGCCGCGATTGTGCCGCCGTGTGATGCAACAATTGAACGCACGATTGAGAGGCCCATTCCTAACCCTTCCCTCTTCGTAGTGAAGAACTGATCGAAGAGTCGCTCGCGCGCTTCCTCGGAAATACCAACACCGTAATCGCGCACACTGATACGAATTGTACCGTCACCATTGCGCTCGGTAGCAATCGCGACCTTGCGGCTGCGAACTGGCGTGTCGCGCATCGCATCGAAGGCATTGATCACGAGATTAAGCAGGACTTGCTGCAGTTGAACTGGATCGCCTTCAACCGCCGGTAACCCTGGGTCCAGGAAAGTACCGAACTCGCAGGAGTGAAGCATCGCATTCGGTTTTACCATCTGTACCACCTTCATTACAAGATCGTTCAGATTCACCCGTTCCCGGGCAGGGGCGCGTTTCTTAACCATGCTCTGGATGCCGCGAATTACGTCGCCGGCGCGGCGTCCATCCGCGTTGATATCAGTAAGCAGTTCGCGCAACTCGGCAAGATCAACATCGCCGCGATCAATGAAGCGTTGTCCAGCCGCGGCATTGCTGACGATTCCTGAGAGCGGCTGATTCAATTCATGGGCAATGGATGCCGCCAATTCACCCATTGCCGCCACGCGGCTGAGATGACCCAGGTCTTCGCGGTTCCGCTGGGCTGCGAGTTCGGCCTCTTTCCGATCAGTAATGTCGAAAGCCACACCGGTCATCGACAAAGGCTTCCCCGCCTCATCGTAGTAACCGCGACCACGAACATCGACCCAGCGAATGGTGCCGTCCGTTCGCTGTGTCCGGAATTCAATCTGATACGGCAGCCGTAACTCCAGGGCCCGACGCCAGGTCTGCTTTACTCGTTCTGCGTCATCTGGATGCAAGGCTCTGTAAAATGTGTCGATTGTTATCTCTCCATCGGTCGACGCACCGAACATGTCCCGCGTTGCGCCGTCCCAAGTCAGCGTCTTTGCTATTTCATCCCAGTGCCAGACGCCCAAATGCGACCCTTCCGCGGCCAGGCGGAATAGGTCTTGTGCCTCCTTCTGCTGTGTTATGTCTACTGAAACACCGATGAGCCGTTTGCCTTTGCCATGCTTCCCGGTTACGCAGCGTCCACGCTCGCTGATCCACCGAAGAGTTCCATCCGGCAATACAACACGATATTCAACGGCGTAATCACCCTGCGTTTCTATTGCCTGTTTGACTGCAGACTCCCAAAGCGCACGATCCTCTGGGTGAACGCGCGCCTGATGCATCGCCTGGTCAAGCCGCCCGTCGGGATCAAATTGAAACAAAACGCGTGCCTTATCAGACATCCAAAGCTCATTCGTCGTAGTATCCAGTTCCCAAACTCCGTGATGCGTCGCCTCCGCTGCGAGAACGACTCGTTCCTCGAACTCGCGCAAAGCCTCATCCTTTTTTATTAAGTCAGTGACGTCCACGCATGATCCAATGTAGCCGGTGAACTTTCCGTTCGGGTCATAGCGCGCTACGCCTTGATCGGAGACCCAACGATACTCGCCATCATAACGCCTCAGCCGGTATTGCATCACAAACGGTTTCCGCGCGTCGAAGGACTCCGTGTAAACGTCGAGACATTTTTGCAGATCATCCGGGTGTACCCCTTCGGCCCAGCCGTTACCTATTTCCTGCTCCAAGCTACGGCCGGTAAACTCCAACCAGGGCTTGTTGAAGAAAGTGCAGAGCTTATCCACGCCCGACATCCAGATAAGGACCGGCGCGGCATCTGCCACGATCCGGAAACGCTCTTCGCTTTCCCGCAATCCCGCTTCGCTGATTTCTAATCGGCGCGCAAGCGTTGCCGCGTGAAGCACATCGTAGCTCAGCTCCCAGGCCATCGCCGCGACAAGACCTTGAAAGAACAAGCTTGCCGTCAGCGGCATGGAGATGATCCCCCACGTTATTGTTATTCCTTGCACAGTCCCCGCCACAGTGAACAACACAATGCTGCCGCCCACGATCAGGGCCTTCCGCCGCTCGCCGCGTCGCCACGCAGCAATGGTGGCATCCGTAACAAACATCACCAGCAACAGCAAGCTCAACTGGGCAACCAGCATCCAGGGATTCGGGACGCCCGTCGGGGCCGAAACGGATTCTCCAAGGAACGACACATGCCGAAGCGCTGTCATCTGCCGATAATTTATGTTCGGCGAGAGAGTGAAATTAAGGATTAGCGACAGCGTCCGCAATCCAACGACTGCCCACGCAAGCCATAATCGCCCGGCCTTCAAGTAGAGTCGCACGAAAATGACGAGCGACACCGTAATGACCCAAACCGGGACATGAACCCAGCGTACCGCGATACCGAATTGCTCTGGTGTTTCTGCTCGCATCATGGCGAACTCGATCGCGGCAAAAGCTGCCACTGCAATTGCCGTTACTGAAAAGACAAGATTGGCTCGCGCCGTTCGGTCCTTCCACCAAACGACGATGTGGATTACAGCCAACGTCAGACACGCTCCCGCTCCCATGGACCAGACGATGGTGACCCAGTTCATCGATCAGCAGTCCAAGTAACTGTAAGCTCGGCGGCGAGATTGCCCGTTAGGCGACGCTTCCGGAGAACTCGCGATGCCTGCGGGCAGAAAGGTATAGAATCTTGGGGAGAAGACGGCTTGCCACGGCACGCGAATTTATACACTGCCAGCGGAATAAGGAAAAGCCCTATGTTTCGGTAGGGCAACCTTGTAACAGAAACGTAACAATCGGGTCCACCACAGCGGTCGTGGTTACGTTTCTACGAAGGCGGAACGGATCTGAGATAACGTTCCGCAAACGCGTCACTGATTCGACAGTTTCTTATTTCTCGCTTTTGCTTAGAGCATCGCGAACTGCGGCGATGAATTTCTCGTCGTCAAACGGTTTCATGAAGAAGGCGACCGGCCCGATGGCCATTGCGGTGGCGCGTGCAGCTAGGTCTTCTCGCGCGGTAATGACAATTACACGAGTTTTCGGAGAAATAGCGCAAAGACGGGCAAGCACTTCCAGGCCAGTCACCTGGTCCATCCAGATGTCGGTCACGACCACGGGCACGTGGTGACCGCTGGCGTGGGTTAGAAAGTCTTCTGCTTTGTTAAACGCCCGAACCTTGAATCCCTCGGACGCCAGCAGGTAATGGATCGATTTGAGGACGGAGGCATCGTCGTCCACGACACAGACTTCTTTCCCTTCCACCTCGCTGGGCTCGCTCATGCAGCGGCGATCGTTTGCGTTTGTCCACGCATGGCGGGCAGGCGAACAGTCATGCGCGCGCCGCGGTCGGGAGCGTTTTCCGCCACGATCATGCCGCCATGAGCTTCGATAATCGACCGAACAATGGTCAGCCCCATCCCCATTCCCTTTTGTTTGGTCGAAAAGAAATGATCGAAGACTTTGTCGGGCTGATCCTTCGGTAACCCGGTTCCAAAATCACGCACGCTCACTTCGGCGACATCGCCCTTGTCCCAGCGGGTACTAATAAAGATGCGGCGTTCGACCGGTGGCAGGCTTTCCATGGCGTCGAGCGCATTAATAATAAGGTTGAGCAGAACCTGCTGGATCTGAACGAGAGTGGCGCTGACTCGAGGAAGCTGCGGATCCAGCTCGGTGGTAACAACGCTTTCGCGAGTTAACAGGTCTGAGCTAACGAGTCGCACGGTATCTGTGATAACCGCATTGAGGTCCAACAGACTATGCGCGCTTGCCTCCTTGCGCACCAAACTCCGAATCCCGCGGATCACTTCCCCGGCGCGTTGGCTGTCAGCCACCATGTCCTGTAACAGTTGCCGCAGCAGCACCGGATCGATATTTCCGCGCTCGAGAAAACGACGCGCAGCGGATGCGTTGTTCGCTATCGCAGTAAGAGGTTGATTGAGCTCATGGGCGAATGATGCGGTCATTTCTCCCATCAGAGAGACCCGGTTTCGATGAGCCATTTCTTCGCGTTGATGTTGCAATTGAAGATCGGCCTGCTTCTGCGCGCTTACGTCCAGAGTCACTCCGATCGTCTCCAAAAGATTTCCTTCCTCATCCGTCAAGCACCGTCCGCGCATGATCACCCAACGCGTTTTTCCGTAAGGCAAAAGAAGGCGGTGTTCGCTTTCGAACGTCCCGGAAAGAGCACACGAACGATCGTAAGTCGCTTTGACAGCCGCTCGCTCATCCGGATGGACACGGGAGAGGATCAAATCGCAGGTCAGCGGCAGGTTGGAATCGAAGCCGTAGATCAGCCGGCCTTTTTCACTCATCCACGCGCTATTTTGTTCCGGATATAGAATCCAAAAGGCAAGATCGGCGGACTCGGCGGCCAGATTGATGCGGGCCTCACGCTCGCGCAAAATCTCCTGCTGCCGTTGGCGCTCAATGGCAATCCCGGCGATGTGCGTGGCGATTTGAGTGAGCCTGTTCTCTTGTGGGAGCGGTCCGCGATTTTCCTCGCGATACATCGCAAACGAACCCATCACATCACCCTGCGCGGAGAGAATCGGTGTCGACCAACAGGCGCGCAGTCCGCAAATCTTTGCCAACTCGCGGTAATCAGCCCAAAGCGGATCGGTCATCACGTCGGTCACCACGACTGGTGTTCGCCTGTACATCGCGGTCCCACAGGAACCGTTGCGTGGTCCGATTGGTGCGCCGTTTACTGCCTTTACATAAGCTTCCGGCAAATTCGGCGCCGCGCCGTGACGCACGTGTTTCCCATCGCGGTTCAAGAGAAGGATGGAACAACGCAAGCCTTCCGCCTGACCTTCCATGAGGAGAACAAGACTGGTCAGAACATCCGGCAACGGCGCATCAGCAGCGATCATCTCAAGTACGTCGCTTTGCCCGGCGCGAAAAAATTCTTCCTCTTTAATCTCAGTGATATCGCGGCAAACGACGACGCCGCCAAGCAGTTCGCCCTTGAGGCCTTTTAAGGGGCGACCATTGACCCGCACCCAAATTCCCTTGGTCGCTTTTTTGTGCCGGACGAATATCTCAACATTATCCATCGCCTCGCCGCGAATTGATTGCGTGAGAGGCAACTGATCGTGGGGAAAAGGCGTGACCTTATCCGGCAGGTAAAGGCCGAAGCGATGTGACCACTCGTTAGGCGCAGTTTGCGCGCCAGGCGTTCCGAAGAAGCGCTCAGCTACCGGATTGAAAAAAAGAAATTTGCCGTTCTTGTCGGCGACGATCACGGCATCGCCCATGTTGGACAAAATGGATTGCAGGATTTCGTTGGTGCGACAGAGTTCCTCCTCCGCTCGTTTTCGCTCAATCACCAGGTTCAACTGTGCAGCGATCGCAGCAATGACCTTGACTAGTTGTTCGCTCTTGCTTCGCGATTCGCGCATGAAAAACTCGATCACCGCAATGACCTTATCGTCTGATAAAATTGGAATACCTACGGCTGTCTTAAGCCCGATGGTCTTGGCCGTTGCCGTCCTCGGGAAGTTGGGATCATTTCTGACGTCTTCAATCCACGCCGGCTCCTTCGATTGCCACACGCGCCCAGGAAGTCCGAGACCCGGCTTAAAGTGAGTAGCTTCGGAGACGGCTCTGAAATGTTTCAGCTCGCCGTTACCGCAAAACCATACCGAACCGCAATCCAGAACAGTTCCGTCACGGCTCGGCACCCACGCCTGTCCAAGTACCCAGCCTGTTTTTTCACAAACGCGACGGAGCACGACCTCCAGCGCGGACGAGAAATCGTTTGCCGCGGCCACCTCCATCGTGATCGTCAGCAAGAGGCTAAGCTGCTCTTTGCTCTGCTCGTGGTTTTGTTCGGCGGCAGTGTGATCGTTCATTATCAGCTATCGATAGGACTAAACGTTAGCAATTCAACTGGCACTCCAAGCCATTGCGCGGCTGCTTCACGCTCTTTGAAGATACGAACCTTGATCGAAGAACCGCGTGTCAGCATCTCATGCAGCTTACTGTAGTGAACCAGGGTAAGACTACTGACAAGAATGGCGGATTTCACCGGCGGCCGTCCGGCGTAGGAGAGACGCCGAAAAAGAGCGAACTCAAAAACATATCTGAAGTTGAGATCGATCGCATCGAGCGCCTGACCATCGGTGAATCGATTGAACGGTTCGTTGGAGGTTGCTTCCAAGTCTCCGATTACCTCCCTAATGTGTTTGAGTGCCGCATCGTTCAACACTCCGCGCGGCCTCCAGACCAGAAGCCGAACGTTATCGTGAAACTGGATGTCGGCAGGAGGGACGTTCATTGCCTATTTTAACGGATGCTATGCTTAGTCTGCACATGCGCGTGCGATTTATGAATAAGACCAAAGTCCAATAGGACAGTCCGAGACGGAGTCGGTTACAAAGGACAATGGCTCGACGCATTCTGATACAGCGCTTCGGTCACACGAGATGCCTGCCGTTGTTAGTGAAAGTGCTGAAAACCCCTTTCAACTGCCGCTCATCGAGATCTCGTCCATCGCTTGGCGAACAATATCTAATCGGCTAGGTTCAATCCTATGCCATTCGAAAAATTCGACCTTGGGAACCTCGATAAGGAACGCCGCAAAGCCATCGCGAAATCCATTCGTACGATCAGCGTCGAGGAACTAAAGGCGATCGGGGAAGAAGTGTTCAGATACGCTGACGATCCGTGGCGGGAAGCCTTCTTCCGATTCATAGCCGAGAATCCCGGCTCTACATTTCATCACGCGATCACGAGTGACGGAGTCAATATTGTCTACTGCCGTGACAAAGACAAAGGCATGTGGTTCCTGCCTGGGAGCGGACTCGGTCCATTGCAGACGACCGGGCGGCAGATCATGAAGGAAATGATCGCGGGAGGCCGTTGAGATTACTCGTCCCGCCGCACGACGCGTTGAACCAGCAGATCTAGTTATCGAAATCTTATCGCAACAAGGGCGCCGATCAGAGCAAGGACGCCTAAAAATGCGATCGTCACCCTTCCCCGCCCCATTACTTCAGATTGGAAGCATCACTGTCCGGATAACCGCAAACGCGAACACAGCCACAGCAAAAGCAAATGCGACGACACGCACCCTGCGTTGCTCGAACTTTCCCGAGGCGCTGGCGAAGAAAAGCACTGCGGCAAACAAAACTGTGTTCGCGAGGTATTGACCGGAAACGTTGCCGGCGCGGCGTGCTTCCTGCAGGCTGTTTGCAGCTTTCGCGGTCGCCTCGGCGGCCTCGCGCGTTCCCGGCACTTCGTACAGTTTCGGGACAAATGGATGCGGATCGGCGTTTGGATTTGCAAACGGTCTTTCGGCCAGCCATGCGTCGTAAGCCTTACGCACATCGGGTGGAAAACGTTCGACATAAAAGTTCACCAGCGTTTCATTGCCCGCCTGCTGCGCCGCGAGCATTTGCATGAACATAGTGGTGTGAATCGTCGCTTGCTGTATCCCTTGAATGCTCAGTAGACCAGCCTTGCGCTCCAGCGCGTTGAATTCGTTCATCAGTCGATTGCTTTGCCGCGTCCACGCCGCTGACTGATATGAGCACCATGCAGTGCTGAGTGTCGCGAGCGCCATAAGCAAGGCCGTGACGGGCTCAACCCATTTCTTTTTTTCTTGTGGGTCCCGGTTTGGCGAACCTGCCAAATCAGATCGCATTTTCACCGAATTAGACTTGGCTCCTTACCGTCTATGCAGTTCAAGAATTTTTTTGCTCACTATAACGAAGAAGAATGCCGTCGAGAGCCCGCACATCAAAATGCCAGTCAATCCCTCGAGCGGGCCAAACAGCCGCCACTCTTTCGGCAGAATGAGGTCACCGTAACCGATCGTGGCGTAGGTAACACCGGAAAAATAGAACGACGACTCGGCATTCGGCAGACAGTTCTGCCACCGGAAAAACAGCGCCCAGACGGCGATCTCAAGGAGGTGAATGACCATCAGGAACCACGCGATGCGAACTAGAAGCCATGTCATCGGCCAGAAGCGCGTATCTGGCCGCACGCTAGAGCGGAACACGTGGCTTAACACCAAGCCGAGGCCTGTGGCGTGAATTATTACAGTTGTCGCAACCAGGCACGAAGCCATTAAAAGCTTTGCGATCATCGCGGTAGTTGTTGTTATTTCGTTGCGGCTTTCTGAAAGTCTTCGACCGCGTCCGCCACCGAGGTGAATCGGTTGACTTGGCTAACATGTTCTTCCATTCCCTCCGCGCGAAGCCTGTCGCGCACGGACGAGCGAGCTTCGACAATTTGCAGGCGCGCGCCAACTGCCTTGATGTCGTCAGCTATGTTCATGACTACGCCACATGCTTGAATGTCCATATGCGGTGACGCAGACAGATCCAAGATTACGATTTTTGGCGGCGCAGCCTCGGCACGAAGTTGGGCCGCGACCGCGTCGCGCACGTGATCCGAGTTGAAGTAAAGCAGGCTGGACTCGATCCGGACTAGGAGCGCGCCGGGGATAGGTTCGTTGTCCGGATGACGCGCCATGTCGGAGAATCGTCGGGTTCCGGGGATGCGTCCCAGGAAAGCGACATGGGGCCGCGAAGCGCGGCGCAGAAGTTGCACGAGCGAAATGATCGCACCGATGAGAACGCCGCGTAACAGACCAGACCCGAGCACGCCCAGCAACGCAGCCATAGCCACCACGAACTCAGCGCGATCCGCCCGCCACAGATGTCTGAGAGCTGTAACGTTAAAGAGACCTACTACTGCCATGAGCACAATGGCTGCGAGAACCGGCTGCGGAAGGTAGCGCAATACGCCAGACACGAATAACACGATTAGCAGCATCAATAGGGCGGCGATCAATCCCGACAACGGAGTGCGCGCGCCGCCGCTCTCGTTCACGAGCGACTGTGACATGCCGCCGCTAACGGGAAACCCGTGCCCCAGCCCGGCCATGACGTTTGCGCCAGCGATACCAAGCAGTTCCTGGTTGGGGTCGAAGCGATAGCCGTGCTTGATAGCGAACATGCGGCCAAGAGCCGCCGTCTCCACCATTCCGAGAAGAAAACAACCCAGTGCGAGGGGCAGCAGGTCGTTGAGGTCGGACACATGGACCGCTGGAAAACCGAACGGCGGAAGGCCCTGTGGCACCTGACCCAACAGTTTCACGCCCAGGCTGCCGAGATCCATACTTGCAGCAGCGATGATGCCGGCGATGACAACGAATAGAGACACCGGTTTGTTCTTGAGAAATCGTTTGCCTATTAACAACACCGCCAGTGCGCCTAGACCGAGCAACAGCGACGTCATGTTTGTTTCGCCAAGGTGCGAAAAGAAGTAGCCCGAGCGCTCCCAAAAATCGCCATGCGGTCCTTTGAACCCAAAGAGCTTCGGCAACTGCGTGCTGGCTATAAACAAAGCGATACCACACTTGAAGCCGATGAGGACACTTTCAGAAATGAAATTCACGATCACTCCCGCCTTCGCCAGCCACGCGATGAAAGCGAGCCCACCGACAATCAACGCTGTACACGACGCCAGAGCCCAGAATCGTGAGGCGTCGCTTCCAGCCAGGTCCCCGAGAGATGCTCCCACGAGTACCGAGATAGCGGACGTCACCGTGATAGCCGTGTGCCGCGAGCTGCAAAACAGCCAGAACACAAGCCCGGAGAAGAGGCAGGCATAGAGGCCAGCTTCGGGCGGCAGATTAGCAAGCGAAGCATCGGCTAGTCCAGCGGGCGTGAGGTAGGCCGCCAGGGTAACACCGGCGATTAAGTCCGCGCGCAGCCAATTAGACTGGTAAGCGCGCAACCAGTTGACAGCTGGACATATGTCATACCATCGGCGGCAAGCCGTCGTTGGCGACCCATAGCTCGTCGGTTGGAAATCGGCCGCAGTCGCTTTCGTTGCGGTAATATCCTTGCCCATAGTGTCGACTCGCTTTAGCCACGACGCTTCTTGCGGTGGCGTTCTCGATATCCCACCGCCCACTCGTGAGCCGCTTCCAACGGATTGCCGGTTTTCTGACGTTCCATCCAGGCCTTGAGTCCCGCCACATCGACAGGCAGGTCGAGCACCTGGGGCCGTCCGAGCAATTTGCCGAATGTTTCCATCACTTCCGTCGTGGTAGAAAAGACAATCTCATCCATGACTTCCGGTTTGCCCTGGCACGCATACGCGTTGAAATCAACCCAGCGTCCATCGGGGCACAGCACAAACATCCGCTCCTTTGGAAGCGGATCGGTTGGGGAGACGCCCGTTTGAGTCACCAGATAAGGACCGCCTTCGCCGCCGGAACCCAGATTCAAAATCTGCGCGTCGCGATAGTTATTGGTGATCGTCCGCATTAGCTGATCCTCCCATGATGTTGTGCCTCACGAACTGTTCGGCCTGAGCAAGTACGCTTAAGGTGCTGATTAGAATAACAAATGTTAGGGAGGCAACGAGGAGTTTCGAGAGCATGCGATCCGGGTCAGCCGTTCGCTGGACTCCGTTCAGCGGTCAATGACCGTCGCCGAAAATGAAGTTCGTCCATGACTTCATGCGGAGGAGCACCTTCCGCATGATGGCCAGGTGGTGCATGTGGTGCGTGTAAACCGCCACCTGGGCGGTGCTGCCCGGCACAATCAGGTATTTTGAGAGATCCTCTTCGGGCTCGATCGCGACGAGGATGCGTCCCTCGCCCTTGATTTGTTCCGGATCCACGAGGTTGCCACTGGGTTGGAGTTGGCCTTGAGGGATGTAGGCGCCACCCATGACGATCTTGCCTTTGAAGAATCGACCCGGCACGGCGGGCAAGATGAATTCGGCTTCCGAGCCCTCGTCGATCCGCTGGGCGCTGTTTTGCAGAAAAGCCGCCGCGAATTTCGGTTTTTCATTGTGCAAAAAAATCATCACCGGCCGCAGCGGCAGCGAAGCTGCATACATGCCGGGACGCAAAAAATTCTGCTGGACCATGCCGTCAGTCGGCGCGCGCACGACGGACTGTTCGAGGTTGAACTTCGCGGTGTCGAGTTCGGCCTGTAGACGGGCGACGTCGGTATTGACCCCCTGGACAACGGCTTCCGCCTCCAGCAGCGCGCGGTCGGCTTCGGACTTGGCACTTTGCGCGGTCGCTTCGGCGGCATTGAAAGTGTTTTTGGCCCGCTCGAATTGAACTTGGGCAATGGCGCCGGTTTCGAGCAGCTTTTTCGAGCGTTCGAAGACATCCCTGGCTCCGTCCCGGTCCGCCAGGGCGGACTCCAATTTCTTCTGAGCCGCATCCGCCGTGGCCCGCAATTGATGGGTTGTCTGAACGGCAGCGGCGAGCGCCGCCTCCTTGGCCTTCACAGCGTTTTCGAATGGTGCGGGATCAATGCGAAAGAGGACGTCCCCGGTTTTCACGGGGGTGTTCGCTTTGACAGGCACCTCTGTCACCACCCCGCTGACGGCGGGAACGATCGGTGTGGTATTAAAGTAGAACCGCGCCTGACTGGTGAAGGGGTGATTGTAGTTCATGCCCAGCAACAGCGCCCCGATCAGGAAGATGCCGCCCAGCGCGGCCGTGAGTAACGTGAAGCCGTTGACTGGGATCTTGAATAAACGAAATGCGGCGTAGGCGAATGCGGCATAGGTAAGAATGAGAAGCAAATCCATGATCGAAGACTATTTGGGTTGCGGACCGCTGGATTTGGATGCGTTCGCTTCGAGAGTCGCAATTTTCTTTTCCAGCGCGGCTACCCGTGAGGTTGCGTCGGATCCTTCCGGGCCGACTTGATCGGTTTTTTCCCGGGGCCTTCCGGCGTATCCATGCACCGGATGATATGCGGTGGCCCAAATCCAGAGAAACGGCCAGATTGCATGAAGGGTGAAGAGACTGATCCATCCGCCCGCGTGAATGGCATCCTGGTGGGGGTGATTCCGCGCCTTGGCCATATGATAGGGGATGTCATGAATCGCGATCATCCCGTAGGCGAGGGTCAAGACGACGAAGATGAGAATGGCGAGTGCGAAATAGCTCAGAAAGTCCATGGCAGTCAGTTGTTGTCAGTCAAAAGGTTCAAAGTGGATAGAGCATAGGCATGCCACGTTCCTTGTTATATATGTTCATTTGTGGCGAAACGAATTTTACTGCTCATCGAATGGAAAAAATGAGAAACAACAATACTATCGTCCTCGCGTTTATTGAAGGACAATCGAGGGGCACTTGCCTATTGGACTAAAATCGTACCAAAGAAGCGAGGATTTAATTGCCTGACTTTATCCACGAGATGTCAGTGGCGATTGAGTCTAGCGTCTCGCCGTGCATTCGTCGCACACCGCGGCCGGATGAAAGTCTTATTTTGACGAATCAGGGTTCTCCTGCTATGGCGCTGCGTTTTCAAATTAACTCATGAGACTCCTTTCTCTGCTCGCCGCCTCAACCGTCTTTCTATTCAGCGCCTACGCGATGGAAAAGCCATCCTTTCACACGCAAGGCACACGTACCGGCAAATCGACAGGCCCGCTCAAGCCGGGTGAATATTGGTGGAGACCAGAACTCTCGCCCAGCGGCCCACTCATGGTGCTGGTAAGCATCCCGCAACAGGTGATGAATGTCTATCGCAACGGCATTCTCATCGGTCGCTCCACGGTAAGCACCGGCTCGAAAGGCCACGCTACGCCAGGCGGCATCTTTACCATCCTCGAGAAAAAGAAAGAGCATTACTCGAAGAAGTACGACAACGCGCCGATGCCTAACATGCAGCGGCTCACCTGGACCGGCATCGCCATGCATTCGGGCAATCTGCCTGGGTACCCTGCCAGCCACGGCTGCATTCGTTTGCCCTATGACTTCTCGCAATTGCTCTTCGCAGCGACATCGAAAGGCGGCACGGTCGTCGTCGGCGACGGTAAGACACCAACACCGCACCTGGCGTCGAATCCCGGCCTGCTGCTCGCGCCAAAAGATTTTTCGCCGGACATGCTGCGCCCGCTGGCACGCGGCGATTACGACTGGCATCCCGAACGGAGCGAGACTGGGCCAATCACAATCGTGGTCAGCTCTGCGGATCGCGCGCTGTATGTTTATCGTAACGGCAACCCGATCGGTCGCGCCGCAGTCGAAGTCTCTGGACGCGGGGGGCTCGGCGAGCGCGTCTATAGTTTGCTCGAAGGGACCACTGGCAAAGAGAGTTTATTAGCTCCGGGACGCGCCGCGCGCCGTTGGATGAATGTTACAACCGATTCTGGCCGGAACATCGATCCGGACAAAATCGCAGCGCGCCTGCGATTCAACCCGGACCTGGCAATCAAACTTTACGACATCATCACGCCCGGTACGACAGTCATTCTCACTGATCACGCGGTGGTTCGTGACGCCAACCGCGGCGCGGCGATTTTCCAAAACTGACGGTAGAGCAAATCCGTTAGTCCTGCTCGCCGGCGGCCAGCATTCGTAAGCAGGCGACCAAAGCTACTTGCTCAGCAACTTCTTTCTTGCCGTGGCGAGCTCCTTGAGTTTGTCTTCGCCAACCTCAGGATATTTCAAATCCAGATCCTCCAGCGTTTCGATCACCGCCGCTGCAACGACAACTCGGGTAAACCATTTGTTATCTGCCGGCACGACATACCACGGCGCAGCTTTCGTAGCGGTTTCCTGAATCATTTGTTCGTATGCCTCCATGTAATCGTCCCAGAAATCGCGCTCAGCAGCGTCGTTGGAGGAGAACTTCCAATTTTTCTGCGAATCGTTGATTCGGTCCAGGAAGCGACGTTTTTGTTCCTTTTTCGAAACGTGAAGAAAGAATTTTCGCACGACTACGCCGTTTCTTGCCAGGTATTGCTCGAAGTTACGAATGTCTTCGAAACGCTTTTCCCAAATCTGTTTGCCGGCGAGTTGTGGCGGCAGTTTTTGCTTTGCCAGAAATTCGGGATGCACTCGAACGACGAGCACCTCTTCGTAGTAACTGCGATTAAAAATTCCAATGTGTCCCCTGTTCGGCAGACATTTCATGCATCGCCAAAGATAATCGTGATCCAGGTCCTCGCTCGAAGGAGATTTGAATGAATACACCTCGCAACCTTGTGGATTCACGCCCGACATAACGTGTTTGATCGCACCGTCCTTTCCAGCTGCATCCATCGCTTGAAAGATCAGCAGCACGGCCCACTTGTCCTGGGCGTAAAGTTTGTCCTGCAGCTCGGCCAAAGCCATGACGCCACTGGCCAGCGCTTCCTTGGCTAGCGACTTATCTTCCTTGGTGAATTCGAGCGTGTCGTCGGGGTCGACTTCTTTAAGGCGAAAATCCTTCCCTTTGCTGACTCGGTACGGCTTGGCGAATCCGCGTGCTCTCTTGATGATCTCTTTTGTGTTCATAAAGCTTTCATAGGTAATCGAAATCCCAAGATACAATTAATTTGACTGTCCATGGTGAGTTTGGATATACGACCTTAGTCCAATAGAGGCCGCCCCAAATAAGTCTTTTATTGTGCGGCGAAACAAATCAAAGGAGATACAACTATGAACAATGTAAAGAAAATTGCAGTTTCACTATTAATCCTGGGCGTGATGACAGGATTTACACAGGCGGCGACTCATCATCATGGATCCAAGCCAGACGCCACATTGCGGCTGAGCACCGGTGGCTTTGCCCTTGGAGTTGGTGTCAGCTGGGGGTCAGGCACGCTCACCTACAGAGGCAAAGACTATCCGGTTAAAGTAAAAGGACTCTCGGTGGGCAGGGTCGGGGCGACCAGTTCTTCCGCTTATGGAGAGGTTTTCAACCTGAAGCATCTTCAAGATTTCAACGGTCATTATGACGTCGGTGGCGCGGGAACCCGGGGCGTGACCCTTGGCGCCGGGAAAAGTGGGACCATAATGTCAAATCAGGCCGGTGTGATAGTCCGCGTTTCCTCCACGCAACAGGGAGTCGCTGTCAACGCGACTGGCGGTGGCGTTGATTTGCAACTCAAATAAACTGAGTTCCTGATAGAAAACTTTGAGTGCGTCGCCAACGGCGCACTCAACCATCGCTCGAATGGCCGAGCTTTCCTCACCCGCTGCGGTAATTGACATCGCCGCGGAAGCGCCACGGGTGTGGAGGTGGCCTCCCAGGATGCGCAAGGTATTCCTCGTCTTTGTTGTAAGCCTTGCTTTTGTTTCATCAGTGCACGCCCAGCCTGCAAGTCCGGTAAGACAACCGCCTCCACCCAGAGCGATCTTTACACCCCAGCCTGTATATCGTACCGAATGGGCAAAACAGCGACTAACCGGCAAAGGCGTTGTTTTGGTCAATATCGACAAGCACACAGGCAACGTCACGGGCGCGCGGATGCTGACGAGCACCGGAAACCAACAACTTGATGGCGCTGCGCTGCAGGCATATTCACAATGGCGTTTCGACCCCAGAACAGTGGCTGTGTCGCAACTCAAGATTCCAATTGAGTTTGCGAACCGTCCAAAACCTCAGGCCGCTGCGCGCAGCTTGCCGCAGCCGATAATCTTGTTCATCTTTCTGGCTATTGCCGGGGTAGCGATAGGATTCCTTAGGCGAAGAAGAGCATAATACACATCTTGTGCGGTACGTCCGGAAACGGAGATTTGGCCATGCGTTGCCTGTCTTTATCAGCGCTTGCCTGGCGCTGACGACAACTTCGCTAACTGCAAAGAACGCGGAATTTTCAGAGCACCATACTCTGCCTCCTTTAAAATTGTCCGCGGCTGACCTGGATGCTGTTTTGCACAAGACTCAGGCATTTATTGCCTCTGCCAATGGCCCTGCAAGAGATCAAGAGTCCGCTCGGGAGAGCGTAAAGCTTGGCGTCCGAGGCCATGAAATCGAGATACCCCACTTTTCGCTTGCGAGCAGCGTTGCGTTTCCCAGGGAACTCTTAAAATTTTCTTACATATATAATCGGCCTGACAGACCGATTTCATCTGTCACGATTGATTTGGGCGATTATTCACGGCGCGTGTCGGTAACGGGCGAAGCTGAAGATCAAGTTAAAGCGACATCCAACCTGATCGAGAAAGAGCTTCTTCGCTTTTCAACTACAATTGGTGGCGCGTCGTTCCGACGTTTGGCCGGAGTGTGCCTCGTCGTGGTATTTCTGGTGTTCCTTGGTTTTAGCGGCGCCTGGTGGTGGCGTACTCGACTCTACGGCGCGTTGGGTATGCTGATTTGTTCCGCTGCTGGCCTGTTGCTCCTGCTTCTCGTGCCATGGCACAGATATCTTCCGGGCTTTGCTCTTTACCAGAGCTACTCCCCTTTCCTTCTTATCAGATATGCGCCTCAGATTTTTTTGCTCAGCCTCGTCGCGGTTCTTCTTGGAATTCCACTGTTCTATCTTCTTTCTCGATGGCGACGGCGAGCCTAACAAACTGCCTGGGCGCGTGTGACCTGTTCCGTAACATATTTTCCGCCTGTATCGAACTCGTCCCGGCGCGGATTCATAGAGCGCAGGATTTCATTCGGGTCGCGGATCCGGCTTTGCGTCAATGCAAAAGTCGCCGTGCGCGTCGGCACGCTCAATGGCTGTTCCATCGCTTGAGATTCGGTAAGGAGGCCGACGGAAACGGCAAGAATAGTTAGGAATTTCATGACGTGATAGGAAAGCGGAGTGTCATTACAATAGAAACGGTTTAAGAACAATTCTATGAAGCTCAAGTTTTATGGGACGCGGGGATCCATTCCCGTCTGCGATGCCGGTTTTCAGCAATTCGGTGGCAACACCACCTGCCTGCAAATCACCTTCACCGATACGAACCGCGTCGTCATAATTGACGCGGGCACCGGACTGCGAAATCTGGGCAGAGACCTTCGCGCCATCGGTCACAAGCAGGAACGAATCGTTATCGCATTCACTCATTTTCACTGGGATCACATTCAAGGCTTTCCGTTCTTTGCCCCGGCTTATGATCCCGGGCAGAAAATCACGCTCCTGACGCTCGGCCGGGGTCAGACAGTTAGGAATTTGCGGGAGATTTTCGAAGTCCAAATGCAGGCTGAATATTTCCCCGTGCAATTAGATCACATGGGAGCCAATTTCGAGTTCCTGCAAATCGCTGATGCCAGCAAACACTTCACTGGCATCAACAATGTGGAAACCGTCGTCACCGCTCAAAGGCACAACCATCCAGGCGGAGCGTATAGTTTCCGGATCGAGCGAAATGGCAAAGTGCTCGTCGTTTGCACGGATGTCGAGCATGGCGAGCAGATCGATCCCCGGCTGGTGGAGTTGGCGCGCGGCGCGGACTTGTTGGTCCATGACGCGCAGCACACGGCCGAGGAACTGGAGAAACGGCGCGGATGGGGACACAGCAACTTCGATCAAGCCATGCAACTTGCGGAAATGGCCGACGTAAAGCAACTGGCCCTCACCCATCATGACCCCGAACATGACGACGAGTTTCTTGACCGGATCGAAAAATTGTGTCGAGAACGGTTCCGCAATGCGGTGCTGGCCCGCGAAGGAATGGAAATCCAGATCTGAGACGCGGCCTCAGGCTAAGGGCAGCATTCGTGTGGTGATTCGCAGTTTGGCTAATCAGCGTGAGTGATTCACCTGGTCGTGGCAGGCGGTAATAGATACAGAGCCGTCGCGAAAATCAGATAAACCATGATCGCTAGAACCCCCACGAACCACGCAGAGCGTCCAGACGTGGTAATGAGAGAGGCAGTAAGCGTTGCGAACAAAATCATTGCCACTGCGCCGGGCCACAAATTCAAATCCATGGGGGCGGGCCCGATCACGTAACTGAGCAGCACCAGAACCGGAGCAACAAACAGAGCAATCTGTGCAGCGCTGCCGAGTCCAATACTCACGCTCAAATCGAGACGATTGTTGCGCGCTGCGGAAAATGCCGATGCCATTTCGGCCGCCGCGCCCACGAGGGCCACAACAATGAATCCAACGAAGGCAGGGCTCATTCCGAAGGCGGTGGCAGCGTGCTGAACAGACCCGACGAACACCTCACTCACCAACGCAACCAAAATCGTCACAACCGCAAGCGTGCCCACGGCCAGGCCAATTGGCCATGCCGCTTCTTGTACTTCGGCTGTGCTTGCAAACAATTCACGATGGGTGTTCAGCGAAAACCACAGGCCGAGAGCGTACCCGATCAAAAGCAAAAGCGAAAGCGCCAGGCTCAACTCCTGATTCAATCCCGTTTTTCCTAAAGTCTCGTGCCCGGCCACGGCGGAAGGAATCAGAAGAGCTACTGTGGCCAGAAAAAGCAAGCCGGCCTGGAATCGCGCGGCGATACGGTTGAATTCCTGAAGGTGATACCGCACGCCGCCGAGCAGGAACGACGCGCCCAACATGAATAATGAATTGGTCACGATCGCGCCCGCGATCGATGCCTTAACCAATGTATATTGTCCCGCCTGCAAAGCAGCGATCGCGATAACAAGCTCGGTTAGATTTCCAAGCGTAGCGTTAAGGAGACCGCCCACCGAATCGCCCGTCTTCGCCGCGACAGATTCCGTTGCATGACTTAGGAGAACAGCCAACGGCAAAATCGCTAGCACCGACAGAATGAAATGTAACGTGTGCGCTTCGTGATTGAGTTTTTCGGCGGCGAGCGCGATCGGGACAAACACAAGCAACCAAAGCAGTGGGTTGCGACGGATCTCATGAAGAAGCAACTTCATTCGTTAGGCCAATCGGACTTACAACGTCACTGGTTGCAAAAGCTGAAACTGCAGCCTGGTTCCCGGGTTAACCACGGTTGTACCGGCGGTGTGCCCGTAGTGCGCTTGTCGCGCTGTCTGCGGAGGCCCTACCGGCTGAATATCGTTGGTCTTTACCGGGATCCTGCGTCCGTTCAGCTCAATCGAGGCGAGTTCCACAACGAGTGGCCCTGATTTGCGCGGATTAGCACGAGACGACGTGATCTTTCCAAACACTTTAGTTCCAGCTTTCAATACAACGTTTCCCTTTACTGAAACGTCCTGCCCCAGCTTCGCCTCGAAGCTTCTGCCCACCACAGTCTGCGAGCTGATAAGACTGACCGTACTTACTGTCAACGTCGTTCCGGCGGCAATCGTGGCAGCATGCAAGGACGCAGCGGCGAACCAAGCACTGAATATGGCGATAAATGCAGTAGATTTGTTTTGTATCATATTTGCTTTAAGAAGTTGATGGTTAACTGTCGAAGAAGAGAAATTATCGGCCTAAGTTGAGCGGGGTGGGTTAATCATTTTGAAGACTAGCGCTGCAACGATACCCCCGGCCAGGTTCGCGACCAAGTAAATCCAAATGTTGTTCCAAGTTGAAATACCGAGCAGCGTTATTCCAAGAGCGACTGCCGGATTGAATGCGCCGCCTGAAATGTCGCCGACTGCAAACGCGCCAGTCATTACGGTCATACCGATAGCGAGACCATAGAATGAATTCCCAGATGTGCCTTCCGCCGTCGCCGTGTTCAGGACGACATAAACAAGTGCAAACGTAAACAAAAACTCGGCTAGCAATGCTGGACCCATTTTAGGCGCAATTGCGGTCACAGGTGCTCCCAAACGAAGGACCTTCATCACGAAAAACGCGGCAATAGCGGCCGCAACAAATTGCGCAATCCAGTAAGGCACAACATCATCCAGTTTTACTTTGCCGCGAATCAGTACGCCGAGCGTAACAGCAGGATTGTAATGACCGCCTGATATATGGCCACCAGCGAACACCATCACCATTAAAGCTGCGCCGATCGCGAGCGGCGCAATTACACCAGCTCCGGCGCCAATGCCGGTACACCCAACGGTCAGGACAAGGAAGAAGGTTCCGATGAATTCTACTAGGTATTTATTCATGTCATGAGGTCTAACAGATCGATCGTTAGTTGGCTATCATGAATGGTCTTTCGCCACCAGCAATTCGGGGGAGACACCGAGCCATTGCGCTGCTTCTTTGCGATCCCGGAATACGCGAACGTTGATCGGCGAACCTTGAGTTAGTGCGGCATGCAACCGGCCATGATCAGCCACCGTAGAATCGGTCGCAAGAATAGCCGTCTTTATAGCCGGGCGATTGCCGTAGAAGCGTCGGCGATAAAGGGAAACGCGACGGATGAATTCCACATTGAGATCAACCGCATCGGCTGCAACCGTGTCCAGGAAGCGATTAAAAGGCTTCTTCAAGGTGAATTCGAGTTCTCCGATTAAGCTTATGATTTTGTTAAGACCCGTTCTGTTCAGCAAACCGCGCGGTCTATGGATCAACAGACAAATGTCTTCGTGAAACTCGACATCAGGCGGCAGAGGCAGTTTCATCGTCGCATGAATACTGTAGTTGCCTCGCTATCGAGGCGCTTCGATGCTGTTACCCACGGCAGCACGGCGGCACAGCGCCGTGGCTACAACGCCGCAATTCTGTGAGATAGCTAGTAGTAACATTAATCTGGTAGGCCGATGTCTCGTGTTCATGTTAACTTCACTTTACGTCGTTACTTTCATTGATCGTTGGCTCACTGATGCTGGTCCGCGTCCGCCATTAGTATTGCGATTGGTACACCTAGCCATTGCGCGGCTTCTTTGCGATCCCGGAATACTCGGACGTTGATTGGTGAACCTTGAGTCAGTAAGGCGTGGACCTTGCCGTAATGAATAAGGGTAGAGTCTGTGGCAAGGATGGCTGATTTTATCCGCGGGCGTTTGCCGTAGAAGGAGCGCCGATAGAGAGAAACGTGAATGATATATTCGAAGTTCAGATCATGCGCATCGGCTGCCACCGTGTCGGAGAACCGATTGAAAGGCTCCTTAAACGCAGTCTCGAGTTCTCCGAGCACAGTTATGATTCTGTTAACAGCCTCCCTGTTCACTACACCGCGCGGTCTCCAGACGATCAGGCGAATGTCTTCGAAAAACTCGACATCAGGAGGTAATTTTATGTTGTTCATTCCAATGATTCACCCAGAGTGGTTCGCGGCCGGTGGCTTCGCCTCAAGCGTTCGATCGGCACGCTCAGCCATTGTGCGGCTGCCTCACGCTCATGGAACAGTCGGACTTTGATCGAAGAACCCTCAGTCAGTAAGACGAGCAACCGCGCGTAATGAACTAGAGTAGGTTCGGTGGCCAAAATTGCCGACTTCACCGGTGCACGACCCTTGTGGGCGAGACGCCGATGAAGAGAAACATGAATCACGTATCTGAAGTTAAGCTCAACTTCATGGGCTTCCAATGTATCGGAGAATCGATTGAAAGGCTCCTGCGTCGCGGCTTCGAGATCGTCGATAACACTCGTGATCTTGTTAATCGCCGCCTCATCGAGCAAACCGCGCGGTCGATAAATGAGTAAACGAATGTCTTGGTGAAACTGAATTTCAGGTGGAAGCTTCATTACGGTTTCCTTTCCTGGGTTAATCCTTCCGATCATCAGAATGTTTCGCCCTCGCGACCTCAGCAGTCAGCAGGTCCAGGGGAACGCCCAGCCATTGCGCGGTCTCTTTGCAGTCTTTGAATACGCGGACATTGATCAGAGAACCTTGAGTTAATAAGGCATGCACTCTGCCGTAGTGATTCCGCGCCTGGCTGTAGCCACTAAATGCGCTCAGCGCGACGAATAACATAAGACCCACTAGGTTAGGTTTGGTTTTCATGTTTGGTTGAGGTCTTCTCATTTTCATTTGATTGGTGGAAAGATAGTGGCCCAGTCGTCTTTCATACTGATGACGATCCAGCCCTTCTTCTTCGCCTCAGCCATCAACGCGTCGCTGAACGTTCCGATCTTTGAGTCGGCGCCGTAGGCGTACTCACGCTTGGCATCATCGTGATGAACAAGCATCATCAGTCTCGCGCCATCGCCCGCACCTGCGTATTCGAGCATCTGCTGGTCACCGGTCGAATTCCCGAATGCCCCTAATGGGCGACGACCGATGACCATATTGATCCCCTCGGGCTTGCCGGTTTTATCGTCGATTAGAAGTACCTCAGGCAACTTGATCAGCTCGGGCCTCCCTTCCTTGTCGTAATCGTATTTCACTTTGCCCATGCTGCCGACGACCTGCTCAGGCGACACGCCATAAACCCGCTCGGCAAAGGCACGGACAAATTCCTGTCCGCCACCGGTCACGATATAAGTCTTGAACCCGTTGGCTCGCAGGTATCGCATTAATTCTATCATGGGTTGATAAACACATTCGGTATAAGGCCGTTTGAATCGCGGATGCTTTGCCTCAGCGAGCCACTGCTTAACGATTTCCTGGAACTGTTGAACCGACATCCCGCTGTGCGTAACGGCGACAACCCTTTCGAAATCCTGGATACTGAATCTTTCCATCGCGTCGCGATCATGAGCCAGGATCGACTTGAACGGTTCAGTCTCGCGCCACTCCGGATGCTGAGACGCCTTCGCAATCACTTCGTCGATGGCGAAAGTTACTTGCGTGTAAATCGGCTGCTCAACCCAGAGGGTGCCATCATTGTCAAAGGTCGCGATCCGTTCCTCGGGCTTAACGAAGTCCGGTGAACCTTCCTTTGTTCCCTTCTCAACAAAGTCGACGATGGCTTTCTTCGAAGCGCTGTCATTCCAGGACGGAAGCGGATCGGTCTGCGCAAACACGCACGCTGACCAGGCGATCGTAGTGATGAGGATTATGGATACCAGCGCCGCGCACTGCTTGAGGGACCGCACACACCGGAAATCGCTTGGTGGTGTTGACGTTAGTTTCTGTTTCATAAGTTATTTCTTGTTATTTGTGGTTAGAGAAAATTTTGGGTAGGAATCCCTGGTTCATCTTACGAAGGACATTCAAGTGTCTTCAGCGGCACCTCGAGCCACTCCGCCGCTGCAGCACGTTCCTTAAAGGCGCGAACCTCGATCATTGCGTGGTACATCAGTAACTCGTACGAGTGCGCGATACCGAAGCTCATCAGGTTGTCTGCAAACAACGCCGACTTGACCGGCTGCTTTACCGTGCGGCGTCGTCGCGCAGTATGGATAATATGATCGATTCCTATCCGAATGTGAGTAAGTCGGGATAAATCGGCATAGCGATCGAAAGGCGCTTCCTGAATGGCTTCTTCCATTTCGATGAATTCGATCACCTGGTCCGCGAATGCCTCATTGAGCACACCGCGAGGGTACCAGGTGAGGAGGTGCCATCTTGGACGATACCAGGTGCGTGGAAAAGCCTTCCGAATGAATTCGGGTGGCACCTCATTCATTGAGGTGGGAGCAGTTTGCTTTCTCATGCTCCTGTCTCCCTTCATTCGTGGGAACTGTTAGTCACTATTTCCCCCTACTTGCCTCTCAGACATCTTTCTCATCACCTCGTCGAGGATTAAACTCGCGCCGATCAATCTCTACTCCTTGCCCCTCTTCCCCAAGCTCCGTTTCACTGTTGAAGTTGCTGCCGCCTCGTCAGCCTTTCTTCGCCATCGCGTTCTTGATCAGACCGATGACCGCCATGAGAATGGCTCCGCCTACGCCGCCGCCGGCGACGTTGCTCAAGATCGTGCTCAGATCGAGCGAGCCACCGCCAGCCGCTGCACCTCCCATCACGCTCTGGAGGAGCGCGCCCCCAAGGCCGCCGCCGACAATTCCTGCAATGGAGTTCCCCGCTGTGCCCAGGCTGTTCTCTTTCATTGCTGCGCCGGCGATGTTGCCACCGACTGCGCCGCTAACTGCTTCAATGATCAGACTAATTATGTTCATAGGTTTGAATTTTGATGTCGTCCGCGCTGGTCGCCTTCGCGTGTCTGCGGACAAGACGCCGCGAAATTTCTTTCAGTGCTGCTAAGGCTGTTAAGCCTATCAACGGGCTCAGCAGCTGGAAATCAGACCTTCGGGCTGTTAGGCCTGCCCTTACGGGCATGCGGCTATCGCGTTAGCGCTATCGCTTTTCCTTGCGCAATCTTCTGAGGAGCACAGGCTGCTAGCCTGTGGCATTTGGCAGCCTTTCCAAATGCAGCTCTCATAAACCACGCGAGCGTACTCTTTGTCCCGGTTCGCGGCAGGCTGCCGCGAACTACAGGCTGGCAGCCTGTGCTCCCCAGAATTGGGAAACGCGCCACTCATAACTTCGGCGCGGCGTGTTGCACGCGAGTTCCCGGATCAGACGATGCCGTACTGCATCTTATCGGCGAGATGCACCAGCTCGGCAAGAGATGTTGCCTGCATCTTCGCCATCACTTGCGCACGGTGCGCTTTGACAGTGCGCTCGGCCATGCCAAGCTCACCCGCGATCTGCTTGTTCAACCTGCCCGCGACGACCAATTCGAACACGTCCCGCTCACGAGGTGTCAATTTTGTAAATCGCATACGAAGGTCGCGCCGTTGCTCGTGCGACGTGTGCAACCGTAGATCACGCGCAAGCGCTGTACGAACCGCGCTTAACAACATATCGCGCTTGATCGGTTTGGTAAGGAAATCGACTGCGCCTGCCTTCATCGCGCGCACACTTGTTGGAACATCCCCATACCCAGTGAGAAAAATTACGGGCAAGGGCTCTTCCTCCCTGGCAAGCGCTTCCTGAAGATCCAATCCGCTTGGGCCGGGCATTCGCATGTCAAGTAACACACAGCCACGTCTGTTGTTTTCGCGACTTGCCAGCAAAAATTCACCAGCCGACGCATAGGCGCGGACATCATAGCCGGCCGCGCGCAGCAATCTTGTTACCGCTTTCCGCAGCGAGTCGTCGTCATCGACAACGTGAATAATTGGCTTTTCCGAAACAGATGAGGGCATCACGAACTCGTAATCTCATCGCTGACTGGAAGGTCAAATCGGAATGTTGCACCCATGTCCGAATTGTTTTCAGCAAAAATTTGTCCCTGATGCGAATCGATAATGGATCGAACAATCGCAAGACCGAGCCCCATTCCATTCTCCTTTGTCGTAAAGAAGGATTCGAATAACCGGGGCAACTTCTCTTGCGGAATGCCTCGTCCCGAATCAGTCACTGAAATCTCCACCCTTCGTTGTCCATTTATTGCTGTGCGAACGAGGAGCTCCCGCTCCGACTCAGGTGTATCAGCCATTGCTTCCATTGCGTTCAAAATCAAATTCATCAGCACTTGCTGGAGATGCACCCGGTCACCAAGAATTGTGCCCGGCGCCGCAGTGAATTCGGTGCGCAGTGACACGTTACGGCGGCGAGCTTCTGGTTCCATCAACCGAACCACTTCTCCAGAAACTTCATTAACGTCGAGCGGTTCCATCTGCATCACCTGTTTGCGTGTGAGCAGCCGGATGTGCCGAATAATGTCGCTCGCCCGGAGATCATCGTTGCGAATATCGCCCAAAATTTTCCGCACTTCGTCCAGTGGCGGTGATTCAGATTCCAGTAACAGTTCCGCTGCATCCGCATTGCTCAAAATCGCGCCAAGGGGCTGGTTGATCTCGTGTGCGATCGACGCGCTCAGCTCGCCGACTATGGCCAACCGCGAAGCGTGGGCGAGATCACGGCTCATTTCCTCCGCTTTTTTCCGATCAGTGATGTCTCGAATAACTACAACGAAACAGGGTTCGTTCCCCATTTCCACGACATCGGCCGAAAGCGAAACGTGACGGACTTCTCCTGCCTTCGTGCGGACCTCGCAGTCGAGATCGCGAATCGGTTCGCTTTGGCTAAAACCAATCATTTGCTGCACGTGGCCGCCTTTTGAAAGACAAAGATTCAAATCGAGCAGGCTACGACCGATCGCGTCCTTCCCCTCGTGGCCAAACGTGTTTACCCAATGGTCATTAACATCGATTAGAATCCCATCGCGCTGGCGAATGATAGACATCGGGTCCGGGCTGCTACGGAATGCCTCGGCAAATCGCTCTTCAGCTTTTCGGCGTTCCTGGATTCCCGCAGCCAGCAGCATGATTGGAACGGTCATGACGATGAGGAACATTTGAATCGAACGCGCATTGATCTCCGCGCTTTGACTTGTGAACGGCCCATGGCCGTGGGCGCTGCTCCAGATGGCCAGAAGCGTAACGATCAGGATGGCCGCACTCGTTGCGCGAGCTCCAAAACGGAATACCGCCCAAAGCAGAAAAGGGAGCGGCGCATAAAATAGAACTGGATCAGGGTTCGTTCGCGCGTTGTACAAGACCACTGTACTCGCTATCACCAAGCCGAGAAAAAGAACGCTTCCTTCCAAAGCGTGGCCGCTGGATATTCGCCTCCACTGAGTGGGTCTAAAATCGAACCAGGTGAGGATCGCGGGCGCAAGAGTCAGCGCGCTCAGGAAATTTGAGAAAAATCTCGTCCGCCAATTCTCCACATAGCTGCCCTGACCCCAACCATTCAGGGCAACGAATCCCGCGTCAATGAATGAGGATAGAAAAGGTCCAAGAAACCCCGCACACAGGCAAAAGGCAGCGACACTTCTCAGGTTGTCGAAGCGCATCGGACCACGGAGTAAATAGCGGGTCAGACCGGCGCCGATCACCGCTTCGCTACAATTGCTGATAAACCAGCAGACAACCATGGCTGGAGGCACCTGCGATTGCAGCTCTGCGATCAAGTGTGCGGGGAAGGCTGCCAACAATAAGAACCACCAGATACGCGGTGATGTCAGCAAAAGCGCCGCAAGCAGAATGGAATTGGGCGGCCAGAAAACTGAGATCGGATGCGGCTGAAACGTGAGCGCAAATCCGACGCGTGCTCCCAAATAATACCCGACGAAAACCAAAACAGCGGCACGGATCGCGCCGGCTTGGACAACAGGCGTAAATATCGCTTTTTCCAAGCGCCGGCTATGCCAGAAAGAATCAGTCGCTTCATGCGGCATTCGAGCACGCCTCCCAATGCTTACCGCGCATTGTGACGATTTGAACCGCGAATGGCAACATTTCTCTCTTGGAAGCACGCGCCACGGCGGATTGATGGTTGGTTCGCCAGAAAGAACTAACAACTAACGAGCGACGATCGATATCTTTAAACGATCGGCGAGATTGACAACGGCGTCGCGTTCCAGGAGCAAAGTTTTCCCGGCTTCAACAGCGATCACCCGCAATTTTGCCTCGGCAGCGACGCGGAGCGTTTCCATCCCAATTACCGGCACATCGAAACGCATGTCTTGATTCGGCTTGGCAACCTTAACCATGACCGCGCCTTCACGCGCGAGCGCGCCCCCACGCTTGATGGCGTCGTTCGTTCCTTCAAACGCTTCCACTGCAACGACAGTTCCGTTTTTCACGATGACAGTCTGCCCGATGTCGAGTCGCGCGATTTCCTTCGCCGTCTGCCAACCCAAATCGACGTCTTCCTCTTCGCGCCGACTAAGCTTTGCCCCTGCGATCAATCCCGCAGCCGCCAGAGAGTCTTCGAGATATGTCGTCGCCGGCAAAAGATCGACATCTATCCTGGCCAGTTCGTCCGCGATTGCGGCAAAAATGGATTCCGCGTTGCGCTGTTTCATTTTTCCCAGCAAAAGCAACGCTTTCAAATCCGGTCGCAGATCAAAAAGATTTTTTGGCGCGATCTGACCGGCCATGATTGCGTGATGAACCTTGTGTTCGTTAAAAAATTTTAATAGCCGATTCAGTTGTCCGACGCGCATCCATTCGATCAGATCCACATGTTGCGCGAGCAATGGATCGGTCTCGCCGGTGAATGCCGCCGCAATTGTTTTTTTTACACCTGCTTTTTGTGCCGCCTCAGCAAGCAATTTGGGATACACGCCGTTTCCGGCGATGATTCCCAGGGAATCTGGCTTCGTCACGAATCAAGATTACCAGCGCGCCGAGAGCAGCAAAGCTCCAATGTGTGCGTAGCGGTGTCCGCCGCAGCGGACACCGAATTTGAAATGAACGGGCGCTCGCCGCGGCGAGCGCCTCTACAATCGCGCCTGCTTCCGCGTTGGTTATCCGGGATGGCGGCGCCGTTTGACGTGCAACTGGGCAAGCGCTTTTTGCAGGGACGCTTGAATTGACGCTACCTCCTCTGAAGTATGATCTTCCTTCATCGCCGCCTTGGCGCGCTCGACCGCTGCCTCGGCTGCGGCGATGTCGATCTTCTCGGATTCAAGCGCCATGTCGGTCAAAACCGATACTGCGTCGGCTTTAATTTCGACAAAACCTTCGCCTATCGCCATGGCCCTTTCCCGCCCGTCCTTCAGGACGCGCAGCTCGCCCGGCACCAGGGTGGTTAGTAGCGGAACGTGTTTAGGATAAACTCCCAGCTCTCCTTCCGAACCCGGCAACGTGACCATCTCCACGTCCTCGGAATAGATTTTTTCCTCGGGCGTTACGATCTCGAGCTTTAGTGTAGCCATGGTTCGAAGTTACAAAGTTAAAAAACAGGAACTGGGAAGCGTTTTGACGATTTAACTTTTTTTCTTTTTAACCTTCTTTGATCATGTCGATGTTCCCCTTCATGTAGAAATTTTGCTCGGGCACATCGTCGTGTTTGCCGTCCAGAATTTCCTTGAAACCGCGGACTGTTTCCGCAACCGGAACATATTGGCCCTTATAGCCGGTGAAAACCTCTGCCACGTGGAAGGGCTGGC
>WNGQ01001016.1_pt1 | contig 38545 bp, 39 predicted proteins | sample 5407661 | NCBI WGS metagenome assembly WNGQ01 (sample SAMN13153382, study PRJNA577476) | soil metagenome | isolation source: 60 cm soil or saprolite under Garry oak tree replicate 2 | place: USA:California | collected 2016-06-15 | reverse complement strand
CATGACTGCTGTATCATACATAGCAGGAAATCCTTTCTGATACCAAACAACTCTCATGAAAGGATTTTCCTCCATGTGCTCTGTCTTTGCAACTCGATTCTTAATTTAGTTGTCCCACATGCCCTGGCGGTCAACCTGGCGGCGATACCTCTGCCAATCGACGGCGCAGAAAAGCGCATTCTCGCTCATTCTGGCAGAGGCGTAGTGCCTGACTATAGGAAGCAGTCGCTTCGTTCATTCGTCCCGCTCGCCGCAAAAGGTCCGCGCGCGCTGCATGAAACAGGTAATAGTCACGCAGCGCTAGCTCCAGTTCCAGTCGATTCAGCAGCGCCAGTCCTCGCAGCGGACCATCTGCCATCGCTACGGCTACAGCCCTGTTCAGCTCAACAATAGGCGATGGCATCATTCTCAAAAGTTCTCCATACAACGCGGCGATTTGCCCCCAATCTGTGTCTTCAGGGTGCTTTGCTTGAGCATGCAGTGCGCTGATTGCCGCCTGCACCTGATAGGGTCCCGCTCGCCTCATATGCAGCGCCCGATCTAAGAGGGTCACGCCCTCCTGTATCTCCTTCTGGTCCCAGATTGCACGGTTTTGTTCCTCCAGCAGCACAAGCTCTCCCTCTGGCCCAACACGTGCACTGCGACGTGAGTCGTGCAGCAACAGTAACGCGAGCAGGCCCAGCGCTTCTGGCACCTCGTTGAACAGTGCCTCCTGGGTCAGCAGCATCGCCATCACACGCGCCAGTCGAATCGCTTCGTCACAAAGTTCCCGTCGAATCAGCTCATTCCCGGATGTGGCCGTGTACCCTTCATTGAAAATGAGGTAGAGCACAGAGAGTACCGCGTCGACACGTTCCTCTAAGGCTCCTGCCTCTGGCACGCGATAAGGAATACCCGCATCCCGTATCTTGCGCCTGGCTCGTACCAGGCGCTGTGCCATCGTTGGCAACGGGACCAGGAATGCGCTGGCAATCTCTGGCGTAGATAACCCCCCCAGTGTATGCAGCGTCAGTGCCACCTGTGCCTCCAACGACAGCGCCGGGTGGCAACAGGTAAACATCAGCTTGAGGCGCTCATCAGGGATCGCTCGATCCTCCATCTCCTCTGTTCCTCTCTGCTCTTCCCGCTCGACAAGTTCCTGTAGCAGCACCTGTTTGCGTGCCAATGTGCTCGTGCGGCGCAGGCGATCGATAGCCTTGTGCCGTGCCGTAGTTGTGATCCACGCGCTCGGATTGCGAGGGATACCATCTACAGGCCAGCGTTCGAGCGCCACGAGCATAGCTTCCTGCAGCACATCCTCTGCCAGCTCGAAGTCCTTTACGGAACTAATCAAGCTAGCGAGAATGCGACCTGCTTCCCGGCGAAAGGTATCGGCTACAATCTGATGCGCTGTATCCATTTGCCTCTACTAGCTATACAAAAATATTCATTCCTCATTTTGTGGTTAATCATAACCAATTCTTAACCAGATTACCACCGTTTCTTTCTTCCCCTTTGTCCGGTATTACTCTACAGTTGCACTATTAACAAAAAGTAGGGTCCTCAATCTCTTTGTAGTCATTGGAAACAATGGTTCTAGTGATGGTAAATATTTTTATACTTTAATGGATGGGGTTTATGAGAAAAAAGAATGTGTTCAACTGCCTATCCTCCTACTTTTTGTGTGCGTGATCTCTCTAAAAGCGTCTATCTGTCTCTCTAAAGTGTGGAGAAACAAAAGACAATGATAAACGATCAAGAAACGCCAACTCTTCTATTACCAGTACTAAAGCTCACTAAACAAAGCCGAGGGCGGCAAAATATCGTGTTAACCATCTGCCTGCTAATAATCACAAGCCTGATCCTGTTTCTGCTGGCTGCAGCTTGGCAAGCTTGGAGGACACCTCCTGCGGCTCAACACGCGCACCAATCAACACTTGCCGCTGCTGACGACACCCACAAACATCAGCCAAAGCCCACCAGGCAAGCAAATCCTACTGCACAAACCGCGCTGATTGCTCCCCAGGTAGATAGCTTACTGGCGAATATGTCCGCACACCAGCAATTCAGCGGCTCAGTACTGATCGCACAACATGGCCAGGTGCTTTTAAGCAAGGGCTATAGTATGGCCGATTGGGATCAGGGTGTACCTAACACACCTCATACCAGGTTTTATCTTGGCTCCACCACCAAGCAATTTACCGCCATGGCGATCCTCATCTTGCAGCAGCAAGGCAAACTGCACGTGCGCGATCGTCTCTGCTCCTACCTTGAAAATTGTCCCGCGGCATGGCAACCATTGACGATCCACAACCTGTTGACACATACCTCAGGCATTCCGCAACTGGACAATTCACAATTGTCAGGCGCCTCCCCTGAAGCATGGATTGCCAGTTACGACGGGGTCTCCCTGGCCTTTACACCCGGCAGCCAGTTCGACTATTGTAGCGTATGCTACCAGATTCTAGGCTATGTCGTCGAGCGGGCATCAGGCGAGCCCTACAGCAAGTTCTTGCAGCAGTCCATTTTTGACTCTTTGCAAATGAAGGACACGGGCTTCGACCAGAATTATCTCTCCCTGCCTGATCACGCGGTTGGCTATGCAGATTGGCGCGTCAATGCCGTGACCCTCGAGTGGCCTATTACCCCACAGTGGACATTCCTCTTCGGCTCGGGACTTCTCCAGACGACCATGGAAGACATGTATCGCTGGGATCAAGCCCTCTACACAAACACGCTGGTCTCGCAGCAGACGCTTGATGAGGCGTTTACTCCCTATGCCCCTGCATCGCAGTACGTGGGGTCAGGCTATGGCTATGGGTGGTTCATTACCAATTCACCTGTGCAAGGACATCGGTTGATCTGGCATGATGGGAGAATCGATGGCTTCAGGACCTATATCGGGCGCTTCATTGATGATAGGGTCACGATCATTTTCTTGAGTAACCTGGCAACGCTGGATGAACTATCGCTCGCCAATACCTTAGAACACATCGTCTTTTCGCACATAACTCGTTAAAGTTGCCTGTCAAAGCATCGGTATTGGGGCCGGCGTCGATGCAACGTGTGACTATGCCATCGCCCCTCACGTTGACATCGACGCCTACACCTCTCCACACGTATATCAAAGAAAAATCGTTTTCCTGTGAGAATCCTGACTGTCGATGGGTATATAATGATGAAAGCGCGAATCAGAACCGGCGCTGGTGCGAAGATTCCTGCGCCAATTTGATGCGCGTGCGTCGGTTTCGGGCGCGACATCAGGGGAGCAACCGTTGAGCAAAAACAGAACGATCTCAACTTCCAGTCAAAAGCCTGTGCCTGGCAAACCAGGAAACAGGCACAATTCCACGTTTGGTGTCGTAGCGGCACGGACCGCGCTCGCCTTGCTCTTTGGAGCCGGTCTGTTTCTGTCAGTAACGCCTGCGGGACGCGCTACTGCGCGCACGGCGTTTCTGGTAGCAGCGGTAATTAGCGCCTCGCAGCCTGCACCGCTGAACCTTCTCGAGGAACCTGTACGGCACATTCAGAAGACAGTACCTTCGCGTGGGGGAACTGTCTACCTGGACATCTACGAGCCTGCGACGCCTGCGCCACCACTTTCTCGTGCCCTTGAAGGCATCGTCATTATTCCTGGAGTTGGTGATAACCGCAATGTGCCCCAGCTTATCAATCTCTCCCTGGCTCTGGCCCACGTCGGTATCGTCGTAGAGAATATCACGACCCCTACTCTCATGCACAACGATATCTCGGCAGTCGATAGCGATGCTGTTGTCCAGGCCTTTAATTTCCTCTCTCGCTGGCCCGGTGTCGGAGCTGATCGAATCGGCATTGGAGGCTTCAGCGGTGGTGGGACATTGGCCTATCTTGCCGCCGCCGATACACGCATTCGAGATCGCATCTCTTTCATCGTCCTCTTCGGCGCCTACTTTAATGCAGAAACGGTTCTTCGTGCTTATGGTCAGCGGGCCATCATCGTAGATGGTAAGTTGGTTCCATGGTATCCAACGCAATATCCACTCCAGGTACTGGCCAACGTGATGTCCGATGGACTCCCTCCTCTTGATGGGTCGCTCCTGGTGAGCGCCTTCATTCCTGGCGGGAAGCCGCTCACAAGCAACAAGCTTGCGCAGATGTCACCACCTGCCGTTGCCGCCTACCACTTGCTGGAAGGCGATGAACCTGGTCGCGTACATGAAAACATGGCGGCTCTCTCACCACAATTGCATGCCTTACTCAACACGCTCTCGCCAAGTTCGGTCATCAACAAGGTTCACGCCCCGATCTACTTACTGCACTCGAGAGATGACTCATCGCTTCCCATCACGGAGTCGCAAGCTTTTGCTGCGGCACTTGCCCGCATCCATCGCCCATATGACTTTGTCGAGTTCGGTATCTTCCAGCATGTCGAGGTAGCGACAGGCCACAGCCTGACGCAAATACTCGGTGATGCTCTAACTCTCTTCCGCGTCCTCTATAAAGTGTTGCTTCCAGGTTCATGAAACGAGGGTTGTGATGCTTGCTCTCTCTTGCTTCTGGCTCCTGCTCGGCCTGCTGGTCGGCCTGCTAGCAGTTCTAGCAAAGTTCTGGCCCTCATCGTGGGGAAGAAAAAAGTGGCCCGCCATGCTCTCCATTGGAGCGTTAGCTGCCTTCTGCGGTGGATGGCTCGGGACGCTGTTGCTCGGAAGGTTCTTTGCGAGCAGCGTAGCCCTCTGGATTGCTGTGCTTTGTGTGGTCGTGCTTCCCCGGCTGTTTGTATGGGTGCAACTAAAACATCGATCACTTTTTCCTCGCGGTACACACAGTAGCAAATAGCTTGCTGGCGCACCACTATTTTGACTCGCCATCCTCAAACATTCCACTAAGAAGTTTGAGCGTAATACCCAGGGCAAGGATAACTGCGGCGCTGACACCGAGCTCGATCATGGCATGCGTAAAGTCGGTTTCTCTGAGGCTAAAACCTTCAACGGAAAGTCTGGCGCCAATTGAGAGAATGCTACGTGTGGCAGAAATGATGCCAATAAAGAGAAATGGCCGTAAGGACGTTGCATGCACTTGCAAGTAATGGATCACCGTGCCGAGCATTTCCATAATGATAAGGACCAGGAGAAGACCGGAGACAAGCTCAATGATGGCTTGTGCTCCTTGTGCTGGCTGCTGATTCATTGGTAACGCTGGGAGTTCAATCATCGAGACGCCAAGAGCCCAGAATGTATAGGCGAGAGCCATGATAGCTGCAAGGAAGAAGCAAACGCCAACGATGAAGTAAATTACACTATCAGCTCTATCCAGGAGGCGACCTGAGTTTTGAGCGAGAAGGTTGTCTGGCCGCTGGGAACGCCGGGTTTGAAACGTCTCAGGTGGTGGTACTATGTTGTCTTCCTGATCCTTGGAACCCGTCTGGTAACCTGGCATGAATATTACTCCTTCATGGATGGAATCGGAGGGGAGAAAGACTTCCTTGCCAGGAGCAGATCCCCCCCTTTGCCAGTGATGAGCGTGATCTAAGGGCTTGTTAAAAAATAACTTTCCGCGTTACTGGTAATACGATTGCTAGCCCTGGTTTGAAGACGGGAAGTTATTTCTTAACGACTTCTAAGTTGGACTTTATAATCTACGGTCAATTTCACCAACCGTTTTGGCGAGGGCAACTGGCCCATCGTAAGTCTGATCAGGTAACTGCTTGAGAATCTCAATCACACGTGGGAGAATTTGTAGTTGCCTCTCAGCATGGCTGACCAGATCCTCTTTACTCGCGGGATAATCAACTCCCTTGAGAAATTTCTCCACCTCTACCGGACTGACAGCCATTGTGCTTTCCTCCTTTTTGAAGTAAAACTTCTCATTTTATCCAATACAGCCTGACTTCACCATTACCAACAGTGATCCCCCTTCAGGTCTGCTTGTCTCCCCCGCACCAAGTATACGTCGTAGTTGTTGCAGCGTCAAGTATTTATATTGCCTCATCCATTATTTATATGAACAAAAATGTATTTTCTATAGAAATACGTAATGCGCAGTAGGTCATCCACTTTGAAATCCACTAGCCGGGAACTTTCAAGAATCCTCCGTCGTCTCCTGTTCTAAGCAACACAATCGTTTCTTGAGGAAAGAAGCATAAAAGAGACGTTCCAAAGAAGGGGATGGATAATATATGATGAGACCTCAGCATCGCTTGATGATCTGTTTGGCCGTAAGTATGCTCGTGCTCTTACCCTTGACGGGCTGTGGACAAAACGCCGCCGGCAGCTCTGGCTCACAATCTGGCTTTACTGGCACTCCTGGGAGCGTGCAGCTCGTGAAAACGAGCACCTTACAAACGATGGTACCCACACGCCTGCCATCACCACCACCTGCTCCTCAGCCCATGCGTGGTACGGTCGTCCTGCATGTCGATGCAGTGCCTCAGTCTGCCCACGAAGCGATCACTTTCACCCTCCACAACCAGACCAACCAGGCCATTTTCTTCGCCGATCATCAGAGTGGGTGTACGGTGATCCTCTTGCAAATGGTGCCGGGGTCGCAGGACAACGGACAGTGGCAGACACTTGCCCCCTGTAAAGCTTTAACCATGACCCGTTTGCACATGCTGGAAGCTGGGCAGAACCTCACGATCACGTTCAACCCTCCATCTGGGCAGTGGACACCTGGCCTCTACCGCGGTGTGCTGAACTATGCCCCTGCAGAGACAGATGGTCAAGGGCAGACAATCTTCTCATCTATCTTTAAGGTGGGCACCTAATTCGCCTGCCAGCGCTCGTCAGTACCTATCCGCTCTAGCCTCCTGCCATTCCAGGTAGGAGGCTAGAGCGTGCACCCATCATCTTGAAGTCTCTATGGTGTGGAATCAAGTTCGATGTATTGAAATGTTAACGGATACCCCTGAATCTTCACCGGATCTTTACCACTTCTTTACGGCTTCAATCTTCTACTCTCCCTCCATATCTGCCATAATTGTTCTACTAAATATGCCTGTTTACATCATGTGTGCCAGTGAGCTTTATGGGTCCACATATATTTCTACAAAAGTGTCGATGTATTTTTTGAAAGTGAGGCTTCTTTATGCCCATCTCTTCGCATACCAGGCTTCGCATCATTCTCTCGCTCGTCGCCATCGCGGCCATCGTGAGCGCCTTCGCGATCTCTATGGTCTCTCGTGATGCATCAACCCGGGCCAGCGGCCCTGCCGTTACTACCTTCACAGGTCGGCATCTGACTACGACCAGGGCAGTACATGCGCAAGTTCCGCTGCAAGCGCATACGAACAGCAAACTGAAGGTGTTTGTGACTCCCATACTCAAGAAGAGCAACGCTGCCGCCATCCATGCTTCCGCCGCCAACGGGAATGCCCCTCATACAGCCGACGTGGGTACCAGGCCAGGCAAGCTGCTGCACAATTTCAAGGGCCTGAACGGCGTCGATACTTTTAATGCCAACGGCTTCATCCTTGAGCCGCCCGACCAGGGTCTGTGCGTCGGTTTCCTGGGCAAGACCAGGGTGGTCAACGAAATCATCAACGATGTGACCGCCTTTTACACCCCCAACGGGACACTGGTCAGCTCTAAGATCGACCTGAATACCTTCTTTGGCGAACCGACCACCTTGAACATCTCAGACCCGCGCTGCTACTACGACACCACCACGCAGGCATGGTTCTTCAGCGTGGTCGTCTACACGAACAGCCTCGTTCCCAACCATACCGATCTGCTCGTCGTGAATAAGCAGTTGCAAGCAGCTGTGTACCATCTTGACACGACCCTCCCCAACAACGCTGCCGGGCAGTGCCCCTGCTTTGGCGACCAGCCCAAGCTGGGCATCGACAAGAACAACGTGTACATCACCACGGACGAGTTTGGTAGAAAAGATTTCTCGCTGGAGACGGGCGCTACCCTCTTTGCCATCTCGAAGTCCCAGCTGGTGAAAGAAGCAACGACTGTCAATTTTGCGGAGTTCGATAACCTCACCCTGGGTGGCATCGGCGTCACCGCCTTGCAGCCCGCGATTACCAACAGCGACTCGAACGTCGAGTACCTGCTGAACTCGTTCCCCTATGCCGACGAGGCGCAGCTGATCCCCAATACGATCGAGAAGCTCCTCGGCCTGTGGGCGCTCTCCGATACAGATAACGTCACCTCGGGCGGTGTGCCGAAGCTAAGTGCGACGATCATCACCAGCGAAATCTACGGAGCACCGGTCCCCGCGCTCACCACCAATGGCCTCTCGCTGGCTACCTTTACTAACGATAGCCGCATGCAGCAAGTGCAATTCATCAACGGCCACCTGCTGGGTGCGCTGGATTCGGCTGTCATCGTTGATAAAGATCCGCAGACGCGCGACGGAGCCGCCTGGTTCGAGCTAAAGCCAAGAGTGGATCGCGACGGCGTGATCGCCGGCGCATCGTTCAAAGCGCAGGGCTATGTGGCCGTAAAAGGGGAATTTCTGGTCTATCCCGCGATCACGCAGACCTATGAGGGCACAACAGGGATCGCCTTCTCCATCACCAGCCCGACCCTTAATCCCAGCACTGGCTACGTCGTTAGTACGTCAGAGAGCGGTGTGCACTTTGGCGGCGCTCACATCACCGCCACCGGCTCGGGTCCCGACATCGGGTTCTCCTGCGCTGCGGGCTTCCCACAGCAGTGCCGCTGGGGTGACTACTCCTGGTCGGCCCTTGACCCGAACGGCAGAGATCTATGGATGGCGGCGGAGCTAACCGTGCCCCAGGTCGCCACACAGCCCAAGACCAAGCCACCCGCCCACATCAACTGGGGAACTCAGGTCTGGGAAGTCAGTGGCGCTCAATAATACACTATCCCCTTCGATGAAAGGGGAGGGAGGCCATCACACGCCTCTCTCCCCTTGCTGAATGAAAGCCCCCATCCAGACGTGGCGCCCGTCAATTTTTTGCAAAGCTGTCATACTTTTGCTCCTCACCCAACGTATTCTCTTTAAGAAGATCTGTAGGGAACAGAACTTATTAAGAGATGTTATGCATCGCATAAGAGGAGTACTTCATGATTTCGTCGAACGAAATGCAAAAAGGTCTCACGCTCGAAATCGAGGGGGAGCCTTATATTGTCCTTGATTGGCAACACGTCACTGAGGGGCGTGGCAAGGCCAATATACGGTTGAAGCTGCGGCACCTGCGTACACACGCAATCATTGAACGGACGCTGGATGCTGGGCCCAAGTTCAAATTGGTCCCGGTTGAACGCCTCCCGGTGACCTTTGCGTACTGGGATGGTGAGCTGTACCACTTCGTGGATACCGCCATCCTGGATCCCGACACCCCGGATGAAATTATGCTCCCTGCTGAGACGCTTGGCAAGGCGAGCAAATACATCGTCGATGATCTGCAACTCGACCTGCTCCTGCTCAATGACGAGCCGGTTGGAGTAGATTTACCCGCGTCGGTCGTGATGCGCGTAAAGGATGTCGAGATGTCTGGTCACTACTGGCATGCAGGGGCCAGCACGACTTGAAACTGGTCTGGTTGTGCTGGTCCCCCCCATCATCTCCCCAGGCGACCTGATCCGCGTCAATACCGAGAACGGGGAATATATGGAACGAGTTTGAAGGTCTCTGTTTCACCACCACGAGAAGGAGGGAAGGAGGATCAGGCGATTCTTTTGGGTCGCCTGACCTTTCTCACGCAAAATTTGACGGCCACCCGTTGAGAAACTACCTCTATCAGATGTATACTGGTGTGAGTTTACTTGAGGGAGGAGAAAGCATGCGTGTCTCTGCAGATGCTGCCGACTATTTCATTACACTCTACATGAGACTGCTTTACTATGCGGGGCAGCGACGTGAGGTACTTTCACCAGCTCTGTCTTTCTCCGATTTCCTTGCCGAGCCATGGCAGGTTAAGTATGCTTGCCGGGAGGCGATCTACGAGCCCTGGCCGCTGATAAAGGACTTCCTGACTACTCATGGCGACACCCTGACGGGCGAGGAGCAGAAGACAGTGGACGCCTGGACACGCTCTATCAGCGGTACATTTGTAGTTCTCCGTCACCTCAAGAAATACACCATCTTTCTCCACAGTACCTCGCCACCAAGTGCCTTTGGGGTACTCGGCCTGACCACTGATCTGGAAGAACTACTTCCCAAGTCACGGCTGCCAATAGGCGTCAAAACGGTACTGCTGCCCTACAGGGGAGTTGTGGTGTACGACGGATTGCTCAGCGTCTACGACATTATCATTGGTCCAAACATGCGTTATGGCCTCAATGAGGACTACAAGAACATCAAGAACGCTGGACGCTTCTTCACGACATTATAACTTGCTAAATCTTGATGGATTTCAACAATCGTTCCCTGTGCCAGTTTGGGTCTCCAAAGAGGCTCCAGGTTCCGCTGCCACGCCGGAAATAGAGTTGCATGTCGTGTTCCCAGGTGAAGCCAATTCCGCCCAGAGTCTGAACCCCGGTATAGCCGGCCTGCCGGTAACTATCGCTTACAAGCGCTTTTGCCATGCTCACCGCCTCAGCAATTTCATCCGGCCGCTGGTCTAAGGCGTAAGCGGCATTGTAGACGGCTGAGCGTGCGCTGGTCAGGTCAAGGGCCCGGTCCACCAACGGGTAAGCTACCCCCTGGTAACTGCCGATCACATGCCCGTACTGCTCACGAGACCTGGCATAAGCAACGGCCGTATCCAGTATCCACTGCATCCCACCCACGCCTTCCGCGCTAAGCGCGAAACTGGCGCAATTCAAGGCCTGTTCCAGCGCCTGACGAGGATCATCGCAACCGTTGATCTTCTCGACCGGCGTATTTTTCAGTTTGATGCGGGCCAAGCGCCGACTCAAATCCATGCCTCCCAGGATTTCCACCGATAGACCCTCGGCCCCCTTCTCCACCAGGAACAGGCCCACCTTTCCTTCATCTTTGGCTGCCACGATAATCATATCGGCCACGCCGGCATCAAGGGCAAACATTTTGGTGCCGCTCAGCGTATATTTGCCGCTCACTTCGCTTGCTGTTGTACTCATCGCATCGAGCTCGTAGCTGGCATCGGGCTCCATGTAAGCCACGCTAGCTCGGCACTTCCCCTCCACTATGGCAGGCAGCCAGCGTGCTTTCTGCTCGGCGCTCCCGGCCATTGCCAGCAGTGGGGCCGCCAGCGCTACCGTAGCCAGGAACGGGCCAGGCACCATTCCCCGGCCCAATTCCTCGAACAAGACCGCGACGGTTAACCAGGACTCGGCCAAGCCGCCAAATTCGACCGGCACAGTCAAGCTCATCCAGCCCTGCTCGGCCATCTTCTGCCAGAGTCGTTCATCAAAAGCATCTTCAGTTGCCATAATCTGCCGCACCTTAGCAGAGGGCAACTCCTTCTCGACAAACATGCGGACTGTTTGCGCCAGCATCTTTTGCTCGTCGCTGAGAGCCAGATACATTGTTCTCGATCCTCTTTCACATTCAATCGAAGGCATTTCCTAACTCGGAAAATAGAATAGTTGTCTCCATCCATCGCTTGTATCAATCAACCTTTGCTCGCTTTGCGCGCTCTCCTAAGCACCGCTAGCATCGTTGTCCAGGCAGTAATACCAGCGAGGGCAATTTTGGTGAGATCAAAGACTGGTTTGACGGTGACTCCGTCCGGCCCAATGATGATAATGGCTACTGGTCGACCCATGGACCCTCCACCTCCGCCGATGCCACCCCCACCACTGTTGGCTTGTTCCGCTTGAGATACTACCTCATCTGGCTGCTTCTGGGCTCTCGGTGTCGCTGGCCCAAAGCCCACACCTGAGCCAACTCCACCACCAGCGGTTACTTCACTGGCTGTGATGATGGTGTAATTGCCGGATACGACTGGTTCGCTATACACCGCGCCGGGCTGGGCTGCAGCGAAGAGCCTCTCCAATACGGTGCGAAGTTGTTCACTGTTCTTGTCTGTTAATGATAAAAGGTTGTTTCTGGTGTTAATCATGGTCTTCGCTCCTTTCGTTGAGAAAACTTGACCAAACTCACAATTGAAAGCACCAAACTGAAGCCAAGCAGCAACAGTTGAAGGATGCGGGTGATATCGACGATCGGGAAGCGCTTCGCTGCCTTGTCCCGCTCGATCAGAATGGCAGTCGGTCGATTCCAGACAAATGCGCCGATGGGCAGGCGAACGATGAGCGCTTGCGACTGCGGGGTCACGGTGACGTTATCTACGGTCACTGGCTGGCCCGAAACCGTCTGCACTTGAAACACATCTCTGAGCCGCATGTTCTCCACCTCCTGTACAATCAAACCACATCGAGCACGCCGGCGCTTCTCTATGCTGTGAGAGTTTAACTGCCGGCAAACGCCTCCTTTTCAGAGTCAGGAAATGCCCTCATTCAATCGTTTGTCTAAGATCCACAGGTCAGCTTTTCGTTCTCTGTCCTCAGGCATGCGGCAAACCGAGCACGCGCTCAGCCACGATATTGCGCTGCACTTCGCTGGTGCCCGCTTCAATGGTGTTGCCTCGCGCACGCAGGTATTCATACTGCCAGCGACCTTCAAAGGGGGCGTCCACCGAGTCAGGGGCCAGGCTGGAGAAGGGACCTTCGAGTTCAAAGGCCAGTTCGACCAGGCGCTGATTTAACTCGCTCCACTGTAATTTGAGCAGTGAACCTTCCGGTCCCGGAAGATGGCCCTGGCTAACGGTAGACATCTGGCTCATGGTATTGAGCTTGAAGGTCTTGACATCAGTGTAAAGCCGGGCGAGGCGCTGCCGCACCTGTGTGTCCTCGAGCACGGGTTTTCCATTCAAGGTACTGCTGCGGCTCAGTTCAATGAGAGCTTGCAAGCGCTGCTCGAAAGTCACGATAATGCTAAACGAGAGACCCCCCCGCTCGTGCATCAAGGTGGTAATGGCTACCATCCAGCCCTTATTCAGTTCGCCGACCAGGTTCGCCACCGGCACTTTGACATTTTCAAAAAATAGCTCGGCAAATTCGGCCTCACCTGTCATCTGGACCAGCGGCTTGGCGCTCACTCCAGGCGACTTCATATCGACGATCAGGTAGCTCAAACCCTTGTGCTTAGGTGCCTCAAAATCTGTACGCACCAGCAAAATACAGAAGTCGGCCACGTACCCGTAACTGGTCCAGACTTTCTGGCCGTTCACCACAAAATGGTCGCCTTCTCGTACCGCCCGGGTCTGGAGGGAGGCCACATCGGAACCTGCGTTCGGTTCGCTAAAACCCTGACACCAGATTTCCTCGGCGCTCAAGATCCTGGGCAGGTAACGGGCTTTCTGTTCAGGAGTGCCGACAGCCAGGATGGTGGGGCCGACCATATTCAGACCTATCACATTCGCTGTGCTAGGGGCCTGAGCGCGGGCCATCTCTTCATTATAAATCGTTTCCTGCATCAGGCTAGCGCCGCGCCCACCATACTCTCCAGGCCAGCCGATCCCGATCCACCCCGCCTCGAATAATTTATTTTGCCAGGCCCGGCGTACGGCCACTTTCTCCTGGAAAGTCATGGTGCGTTTTTCGCGGAACTCGTCGGTGACATTTGCCGCCAGCCAGGCCCGCAACTCGGCCTGGAAAGACTCATCGCTCGTTGCCTGCTGTTCCTGCGAAATCGATGTCATTGGCCCTCCCTCCTGAAATCCTTCATGTGTTTTCGCTCATGTAAAGCAGCTTTTGCCGCTGCGCCCGGGTCCGGCCTATACAGCCAGTATAGCTCAGTTCTATTGAAAAGTCAAAAGAGAATCACTGGTGATTCCCTAGAAGTCCGCCAGAGATCCTGAGCGCAGCGAAGGATGACAGTCAGAGGTTTTGTCATCCTGAGCGCAGCGAAGGATCTGTGCAGCCGTCTCGCCAGATCCTTCGCTGCGCTCAGGATGACAGGCCTGTACACCGGTTATTCTCCCTTGACTTTCGATTATCGATAATCTATACTTATCTCAGTAACGTTACGTACTATGTAGGCTGCTTCCAAATCCACTTCTTATTTCAAGGAGGAAGTCCCATGACTACGACCAACACTCAGGCTCTCGGTACTTTTTATGGCGATGAAGAGTTTCCCATTGAGTGGAAAGAGGGCGAACGCGAACTCTTCTGGATCTACGACGACCTGCACATTCCAAACCCCGTCTCTCCAATGTTCTTCGATATCGGCGGCTGGTGGCTCACATGTGACCACATGTTCCGTCGTTTCGGTACTCCCTTCGCCTCTGACTGGATCGCTAAAAATATTAACGGCTACGTGTACACTGCCGCCGTTCCTGCCGATCCATCACTGCATGCCGAGGCAACAGAGTACCAGAGCCGCTACGTTCCGCGTGTCCCGCGTGACCCATCTTATCCGGGAAAAATTGGTGCCTATATGGGTGCAGTCTTGCCACACTACGCCGCAAACTTCCTGGATTGGTGGCGGGAGCGGCTACGCCCGGAGATGGAGCGCAACTTCGCGTATATCGACGACTACGGCAAAGAAAATGCCAGCCTTGTCGAGCTGGCTGTTTTGCTCGAGGATGCCATCGATATGCACGACCGTCATTGGAAAATCCACTGGATGCTGAACTTTGCCCAGTTCTCATCTACACTCAACCTGAATGCGATGATTCAGGAAGTGAAGGGCGAGGTAGACCCCAACCTGATGGGCCGTCTACAAAGCTCTATAGAAGACCGCAACTGGGATTCTATCGAGGCTTTATGGCGCATCAAAGAAGAGATCAAGAACGATTCTGAACTTACCCGGGCTTTTAAAGGTGAGACGGCAAGTGAGGTACTAGATAGCCTGCAGGGTTCTGAGCGAGGACGCCGCCTGATCTCTGAACGGATTGAACCGTACCAGCAGGAATTTGGATACAAGGCGATCTGGTCGCATGAGTTCGCCTACCCTACGTGGAAGGAGAATCCTGTGCCGCTCATCGAAGTGGTGCGTGGGTATTTAGAGACGGATTACGACTATCCCAGGACGATCAATGCGGTCAAAGAAGACCTCGGCAAAGCTATTCATGAGTTGATGGATGATGTGCCAGCGGGTGAAGGTCGGGACAAGTTGCAGAATGCACTCGACTTATCGCTGCGAATGAACCCCCTCACGCCCGATCATCATTTTTACATTGACCAGGGAACCAACGCACGGCTGCGCATCGTGCTTATTGCCATCGGCAAGAAACTTGTGAAGGCGGGCCTGCTCGATGATCCTGAAGATGTGATGTACCTGCACTATAACGAATTGCGCCTCCTGATGACAAATCCCGAAGCAATTGATGCTCGCACACTTGTCTCGGAGAGGCGGGACGAGCGCGAGGAGGCGTATCAAATTCGCCCGCGTGAGTGGGTCGGTACGGCCACGGAAACGGCATTAGCTTTCCCATACAACGCGCTCTGGGGCTTTCCAGAGAAGTTCTACCGCGAGCCTCCCAGGAAAACTGGAGAGATCAAGGGACTTGCAGCTTCACCTGGTGTGATCGAGGGACCAGCACGCCATGTTGACTCACTCGATGAGTTCAACCAGGTAAAAGAAGGCGAGATTCTTGTCTGCCGGATGACTAATCCTGCCTGGGTTGTCCTCTTCACGAAGATCGTGGGACTGGTTACCGACGCTGGCGGTGTCACCTCACATCCCGCCGTCGTCTCACGCGAGTTTAGTATACCGGCTGTCGTTGGCACATCCAATGCCACGGAGCGGATCAAAACTGGGGATCGTATCCGCGTGAATGGCTCCACTGGAGTCGTCGAGGTTCTATCGTGAGTTTAAACCGGGCGGTCTTAAGCGACCAGGTCAAAGAGATTTTACTCAAACGCATCCTTGATGGTGAATACAGTCCTGGAGACCGGCTCGTTGAAATGCACATAGCACAGGAGTTTGAGATCAGCCAGGCTCCTGTGCGCGAAGCCTTACGTGAACTGGAAGCTCTGGGCTTCGTCGAGTCGGAGCCCTACCGGGGAACGCGTGTAAGGGCCGTTACGAAGTCCGAACTGACTGAAATTTATCCCGTGCGAGCTGCACTTGAGGAAGTAGCTGCGCGAGCGGCTGCTGTACACCTCGCCGGAAATGTCGAAGCTCTTGAGGCCGAGCTTGAAGCAATGCTTGCTGCTGCTGAAAAAGGCGATCTCTACGAGGAAGTGCAGCATGATGTCGAATTTCACCGCCTCATTGTCGGAGCCTCGGGCAATCGGGTCTTGCAAGATATGTGGAGATCATTGCGCATCGAGGCACGTACGCTGATCAGTGTACTTAAAGCCCATATAGGTGGGTACGAACTTGCTGAGTTGCACCGGCCTGTGCTTGAGGCTCTCGCTGAGGGAGACGCAGAGAAGGCTGGTTCACTCTTACGCAACCATGTTGAATACTTCGGCGAGTTGATTATGAAAGGAGATTCTGCGTGACACGCCTTGTTGATCTATCCATGCCAGTGCATCGTGATATGCTGACCTTCCCACAGATACAGCCGCCGACGATGCTCATGTATGAGAGCTGGACTGAATTTGCCGAGCGTATCGGCGCAGCCGCACACGGTGCGAAGTGGCTCACGGCATCCTATCTTTACATCGCGGGCGACCATGTTGGAACGCATTGTGATGCCGTTAAACATATTCGAGGCCCTGAGGCTCCAGGCCCGGAAGGTATTCCCCTCGAGTACTGCTACTCTGATGGGGTCGTGCTTGACTTTCGCCACAAGCCATTCGGCTCGCGTCTATTTGTCGCCGATATCGAAGAGGCCCTCGAGAAAATAAGCTACACACTCAAGGAGCGCGATATCGTCCTCATTCAGACAGGAGCTTCTGCCTACAATACCGAGAAACGCTATCTTACCGATCATTGTGGTATGACTGCTGAGGCCACACGCTACCTGATCTCGAAGGGTGTGCGCATGATGGGCACCGATGCCGTCACATTTGATCCGCCGGTCTGGGCCATGTTCGAGCAGAAGCATTTCTGGGAGGCGCACCTGGTCATGATGGACGAGGACTACTGGCACATCGAAAACCTGGCCAACCTGGATCAGCTTCCTCCTCATGGTTTCAAGTTGTCTGTTTTTCCTATTAAGTGGGTTGGTATGACGGCTGCACCAGTACGAGCGGTAGGAATCATCGATGAATAACAATGCCCTTGTACTCTGGTTTTTAGAAGAAGCATGCAGGGATGTGCGCCTTGCCGGTGGCAAGGGCGCAAGCCTGGCGAACATGAAGGCTCAGGGGTTACCTGTCCCTCCTGGCTTTGTGATCCCTGCCTACGTGCTTGAACAGGCGGTGGGTGCCGAGCAACTGCGCGAACTGGCACTGGCTCAAAATGCTGAAGACGCACAGGCATTCGTGCGCCAGTCTCACCCTCCACACCACATAATCAAATCCTGCTACGAACGTATTGGTGGGAAGGTAGCGGTGCGCTCTTCCGCATGTGCCGAGGACTCGGAAACTGCCAGTTACGCGGGCCAGCAAGAGACCTACCTCAATGTGGCTGGGGGCGATGAGGTATGCCTTCGCGTTGTTGATTGCTGGGCTTCGTTCTTTAGCGAACGGGCACTCTTCTACCGTGCGCGTAAAGGCTCACTTGCCGATCTCGGTATGGCTGTGGTTGTGCAAAAGATGCTAGACCCGCTCAAATCTGGCGTCATCTTCACCGCTGACCCCGTCAGTCGCAGGCGCGACCGCATGATCATTGAAGCCGTCTTCGGTCTGGGTGAGCAGGTTGTTTCAGGAACAGTGACTCCTGACCACTATGTTGTCGACCGCGCAGGGAATATCAAACGTGAACATATTGTGGATAAGCGAGTGCTCGAACCCGAAGAGATCCGCCAGATTGTGGAGCTTGGCCGTAAGTTGGAGGAGCACTTCGGTAAGCCCCAGGATATCGAGTGGGGCATTGAAAATGGCAATGTGTACCTGTTGCAATCTCGACCTGTGACGACGTTATGACCCTGGAATGCTGAGAAGAACGCTATGAGTCGAAATACTCCGCAATGGTTGGCACCAACTTCTCTTCAAGAGGCTCTGGCCTTGCGTGCTCAATTGGGCGACGAGGCGACAGTTGTGGCTGGTGGCACCTTCATTGGTATTTTGATGAACCAGAAGATCATGCAGCCTCAGGCTCTCCTATCACTTCGCAATGTCTCTGAACTTGCTTTTATTGAGGCAAGCCAGGATGAATGGTCATTGCTGCGCATTGGGGCCATGACTACCCATCGGGCAGTGGAACGCTCTCCGCTTATTCGCCAGGAGTGGCCTGTTCTTGCCTCTACCTTCTCACTGGTGGCAAGTCCCCGCGTACGCAACCAGGCTACAGTTGGTGGCGTGCTGGCCGATGCCGACTACGCCTCAGACCCGCCGACGCTGTTGCAAGCTCTTAATGCTCGGGTGGTCGTCCGTAGCGAGAAGAGTGAGCGAGAGATTCCAGTAGAGGAACTCATTATCGGCTATTACGAGACCTCACTGTACCGGGATGAGCTGCTCGTCGAGGTACGTGTTCCACGCAATAGGGAGCGGGTGGTCTACCGTAAGTTCCGCTCGCGCTCAAGCGAAGATCGCCCGTGTGTCGCAGTTGCTGCTGCACAGGTTGACGGAAAACTGCGCGTCGTGGTTGGTGCTGTAGCCGAAAAGCCCCAGTATTTCCCTGAAATTTGTGCCCTTGCCGAAGGTGAGACGGGTGGCTACACTCGCGAACTGGTGACTGAGATTGGTCAGCGTTACGCAGAGTCCATCGAGCCCATCTCCGACTCGCGTGGGTCAGCCGCGTATCGTCGACGTGTCATTGCAGTGGAGGTGCGTCGCGCTCTGGAGGAGATGGTGCCATGAGTAATCCGCGCGTGACCGGAGCTATTCGCTATGCTCAGGATGTCGAGTTTGAGGGGATGCTGCACGCAAGCATTCTTCGTTCGCCTTACCCACATGCCCGAATCCTGCGCGTCGATGCCTCAGCTATCCCCGATTCTGTTGTCGTGCTTACACCAGACGATATCCATGACTTCGGCAGCTACGGCTGTCAGATTCAGGATCAAACGGTGCTGCCCCGCGACCGTGTGCGTTTTGTGGGCGATCCGGTGGTGGCTGTTGCTGCGCCTACGAAACGGGAAGCTGATGAGGCTCTCAACCTGATTGACGTAGAGTATGAGCGACTTCCAGGCGTGTTCGATGCTGTCGAGGCGGTAGCGGAAGGAGCGCCACTTGTGCATGAACATCATGCCATCTCGGAAAACGATGCTGCCTACTTCGGCATACGTCCACAGGAGGGCACCAATATTTGCCACCGCTTTCGCATCCGGCATGGCGATATGGAAGAGGGCTTCAAGCAGGCAGATGTGGTCGTTGAGGAAACATATCGAACGCCGGGCGCACAACACGCTTCTATGGAACCGCATGCGTCGGTTGCGCGGTGGCAGGATGGTCGCCTCGAGGTCTGGACAGGCACGCAAACCCCTTTCAACCTGCGTATGGACCTGGCTGGCATCTTCAACATACCTGAGAGCCAGATTCGCATTATTTCTCCTCCCATGGGCGGTGCTTTTGGAGCAAAGACGTTTGTGCGCACCGAGGCGATTGCCGCCTGCCTTGCGCAGAAGGCGGGTCGACCTGTGAAAGTCGTGCTCAGCCGGTACGAGGAGTGGCTGACGCTCAACCGTCACCCGGCAACGCTGCAAGTGAAGCTTGGGGCTCGTGCTGATGGCACGTTGGTCGCAAAAAGGGTTGTCTGCTGGGTCGATACAGGCGCGTATGCCGATTGTGGGCCGGGCGTCGCTCAAAAGATGGGTTATGCTGCTGTTGGGCCATATCGTATCCCACAGGTTTGGGTCGACTCCCTCTGCGTCTACACAAACCTGCCTCCAAACGGGGCCTTCCGCGGATATGGAGCTATGCAGGCTGTTTGGGCCTCGGAACGCACCATGGATATACTCGCTGCAAAGTTAGGTATGGACCCCCTGGAACTCCGGCTCAAGAATGTACTCGTGGATGGCGACCAATTCTGCACGGGAGAGATCATGCACGATGTACACTTCATCGAGTGTCTTCATGCCGCTGCAGATACGATTGGTTGGGCAGACAATAAACAGGGGAAGGGGCTCTGCGTACTCATGAAGGGCATGCAAACCCCGAGCCGGGCCTCTATCGTGGTCGAGGCAAATGACGATGGCGGCTACACGGTTCACTGCGCTACCGCTGAGATGGGGCAGGGAGCATGGCATTCCATCCGGCTCATGGCTGCCGAACTTCTTGGCGTGGAGCTAGAGAAGGTACACTACGCCGAACCTGATACAGATATCGTACCCTATGATACGCGCACCACCTCGAGTCGCTCCACCTACATGATGGGTCGTGCCCTCGTAGAGGCCGTACGCGATCTCAAGAGGAAAGGCGAGCTTGGCTATGGTGAGTGCGTGAATAAAGGCGGTCTTGACCCCAATACCGGCCAGGGCATTGCCTCGACTCACTGGCACCAGGGTGCTGCTGCCGCCGAGGTGCGTGTTGACGAAGAGACAGGAAAATTTCAGGTGCTCAAGCTCTATACCTCGATCTATGCAGGACGCGTCGTCAATCGTCCAGGTGCGGAACTGCAAAACGAAGGATCGATGATCATGGGCATTGGCACAACCCTCTTCGAGGAGATCGCTTTTGAGGATGGTCAGCCGGCAAATGCTAACCTCTCCGACTACAACCTCCCCGCGGCAGGTGATCTACCCGAGTCTTTTACCTGTGACCTGTTTGAGCGAGAGGGAGCCGAGATACATGGTCTGGGCGAGACCGCACTGCCGCCGGTACCTCCCGCGATTGGCAATGCGCTGTACTCGCTCGGCATACATGTTACCGATCTACCCCTGTCGGCGGAGAAGGTGCTGAATGCAATCGATTCTCGACAGCAGGCGAAGGGAGGCCGCACATGAAAATTCACTTCAAGGTGAATGGAACTCCCACAGAGGTTGAAGCGCAGGCGGACGAAATGCTGCTTGAGGTACTCCGGCGCGAGCTAGACCTCAGGAGCGTGCGAGCAACCTGCGGCATCGGCATATGCGGAGCCTGTACCGCACTTGTCGATGGGGAACCGGTCTCCACCTGCATTTTCCTGGCACCCCTTGCAGAAGGATGCGAGATTACAACAGTAGAGGGATTGAGTGGCGATCATCCAGTCCAACGTGCATTTGAGGAAGAACACGCCTTCCAATGCGGCTACTGTACGCCCGGCATGATTTTGACCGCCAGGAGTTTTCTCGAGGAGAATCCAGCGCCATCGGATGAGGAGATCAAGGTTGCGCTGGGAGGAAACCTTTGCCGTTGTGGCTGCTACGTGAAGATCATTCGCGCAGTGAAGAAGGCTGCCAGAGGATGAAGCCTGGCTCTCACAAGTGAGGTCACTACATTTTGGCCCCGCCATTTGAGGTGCACCAGGTACTGAGAGATGTTTGGAGGAATAAAAGCGATGAAAGTTGTCACTTACGTCGTGGGTAACGGGAAACCTCGCGTAGGTATGCTTGAGAATAGCAGTGTCGTTGATATCGGCTTCGATGGCGATATGGTTGCCTTCATTGAAGCAGGAGCACCTATAGGGAATCAGACTCATGTTGAGAATGCGCGGCTACTTGCGCCACTGCGCCCGCGCTCATTGCGGGACTTCCTCACGTTTGAGGGACACATGCACAACGCTTTGACGCGCCTGGGTCGTCCGATTCCTCAGGAGTGGTACACGGTCCCTGCTTATTACAAAGGCATGCCAGACACTGTCATTGGTCCCGATGAAGAGATTCCCTGGCCTGCATACACGAATCGGCTTGACCACGAGCTTGAGCTTGCAGCTATCATCGGTCGCAAGGGCAAGGATATTTCAAAAGCAGATGCGCCTGGCTACGTCTTTGGCTATACCATCTGGAACGATATGTCGGCCCGCGATGTGCAGACTCGCGAGCTGCCGATTGGAATGGGACCTGCCAAGGCGAAGGATTGGGATGGTTCCAACGTCCTTGGTCCCTGTATCGTTACCGCTGACGCACTGGATGCATCCAATGCACGCATGATTGTGCGCGTCAACAGTGAAGTGTGGGGTGAGGATACTTCGGCTCACATGCACCATACGTTCGCCGACTTGATCTCGTATGCGTCGCAGGCGCAAACGCTCTATCCAGGCGATGTCTTTGGCTCGGGCACGGCCGCTGGCGGCTCTGGTCTGGAACTGGATCGCCCGTTGAAAGAGGGAGACATCGTAGAAATGGAGATCGAGGGCATCGGCATACTCCGTAATCGCATCGGAAAGAAAGGAGCATAACCATGGCATACGTTGTTGCTGCAATCTGGACCGCAAAAGAGGGCCAGGAAGAGAAAATCTTGGAAGTCATTAAGAAGATGACACCTCTCTCACGACAGGAACCGGGGTGCTTATTCTATCAGGCTCAACGCTCACCTACCGATTCCTGCGTCTTTTTCCTGTACGAGCAATATGTAGATGCAGCAGGATACGAAGCCCATATGGCGACGCCACATTTTGAGCACTATGTCAAAGGCGAGGCTATTCCCAATCTGGAGAGCCGCGAGCGTGCCTTCTATGAAACAATTGATGTGTAAATGTATCAAGGGTCTCCGCTAAGGCCCAATGAAAAGAGGAGGAAAAAGGCATTGTCGAGGATAATAGATCTCAGTCCGCCTGTCCCACATGGCTTCAAAGGGCCTCCCTCAACAAATATCGGCGTACAGTTCGAAGTCAAAACGAAGCGTGATGGAGGTGCTTACTGGCAATCCGGGCAGGTGTTTATGAGCCTGCACACAGGCTGCCATGTCGAATCGGCTTTGCATTGTCTTGCCAATGGCGAATCCATCGATCAGGTTTCGTTAGATCGCGTCATCGGTACTGCTGTGCTTCTGGACCTTACACCTGTGGAGGAGAGAGCCATCATCGATGTTGAGGATCTGGAGCGCGGGCGCAAGCGTCTGGAAGCTCAGGGTGAAACGGTCAACGCGGGAGACATCATTCTACTGCGTACCGATTGGGCGCAGCGCGCTATAGGCACACCGACCTACTTCCCGCAGTCACCGGGATTAACCGAGGCGGCTGCAGGCTGGTTAGTGGATAAGCAGTCAAAATGTATTGGCTGCGACTTTTTTGAGGAGCCTGCTGCCCGACAACCTGGCTGGACAGCAGACCAGTTTGTCGTTCACAGAGCAATCCTGAGCGCGGGTATACCCCTGGTGGAAGGTCTGGTTAATCTAAAAGACTTGCCGCCGCGCTGCCAGTTCTTTGCGCCGTTCTACCACTTTGCTGGCATTGATAGTGCGCCTGCTCGCGCCTTTGCGCTCGTTGAAGGCTGAAAAATAATGAGCACAGATGCACCACTCAGGGTACATTTGGTTCGACATGGAAAGATCGAATCTCATCGTGGAGATATGCCCCTCATCGATGAGGGACTGAGACAAGCAGAGGCGTTCGGGCAACGACTCAATGAGGAACTTGTCATAGAAGAGGTTGTCTCTTTCCTCTACGCGCCCACACGTCGTGCTCGCGAGACGACTGAAACGATATATAACGCGCTGAGGATAACGTCCGGGTATGCAGATTCCAGGCAGACCCAACTGCTGGCGCCTGTTGAGCATTGCGCTTTGCGTAATCCGGATATTTATGTAGCCGGAAGCCGCATCGAACTGGTGAGTACTCCTGAGGCAGTTGCAGAGCAGCTTCCAGAAACAGGTCTTAGCCCGCAGGAGTTAGCAAGATTGCCCTTTTTGCATGGCTTCTGGGGCGACCCCGACCGTATTGGCTACTGGGTCAACCACCCCAACCCGCCAGGAGAGGATGCAGACACAGTTGCTCGTCGTCTACTAACATTTGCTGTCAGTCTCCTGGATCTGCCTCGTAGGCAACCCGGGCGATACATCTGCGTGACCCACTCTCCGGTGTTGCGGGCCTTCTTGCGTCGCTATCTTGTAGGCCACGACCCGGGCGAACCTGATTACCTGGAAGCTGTAGATTTGCACTTTGCTCCTGATGGAACACTCACGCTTCGTTTTCGTGAACATGTGAGAAGTGCTGTTTAGAGGTTAAAATTCTGCCTGAAGATGACTGAGCCAGCGGAGGGAAGGGGTGTCGATGTCTATCGCCAATTTCACCACAATCGAGACAACCAGTTTGCGCTTGAGACACTTTAGAGATTCTGACCTTCCAGCATTCATAGCCTATCGGAATGACCACGAGGTCGCCAAATATCAAAGCTGGGAGGGGATAAGTGAACCAGAGGCATATGCTTTTCTTCAAGAGCAGAAGGGGACCCAACCAGGCGTACCCGGTCAAGGGATGCAGATTGCCATCGAATTCAAGGAAACGGGGATGCTTATTGGAGACTGTTACTTCACCATCAATGACCACGACGAGCGGCAGGCCGAAATTGGATATACCCTCTCGCGTGCATGTCAGGGGCAGGGTTTTGCGACAGAGGCCATCTCGTGTTTGCTCACTTACGCCTTTGTGACGTTTCATCTCCATCGTATCATCGCGATTACCGATTGTGAGAATGCAGCCTCGGTGGCCTTGCTTGAGCGTCTTGGGATGCGCTGCGAAGGTCATTTTCTCCAGAACGTTTGGTTTAAGGGAAAGTGGGGCGATGAATATCTGTACGCCATCCTCAAGGAGGAATGGCTGAACAAGCACGGTCCAACCGTGCAAGAGTGAGAGGATGAGCGTATCGCACTCCAGCCGCGGAAGTCACCTACTTGTAGAGGCGTTAGAAAAGAAAGTGGCGTGACACCCTGTTGGTCTGGTGAATGGCTTCATGAGGCGAAAGAGCGAGAAAGCAACACGCGGCGAGGGAGCGACTTTGCACTCCCTCGCCGCGTGTTGCTTCAACAATTTCTACCGCTACAAACGGGTCTGTACATTGTAACTTCTCGATCTTTTTTGACAGCAAAACCGGCGGACAACAGCATATTTCGGTGGATACCCATGGACATTCAAGTGGACAGCAGACTTCCCCAGCACACGAACGCGCTTTGTCCAGTCTCCATCAGCCTAGAGCGGTGTACAGAAGGATTGATCTGTGCTAAACGGTCACGATGAAAGCCTATTCTCAAGATTTGCGGCAACGTGTGCTCCGTGCGATCGACTCTGGAGAAAGCCAGATCGAGACCGCAGAAGCCTTTGCTGTTTCAGTCCCCACCATCAAACGCTATCTTCGACAACGACGAGAAACCGGTCACGTGTTGCCAAAAGGGATCGAAGGCGCGTCCTGCCAGAAAAGGAGCGGTGTTGCAGGCCCACTTGAGAGCGCAATGAGAGGCCCATCCCGACGCGACGCGAGAAGAGCATTGCTGCCTGTTCCAAGCCGAACATGGCATCGCCGTGAGCACAGCCAGCATCAGTCGTGCCAGAGCGGCTCTGGGATGGACGCGAAAAAAAAGACCCTGAGAGCAAGCGAGCAGAATGACGCGACTCGTGCGACTTGGCGTGAGCAGATGAAGCAGTTGCTCAGCCAGGATTTGGTGTTCGTCGATGAGACCGGCTCTCATATTGCGATGACTCCTCTTTATGCCTATGCTCCCCGAGGGCAACAAGCTCTCGGCAAGGTTCCGCGCAACTATGGAGCGATGATGACGCTGATCGCGAAGTACGCGACACAGGGGATGGGAGAAGCTTTCCTCCTGGATGGAGCGGCTGATGGAGCCGCTTTTGAGATCTACGTGGAACAACTGCTTGCTCCCAGCCTGCGCCCCGGACAACTCGTGATCCTGGATCATCTGAGCATCCATCAGGGACCTCGTGTGAAACAGGCTCTCGAAGCCAAAGGCTGTCGCCTCTTGTTCCTGCCTGCGTACTCGCCCGATTTCTCGCCTCTTGAAGAAGCGTTCTCCAAAGTGAAGACCTTTTTGCGGAGACCTGGTGCCCGGACGCGAGAAGCGGGACATTCGGCCATTGCCCAGGTTTTGCTTCTCATTACCGCCCAGGACGCTCTCGGTTGGTTTGCCCATTGTGGCTACCCGCCTCCTCTCTCTTCAGAAAGGGATCAATCCTTCTGTACACCGCTCTAGTGAACAGTGATCTGTACCCCCATCTAAACATTTCACCTGCTGTGCAAGAACAGTGCCTCCTCACTTTCTCAGCTTTATCTCAGCCTGTTCCAAGATTCAACTCAGAGAGCCAAGCTACACTTTGGGGAGTGAGGCAAAACAGCGGCGTTGGAAACGCGTCCTCACATGCACAGCGTGACTGAGAGCAGGACCCTCCCTTGCAGCGGGAGTACCAGTGCTCGTTTCATGCCTGGTATGTCTAGGAACGAGAGCAGATGGAGAGCGCTCCTGCGAGACAAAGGGGCAGCCGAAACTCCATGGGCCAAAGAATATGTGAGAGCACCTATTGCCGAGGCCGACCTGGAGGGCAAATTTCGCACCCACGAAGGGGTTGTGACGCGGGACTTTGGCAAGGAAATGGAGGTCGTAAACCCACTACCGACCTGGGCAGGATTGGGCAAAGCTCCTTGGACGAAATATGTCACGAAACGATGTCATAAGGAAAGTGCAACCGAGGTCCCTATCCTACTGACGAAAGCGAGGGGTCGAGGAGATCAGAGGGAGGCTGGATACACGTGTATGAAGTGCTTCGGAACAGAAAAATGGGGAAAGACCAATTCCAGGGTCATTGGCAACTTGCAATACTGCTCATCAAGGCTGGGACAGCAGATGCCATTGGTTGCACGCAGCAGGTAATCATCGTCCCAGTTTCCATAAGCACGGTGAAGAGTGGCCTGAAACCTTGATCATCCCTACGGCGATGAATCCTCGTGGCTGCGCGCGCCGTGTAAATGGAAGAGTTGTTGCGGCAAGATGGCCTGGAGCCTTAACCGGGCGCGAACTCTACATCTTGTGCTTGTCATGACGCGTTTAGGATAAGCTGTCACAACTAAGCCGGGACAACACCGTGAACTGGGATTGCGGGCGTCGCACAGCATCTTTTCACGCTTACACGCAACGAACGGTGAGTGTGAATGCTATCATAAGAGTGGGTCTCCCCAGCATTTGGGGAATACTGTCTACTTGATTGAAGCGAGAGCTGTCAAACCGACTCCTCGTTCTCAAGCACACCTGTCAGCTGTCAGAGAACGAGGAGATGCCTCACGCTCTTGCTCTTCGACCAAGAATGGGATACGCTTGGGGTGGTTCCCTTTGTGTGAGTGCCTCTAGCAACCTGGAGGATCCTATGTTCCGGTGGGCCGACTTTGAGACAGCGGCACCAATGCTCGCCGCACAGGGGCGCGAGCTGATTGAACGCTTTCGCTTCGTCCTCGTGGGGACGATCCGCAGCGATGGCACCCCGCGGATCAGCCCGGTCGAGGCCCATATCGTCCGTGGTCATTTGATGTTGGTGATGATTTCAGACACCCTCAAAGCCCGCGACCTCTTGCGCGATCCGCGCATTCTCGTCAACTCGCCGATCATTCATCCGGATGACCCCAATACGGAGTTCAAGCTGCGCGGGCGGGCGGTCGAGATCCGAGATCTGGCATTGTGTGAGGCAACTGCTGATGTGATTGAGGCGACGAGCGGATGGCGACCACCGGAAAGCTGGCACTTCTTTGCCCTCGACATCGAGGAGGCCGCCTTCCTCGCCTGGCAAAGTGGGGTGTTAGACCTGACGCGTTGGAACGGTGATCGTGGTCTCGACTCTGTCAGGAAACCAACAGCTGTGCTCGATGAACCGAGGACATAAGTCGGATCAGCTTTTCGAAGGCTTGTGCGATTTGGTGAGGCACGTGTGATCTCTTACACCGCATGGAGGACTTTCACGCGTAACAGATCGAGATGGGCACGGCCAAACATTTGGTGCTTCAGAAATTTGAGCCTGTTGACGTATCCCTCCGTGATGCCATTACTCCAAGGCAAGGAGCAGGCAGCGTAAACAGCGGCATAGTCTCGACGAATTCCGTTGACAAAGCTGGTGAGTTCCGTCACATGACTCTGCTTTGCTCGCTTGAGCCAGTCCTCCAATGCCTCTGCCTGGCGTTCTCTGAGCAGCGTCACAAATTCCTGGCTCAACAGATAGACCGAGCGGAGATCCGAACTGGCCTGGCAGATGTGTTCAATGTGTTGCTGTTCCTTGGCAGTCAGGTTCTCTGGTGGCAAAATCATCAGAAAGGAAGCACTCCGAGAGGAAAGACGCCGCCGCCCTCCTTGCGCAAAGAGGCGCGGTTTCCGTGGACTTCCCTGCCGCCGCTTGGGCGGCAGTTCTGTTCGCCACTCAGTCAGCACCTTTCGAAGCCCTGATTGGCAACCAGTATAGCCACGTTCTTTAATCGAAGCCATGAGCTGCGAACTGTTGTGAGTACCCGCGCCCCATTGCTCACGGAGATAAGGCAGATACGCATCGAGCTTGTTCTTCCTCGATGCGCGTCGTGCAGAACCTTCTGCTCGTTCCGGGAAGGCAGGTGAGGAGACATAATGCTGCACGGTGTTCCTGCTGATGTGAAGCTCACGTGCGATAGCACGCTGCCCCAGACCCTCTCGGTGTAAAGCCATGACCTCCTCATAACGAGAGATGCGCTTGTCCCGGCTCATCTGCTTTTTGCGTTCAGCATAGGTTAAGCAAGAGAGGTCTGCCTCCGTGCAGGTTTGCATCTCCTGCTGTTCTGATGGGAGCAGGCCTGGAGCTGGATCAGAGCTCGCTCTCAGCGCGAGCTCTGAGGGTGAACCTGCCTGCTCTTTGGAGCTGGCCTGAGTACTTTTGAGAGCGGTATCTTCGACAAACGGTAAACAGGTGCGCTTGCGATCCAGGAACTGTTGGAGATGTTCGCGCAGATTTTGAACGAGATGGTACCGATCCGCAACCTGAGTGGCATGAGGCAAGACCCGGTTCACAGCATCCGCAAAGGCACTGGCCCGATCCCGGCTGACTACCTGAATCTCTGGGTGCGTGGAGAGCCAGGGCATGACCGCTTCAGCGGTGCGGTTGGGCAGGAGATCGAGGGGCTTGCCTGTCTCGATGTTAATCAGAATCGTTCCATACTTGTCTCCCCGCCTCATCGCAAAATCATCTATCCCCAAGACGGTGACAACTGTCTTGGGAGGATCTTCGATGGTACGCAGATAGCGCAGCAGAGTTGGCGCCTTCACCTTCATTCCCAGTCGAGGAGCCAGACGCTCACTCACCTCGGCAGAGGCCGCGAGCCCAATGGCTTTGAGCTCCTCCAAAAGGCGCTTGCTCACCCGCGCCCAGGGCTGGACCAAATCGGGAAGACGCTCGGCAAACACCTTGCGGGGACAGGTGGCACTCCGACAAACAAACTTGCGCACACTGAGCCGAAGCACCACCTTACGGCCCCCGCATGGCACATCGTGAACCGTTCGCTGATACTGACAGTGAACAGAGTCTGAGAGGTTTCCACACCCAGGACAGCCTGCGCAAGGCTGCGTGGAGATCACTTCTACGATGAGCTGAGTTTGGGTGATCTCAACCTGACCAATGACCATCCCTTCGGGTAAGGGCAGAAACGGGGACCTTTCCATCGCCATCATCCTCCTGAAAAGCGGGAGCACCTTGCTTGCATCTTTTCCAGGAGTATATCACTGAGCATCAATCAAAGCAGTAAGCAGGCACTGTTCCCCTAATCCGAGGAAGATCCCTGCCTGGTTCTCCGTTGAACCCGAGGACAATGACCCGGTTCGCTTCTTCATCTACCTCCTGACTGCGTTGCAGCGGCTTGACCCGCACCTGGGGACAAGCGTTCTACCCCTCTTGCAATCCCGGCAATCGATCCCGTTGGAAACGACACTTGCCTTATTGATCAACGAGTTGAACACCTATGAGGGACCAGGCTTTGCCCTGGTGCTCGATGACTACCACATCATTACGACTGTGCCGATTCATCAAGCCCTCGCCTATCTCGTGGAGCATCTGCCTTCCCAAATGCACCTGGTTATCGCGACCCGTGCCGATCCCCCACTCCCCTTAGCGCGGCTGCGAGCGCGGGGGCAGATGAGCGAAGTGCGTGCGGAGGACCTGCGCTTTGTCCGGGAGGAAGCTGAGCAGTTTCTGTGCATTGTCATGGCACTAGACCTCTCAGTGCGGGAGAGCGAGCTCTTGCAGGTCCGTACGGAAGGCTGGATTGCTGGCTTGCAGTTTGCCGCGCTCGCTTTACGGGAGCGACCCGATGTCTCGGCACTACTTGCATCCTTTGCAGGAACACATCGGTTCGTGCTCGACTACCTGAGTGAGGAAGTGCTCACGCAGCAATCTTCACCTGTGCAGAAATTTCTCTTAGACACCTGTATTCTGGATCGCCTGTCTGGGCCGCTCTGCGATGCCGTGACAGGAGAGAACAATGGGCAGGAGATGCTGGAGCAACTGGATGCCCGGAACTTGTTTCTGATCGCTCTTGACGAGGAGCGGCGTTGGTATCGTTATCACCACTTATTCGCTGATGTGTTACGTAGTCGTTTGAGACAGACGCAACCTGAACTCATCCCTGCGCTGCATCGGCGGGCCAGTACCTGGTATGAGCAAAACGAGTTGCTTATCTATGCTGTACAACATGCACTTGCTGCCTCCGAGTTTGAGCGTGCCGCTCGCTTGATCCTCCAGGTTGATCCATCACTGGTGGTCCGCGGAGAGCCGCTTCAGATGTACCTCAGCTGGCTCAATGCACTCCCAAAAAAGGTGATGGATCAGCATCCCATCCTTTCTATTTACCACGCCTACTTATTGCTGTATCTTGGTCAGCTTGAGGCTGCTGAGGCGCGCCTCCAGGAGGCCGAAGCTGCTCTTCAAGTTCACGAACCTACCGACGAGACACGAACCCATCGAGGTCAAATCGTCGCTTTGCGTGCCAATATCGCTCTCTACTATGGGAACATCGAATGCTGTGTCGAGCTGTCACGCCAGGCACTGAATTTGCTCCCAGTGAAGGTATTCTTGCGAGCTCCGGCTATTACCATGAGCGTCCTGGCTTACCTGAACGACGGGAATGTGACCCCGGCGATGGAACGTGTAGCCGAAGAGGCGGTAGGACATGTTCAGACCTCGGGCAACCTGTCGCTGGCGACAAGAAGCATCACCAACTTAGCCCGGATGAGGACGCTTCAAGGTCGACTCCACCAGGCGCTTGCCACCTATGAGGTCGTGGCACAGAAAGTACTATGGCCAGAAGTGTTACGTACCCTCCCGAGCGGTCCATCTTACTACTTTGGTGTGGGCGACATCTGGCGTGAATGGAATGACCTGGATACAGCACAAGAGTACCTGACACAGGGGATAGCCATCATCGAGGGAATAACAACAGCCGATGCGCCGATCATTGCCCAGGGATATACATCCCTGGCACGACTCTTACAAGCCCGTGGTGAGTATAGACAAGTGTTCGCCTTGTTAGAACAGTATACCGATCTAGCTCGCCAGCGACCGTTCATGCCTTACCTGTTCGCTCAAGGAGCTGCCTTACAGGCCCATGTAGCGTTAGCGCAAGGCAATATCAGGGCTGCCAGCCATTGGGCTGATGGATGTTCACTCTCCATCAACGATGACCTGAACTACCTCTACGAGCGGGAGTACCTGGCCCTTGCACGGGTGCGTATTGCTCAGGGACGAGAGCAATCCTCCAGACATCTTCTGGATGAAGCGCTTGTGCTATTAGCCCGACTCCTGGCTGATGCTCAGCCAAAGGCGCGCATGCACAGCGCCATTGAAATCCTTGTACTGAAAGCCCTTGCTCTGCAGGCACGAGGTGATCTTCCTGCTGCACTCAATGCGCTCAGAGAGGCCCTCATCCTTGCCCAACCAGAGGGCTACGCGCGAATCTTTCTTGACGAAGGTGCGCCGATGGTGACCCTCCTCTCGCAGGTGGAGAAGGTTGATTCGGGCCTACAAGAATATGCGCAGGCATTGTTGGCACATACTCAATATGCTAAAGCGGTCCCACCAGGTTCTACCCCTGCCTCATTCCTGTCCAATCCTCGCTCTGGTCAGCAACCGCTCGTCGATCCTTTGAGCGAGCGGGAACTGGAGGTCTTACAGCTGATGGCTGCTGGCGCTCCCAATGAGGAGGTCGCCGACCGACTCGTGATTGCCGTGGGCACTGCCAAACGGCATGTCAGCAACATTCTGGCGAAACTTGCCGTCTCCAATCGCACGCAGGCGGTCGCGCGAGCACGAGAACTGGGATTGTTGTAATCTTTATTACACCTGAGGAATGTGCCTTTGGATACATGATATTTACTCGAGTTGCCCATACACTCTCATTAGATGAAACACATGAGATACATCCTTAGCAGGTGTTCACATTAAAGGGAGGTATTATGGACAACATTCTCCGCACTGTACTCATCACCATCGGTATGGTATCACTCATCCTGGCGGTTGGCTTCTGTTCGCAACTTCCCTGGGTAGTATGGCTGTGGCCGTGGGCTGATACGTTCTCGCCCTACCTCTTTCTTGGCTCCATTGCTGCCGCCACAGCTGCATCTCTCCTCTGGATTGGTCTCTGTGGGGAACTGAGAACGGTTGCGGGTGGTGCACTCCATCTGACCGTGTTCAATATGGGGCTGGCAAGCTCCCTGTTCCTGCTCTTCCAGCAGGGAGGCGATCACAATCTTCTCACGGGTGCATATGTGTGTATAGCTGGTGCCCTCGTTTCACTGGCCATGTTTCTGTGGTTCCGTCGCTATCCCCTCCAAAATAGTCGACCGATGCCTCTGCTCGTACGCATCTCTTTCGGGGTGTTTGTCGTCGTGCTCGTGCTGGTTGGCGCTGGCATCCTCTTGCAGATACCGAACGTGTTCGCCTGGAAGCTTAAGCCAACGACTTCAGCACTGCTGGGCTGGTTCTTCCTGGGAGCCGCCTGCTACTTCCTCTACGGCCTGGTGCACCCAAGCTGGCAGAAGGCGTGTGGTCAGTTGTGGGCGTTCCTGGCATACGATCTTGTGCTCATCGTCCCCTATCTCCTGCACTTTGCAGTTGCTCGTCCCGCGCAACTGCCCAGTCTGCTCATCAACACACTGGTATTGCTGTATAGTGGAGCTTTGGCGATCTACTATCTCCTTGTCAAGAAGGAGACGCGAACGTGGAGGAAAAGTAGCCAGACTCCTGCCGCCAGCGAGCTTAGCGTGGGTGATGACTTCTGGCCTGACGCGCCAGCTCATCCCATAGAGGACGACTACTATAGCGAACTGCAGAACAATGAGGGCAGTAGTGCTACAATCAGTAGCTACCTTGCAGGGGAAGGAAAATCAGCATGAATTCCAAACTTGGACCTGAGCCGCACTATCGCGTGCTCCATCAGAGGCTGAATGAGGCGTTCACACCCACGTATCTGACCATTCTGAGTATTATCCAGGCAGTTGCCTTGACCGATTTAGCCACCATCGTTGCGGCTGAGTACCGGCAATTCACCGTGGTGCATTGGTTGTTTGCCCTGCTCACATTTAGTGTGTTGATCATCGTCTGGAATGTGTATACGATACAGGGTACGGTCTGGCATTGGATTCCAGATGTGCGTGATGCAGCTATGCCTTTCGTGGTTGGCGCTCTCGAACTGTTTCTCAATCACGCGATCACGCTGGGGATGAGTTTGTGGCTGTTGGGCCTGGCAGGAATCGCAGCGATGGGGGCTGTGGGAACGTGGCATATGCATTGGCAAGCGAAAAAAGAGGTCGAGAACGCCCAGTTACTGGACTACTTGAAGATGCATCATCTTTTGTTTGCTCTCTACTATGCTGGAGGTTCTGCCCTCTTGCTCCTATTGGCATGGGCAAACCGTGTGGGAAGCTGGGAGGCTGCCGAAAGGGGGCAGGGAGTCCTGTCAGTGAGTACAGCGCTCACGGTAGGGGTCTGTTTAAGTGGCGCGATGATCATTTCTCACCTGTACTGGCGCAAGGCCGTCGAGTACGCCCGCACTGGTCGGCTACTAAGGGCTCATCCGCAAATAACTTGATGATTCATGCAAAGGGAAACACTTTCTGAAGCCATTACAAGAGAGATTCCCTCATCAAGTTATTGCCGGATGTCCCCTAAGCTTAGGAAAGACATAGTCAAATAATGTGCCAAAAGATGTAGCATACCCACTCTCTTCAAATGCGGTACATTACATCCACGAATATCCCTTCGGATACATGACGTTTACTCGAGCTACCCGTACACTAGCATTAGATGAAACGCATGTGGCCTCAGGAGAGACAGTTCCCAATGGATGGGAGAAACAGTTGAAGTGCATTGAGTGCACACATATAGCAGACACATCAAGGAGAATAACATATGTCAACAGAAGAAAATAAGGCTATTGTCCGTCGTTATCTTGAGGAGGTCATTCACCACGGGAACGTGGGTGCAGTCGACGAGTCTATCGCAACAAACCACGTTCTCCATTGGCCCGGCAGCCCCAACCCGGTGTGTGGCCCAGAAGGCTTCAAACAACTCCTCACCGTATATGCTCGCGCCTTCCCGGACCTCCACTGGACGACGGAGGAGGTGAGCGCCCAAGACAATACCGTGGTGGCCTGTTTGAGAGCGCAAGGGACACACCAACGTGAGGTGATGGGGATGCCACCAACTGGTAAGCAGGCAACATGGACGGAGATCCACATCTTCCGGCTAGCCGGTGGCAAATTAGTCGAGCAGTGGACGACCCTGGACCAGGTGGGCACGCTGCAACAACTCGGAGTTATCCCCTCGATGGAACAGGCTCGAACAAGTTAGTATTGCGAGAGGAGAAAAGCATGTGGCAGTCATCTAGTAACGCACTGACACGAGAAATGTTTATACCGGGGAAATCCAGCGTCCAGGTTCCCGTTTTGATCGTTGGGGCCGGGCCTACAGGTCTATGCACCTCTCTTCTGTTATCGCGGTACGGTATCCCCTCGCTCCTCGTTGAGCGCCATGCCAGCACCTCGATCTATCCACGTGCAACAGGCGTGAGCACGCGGAGCATGGAGCTGTTCCGACAATGGGGGCTGGATCAGCGCGTGAAGGCAGCCGGGTTCGAGCTGGAAGACGCCTCTGCGCCAGTCTCGCTGACCCTGGCTCAGCCCGAACTGACTCGTCTGCCCCTTGGCTTCCCGTCAGCCCAGGAAGTGGCAGCGGTGAGTCCCGTCACTCCGTGTGCCTGTCCGCAGGACGCTCTCGAGCCATTGCTCCTCGAACGCGCCCGTAGCTATGCAGAGGCGCAGGTCGTCTTTGGGACAGAGCTTACTACTATTGAGCAAGATGGAGCGGGTATCCGTGCAACGATCATCGACCGTTCAACCGAGAACGCAACCCTGGTGGAAGCACACTACGTCGTGGCTGCCGATGGCGCACACAGTCGGGTACGTGAACACCTCGGCATTGCCATGCAGGGACCCGATCAACTCGGCAACTACCTGAGCGTGCTTTTCCGCGCCGATCTTAACCGGCTCATCAAGAGTCACGTCCATGGCCTCTACTTCATTCAACATCCAGAAGCCCCCGGCATCTTTGTGCCGACCAGCACAGACGGTAGGTGGGTCTTTGCAATGGAGTGGCACCCGGAGCGAGGTGAACGGCTCGAGGACTACGACTCAGAGCGCTGCATACGTCTGGTGCGCACGGCTACTGGAGTGCCTGACCTCGACGTGGAGCTATTGGGTGTGCAAGCCTTTCCGTTTGCTGCTCAAGTAGCGCAGTGCTACCGGAAAGGCAACGTCTTCCTGGCCGGTGACGCAGCGCATCGTATGACTCCATCTGGCGGTACGGGCATGAATACGGGCATTCATGACGCACACAACCTTGCCTGGAAGCTGGCAGCCGTCCTCAAGGGATGGGCGGATACTACGTTGCTGGAGACCTACGAAAGCGAGCGTCGACCCGTGGGCCTGCACAATACCAGGCGTTCAAACACAAGGCGTGTCATGGGAGAGCACGAGGAGGACGAGGAGTCATGGTCTGATCTGGAGATCGACCTGGGGTATTGTTACGAGTCGAAAGTCATCATTCCAGATCCCGCGGCGGAAGAAGTTGGTACTGCTCCGGCTCGCTCCAGACTTACCTGCCGACCAGGGAGGCGTGCTCCTCACGTCTGGCTTACACGAGGTGGCAAGCGCATCTCAACGTTAGATCTCTACGACCAGACACTGACACTGGTGACAGGGAGTGCGGGGACGTCATGGTGTGAGGCAGCAGACAGGGTCGCCAGGGCACATGGTGTGCCTCTGGTGGCTCACCTCATTGGGCCGGAAGGCGAGCTTGGGGACGGTGATTCCCACTGGGACGAAACCTACAGGATCGAGGCGGATGGTGCTCTCCTCATTCGTCCCGATGGCTTCGTCGCCTGGCGCAAGCCAGGTATGGTTCGCGATCCTCAAACTGAGTTGCACCACGTGGTTGATCAGATCGTCGGACATAGCCCATCTTAAACCGACTCATGGCAGCGGGTGAACGCTCACGAGAGCACAAGGTGCAAAGGAGCGATGCAACGAAGGATCACTCTACAGTAATAGGGGAGGCCAATACACCGGATCTCCTCAATCCCGCACACTTGCTTGCAGAAGCTGCGGTCAGATATGTGCTGGAATAAAGTCATTGCCTTGAGAGAGGAGCACGATGATGACGCAGGAACAGTATCATATCCGCGTCCAGGGACATCTGAGTCCTCAATGGAGCGACTGGTTCGAGGGTTTCACGATCACCAATAGCGTGGACGGTGAAGCTGTCCTCTCGGGTATCATTCTTGACCAAGCCGCCTTATTCGGCCTTTTGAGCAAGATAAGCAACTTGGGATTGCCTCTACTGTCGGTCAACAGAGTGGAGAATGAGGAAGCCTCTCATGGAACCAGCGACGAAGAAGACTCTACACTGATGTGAGGTGATGTACCCTCTCACCAGTGAAGAGGAAAGAGAAAGCGCTTCCCGCTTTCCCGCTTCGACCGTTCGCTGCCGTGGTTGGCTTCCTGTGCAACTGATGCGTTACCCTTTGAGTGTTATATTCATAGTGTGACTGCGTCAATGGAGAAGCGGTGTCTTCTCCCCCCAAAGAACGTGCAGGAGATACTCATGATGGAAGAACAGGAACGTTTTGCCCACGCATTGCGCAACGAGGTTGTTGAAGAGCTAAACACTGCTTTGGTGCGCGGACATCGTCCAGAACGGAGTTCCCTACGTGTTGGATGAAGCAGAAACAAAAAGATGGAGAGCGGAAAAGGTAGAGGGCAAGAGGAATCGAGGAGCCAGCAGGAGAAGAGGGAAAAGGCTCCGCTCGGAGAAGCACGTTTGTCCGAGGAAGAGGGAACGCGAGATGCAACCAGGAGCGTCAGTCAAGCTGTGGCCAAACCGAGTGAGGTGGCAAAGCGTTCGGGAACGCCGATTGTGGGAGCGTCGTGAAGAAGAGTTCATAAACGACGCCCGAACGCGTGACGCCAACTGAACTCTTTTTCTTGCTGGTTGGATGGGTGGCCACGACCACGCGGCACAGCACACCCTCGGGCCCCACGGGTATCTCTGGGCAATCGTAGAGGCTGCGAACCACCTGGCTTTCCGGACGCTGTTGAAGCTGATCGGGGGGCAGATGCAGACGCGCCTGGACGAGAGGATGATCGAGCACGCTGTACTCTTTGCCACGGGTCACGAACGAGAATCCAGCCAGATCGGAGAGCACGGCCCCGGTGCCATATTGTCCGTCGAGCCGGAGAAGAGCACGTTCCTGTAGGAGTTGGTGTGCCGTGAGATAGCGCGTGATCGAGGCGAGGGCCTGGCGCAGTTCCGTTCGGTAGCTCCCGTTCCCTTGATTGCCAAACGAGCCGAGCCATTGAAAGCTGTGAGCCTGGCTGATGACCGTGCGGGTACGCACCACTTGCCCGCGCTTGCGCCCAGTGTAGCCAGGAGCAGAGACGTCATCCAACCGCCGAAAAGGCGGGGGCAACGCTTCTGTCTGGGGCAACGCAGGCTTTCGGGCTGCCTTGCGCGTGCCATCGAAATCAAAGACCACCCACGTGTTTCCCGCTCGATCCGCCAGACCACCCGTTTGCTTTTCTTTCGAGAGCGGGCGACTGAGCAGATCATCGAGAAACAGGGAGCGAAGGGCGTCAACAGGCTCCGATGTCAGAGCCGCTAAAAAGCGCGAGAGTGTTGAGCGGACCGGCTGCCGGTCACACCCAAACAAGGCCATGAAGGGGTCGGCGAAGGGTTGCAGTCTCTGGTAGAAGGCTTCCAGCGTGCGTTCCCCGCTGATGGCGTAACCGAAGAGGACCACGAGAAAATCGATCACCTCGTAGCGTCCGAAGCGCCGCCGGGCAAAGCGCACACGCTCGTTAATGGCTTCGAGGACTCCCTGCTGCTTCAGATACCGAGCCAAGAGTACCACTTCTCCAAACCACGAAGGCGGCGACAAGACAGCTTCCGCAGAGGTCTGGATGGTGACCGTTGCATCGGCGTGACTTCTCATTGGTCCTCCATGGGGGGGACCGTGCAAGAATCCAGGCTTCACCGAGCGGAGTAAGGATTCTTGCACGGAAAACGGGTTATGACCGAAGCTGGGACGGCAACCACGAACGCAGGATTGGCACCACCTGCTTTGCCTGCATGGCCTGGATGTGATCAAGCCCATCGAGCACGCGCACATCCCAGCCCAGATCCCAGAGCTGTGCCTGTCCCTGCACGATTGGACTCGCTAAACTCACAGACACATTTCCCCAATGCTGGTCGTACTGGATCTCATCCGCCGAACCCACAA
>WNGQ01000953.1_pt1 | contig 38552 bp, 30 predicted proteins | sample 5407661 | NCBI WGS metagenome assembly WNGQ01 (sample SAMN13153382, study PRJNA577476) | soil metagenome | isolation source: 60 cm soil or saprolite under Garry oak tree replicate 2 | place: USA:California | collected 2016-06-15 | reverse complement strand
AGGAACCTGTCGTCCGGGCAGCGGCAGCTGCTCGCGCTGGCCCGTGCCTACCTGGTGGATCCGGGCATCCTGCTGCTCGACGAGGCCACCGCCGCGCTCGACCTGGCGACCGAGGCGGCGGTGACCCGCGCGACCGAGAGGCTCACCGCGCAGCGCACCACGCTGGTGGTGGCGCACCGGCTGACCACGGCCGCGCGGGCGGACCGGATCGTGGTGATGGAACTCGGCCGGATCGCCGAGACCGGCACCCACCAGGAACTGCTCGAAGCCGGCGGCGTCTACGCGGCCCTGTGGTCGGCCTTCATCGGCGACGCCGCGCTAGTCGCCTGACGCCCGGACCGCACCGCGCGCCGCCGCAGGTCATCCGGCCACCGCTCTGCGTCAGGCCGGTAGTCCGACCGCATGGCGCGGACGTCGCGCGGGATGAGCGCGAGCGCGGACGCCAGGATGATCAGCGCGGCCGCGCCGTACTGGGTGACCGAGACCCCGATCACTGCGGCGAGCGGGCCGGCCACCAGCGCGCCGGCCGGCATTGCCATCACCGAGCCGAGCGCGTCGTAGGACGATACCCTGGCCAGCCGCTCCGGCGAGATCCGCCTGGCCAGCGTGACGGTCCACTGGACCATCATCATCTCCATGGTGATGCCGAGGCCGAACGAGGCCACGCAGACCACCGGGAGCGGCCAGAGCATAGCCAGCGACAACGGCGAGACCGCGATGGCCCCGCCGATCAGCACCACGAAAAGCATCGGCCGCCGCGGCGTGAACCGCAGTGACACCAGGCCGCCGACGATCAGCCCGACGGATTCCGCGGCGGCGATGGCGCCCCAGGCGGCCGGGCCGCCGAGGTCCGTCTTGGCGACCACCGGGCCGAGCACCTGGAACGAGCCGTACCAGGCCATCAGGATGACGCCGAACTGCGCCACGATTGCCCACAGCCAGGTGTGCGAGCGGAACTCGGACCAGCCGTCACGCAGGTCCTTGAGCATGCCCGAGTGATGCGCGCGCTGCACCGCCACGGCGCTGATCCGCAGCAGCGGCGGGATAGTGCCGATCATGCCGATGCCGCAGGCGGCCAGCGCCCAGCCGGGGCCGACCGCGGCGACGCAGAGCCCGGCGGCGACGGCGCCGCCCATCTGGCCGGCGTTCATCGCGATCCGGCTCAGCGCGCTGGCCTGCTGCAGGAAATCGGCGGAGACCACCCGGGGCAGCAGCGCCTGAGACGCGGGATAGAAGATCGCCATGCCGGTGCCGGTGACCGCTTCCAGCAAGATCATCTGCCACAGCACCGGATGGCCGGCCAGCACGAGGATCCCGAACGTCCCCTCGCCAAGCGCGATCATGAGGTTCGCCGCGATGATCACCCGCTGGGGCGGCAGCCGGTCCGCCACCACCCCGCCGATCAGCGTGAACGCCAGCGACGGCGCGATCTGCGCGGCCAGCACGTAGGACAGCTCGGCGGTCGACCCGGTGGCGTAAAGCACCGCGAACGAAACCCCGACCAGGGAGAACCCGAACGCGGCCGGCGCCAGCAGCCGCTCGGCGAACAGCAGCCGGAAATCGCGGAATGCGAGCACGGGGAAACGGCGCACGAGCGCACGCGCGAGCATGACTGACGTCCGATCTGTCTCAGGGCCGCGGCCGTCTATCCCAGGGCCGGGCCGGGGTCTGATGCTAGCCAGGCAGGCGCCGGGGCGGCAAAAGGTTTTGCCCTGGCTGCGGCAGGTTCACCGGCCCGGATAGGCCCGCGTCCGGGCTGCGGCAGGTTCACCGGCGCTGGCCGGCCCGCGTCCGGGCTACGGCAGTTCACCGGCCCGGATAGGCCCGCGTCCGGCCAGCGCCGGTTAACAACGCCCGCCGGCCAGCCGTTGATTCCCGCGGCGGCGGCCAGCCTCCCCCGGGCGTCTTGATCGCGCGCCCGTGCCAGCCGCCGCCGTAGCGTCCGGGCGGGCGGAACTTATGCCGGACAGGAATGGTTTGTCCCCGTGGGGAAACTAGCTGACGACGGACCGTCCCCCCACGGAGGAGTGCCCGAAATGGCCGAGCAGGCAGACACCACCTCTGGACTGCGTGACGCGTACCGGCGCGCCGTGGCCGCGGCAGAACCGTCAGCCGCAGAAGCGCCTACTGCAGAACCGCCAGTCACCCCGGCGCACCCCGGCCACGACCGGCGCACGTGGCACGGTCACCAGGCCCGGCGGGGGCCTCTCCTGACCCCCGCGCGGGCCCGGGCACTCCGGCGCGCCCAGCCGGGGCAGCGCCGGAGCGGCATCGCGCGCCGAACGGGCCGCGCCAGCTAGCGCGGCGCAGAGCGGACGGGCTCGTCGGCGGCCTTTTCCGTTTCGCCCGCCAGCCTGCCTCGCAGCAGCCCGGGGAGTCGCATGCCGGTGCGGGCGGCCTTCGGTTCGGCCGGCTTCTCCTCGGCCGGCTTCTCCTCGGCCGGCTCGGCCGGCTTCGTCCCGGCTCGTGCGGCCAGCTTCGTGTCCCTGACGCTGACCACCGACAAGCGCCCGAGCGTCAGCGTCGCGAAGAATACGATGACGATGCCGAGGCCGGTGAAGAAGCCCAGCTGCTCGGCCGTGCGAAGCATGCTTCCGCCAACGGGCTGCCCTGGGGTTATGCTCATCCTGGCCCAGGTCGGGCCGATCAGGCTGCCGACCGCGAACCAGCCGCCGCTGAACGCGGCCAGCCACCCGCCAAGCAGCGCGACCGGCCGGTAGCGGCTAACGAGCACGATCAGCCCGCCCACCAGGGTCACGGCTCCCGGCAGGATCTCCAGCCAGAATCGGCCGGACGTGTAAGTCCAGCCCGTGTCCGGGGTGTAGGCATAGTGAAAGTACGGGCCGACAAAGGGGATCAGCGCGCCCCACAGGCCGAGCAGGATCAGTGCTGCGCCGCTGACAGCGCCGCGGCTTCGGGGGACCCGTAGCGTCCCATTCACGTGAATCACTTCCCTCGTGCAGGCGGAGGATTGGAAGCCTGCGGCGACCTTTTACCCCCATGCCGGGACTTCATGTAAAGGCCGGGTAATCTCCGGTGGCCAGACCGGGCGCCTTAGATCCGTCAGGCGACGCAAAGAGGACTGCTGGCCTGGCCGGCTGGAGCCGTGCTCGCTGCTCACCGGCTGAACGGAGGCCAGGCGGCCGGAAGCAGCGCCGCCGGGCATCGCCGGCGTACCAGAATGCTGGTCATGACCGTTGGCCCAGACAGGGTGCCGGGCGCGAGCCGCGGCCTGCCGCGGGAATTGAGCGCCGTGCTGGCCGCGCTGCGCGAACGCCCGATTCCCGGCACGAGCAAGGGGTTCGGCCGGATCGCCGCGGGCCGGGCCGGCCACGGCGCCGTGACCTCGGCCAGTCTGGCCGCCCGCCGGCCTTACCTGCTCGGCCCGGACTTCATGCTGCCGATCCTCGTCCTGCGCGAGGCGGCGCTTAGGCACAACATCGAGGCGATGGCGAGCTACTGCGCCGCGGCCGGCGTCGGGCTGGCCCCGCATGGCAAGACCACCATGGCGCCGCAGATCTTCGCCTGCCAGCTGGCGGCCGGCGCCTGGGGCATGACCGCCGCGACCATTCCGCAGGTCCAGGTCTTCCGCGCCTTCGGCGTGCCGCGAATCCTGATCGCCAACGAGCTCGCCGACCGCGGCGGGATCGAGTGGCTGGCCGCCGAGCTGGCGGCAGATCCCGGTTTCGAGTGCTACGCCTATGTGGACAGCGTCCAGGGCGTGACGCTGCTGGACGGGCTGTTGCGCGCGGCAGGCGCCACCAGGCCGCTGCCGGTGCTGGTGGAACTCGGCCAGCCCGGCGGCCGTACCGGCTGCCGTAGCACCAGCGAAGCGCTCGCGGTGGCCGGCGCCGCTGGCTCGGCCGGGCTGCTACGGCTGGCCGGCGCGGCGGGCTTCGAGGGCAGCATCAGCGCGGGCAGCACTGCAGCCACGATGGCCGCCGTCGAGCTGTTCTGCCGGGACCTGCGCACGCTCGGCGACCTGCTGCCCGCCGACCCGGCCGGGATGCCGCACCTGCTGTCCGCCGGAGGCAGCGCCTTCTTCGACATCGCGGCGCGGGAACTGACCGCCGCCCGGCCCGGCCGCGCCCGCCCCCAGGTGCTGCTCCGCAGCGGGGCATACGTAACTCACGATCACGGCCATTACGCAGCCGTCGCCCCCGGTCCAGGTCAGCCGCGCAGGCCTGGCCCGGGGCTGGTTCCTGCCCTCGAGCTGTGGGCGCCGGTCCTGTCCAGGCCCGAGCCGGACCTCGCGGTGGCCAGCGCGGGCCGCCGGGACGTGGCCTTCGACCTGGGCCTGCCGGTGCCGCTGCGGATCCGGCAGGCCGGCGGCAGCGAAGCACCAGCAGGCCAGCTGCGGGTCACCAGGCTTGATGACCAGCACGCCTACCTGAGTGTGCCGCCGGAGTCACCGCTGGCCCCAGGTGACCTGCTCTGCCTGGGCATCTCCCACCCGTGCACCACCATGGACAAGTGGCGGGTCATCCCGGTGGCGGACGAGGAGTACCGCGTCATCGATGCGGTCCACACGTTCTTCTGACCGGACCAGCCGCCGACCCGGCCGGCCCGTGGCGCGGCCGGTATCCAGGCACGGCCGGCGTCACATGACGGCGAGCTGCCCGCCGTCGATCACCAGCCCGGCGCCATGGATGAAGGACGCGTCATCCGAGGCGAGGAAGGCGTAAGCGGCGGCGACCTCCGCCGCCTCGCCCACCCGGCCAAGCGGGATCCGCTCCCTGGCGTAGGCGGCCTCGAACTCGTCACCACCGATTCCGGCCGCGATCGCGGCGTTCAGCGGGGTGCGGATGTATCCGGGGCACAGCGCGTTCACCCGGATGCCGTGGCAGCCAAGCTCCGCCGCCATCGTCTTGGTCAGCAGCAGGACCCCGCCCTTAGAGGCGTTGTAGTGGGCATAGTCCTCCTCGCCGGCGATGCCGTTGGTCGAGCACATGTTCACGATCACCCCGCCGGTGCCTTGCTCCTTCAGCAGCCTGCTCACGGCCTGGGCAACCAGGAACATGCCGCGCAGGTTCACCGCGATGATGCGGTCCCAGTCCGCTGGCGTGATGTCGAGGAAGGCGCTGCGCTGCGCCGTGCCAGCGTTATTGATCAGGATGTCAAGGCCGCCGAGCGCCTCGCGGGCCGCCCCGGTGATCCGGGTGACATCGGCCTCGGCGCTGACATCCCCCGCCAGCCCGCCGATCTCGCCGTCCGGCCGCAGCTCGGCGATGGCCTCGCGGACCTGGCCGGCGTCGAGCCCGGCGATGAGCACCCGGGAGCCCTCCTGCAGGAACCGCCGGGCCGCGGCGAGGCCGATCCCGCTGCTGCCGCCGCTGATCAGGACCCGCTTGCCCGCTAGCCCGCGCATCGCTGCTGCCGCATGGTCGCCGCGCCCCTTCCGTCCGGCCGGATGGCTCCCGGCCAAGCTAGCGGCGATCCGTCATCTGGTCTATGATTCCGTCCAGCGGAATCGTAGCTAGCGGAGGACCCCCGCCGGGCGGAGCGCGCAGTGGACACCGATGAGTCGCCGGTGGCAAGCGTGGACCGGGCGCTGCGGATCCTGACCGTCGTGGGCAGCGCGTCCCGCGGCCTGTCGCTGGACGAACTGGCGGGCCGCCTCGACATTCCGAAGAGCTCGCTGCACCGGATCCTGGCTGCGCTGAAGTACCGCGGTTTCATCGCCCAGCCCGAGCCGGGCGGCTCGTACTTCCTCGGCACCGAACTGCTCGCCACCGCGTTCCGCTTCTACGACGTGCTCGACCTGCGTGCGCTGATCCACCCGCTGCTCGCCCGGCTGACCGGGGAACTGCGGGAGACCACGCACATGGCCGTGCTGGACGGCGCCGAGGTCGTCTACCACGACAAGATCCAGGCCTCGCACACGATCACGATCTCGTCGGTGATCGGCGGGCGCAACCCCGCGCACGCCACCGGGGTCGGCAAGGCACTGCTCGCCTGGACCTACCCGACGGACGAGGCAGTACGGGCATGGGCCGCGCTGTGGGCGCCGCTGAAGGCCGTCACGCCGAACACGATCACGTCGGTGCCGCGGCTTGCCGAGGAGCTAGCGGCCGTGCGCGAGCGCGGATACGCGCTGGACATGGAGGAGAACGAGATTGGCGTGCGGTGCGCCGCCGTGCCGATCTTCCTCGGCCGGCCGGCGCCTGCCACCGCGGTCAGCGTCACCGTGCTCGGGGCCAGGGCCGAGGCCGGCCGCCTCGCCGAGATCGGCAGGTTCCTCCGGCGGGCGGTAGCCGAGTGGTCCGACGGCCGCGGGTCCTGACCGCCGCCACGGCATGCCGCCGGATCGCCGCCACGGCATGCTGCGGGACCGCCGGCAGGCATTGACACAGGCCAGGCCGGCCTGACATCGTCCGGCCTAGGAACGCAATTCCGGCACATGGAACGCGTGCGCCTGGAGGGATCACCGGCGATGGCCGATCGCGCCGCTGACGGCAGTCAGCCGGCCGAGCTGCCCGTTCCCGTGGCGGAGCTGGGCGAAGGCCCGCACTGGGACGCCGCAAGCGAGTCCCTGTACTGGGTGGATGTGCCGGCCGGGCTAGTGCACCGGATGGACGCCGACGGCACGCACGTCAGCTGGGATGCCGGGCAGCCGGTCGGCGCGGTGGTGCCGCGGGCCAGCGGCGGCCTGGTCCTGACGGCACGGGATGGCTTCCTGGCGCTCGACACCAGTACCGGCGCGGTGACCCCGCTGGTCCCGGTCGAGCCGGACCTGCCAGGCAACCGGATGAACGACGGTTCCTGCGACCGGGCCGGCCGGTTCTACGCGGGCACCATGGCCGCCGATGAGTCGCCCGGCGCAGGCTCGCTGTACCGGCTGGATCCCGACCTCCGGCTGACCAGGCTCTTCGACGGCGTCGGGATCTCGAACGGAATCGGCTGGAGTCCGGACGAGACGCGAATGTACTACGTCGACTCACTGGCCTACCGGATCGACGTGATGGACTACGACCCGGCCACTGGCGAGATCGGCCGCCGCCGCTGCCTGGCCACGCTTGGCCATGGCGATGTCGTCCCCGACGGCCTCACCGTGGATGCCGAGGGCTGCCTCTGGGTCGCCGTGTGGGGCGGCGGCGCGGTGCAGCGGTACGGCCAGGACGGCCGGCTTGAGGAGATCATCAAGCTGCCTGCCGCGTACGTCACCAGCTGCGCGTTCGGCGGTCCCGGCCTGGACGTGCTCTACATCAGCACGGCTGCCGGGCCGGGCACCTCGGCAGGCGCGCTGTTCGCGTGCCGGCCAGGCGTCACCGGCCAGGAGTGCCATCCTTTCCGCGGCTGAGCCGCGCGGCGGCCAGGCCGCGGCGGCCCGGCCAGCGCAGCGCCGGCGCCGGCCTGCCGCCCGGGTGACGGAGTTCCGGGCGACGACGGAGGTTCCCAGGTGATGGAGGTTCGCAGGTGAAGGCGCTAGTGTTCACCGGCCCGGGCAGCCTAGAGCTGCGCGACGTGCCCGAGCCGGACGTGGCCGACGGCGACGTCCTCGTGCACGTGCGTGCGGTCGGCATCTGCGGCAGCGAGCTGCACGGGGCCCGCCACCCGGGCTTCCGGAAGCCGCCGCTGATCATGGGACACGAGTTCGCCGGGCTGAGCGCGGATGGCGACCGGGTAGTCGTCAACCCGATGCTGTCCTGCGGCCGCTGCGAGCTCTGCCTGGGCGGCCTCCGGCAGGTCTGCAGGGAACGGAAGATCATCGGCGTGCACCAACCCGGCGGCTTCGCCGAGCAGGTGGCCGTGCCGACCTCCGCCCTGCGCCCGCTGCCGGACTGGCTCGGCTGGGAGGTCGCGGCGATGGTCGAGCCCGCCGCCAACGCCGTGCACGCCTGGCGCCTCGCCCGCGCCGGGGAAGGCGCAAGGGTTGGCGTGCTCGGCTGCGGCGCCATCGGCCTGCTCTGCCTGCTCACCGCGCTGGCCGGCGGGGCGGGCCGGGTGGACGTGACCGACCTTGATCGCGGCAGGCTTGCCCAGGCCAGGCGGCTCGGTGCGAGCACGGCCGGCGCCGAGCTTGACGGCGAGTACGACGTGATCTTCGACGCGGTCGGCTCGCCGGTCACCCGGGCCATCTCGGTTCGGCAGCAGCGGCCTGGCGGGACGGCGGTGTGGCTTGGCCTGCTGGACGAGGCCGCGGGCTTCGACGGTAACGCCCTGATCCGCGCGGAAAAGCGGGTGCAGGGATCCTTCGCCTATAGCGACGAGGAGTTCAGCCAGGCCGCGGATCTGCTGCGGAACTGGGACCTGAGCTGGACATCGCAGTACCCGCTGACCGAGGGCGCGGAAATCTTCACCGGGCTTATGAACGGCGGCCTGGAGCCGGTCAAGGCGCTGCTAATCCCCTGATGGCACTGGGCCTTGATCGCCTGCGCCCGGCCGCGCCCCTGACCGCCTGCGCCGGTGCCAGCCTCGCCTCCTTGACGGGCGCCTGGCCCAGGTGGACAATCGACCAAAACTCTGACAGAACGGCGATCCGTATCACGGAATGATCGGATCAGGGGCCGCCGTCCGGCGAGGTCGTGCCGCTGCCGCGCAAGCGGCACGGCGAAGGCGTGACGAGAGGTGCCCGATGAAGAGACTCGGCATCGTAGCTTCCATCGCGGCCGTCCTGCTCGCCGCCGCGTGCTCATCGGGCAGCGCTGGCGGTTCCGCGGCGCCGGACGGCGTCGTCAGGCTGGTGATGTGGATGGGCTACACGCCGCCGCCTCCGGCCAGCCAGAGCCAGGAGTACCTATCGCTGAAGAGCCAGGTCGCCGAGTTCACCCGGCTGCACCCGAAGATCCATATTCAGCTGCAGTACGTCAACAACGACTACGCCCTGCAGAAGGTGACTGTCGCGCTGCAAGGTGGCCAGCAGCCCGACATCTCTTACCAGTACGGCACCAACATGCCGCAGGTCAGCCAGGCGCCCGCGGTGGTGAACCTGACCAAGTTCGTGCAGCAGCCCGGATTCGGCTGGAGTGATTTCGTGCCCGGCGAACGGGCCGTGGCGACGGTCGGCGGCAAGGTGCTCGGCGTCCCGGCGCTGGTCGACAACCTCGCCGTGGTCTACAACAAGACCCTGTTCCAGCAGCATCACCTGGCCGTCCCCTCGGCTTCCTGGACGTGGAGCCAACTGGCTGCCGACGCCCGGGCGATCGCCGATCCGGCGCACAAGATCTTCGGCCTGACGTTCCCCGCCGATGGCAGCGAGACGACCGTCTGGGAGTACGAGGCGATGCTCTGGGAGGCCGGCGGCAGCATCCTGACCCCGGATAACTCGAAGGCCGCGTTCAATTCCCCGGCCGGCGTCCAAGCGCTGCAGACGCTCCGGTCGATGCAGCAGGCGCACTCGCTCTACCTCGACTTCCATCCCGATGCCGGACGGAGCGAGACCCTGTTCAACTCCGGCAAGATCGGCATGATCATCACCGGCCCGTGGGACCTGTCCAGCTTCCCCGACGTGCATTACGGCGTGCAGTACATGCCGTCGTTCGCTCCGGGCGGCAGTCACCAGACGATCGCCGGCCCGGACAACTGGGTGGTCTTCAACAACGGGCCGGCCAGGGTCAGGGCGTCCGAGGAATTCCTGCGGTTCATGACCCAGCCCACGAACCTGCTGAAGAACTCGATGGCGACCGGCGACCTGCCGACCCGCGCGTCGGTGCAGAAACTGCCCGGGTTCGCGCAGTTCAACAAGAAGTACCCGGGTGCCGGGCTGTTCGCGGCCAACCTGGCCAACGTGCGGCAGGCCCGCCCGCAGATCCCGCAGTACCCGCGGGTGTCGGCCGCGCTCGGCCGGGAGATCGTCGCGGCGCTGCTCGGCCAGACGACTCCGCAGGCCGCGCTGAACTCGGCAGCCCAGCAGGCGGACGGTTACCTCGCGGCGCCCGGATAACAGGCAGGCATGCGCATCCGCCGGATTCTCCAGTCCGACCATTTGTCCGGCTGGGCGTTCGCCTTCCCCGCCGTGTTCCTGATCTTCGTGTTCGGCATCGTGCCGGTGGTCTGGTCGGCGCTGCTGTCGTTCCAGCACACGAACCTGCTGTCGCCGCCGCAGTGGATCGGCACGGCGAACTACCGGGCGCTGGCGAAGGACCCGCTGTTCCGCCAGTCCGTCGTGCACAGCCTGGTGTACACGGCCCTGTTCGTGCCGCTCTCGGTGGCCGGCGGCCTGCTGGTGGCGATCGCGCTGAACCGGCGGATCCGGGGCGTCCGGATCTACCGGACGGCCGTCTTCGTGCCCGTGGTCTTGTCCACAATCGCCACTGCGATCATGTTCCTCTGGCTGCTCGACCCTGACTTCGGTCTTGTCAACTTCCTGCTCTCGCAGGTCGGGCTTGGCCCGTACGGGTTCTTCGACAGCGCGAGCGGCGCGCTGTACTCCATTGTCGGGATGACCGTCTGGGGCTGGATCGGCTTCGACGTGATCATCTACCTCGCCGCGCTACAGGGGATACCGCCGTCGCTGGTCGAGGCCGCCGAGATCGACGGCGCAAGGACCTGGGGCATGTTCCGCAACATCACGCTGCCGCTGCTCGGCCCGGCCACCTTGTTCCTCGTCGTCTGGTCGTCGATCAACGCTCTGCAGCTGTTCGACGAGATCTTCTTCATCACCAATGGCGGACCGGGCACGGCGACCTACGTGGTCGTCTACTACCTGTTCAGCCTGGCCTTCCAGCAAGGCGTGGCCGGCTACGCGGCGGCCATCGCCTACGTGCTGCTGATCGCGATCCTGAGCCTCACCGTGGTGCAGCTGTGGGTCGGCCGCCGGCTCGTCTACTACGCGTCTTGACATCCTCCCCAGCTCGAAAGCCTGGGGATTCCAACTAGCCCGCGAGGAGACCAGGTTGAGGTTCGCGGTTCACCCGCTCGCCCAGCGGCGAGCGTCCCCGCGCAGTCACGGCATGCCCTGCCGCGATGGATCTTCAAGGAAGCACGATGACTAGCCGGAGCGCCGTAGCCGCCAGCCGCCGGGGCGCCCGCGCGGAGCGCGAGCGCGGCCAGTTCCTGTTCAGCCGGTGGCACCTGGTCCTGATCCCGGTCGCCGCGGTGATGCTGATCCCGATGGTCTGGATGCTGGTGACCTCGGTGGAGACGCTGAACGAGACCAGGCATTTCCCGCCGGACCTGCTGCCGCACACGGTGCGCCTGCGGAACTACGCCGACGTGCTGCAGCAGGCGCCGTTCGCCCGCTGGTTCGTCAACACGGTGATCGTGACCGTTGTCTCGGTGGCCGGAAACCTGCTCTTCTGCAGCCTGGCCGGCTACGCCTTCGCCCGGATCAAGTTCTTCGGCCGCGAGATCGTGTTCCTGGCGATCCTGGCGACGCTGATGATCCCGTTCCAGGTCGTGATGATCCCCACCTTCATCATCGTGAAGGACCTCGGGATGATCAACACGCTCGGCGCGCTGATCGTGCCGAACCTGGCCGGCGCGTTCGGCATCTTCCTGCTGCGGCAGTTCTTCCGCACGCTGCCCGTCGAGCTGGAGGAAGCGGCCAGGATCGACGGCGCGTCCCGCCTCAGCGTGCTCTTCAAGATCATCCTGCCGCTGTCCGGGCCGGCCCTCGCCACGCTGGCGGTGATCACGTTCCTGTGGACGTGGAACGACTTCCTGTGGCCGCTGATCACGATCTCGTCGGCGAACAACATGACCCTGCAGCTTGGCCTGACGACCTTCCAGGGCACCCATCAGACCAGCACGAACCTGCTGATGGCCGCCAACGTGATGAGCGTGCTGCCGGTGCTGCTGCTGTTCTTCCTCGCGCAGCGCTACTTCATCCGCGGGATCGCGACGTCGGGACTGAAGGGCTGAGCATGGCGGACGTGGCCTTCGAGAACGTCAGCAAGGAGTTCGCCGGCGGGACCCGCGCGGTCGACGACCTGACCCTGGACATACCGGACGGGGAGTTCCTCATCCTGGTCGGGCCGTCCGGCTGCGGGAAGACAACCGCGCTGCGGCTGATCGCCGGCCTGGAGAAGCCGACCGCGGGCACGATCCGGATCGGCGCCGACACGGTGAACGGCATCTCGCCGCGAGACCGGGACATCGCGATGGTGTTCCAGAACTACGCGCTGTACCCGCACATGACCGTGTGGCGGAATCTCGCGTTCGGCCTCAGGGAGCGGCGGACGCCGAAGCGCGAGATCGACCGGCGGGTCGGGGAGATCAGCTCCATCCTTGGCCTCGACGAGCTGCTGAAACGCCGCCCGGCCCAGCTGTCCGGCGGCCAGCGCCAGCGGGTCGCGATGGGCCGCGCGCTGGTCCGCGAGCCGAAGGCATTCCTGCTGGACGAGCCGCTGTCCAACCTGGACGCGAAGCTGCGGGTGCAGATGCGCGCCGAGCTCAAGCGGCTGCACCAGCGGCTGCGCATCACCACCGTGTACGTGACGCACGACCAGGTCGAGGCCATGACGCTGGCCGACCGGATCGTGGTGATGTCCGCCGGGAAGGCGCTGCAGGTCGGCGCGCCGCAGGAGGTTTACCGGCGGCCGGACAGCCTGTTCGTGGCCGGCTTCATCGGCAGCCCGGCGATGAACCTGCTCCGCGGCCGGGCGGACGGGTCGCAGGTCGTCGCGGGCGAGCTGGCGTTCAGCCGCCCCGGGGTGCCCGGCGGCGACGTTGTGGTCGGGATCCGCCCCGAGTCGATCGCCCCGGCCGCCGACGGAAGGCCATCGGCTGACCTTGAGGTCGATCTGGTCGAGCCGCTGGGCGAGGCGACCCTTGTGCACGGCACGGTGGCCGGCACCGCCGTCGAGAGCGGCGCCGAGGAGGAGAAGGAAATCCTCACGCCCAGGGGGTCCCGCGCGCCGGTGACCGCGATCTTCGCCGCTGCCGACCAGCCCGCTCCCGGTGACCGCGTGCGGGTCGGCGTTACCCCGGACCGGATCTACCTTTTCGACCTGGCCACCGGAGCCGCCATCTGGTAGCCGCCCATCCCGCCCGCCGCCGGGCTGCGGTCGGCGGGCCGGCCGAGAGCAGCCGCCCGGCCCGGCGCGACGTGCGGCCGGGCAGGAGCCAGCCGCTGGCTTAGCCACTCCAGGCCCGGTGGCAGTTCGCGGTGCCAGGTGCCGTAATTGTGCCCGCCCTGTGCCAGCACCATCGAGTAGCCGCGCATTGGCGGGTGAATCAGCCGCAGGAAAGCCAGCGTTCCCGGGTAGGCTCCCTCCCCGCGGGTCGAGGCGGCCAGGATCGAAACGGGCGGGGCAGGCAGCCGCCGCAGGCGCCAGCACAGGTTGTTCTCGTTGCGGTACGCGCTGCTGCCGCCGTACAGGCTCCCCGTGCCGCTGCCGGTGATCGCGTTGTAATAGCCGGACATGGAGACCGCCGCGGAAAACTGATACGGGTACATCATGGCCAGCTTCGCGGCGCAATAGCCGCCGGCGGAGTAGCCGAGAACTGCCCAGCCTGACCCGCTCGGCTGCACCCGGAACGTCCGCTCCATGGCTAGCGGTACATCCTGGGCGAAGAACGACTCCACTTGCAGGCCCGCCGGGATGTCGGTGCATTCGGTGTCACGGGGCAGCGCGACGGAGGAGTTCATCATGACGTAGACGGCCGGCCGGATCTTCCCGCCGGCGACGAGCCCGGCAGCGGTGGCGGGCAGCGCCAGGAACTTGACGAGGCTCCATGCTTCGTTCGGGTATCCGGTCAGCGCGAGCACGACAGGGAAGCGAGCGCGCGCGTAGGCCGGCTGGAAGTACTGCGGCGGCAGGTAGACGAAGTTCCTGCCGCTGGTGATCCCGGTATGCTCGCCGCTGATCGTGACCTGCAGTAGCTCGCCGGCGGACCTGGCGGCACGGCTGAGGCCGCCCTTGGGGCTCGGGCCGCCTACGACTGCATGCTTGGCCACGGTGTGATGTTTCGCATAGTAATGCGGTGGTTTCGCGGCCAATTTGCCGTTGGCTGACTCCGGCAGGACCGAGCCGCTGCCAGGTACCGGGCCCAGGTCGGTCGCTGTGATCGTGATGGGCCGCGGCGACGCGGCGGTCCCGGCCGTGGCTGCCGACTGCGCCACGGCGCCGCCGAGCAACGCGGACCAGGAGCCGTAGAACATGAAGTAGCCGTTGACAGCGGCAAGGAGCGCGATGACCGCCAGCGCCTGGCTGGCAGCGATCAGGCCAAGCCGCACCGCGATGGAAGCGACCCGCTGGCTGGCAACCCGCGGCCAGAGCCAGACGGTGCCCGCGAGCCCGCAGACCGCCGCGGCGATCGTCAGCTCGACGAAGGACCTGCTCGTCAGTCCCATGTCCTAGCCCCTCGCCAGCCCGCTTCGGCTCAGCCGGGTGCCGATCCAGTCCAGGGCGGCGGCGAGCGGCCACGGACCCGCCGCCGGGCCGAGCGACGTGGCGTACATCGGCGGGCGGGCCAGCGAAAGCAGCGGCTGTGCCCGGCCGCGGGCATACAGCAGCACGGAGATCGGCTGCATCGGGCGATGCCGCAGGAGCCAGGCCAGGTTGTCCTGCCTGCGCAGCTGCGGGCTGCCGCCGAACTCGCCGGAGCCCGGCGGCGCGCTGTACGTGCCCGGCGGCAGCGCCGCGGCGGCGAATGTCCCCGAACTCGTCAGGGCCAGCTGGAGCGCGCAGTAACCGCCCGAGGAGTCGCCGAGCAGCGCCCACCGGCGTGTGAAGGGACTGGCGGCCCGGTAGACCGAGCCGATGGCGTGCGGCAGATCCTGGGCGAAGAACGTGGCCGCCTGGGCGCCGCCTGGCACGTTCAGGCAGCCCTGGTCCTGGCCGCTCCGGCTGGGCAGCATGACGACGATCATCGGCCCGAGTCTTCCGGCTGCCATCTGAACTGCCGCGGTGGCCGACAGCCGCCGGGCGCTAACGGGCGCCGCCCGGCGGCCGGCCTGATCGGAAATCACCGCCACGACTGGCAACGGCCGGGCTGCCCGCCTGGCCGCGGAGTACCCGGCCGGCAGGTAGATGTACCCGGGCATGGTGAGCCCGGAAAGCTGACCATGGATTCGCACTGTCTGCAGGGTTCCGGCCCGCGCCTTGCCCCGGCCGGGAAGCCGGACAGCCGAGCTGCCAGTCACGGCGACCGGCGCGATGGCCTGGCTCGCGCTGTACTGGCCCGCGATGATCGCGCCGCTGCCCGTGTCCGCGCCGAACAGGTCCGACCATGACGAGTAGAAGTCAGCCGACCTGTTGACCACCGCGAAGATCAGGCCGAGCACGGTCAGCTCAAGGACGGCCAGCGCGGCAATCCGGGCCAGGATGATGCGGATACCGCGGCCGGCCAGCTTCGGCCACAGCCAGAGCACTCCCGCTAGCAGTCCGGCCGCCCCCACCGCCAGAACCGCCACGAGGCCGCGGCTCGTCAGGCCCACCTCTGCGCCTCCGGAGGTGTCATGGTGCCGATACTAGACGCGAACAGTGAAAGAACGGTGACGCCGCGTTAACGGTGACGCCGCGTTGCTGGTTCCCGGCAGCAGGAGGTGCCAGAACCCGGCCCGGCTAGCGCCGGGCGCAGCCCGCCGGTCGCGCGTTCTGCCGGGCCAGGGACCAGTCGCGTGCCCTGGTTTGACCGGCCAGACCGCTGACCGGCATGATCACCTTTGGGTAGCGGTCCTGCCGGTGGCGGGCGGCGACGCCCACGCAAGCAAGCGCAAGCCTGGCGGCTGGCCATCGGCGTGCGGATGAGGGGAGCGGCCGGCATGAGCATCCTGGGCACCCGGGTCCTGCGGATCGAGGACCCGCGCTTCCTGACCAGCGGAGGCGTCTACACCGAGGACATCGTTGACGACCGGCTCCTCGGCGCCTGCCACGTCTTCTTCGTTCGCTCCCCCATCGCGCACGCCAGGATCGGCGGGATCGACACCAGCCAGGCTGCGGCCGCGCCCGGCGTGCTCGCGGTCTTCACCGCCGCCGACCTCGCGGACCTGCCGGACATCGGCCCGATGATGCCGGGGCTGCTGAACGAGCGGATGCGCAGGCACCTGCTGGCACCGGATGTCGTGCGCCATGTCGGCGATCCGGTGGCCGTCGTGGTGACCGAGGAGCCGTACCAGGGCGAGGACGCCGTCGAACTCGTCGACGTTGACTACGAGCCGCTGCCTGCCGTGGTCGACCTGGCCGCCGCGGCGTCCGACGAAGTGGTGCTCTTCGAAGCAGCCGGGACCAACGTCGCGGCCAGCTTCGGTGACCCGGCCACGCTGGACGAGCACCTGTTCGACGGGTGCGACGCCGTCGTCCGGCACACGATCATGAACCAGCGGGTCGCCCCGGCCCCGATGGAGACCAGGGCAGGCGCTGCCGCCTGGGGACACGACGGCCGGCTGACCGCCTGGATACCGAACCAGGGCGCGCAGGGCACCCGGGCCAGCCTGGCCAGCATGCTCGGCCTGGCGCCCGAGCAGGTGCGCGTGATCACCCCGGACGTCGGCGGCGCCTTCGGCGCGAAGTTCGGCGCCGACCCTGAGCACGCGGCGGTGGCCTGGGTGGCCAGGCAGCTCGGCCGCCCGGCCCGGTGGACAGAAACCAGGTACGAGAACCTCATCGCGATGACCCACGGGCGGGCGCAGCAGCAGACCGTCACGATCGGCGGCAGCCGGGACGGGACGGTCCAGGCCTACCGGCTTGAGATCCTCCAGGACGCCGGCGCCTACCCCAGGATCGGCGCGATCCTGCCGTTCCTGACCATCCTGATGACGCCCGGCCCCTACGCGCTCGGCAAGGCCGAGGCGGTCGCCAGAACGGTAGTAACCACGACCACGCCGCTTGGCGCCTACCGCGGCGCGGGCAGGCCGGAGGCCACCGCCGCGGTGGAGCGGGCGATGGACCTGTTCGCCGCCGAGATCGGCATGGATCCCGCCGACGTCCGGCGGCGCAACCTGCTGCCGCCGTTCACCGAGCCGCACCGGACCGCGTTCGGCGCGCTCTATGACAGCGGCGACTACACGGCCGCGCTGGACAAGGCCCTGGCCGCGGCCGACTACGCCGGCCTGCGCAAGGAGCAGGCCGGGCGGCGGGAGCGCGGCGACGCGGTGCAGCTCGGCATCGGCCTGTCCTGCTACGTCGAGATCACTGGCATGGGCGACGGCGAGGAATCCCCGCCCGAGGAGAACGCCACCGTCGAGGTCCATCCCGACGGCAGCGCGACGATCCTCACCGGCACATCCCCGCACGGCCAGGGCCACGCGACCGCGTGGGCAATGCTGGCCAGCGACCGGCTCGGCATCCCGGTGGACAGGATCACGCTGAGCTGGGGTGACACCGACCTCGTCCCGGAAGGCGGCGGCACCGGCGGCTCGCGCAGCCTGCAGCAGGGCGGGATGGCGGTGCAGCAGGCGGCGGATGAGCTCATCGAGCTCGCCCGCCTGCGGGCCGCGGCGGCGCTGGAGGCCAGCGCGGCCGACCTGGTCTTCGATACCGGGCGCAGCGCGTTCGCGGTAGCCGGCGACCCGGCCGCTTCCGTCCCGCTGGCCCAGCTCGCCGAGGCCGAACGGCTGCTGGTGCGGACCGTGTTCTCCGCGCCGGGCGCTACCTTCCCGTTCGGCACGCACGTGGCGGTCGTCGAGGTGGATACCGAGACGGGCAAGGTGACGCTCCGCCAGATGGTGACCGTCGACGACGCCGGCTTCGTCCTCAACCCGCTGCTGGCGGAGGGTCAGCGGCACGGCGGCATCGCGCAGGGCGCGGCGCAGGCGCTCCTGGAGGAGTTCGTGTACGACGCCGAAGGCAATCCGCTGACTGCGAGCCTCGCCGACTACCCGTTCCTTTCGTCGACCGAGGTGCCAAGTTTCTCGCTCGTGGACATGGCGACGCCGACCAGCTACAACCCGATGGGGGTCAAGGGCATCGGCGAGGCGGGCACGATCGGCGCGACTCCCGCCGTGCAGAATGCGGTCGTCGACGCGGTAGCCCACCTGGGCGTCCGGCACATCGACATGCCCGCATCACCGCAGCGGGTCTGGCGCGCATTGCAGGCCGCGGAGGGCTCCGGCGGGTCAACCCCTCAGGCCAGCACAGCGGAGGGCTCCGGCGGGTCAACCCCCCAGGCCAGCGCCGCACGATCGGAGGGTGCATGATGCGGGTCGAGTTCACGGTGAACGGCCGACAGCGGTCCGACGACGTCGAGCCGCGGCTGCTGCTCGTGCACTATCTGCGCGAGACCTGCGGTCTGCGCGCGGCCAACGTCGGCTGTGACACCACCTCGTGCGGCGCATGCACGGTTCTTTTTAACGGGTCTTCGGTAAAGTCCTGCACGATGCTGACTGTCCAGGCCGCTGGCGGTGAGGTGACCACGGCCGAGGGACTTGCCGCACCTGACGGCGAACTGCATCCGGTGCAGCGGGCGTTCCGCCAGGAGCACGGCCTGCAATGCGGTTTCTGCACCCCAGGGATGGTGATGGCGACCGTGGGCCTGCTGGCCGAGAACCCGGAGCCGACCGAGCAGCAGGTGCGGGAAGGCCTTGAGGGCAACCTGTGCCGGTGCACCGGCTACCACAACATCGTCCGTGCCGTGCTGGCAGCCGCTAGCGAGCAGGCCAGCGCAGCCGCTAGCGAGCAGGCCAGCGCAGCCAGCGCCGCGGGCGGGCGGGCGGGCCGGTGATCCCGGCGCAGTTCGACTACGTGGCGGCCGAGTCGGCCGCGCATGCTCTTGACCTGATGGCCAGTCTCGGTAACGAGGCGAAGCTGCTGGCCGGCGGGCATTCGCTGCTGCCGATGATGAAGCTGCGGCTGGTCTCCCCGACGGCGCTGATTGACCTCGGCCAGCTCAGCGAGCTGGCCGGCCTCAGTGCCGACGGCGACGAACTGGTGATCGGCGCGATGACGCGGCATGCCGACCTGGCCGCCTCCGAGCTTGCCCGGTCCGATGCACCGCTGCTCGCCCATGCCGCCGCGCAGGTCGGCGACCCGCAGATCCGGCACCGCGGCACCATCGGCGGCTCGCTCGCGCACGCCGACCCGGCCGCTGACCTGCCGATGGCGCTGCTCGCCCTCGGCGGCTCGGTGCAGGCGCAGGGACCGCGCGGGACGCGGCGGATCGCCGCGGATGACTTCTTCACCGGCTTCTTCGAGACCAGCCTGGCCCCGGACGAGCTGCTCACCGCAGTGCGGGTGCCGCGCAGGCCCGGCGCGGCGTGGGGGTATCAGAAGTTCGTCCGGCGGGCCAACGACTGGGCGATCGTCGGGGTGGCAGCGGCCGACGGCCGGATCGCGCTGGCCAACATGGGCCCGGTGCCGCTACGCGCCAGCGCGGCCGAGCAGGCGCTGGCGGACGGCGCCAGCGTGACGGACGCCGCGAAGCTTGCCGCGGACGGCACCGAGCCTGGCGAGGACATACACGCCGGCGGCGAGTTCCGGCGGCATCTCGCCCGCGTCCTGACCAGGCGGGCACTGGAGCACCGCACCTGACCTCACTCCCCCGGCGCCGAGTAAGGGACTAGACCTCACTCCCGGTGCCCGAACTCCCCCGGTGCCCGAACTCCCCCGGTGCCCGAACTCCCCCCGGTGCTGAACTCCCCCCGGTGCCGAGTCATGGCCTAGCAGCCCCTGCCGCGTCGCGAAATGCCCGGTTCATCCCAGTCTGAGTCCACATCTCAATGACGTGGATGGGAATCTACTGCGGTAACAACGACAGCGCAGTCCCAGCTACCTTGTTCAGCCGGGCATCTGATTAGTTGCCGGAGTGGTCGGCTCGGGGTCGGTGATGTCAGCGAGGGTGGCCTGGAGGACGAGAAGGATCTCGTCGGCCGCTGCCGCGATCGCCACGCCATGCTGGCCGGCGCCGAGCGTAATCTGGCGACCGCTGAGCCGCTGATCCGCGATCACCGGCCATGGCGTGGTCGAGCCAAACGGCGTGATCGTGCCGCGCTCGTAGCCGGTCACCTGCCGCGCGGTCGCCGCGTCCGGCATGGACAGGCGGCTGACGCCCAGCACGGCCCGCAGCTTCGGCCAGGAGATCGCCCGGTCGCCGGGCACGAGCACGAACAGGAAGTCACCATCGCCCCGCCGCACCACCAGGGTCTTGACGACATCGGCGGGCGTCACGCCGCGCGCATCAGCCGCCTCGGCCAGCGACCCGACCGGACCATGCCGGATGATGCGGTGGGCGATGCCGGCAGCGCGGACGGCCTCAAGCGCGGGAGTGGGCATGACAGCAGTATCTGGTCTACGAACGGTGCCGGAGATCAATTGACCGCGCGACAGGCACTGGTGCCGGGGCCAGCCTGGGGCCGATGGTTGCCGGCCTGCCATCACCCTGCTGCCGGCCGCGCCCGGTCCGGCCAGCCGGCTGGCCGGACCGGTTGAGTTGGCCGGCCATCATGGGTAGGGCAGAAGTTGCATCAAGCCTCGGGAGGCCGTGATGGAATTCGAGCACATCCTGATCGAGCGGGCCGGGCCGTTCAGCACCATCACGATGAACCGGCCGCACCGCCGCAACGCGCTCTCCGAGGCGCACATGCGCGAGCTCATCGAGGGGTTCGCCCAGGCCGGCGGCAGCGACGCGGCCGGCATCATCCTGGCGGGGGCCGGGCCGGTGTTCAGCGCCGGGCACGACTTCGCCGACGTCGCGAAGGCGGACCTGCAAGCCGCCCGGCGGCTGCTGCGCACCTGTACCGAGCTGATGAGCCTGATCCAGTCGGTGCCGCAGCCGGTGGTCGCCCGGGTGCACGGGCTGGCCACGGCGGCCGGCTGCCAGCTCGTCGCCAGCTGTGACCTGGCTGTCGCCGCCGATTCGGCCGGCTTCGCCGCGCCAGGCGGCAAGGGCGGCTGGTTCTGCCATACCCCGATGGTCGCGATCGCGCGCAACATCGGCCGCAAGCGGGCCGCCGAGCTAGCGCTGACTGGCGATACGATCAGCGCCCGGCAGGCGCTGGACTGGGGGCTCGTCAACGCCGTCGTGCCCGATGCGGAACTCGACGACGCGGTGCACGACCTGCTCACCCGCGCAACCCGCGGCAGCAGGGAATCCAAGGGAATCGGCAAGACCACCCTGTACGCCCAGCTCGACCTGGGCCAGGCCGATGCATACCGGCTCGCCGTCGAGGTGATGGCCTCGACCTCGCAGACGGATTCCGCCCGGGAGGGCATCGCCGCCTTCCTGGAGAAGCGCCCGCCGTCGTGGCCGCAATGACGCCAGGCACGGGCCAAGGATGAACAGGACCACAAGCAGCACCAGCGGCGCGCGCGGCTGCCCGGAGCGCCCTTCCCGGCGTTACCGAGCCGTGCCTCCCGCCGTGCTCGGCTCCCGGGCCGCGCTCACTGCTGGTTCGTAGTCAAGGACCACAACCCCACTGCTGGTCGTATTCGTGTCGATGAGTCGCAGTGCCTTCATGTCGGCGCCGGTGAAGAGGGGCGCGCCCATCCCCAGAACGACTGGATGGATCATGAGCCGGTACTGGTCGATCAGATCGTGGTTCATCAACGTCCGCACGAGTGAGGCACTGCCGTAGATCAAGAAGTTCTGATCGGACTCGTGCTTGAGCTTGGCGACCTCTTCAGGGACCTCTCCCTTGATCAGGGTCGCATTCCACTCCATGTTCTTCGATGTTCGTGACGCGACGTACTTCGGCATCGTGTTCATCTTGGTGGCGAATGGGCCCGCTTCATGTTCCATGTCCGGCCACGCGGCAGCAAAACCTTCGTAGGTCACTCGGCCGAGAAGGAGAGCGTCGCTGGCGAACAACAGGTCGGTCTGGAGCTTCGCCAGCTGGTCATTCCAATACGGGTTGCTCCAGCCGCCATACTCGATCTCGCCGACTCCGCCGGGATCTTGCATGACACCATCAATGGACACGTACTCCGCTGCGACGATCCTGCCCATGGGAACCCTCCGTGTTGTGTGCTCGTCCGACCGAGCCGCGCTTGTCGCTACGTCCGATCCTCCTACGACGCTCCTGGGACGATCAGTTGCGCGACCTCCGCACAGCTATGGTCCACCATGCCCGGGCGCATCCGGCCGACGAGGGCCGGCGAAGACGGGTCGCCGGCTCCGGCCGGGAAATGCCGGGCCAGGACCTGCTGCCCGGCAACGGATGGCGGGGGCCCGCGGAAGGACCACACGGGAGCGAGGTGATCCGGTGGGATCCTTTCGTCCCGCCTGATTTCAGGCCATCCTCCCGGCGGCGAGGGGTCTGCTACCGTCAACGTCGACACATACGATGTATCGCGTTAGCTGGAGGTGTCAAGTTATATCTCGATGCCGGGCGATAGCTGGGCGGCCACCGACCGGATGAACGCGCGGCGAACTAACTGGGCCGGGAACATCACCTTCAGCGCGGAGCGGTTCCATCGCCCGGCGTCGGCCGGGGAGCTGCAGCGGCTGGTAGCCGGCACCAGGCGGATACGCGCGCTCGGCACCGGGCACTCGTTCAGCCGGATCGCTGACTGCCCTGGTGACCTGGTGTCGGTCGCTGGCCTGCCGAAGGTCATCCAGATCGATCCGGGCCGGGCGACGGTCACCGTCAGCGCCGGCCTGCGGTACGGGGAACTGGCCGAGCGGCTGAACGAAGCGGGCTGGGCCCTGCGCAACCTCGGCTCGCTGCCGCACATCTCGGTCGCGGGTGCCTGCGCCACCGGGACGCACGGCTCCGGGGACGCGAACGGCAACCTCGCGACGGCCGTTTCTGCGCTTGAGCTGGTGACTGCGGACGGCGACATCGTGCTGCTGAGCCGTGACTCCGATGCCGCGGCGCTCGCCGGGGCCGTCGTCGGTCTCGGGGCGCTCGGCATCGTCACCAGCCTGACGCTGGACCTGGTGCCGGCCTTCGCCATCCGGCAGTACGTCTACCAGGGACTGCCCCGTGACCAGCTGGACGAGCACCTCGAAAGCATCTTCGCCAGCGGTTACAGCGTGAGCCTGTTCACCGACTGGCGCGGCCCGAAGATCAGGCAGGTATGGCGCAAGTGCCTGGCCGGGGAGCGCGATCCCGGCCTGCCCGGACCGGGCCGCTGGCTGGGCGCGGAACTGGCCGATGGACCGCGTCACCCGGTGCCCGGCATGTCTGCCGTGCACTGTACGGAGCAGCGGGGCGTGCTGGGCCCGTGGCAGCTCAGGCTGCCGCATTTCCGGCCGGAGTTCACCCCGGGCAGCGGCGCGGAGCTGCAGTCGGAGTACCTGGTGCCGCGCGAGCACGCGATCGAGGCGCTGGCTGCCGTCGGCCGTATTCGCGGCCGGGTCGCGCCGGCGCTGCAGATCTCGGAGATCCGCACGGTGGCGGCGGACGATCTGTGGCTGAGCCCGAGCTACCAGCGCCCTTCGGTGGCCATTCATTTCACCTGGATCAGGGACCCCGAGGCGGTAGCTCCCGCGCTGGCCGCGATCGAGGACCAGCTGGCGCCCTTCGGCGCCCGGCCGCACTGGGGCAAGCTGTTTTCAGTCAGCCCGGCAGTGCTGGGCGGGCTGTACCAGCGGCTGCCTGACTTCCAGCGGTTGCGCGGCGAGTTCGATCCCGCCGGCAAGTTCGGGAACGAGCTGGTGGACTCGTACGTCCCGGCCAGCCGGCCGCCAGCTACGTCCCGGCCAGCCGACCGCCAGCTACGTCCCGGCCAGCCGACCGCAAGCGCCCGCGCACGGCCTGCCCATCGCGGGCAATTCAGGACTGGACGATGTGCGCCGCAGTGAGTGCCACCAGGATGAACGTGATCACCGCGAAGATGCCGTGCACGACAACCACCGGCACAGGGAAGTTCCGCTCTGGCGGGCCGACGATCACGTCGACCGGGGCGGGCCTGCCAGCCGCGGCACCGTCCAGGCCAGCGTTGGCGGCGCGGTGCACGGGAATCCAGCGGGTCAGCATTACCAGGCCGAACAGCACGACCGGCAGCAAGATGAAGAACGCGGCCCAGGCCAGCCGGGCCTTGTCGACGTACACGTAGACGACCCATACGGCCAGGCCGCTGACGGCAAGCGTGACGTGGGTGAAGATGACCGGAGCGTGTAACCTGCTGGCGGCGCTGCCGGTCTTGCTTCCGTCGTGCTCGATCAGCCAGACCGCGAACAGGTAGAGACCGAAAGCGGCGGTAATGAGCCAGGTGGTAAGGGCGGCGATACTCATGGTCTCGTCTCGTCGGCAGCGGGGTACACCCGGGAGAGACGACTAGACAGCCGCCCGGGGAAGGCCGATTTTACCCGCCCTTGGCAGCCTGCCGCAGGCCGGAGGGTCAAATCCGACAATCCATCCCATCCACCGACAGGCCAGGCACTCATGATCACGGAGGATCCGGGCGCCGGAGGCCCCCAAATGTCTCCGTGATCATGGAAGGGCCGCTGCCTGACGGCGCTCGCGGAGCTGACCAAGCACTTCCAGACCAGCAGGCTGACGACCGCCGACTTGACGAGCGGATCGGGCAGGCGATCAGCGGTCACCGGCCGCCGGTGAATCGGTCAAGCACGTTCCGGACGATCTGCTCTACGAACGGCTCGCGCACGCTGAGCGCGTACGGCCACTCGGTGCTGCCGCCGTTGAACACCTCGCCCTGGCCGCGGCGGAAGGCGGCGATCATCCCGGCGCCCCGGTTGCCGCCCTCCGTGACGTAGGACGGCAGGTCATCGCCGAGCGCGTCGAAGCTCTGCTGCCCTTCCTTGACCGGCCCGCCCAGCGGCATGGCCGCGTCCCAGCGGTCTTCCTCGCCCCGCTGCGCGGGCGCAAGCGCCAGGATCTCCAGCGACCGCGGGGCGCCGTCCTCGAAGGTCGGGTACGGCAGCCCGCGGCGGAAGGTGTATTCCACCGAGTCAAGCTCGAATCCGGCCAGGCACACCGGGGTGCCACCGAGGGTGTCGCCGTAGTAGAGGTCGGTTCCCGCGAACGCCCAGTGCTCGGGCCGGTAGACGGTGAACCCGCCGGACGACCGCGGCGCTGCCACCCCGTAGCGGTTATAGATGCCGCCCAGAGCGTTCAGCCCGACGCTGGCCGCACCAGGCCGGCCAAGCGACTTTACCTCCCAGAACGTGGTGGCGCGCTGCGGATCGGTGGCCGTGATCGGGTCCAGCGACGGCAGCCGGTAGCAGTACTGCCTGGTGCCGTCATCGCTCAGCCGGACCTGCCAGCCGAAGTTGCCGCCGAGCCGGGCCAGCCCGCCGCCGTCGTCGACGAACGCGTCGATGACGTCACGCATCTCCCAGGACCAGTACTCGTCGTGCCCGACCACCACCGCGCACCGGTAGCCGTCCAGCGCGTGCGCATCGAAGTGCAGGTCATGCTGGGTCAGGTAGTCGAGCGCATAGCCGTCGCGCTCCGCCCAGACAGCGAAATTGCGCTCGTAGGTCGCCCAGTAGGCATCCGCGTGATGGCGGCTGTACCCGTTCAGCCGGGCCCACTCGTAGGCCGGATAACGCGGCGCGGCGAACATCGGTGGCGTCGCCGGATTGGCTTCCCTTGGCGCGCCGGGCGGCTTGCGGATCATGCCCCGGGCGATCGGCCGCTGGGTCGATGACACCGGGCTGCCGATGTCCGCGCGCGGGTCGTCGCCGATCCCCCGGTAGTGGTTGGCGCCGCCCCAGTCGTTGTAGGCGAGCATGGTGCTGGTGGTCATGATCAGCGCGATCTGGCCGCGGCGGGCCGGCGCCGCGCGGAGCGTGAAGCCGTGCTCGCGCTCCCAGACCTCACCCGCCGGGCTCACCGCCCGGACGATGGCGAGGTAGAAGCCGCTGCGCCAGTCGTCGGGCAGCCGGAGCGAGAGTCCGGCGGGCCAGCCGCAGCCGGACGCGTACGCGTCGGCCGGCGTCGGCTGGGGGGCGGCGGTCAGCCCGTCCCGCCGGAACACGGTCTCCGGCGCCGGCCCGTCCCGCACGATCCGCAGGCTGAACGTCTCCGCGGTGGCGTTGAAATGGAAGTGGGCCTGATCGCCGGGAGCGTACGAGAGCCGGTCGGTATAGCACCAGACCTCGCACGCGCCCGGGCCGCTGGACGGCCGCTCGGACGGCCAGCCGCGCGGCGACCACGCGTACGGCGGCCCGGCTGCGACGGCGGGCGGCAGTTCGGTCATGCGTCTCTCCTCGGGCAGCGGCGGGCAGCGAAATTCGGCCGAGACGGATCCTCAGCCGGCCGGTCCCCCGCTTCCTTGCGCGGCGCCATCGCGCTCAGTGCCTCGTAGACCACGTGCGCGGCGGCGATGCCGGTGATCTCGGCATGGTCGTAGGCTGGGGCAACCTCGACGACGTCCACGCCGACCAGGTTCAGGCCGCTCATCGTGCGGAGGACGGCCAGCAGCTCGCGCGAGGTCAGCCCGCCAGCTTCCGGCGTCCCGGTGCCCGGCGCGACCGACGGGTCGAGCACGTCGACGTCGATGGACAGGTATACCGGCCGACCGCCGGCCCGCTCGGCGATCCTGGCCGCCACGCCGGCCGGCCGGACGGCGTCGAACTCGGTCGCCGGGATCACCTGGAAGCCGAGGTCGCGGTCCAGGGTCAGGTCAAGCGCGGCGTAGAGCGGCCCGCGGATCCCGACGTGCATGCTGGCGGACTGGTCGATGAGCCCTTCCTCGGACGCCCGGCGGAACGGCGTGCCGTGCGTGTACGGCGCGCCGAAGTAGGTGTCCCAGGTGTCCAGGTGCGCATCGAAGTGGATGACGGCGACCGGGCCGTGGCGGCTGGCCACCGCCCGCAGCATGGGCAGCGCGATCGTGTGGTCGCCGCCCAGCGTCACCAGCGCGCCTGCTCGCTCCAGCAGGCTGCGCGCGCCCGCCTCGATCTGGCCGAGCGCCCGCTCGATGTCGAACGGGCTGCAGGCGATGTCACCGGCGTCCGCGACCTGCTGGGTGGCGAACGGCTCGATGTCCTGCGCCGGGTTGTAGGGCCGCAGCAGCTTGGAGGACTGCCGGATGTGCGCGGGGCCGAACCGGGCGCCGGGCCGGTAGCTGACCCCGGCGTCGAACGGGACGCCGACAATGGCCACATCGATATCGGAGACCTCGTCGGCGCGCGGCAGCCGGGCGAAGGTCTCCGGGCCGGTGAAGCGGGGCACGACGGTGGCATCCACCTGGCCGGCCGGCCTGCCGCGGCCGGCTTCCCGGTCACCCATGGCCGCGTCCTTCGGCTGCCGGGATGCGCGCTGTCATTGCTCGGCTACCTCTCTCGCTGCGGTGAACGGCGCCGGGTCAAGAAACCGGCGCAGCACGTTGCCGTTGATCCGGGCGATCTCGTTGTCGTAATCGCGGTGGCTCAGCGCGCCGCACCAGGCCATCGAGCTCACCGAGAAGACCGCCCCCGCGCCGCGCCGGTAGAAGACCAGGTCAGCGTGGTAGTCCGGGCGCACGGCGCCGAACATGGGCGGTACCAGCGTGTGGTCGCGGGAGGAGGCGAGCACGAGGTGCCCGGGGCCGAACTCGTGGCCTGCCGCGTTGTCCCATTCCTGGCCGACCACCCCGCCGCCGAGCGCGCCGAAATCACCAATGACGCCGCCGCTGACGCCCTCGAAGATGAACGCCGCCTCAGGCCGCCGGGCGGCCGGGCCGAGCACGTACGGGTAGGACCGGTCGAAGCCCATCGTGGCTGTCTCGACGCCGGTGAGCCGGGCGGGCTCGCGCCCGGATGCCGGGAAGTAGCCGCCGCGCAGGCCGTCGGTGGAGTTGCGCGCCTCGGCGAGCTGGGTGTCCGCGCCGCGCTCCCAGAGCTCGACCCGCCGGTTCTCCAGGATCCACGGCCGCTCGGCGTCGAAGCTGACGTTCATCGAGAAGCCGTTGCCGCCCAGGTACATCAGCCGGCCGCCGCCGACCGTCCAGTCCGAGATCGCGTCGAGCATCCGGGCGGAGACGTACTCCGGGTGCGTGCCGGTCAGCATCACCCGGTAGCGGTCGAGCAGCCCGCGGCCAGCCAGGTGCAGGTCCTCGTCGGTGACCACGTCGTACTCGATGCCGAGCCGGTCGAGCCAGGCGACCAGGTACAGGTCACAGGTGTAGCCCTCGCGGCGGACGTGACCCGGCCGCATGTTGAGGTTCGGCCGGCGCCGGGAGACATAGCAGATGTCGGTCCCGTCCAGGTGGCAGTCGTAGCTGGAGGCACCGACCTCGGGGTGGGCGATGAGGTACTGCTCCTCGGCGCCGATCTCGACCAGCCGGTCCTGGACCATTTCCTGGATCGGGTTCTCCCACCAGAACCGCGAGTTCCCGTACGAGGCGTAGGTCGCGCTCGGCGCGACCAGCAGGATCTTCGCCGTGCTCCGGGCGGATGGCCGGACGAAGAACGGGATGAAGTCCCGGTGCGGTCCGCTGCGGATCCTGGCCGCGTAAAACCCGCTCCGGGTACCCGGCGGCACACGGTAGCTGAAGTCGCTGGACCAGCGGCAGTCCTCCAGCGCGTCGGCAAGGAAGTGCAGCGCGCCGTACTCCCACGGCGCCGCGCGCCAGTCGGTCGCGCCGTTCCAGCGAGCGCCGCGGACCGCGCGCATCGGCAGGTTGTGCAGGGTGCCGTGCAGCCCGTGCGGCCCGACGTCGGTGATCTGCCAGCTGCCGATGCCGACGGAGAAGTCCCACGCGGCGAGAACTCCGGCCGCGCCGGGATCGCCGACGGCACTGTCGGTTCCCGCGGTTCCGGCGGCACTGTCGGTTCCCGCGGTTCCGGCCAGCGGGCGTGCCGCCTCAGCCGGGTCGACCGCGCCGGTCATGATCATCGGCGCCTCCATCCGCCCAGTGAAGTGCAGGCGGGTCACGCCGGTGGCCGCGGTCGCGGCCGCGCCGAGCACGATGTCCAGGCCGGCCAGGGACCCGCCGGTCACGCCGAACCCGCTGGTCACGCTGGTCACGCTGGCCTTGCCGGCCTCGCCGGGCGCACCGGCACTACCGACCCTGTCAGCCCCGCCAGTCATGTCGGCCCTGTCGGTCACGCAGGACTTGCTGGTCACGCTGGTCACGTCGGCCTCGCCGGCACTGTCAGCCCCGCCGGTCACGCCGACCTTGTCGGTCTCGCCGGCTGCGCCGGTGATCACGGTCCACGACCGCGGGTCCGCGGCCAGCGGCCCCGCGGACAGCACGGCGGGCTGCCCGCCGCCGAAGGTCGCGACGACCGCGGACCAGGCGGATTCGGCCAGCCCGCTGCCGCAGGCCAGCGGCTGCCCGCGGCCGGCGGCGGTGACCAGCGCCGGGCGGAGATCGCCGTCCAGCAGCAGCGCGAACCCGGTTCCGGCGCACGGATCGCCGCAGGACAGCAGCACCTGGCTGGCGGCGGGGCGGTGCGTCGGCTGCACCAGGACGGCGACCGTCCGCTGCCCGCCGTCAAGCAGCCGCCCGGCGCCGGGGATGAGCGCATAGGAGCCCGGGTGGACGGGCTGCTGCCTGGCCGGGTACTGCCCGGCGAAGTCGCTGGGCACCGGCACGGCCTCCGGGCCGTCGTCCTCCCAGCCGGGCGGGCCGGCCCGCAGCCGGACCAGGTCGGCCTGGTAACTGGTGATGCCGGGCTCGCAGCTGACGAAGAAACGCACGTCGTCCCCCGGCGCGGCGGACAGCGGGTCGCAGTATCCGACGATCTGCTTGGCCAGCGGCAGTGCTGCCTCAGGGCGGGCTGCCTCAGGGCGGGCTGCCTCAGGGCGGGCTGCCTCAGGCCGGGCGGGGTCAGGCACCGGCACCGCCGGAACTCAGCGCCTGCCAGCGCAGGTCGAACACGTGGCGCTCGGCGTCCGCGCGGTCGGTGAAAACCGTGTCACCGTGCAGCGAGAGCGGCTCGCCACGCCGCCGGGGCGCCTGCGCGATGACCCAGGACCGCCCTGGTTCGACGGTGACGAGTACCCAGCGCGGCTGCGTAAAGGATCCTCTCAGAAGCCCCAGGACGAGCTGCAGTTCCTCGCCGTGCCTGCCGAGCGGGTCGGCCATGAACTCGTCCCGCAGGTCGGTGCGGGCCGCGTCGAGCCGATCCGGGATCGTGTAATCCCCGGTGCCGACGTGGTCCAGCATGCCCATCAGGCGCCCTCCTCGCTGGCCCGGCTCGCCCGCCGGGCCTGCCTTACCTGGTGAATGACCACAGCTCGGGAGTGACGAACAGCAGCGGGCTCTGCTGGTCGGCACCCGCCAGGCTGGTCTTGATCGCCGAGATCTGGTTGTAGGTGTTCGGCAGCCAGAGCACGGGCAGCTGCCGCCCAAGGTAGTTCTCATAGCTGAAGAAGCTGGCCGAATTACCGGAGGTCTCCACCGCGGCGATGTTCGCGTCGTTGGTCTTGCTGGTGTAGCTGCCTGCGTTGACGCCGGCCCCGGTGGCGAAGATGGCCTCGCCGGACGGGAAGGCGCTGGGCCAGATCCAGGACGGCGAGCCCCACTGCACCATCTGCCAGCCGCAGCCCGGGCCCGGCTTGCACGCGGCGGCGGTCCCGACGACCTGTCCCTCCGAGCCCTGGCTGAGGTTCAGCTGGATGCCTGCCCTGGTCAGCGCCGACTTGTAGGTCTTGATCTCCTGGTCGAGATAGGACACGCCGCTGAGGTAGTCGAGGCTGAAGCTCAGCGGCGCGCCTGCCTTGATGCCCGCTCCGCAGTTGCCCGGCCCGGTCCCCGGCCGGGCGCAGGTGGTGGTGCCGTTCGGTTTCACGTCCCAGCCGTGGCCGCGCAGCAGGCTGACCGCGGCGGCCGGGGCGTAGTGGTAAAAGCCGGATTTCAGCTGCGGGCTGGCGAACGCGCTGTCCGGCTGCAGCGGCACCGGGCCGTTGGTCGGCACGCCGTTGCCCCGCAGGTAGGCGCGGATGAAGCCGCGCTGGTCGATCAGCTCCTGCAGGGCCTGGCGGATGTACAGCTGGCGGAACATCGGCCCGGCGGCCGGGTTGTTGAAATTCAGCACGATGTAGGAGATGGACCAGGATGGCCAGGCCACGATCCGGTAGCCCGATCGCTCAAGCTCGGACTTCTGGCTCAGGTCGGTCAGCGGCACGAAGCCGTACGTGAGCCCGCCCGACCGCAGCACGTCGAATTCCGCGGTCTCCGAGGTGAACGGCTCCATCACGAACCGGTCCAGGCCCGGCTTGCGCGGCCCGGAGTAACGCGGGTTGGGCACGAACTCCGCGTAGCCGTCGCTCCTGAACTGGCGCAGCGACCACGGCCCGTCGGTTACTTTCCACAGCGGGTTGGTCGCGTAGGAGCCGACGTTGTGCGCCTGCGCGTCCAGGTACCTGCGGACCGCGCGGGCGCCGGCCGTGGTCTGGTCGGCGTTGCCCGCCGGCGCCGCCGCGCTCGTCTTGTCCCAGGCGTGCTGCGGCAGCGGGAAGATCTGGGCCAGCTGGGTCTGGGTGAACCACTGCGGATTGTAGGAATGCTTGAGCTTCAGCCGGACCGTGCCAGGGCCGTCCGCGGTGACGGCGGTCACGTTGTCGGGGAAGCCGCCGGGCAGGAACGCCGCCCAGTTCGCCGTGTTGGCGCGCAGCAGGTTGATCCAGAAGATGACGTCCCGGCTGGTCACCGGCTTGCCGTCGGACCACCGGTAGGGCTTCAGGGTGATGGTGACGACGGTGTCGCCGTCGCTGTAGACCGGCGGGTCGGCCAGGCTCAGGCCGGTGTTCATGGACGGCTGGGTGCCCTGCCCGAACCAGTAGAGCGGCCGGTACATCAGGTACTGGAACTGCAGGTTCGTCGGGGTGTCGTAGGCCAGCGACACCATCGGGAAGATGTAGTCGGCGGCCCCGGACGCCGGGTTCTCGGCGAAGTAGGCTGTGCCGCCCCGGACGGGCTTGCCGCCAGCAGGTCCGCCAGCCGGGTGCGACTGCCCGGTGCACGCGGCAAGCGTGAGCGCGGTGCCAGCGGCGAAGGCCACCAGCCGTCGAGGGCCCGCAGTGCGGCAGCCTGCCGTGCTGCGGCCGGCGCCGGGGCGGCTGATGTGCATTAGTTCCTCCTGGCAGTGGTAGCCCCCGGCGGGGCGGCGAGCGGATGGTGGCAGGCGACCCGGTGCCCGCCCGGCGCGAGCACCCGCAGCGGCGGCTCGGCCTCGGCGCAGAGGCTGGTCGCGCGCGGGCACCGGGTGCGGAACCGGCAGCCGGACGGCGGGTCCTTCGCGCTGGCCAGCTCGCCGGTCAGGCCGGCGCCGCGGCGGCCGCGCTCGATCAGCGGGTCCGGCACCGGGACCGCGGCGAGCAGGCCGCCGGTGTAGGGGTGCAGCGGGCTGCCGTAGACCTGCTCGGCCGGGCCGTGCTCGACCAGCTTGCCCAGGTACATGACCCCGATCGAGTCGGCCAGGTAGCGGATCACGGCCAGGTCATGCGAGATCACGATGAGCGTGAGGCCGTGCCGCGCCTGCAGGTCCCGCATCACGTTGAGCACCTGCGCCTGGATCGATACGTCCAGCGCGGAGACCGGCTCGTCGGCGACGATCACGTCCGGGGTCAGCGCGAGCGCCCTGGCCAGGCAGATGCGCTGCCGCTGGCCGCCGGAGAACTCGTGCGGGTACCGGTCCACCGCGCTGCGCGGCATGCCGACCTCGTCAAGCAGGCTCAGCGCCCGCTGCCGGCGCTGGCCGGGCGTCCCCTCGCGCTGCAGCCGGAGCGGCTCGCGCAGGATCGGGCCCACCCGCATCCGGGGGTCCATCGCGGCGGCCGAGTCCTGGAACATGAACTGGATCGCGCGGCGGTAGCGCTGCGCGGCTGCGCCCTTGAGCGCGCTGATGTCGGCGCCGTCGAACCTGATGACGCCGGAGGTGGGCTTCTCCAGGCCCACGATGAGCCTGCCGATGGTGGTCTTGCCGTCCGGCCAGGCGGTCCTGGCCGCGGCGGCGAGCGCGGCAGCGGACCCTGCGGGCCTGGCCGCGGGCGGCGGCGCGGCAGCCGGCCGGGCGGCGGACGGGCTGGCGGCGGACGGCCCGCCGCCAGCGAGCACCACGTCCATCGGGAAGAAGCAGGCAACCGCGTGCCCGTGGCCGTCGTCCGCGAGCGGCGGCTCCTCGGCCAGGCACACCGGCGCCGCGTTCGGGCAGCGCGGCGCGAACGGGCAGCCGGCCAGTGGCCCGGCCAGGTCCGGCGGCATGCCGGGGATGGTGCGCAGCCGCCTGGCGGACTGCGCGGCCCGCTCGGGCAGCGCCTCGAACAGCGCCACCGTGTACGGATGCCGGGCCCGGGCGAAGAGCTCCGCGGTGGTGGCGGTCTCGACCACCCGGCCCGCATACATCACCGCGACCCGGTCGGTGTGCCCGGCGATCACCCCGAGGTCGTGCGTCACCAGGATCACCGACATGCCGAGCTGCTGCCGGAGCCGGTCGATCAGGTTCAGGATCTGCTGCTGGATGGTGACGTCCAGGGCCGTCGTCGGCTCGTCGGCGATCAGCAGCCGGGGCTCGCAGGCCAGCGCGATGGCGATCATCACCCGCTGGCGCATGCCGCCGGACAGCTGGTGCGGGTAGTCGCCGATGCGCTCGGCCGGCCGCGGCAGGCCGACCAGGCCGAGCACCTCCACCGCCCGCTCCATCGCGCGCGCCCGGCTGACCGGCCGGTGCAGCCGCACCGCCTCGGCAACCTGGTCGCCGACCGACATGGTCGGGTTCAGCGAGGACAGCGGATCCTGGAAGACAACGCCGATCTCGTCACCGCGGACCTTCCTGATCTCCCGCTCCGGCATCGCCAGCAGGTCCCGGCCGCCGAACTCGATCCGGCCGCCGGTGACCGACCCGCCGCGCGGCAACAGCCGGAGGATCGACATCGCGGTCATCGTCTTGCCCGAGCCGGACTCGCCGACGATGCCGAGCACCTCGCCGCGGGCGACGGCCAGCGAGACGCCGTCCACCGCCCGCACCACGCGGCGCCTCCCGCTGATGCGGGTGCGCACGTCGGTGAGCTGCAGCAGCATCCCGGCGCCGGTCATCTGGTCTGCCGGAGACGGGATTCCAGCGAGTCACGCAGGGCATCGCCGATGAAGTTGAACGCGACGACCGTCGCCACGATGGCCAGGCCCGGCGGGTAGATCAGCCACCAGTAGCCGGAGAAGCTGTAGTTGACGCCGTCCGACAGCATGCCGCCCCAGTCGGTGCCCGGCGCGGGGACGCCAAGCCCCAGGTAGCTCATCGCGGCCAGCAGCAGGATCGCGTCGGCCACCTGGAAGGTGACGTTGACCGCGATGGTCCCGATCGCGTTCGGCAGCACGTGCCGGAGCATGTTGTACCCGCCCGATGCCCCCATCACCCTGGCCACCTGCACGTACTCGCGCAGCCGGAGGGACAGCGTCTCGCCACGGATCAGCCGGGACGTCACCAGCCAGGAGACCGAGGCGATGATGATCGTGAGCATCAGCCGGCTGGGCCGGAAGATGCTGGCCATGAACAGCAGCAGGAACAGCGTGGGGATGGACAGCAGCACGTCGACGCAGCGCATCATGACCGAGTCGACGATGCCGCCGATGTAGCCCGACACGGCGCCCCAGAGCCCGCCGATGAAGGTGGCGATGATGGCCGCGGACAGCCCGACCGTAAGCGAGGTCTGGCCGCCGGCCATCAGCCGGCCGAGCTCGTCGTAGCCCACGCTGTCGGTGCCGAGCGGATGGCCGCTGCCCGGCGGGCGGGTGACCTGGCCGAGGTTCGTGTGCACCTGGTCGGTGTGGTAGAAGACCGGGCCGAGGAAGCAGAAGGCGAACACCACCAGCACCACGGCCAGCCCGATGATCGCCAGCTTGTTCTCGCCGAAGACCGCGGCGACCGAGCCGAAGCCGCGCAGCCGGCCGTCCCTCGCGCCGTCCGGCGCGGGATCCGCGGCGGTCAGGTGACCGGGCGGCGGCGCCGGGCTCAGGTCCGGGACGGGCGGGCGGTCGGTCATGGCTAGGCGTTCCTGATCCGCGGGTCGACGATCATGTAGAGCACGTCGGCAAGCAGCGAGCCGATCGCGGTGGCCACGCCGATGACCACGGTGCTGCCCAGCAGCACCGGGAAATCCTGGGTCTGGGCAGCATTCCAGAAGAACAGGCCCATTCCCGGGAAGTTGAAGACGCTCTCCACGATGAGCGCGCCGCTGACCACCACCGGGAGCGTGAGGCCGATCAGCGTGATCGTGGGCAGCAGCGAGTTCCGCAGGATGTGCTTGCGCAGCAGCCGTGCCTCGCTGACGCCCTTGGCCTGGGCGGTCCTGACGTAGTCCTGGGTCAGGCTGTCGATCGCCGACGAGCGCATGTACCGGCTGAACAGCGCCACCGTGATCAGCGTCAGCGACGCGACCGGCAGCACCAGGCCGGCCGGGTCGCTCAGCACCTGCAGCACGCTGCCCTGCGGCGCCTCCGGCGGGAACAGCGGTATGTCGATCGAGAAGACGATCACGAGCAGCAGCGACAGCCAGAACAGCGGCATCGAGTAGAAGATGAACGCGCCGCCGGTGACGGCGTAGTCGACCGGCCGGTTGCGGCGGGCGGCCTGCACCAGCCCGAGCGGCACGGCGATCACTAGCGCGGCCAGGTTCGCCAGCCCGACCAGCAGCACGGTCTTCGGCAGCCGGTCGGCGATGAGGCCGGCCACGCTCTGGTTGAGCTTGTACGAATAGCCGAGGTTGCCGCGGGCCAGGTGCCAGATCCAGATCCCGTACTGGACGAACACCGGCCGGTCGTAGCCGTTCTGGTGATCGAAGGCCGCGATCGCCGCGGGGGTGGCGCGCGGGCCCAGTATTGCCCTGGCCGGCCCGCCGGGCAGCAGCTGCAGCAGGATGAACACCACGATGGTCACGCCGATGACGACGAGCAGGCTATGCCACAGGCGGCGGACGAGGAATGCCGTCACTTGGTGAAGTACCAGCTCTCCGGGGTGATGTTCAGCCCGGCGGACGGCTGCGGGGCCGCTCCGGCGAGGCTGGACTTGATCGCCGAGATCTGGATGGCCGCCAGCGGCATGAACAGCATCGGCAGCTGCTGCGTCGTGTAATCGGCCCAGCCGTGGAAGACGCCGAGCCCGGCCTGCGTGGTGGTGGCCCGGATCTTTGCGTCCATCTCCGGGTTGCTGTAGCTGCCCCAGTTGCCGATCGCCCCGGTGGAGAACGCCACTTCGCCGCTGGGGTAGTAGTCGGGCGCGAACTGCCAGCCGTTGCCCCAGTAGGCCATCTGCCATTTGCAGGCAGCTGACCTGGGCGAGCATGGCGTGATCGTGCCGAAGATGTCGCCGGCCGGCTTCTGGACGAGGTTCAGCTGGATGCCCACCAGCGAGAGGGCGGACTTGTACGCCTGCATCTCCTGGCTGACCGCCACGATGCCGGAGGCGTACATCAGGTTCAGCGACAGCCGGGCGCCCGCGGCGATGCCGGCACCGCACTGGCCCTGGCCGGTTCCCGGCTTAGCGCAGGTGCTCGCCCCGCTCGGCCGGATGGTCCAGCCATGCTGCTTCAGCAGGCTCGCCGCGCGCGACTCGCTGTACGGGTAAGCGCCCTGCCGCTGCGTCGTTGTCAGGTAGACGCTCTGCGGCCGCGTCGGCACCGGGCCGTTGTCCACCGCGCCGTTGCCGCGGAGCACGGCGCTGATGTACTGCCGCTGGTTGATCAGGCTCTGCATCGCCTGCCGGACGTACAACTGCCGGAACATCGGCCCGGCCTGAGGGTTGTTGAAGTTGATCGGCACGATGTTCATCGACCACAGGTACCAGGGCTGGACCTGGTAGCCCTGGGACTGGATCAGCCCCTTCTGGGCGATGTCGGTGAACGGGATGTAGCCATAGGTCAGCTGCCCGGCGCGCAGGGCGTCGTACTCGGCGGTCTCCGAGGTGAACGGCACCTCGGTGAAGCTGTCGGCGGACGGCTTCACCGGCCCGGAGTGCGACCGGTTCGGGACGAACCGGGCCCGGCCGCTCGGGTCGAACGCCGCCAGCTTCCACGGCCCGTCCACCACCTGCCAGAGCGGGTTGCTCGCGTACGTCTTGAGCTGCGACGACTGCGCGGCCAGGAACTTGTAGACCGCGCGGGCGCCCGTGGTCGTGGTGTCGAAGTTGCCGATCTTCCCGCTCGCCGACGACTTGTCCCAGGCGTGCTGCGGGATCGGGGTTACCTGGGTCAGCTCGCTCTGGGTGAACCAGGCGGGGTTGACCGGGCCCTTCAGCGTGAGCACGACCTCGGTGGCCGACGGCGTCGTCATCGACGCGATGTCGTCGGGGAAGAAGCCGGGTGCGTACTCGCCCCAGTTGATCTTGTTCGCCGCCAGCAGGTTGATCCAGAAGGTCACGTCGCGGCTGGTCACCGGCTTCCCGTCGGACCAGCGGTAGTTCTTAAGCCGGATCGTGACGACCGTGTTGTGCTGGCTGTACTGCGGCGGGTCGGCCAGGCTCAGCTTGTCGTTGAGGACGATCTTGTCCTGGTCCCCGATCCAGTACAGCGGCCGCCACATCAGGTACTGGAACTGGTTCAGGTTGTTCGTCGAGAAGTACTGCAGCGAGTCCATCGGGAAGATGTAGTTCGGCGGGGTCCCGGGCGCCTCGGCGAACGTGATGTTCCCGCCGGCCACCCGTTTGCCGCCGGCCGCCTGGTGCGGCGTCGACGACCCGGCGCACCCGGCGGCGAGCACGATCGCGGTGACCCCGGCGAGCAGTGCGGGGAACGCGCGGCGGGGCAGTGTCATCGTGGCTCCCTCCGGCAGTCACGGCCGAGCGGGCACCGTGCCGCCTGACACCCAAGATCACGAGCGTTGGCGACGAGTCTGCCGACCGGCCGGGCACGGTGGCAATAGTGCGCGCCACAAGATCAGGCCTTGCTCCTGTGCCCGCCACAACCTAGCCTGGCGATCATGCCAGCACGCGGCGTGATCACGGTCGAGGATCTGCTGCGCTCCCCCGCGCTGCAGCTCAGGCTCATCGCCGGGGGCGCGGGCACCGCGCGCCGGGTCGCCTGGGCGCATGTCAGCGAGCTGGCGGATCCGACGCCCTGGCTGGCCGGCGCCGAGATGATCATGACGACCGGGATGGCCGTCCCGGCCGACGGCGCCGGCCAGCGTGCCTACCTGGAGCGGCTGGACGACGCCGGCGTGGCGTGCCTCGCACTGTCCGAGGGGCTGTACGTCCCGCCGATCAGCCCGCAGCTGATCGCCGCCGCCGACCAGCGGCGGTTCCCGGTGGTCGAGGTGCCCATCCCGGTGCCGTTCATGGCGATTACCCAGGAGGTGTCGGCCGCCGTCCAGCTGGACACCGGGCAGCGGCTCAATGCGCAGCTCCAGGTCTTCGGCGCCGTCCGGTGGCTGGCGGCGGGCAACCTGAGCACGCCGGAGATCTTCACCCGGCTCGAGCGGCTGTCCGGGTATTCGCTGTACGCGTGCACGCTGCAGCGCGGGCCGCTGCTGGACGGCGTGCCCGTGCCGCCGGACCGGTACGCGGACCTGATCCCGGAGGCCGCCACCAGCCCGCCGACCGTGCCCGGCGGTTACGTGCTGCCGGTCTCCGGGCCCCGCGGCACGGCCGGGTACATCCTGGCGATGGAGCGGCCGGAGGCCAGGCCGGGCGGGGTGTCCGTGGTCCAGCACATCGCCACGGTGGCCGCGCTCCAGCTGTCGATGCTCGCGCACGAGCGGGAGATGCTGCGCCGGGAGGGCGCGGAGTTCCTGTCCGAGATGCTGCAGGGCGCGCTGGACCACGCGGTCGTGCGCAGGCGGCTGGCGGCCAACGGCTTCGCTGACTCCGGCCCGCTGGTGCTGGCTATCGTCCGGCCGGCCGACGAGGCGGCCGATGCCGACCAGATCGCCGACGCGCTAGCCCGCGATGGCTTCCCGCACCTGATC
>WNGQ01000545.1_pt1 | contig 38562 bp, 24 predicted proteins | sample 5407661 | NCBI WGS metagenome assembly WNGQ01 (sample SAMN13153382, study PRJNA577476) | soil metagenome | isolation source: 60 cm soil or saprolite under Garry oak tree replicate 2 | place: USA:California | collected 2016-06-15 | reverse complement strand
TGTGGTTTGTTCTCGCCATCCCGCCTCGACCACAGAGGGGCGTATCGCGATCGTCACGAACGTGGAGTGCGGGATGCGGTGGACGCGGCAGCGTCGGCGCGCAAGAGTGGTCGCAGGGCGAGACAATCGTGAGCGGTTCACGGCGCGAAGACGAACGGCGCAGACGCGGACGGCGAAGTCGTGTGGTCCTGGCATCCGTTGCTGATGTCAAGTCGCGCGGAGGCATCATCAGCCCAACCGGGATATGAGATGCCATTCAATCCGTGCGGCGACGGTGGCAAAAGGAATTCGTCACCGGGGAGAGCGCGAAGGACACCGTTAAAACCATTGCGTGGGGAATGCCGGATGTTTCCGGTGCCTCCGCTGTGAATACTGGTGTGCATACTTACTACCACTAGCGCACACCAGGCTGCGGGTGCATTGGGCACCCGGCATTCCCCGCGCCCTCTGCTTTCAAAGGGCGAAGGTTTCTGGCAGAGCTCGGGCGCGTCGCGCCGCGAGACGGCGAACGCGCGTCGCCGCTTCATCGTCCAGCCGGACATAGCCCGGTCCGCGGGCTCGGGTTCTGGTTTCGGGTCGTCGCCGGCCTGTGATAGGATCATGGCCAACAAGGGCGGATCGTCGTGCCTTCCAGAAAGCTTTCCACCTACCGCAAGAAGCGGGATTTCGAAAAGACGGCCGAGCCGAGCGGCGAAGCCAAGGTCGTGCCGTCGAAGCGCTGGCGCTTCGTGATCCAGAAGCACGCGGCCACGCGGCTGCATTACGATCTCAGGCTCGAATATGATGGTGTCTTCAAGTCGTGGGCGGTGACGCGCGGACCCTCGCTCGACCCGCATGACAAGCGGCTGGCGGTCGAGGTGGAGGATCATCCGCTCGACTACGGCGATTTCGAAGGCACGATCCCGAAGGACCAGTATGGCGGCGGCACGGTGCAGCTGTGGGATCGCGGCACTTGGGACTCTGACGATCCGGAAGCCGGCTTCAGGAAGGGCGACCTGAAATTCACGCTTGACGGCCAGAAGCTGCACGGCAGCTGGGTGCTGGTGCGGATGCGGCATGACCGCGACGGGGCCAAGCGCACCAACTGGCTCCTGATCAAGCACCGCGACGAGTTCGCCCGCGAAGGCAACGGCGAAAGCATCCTGGAGGACGACACATCGGCCGCCTCGGGGCGGACGATGGAGCAGATCGCGGCCGGCAAGGGGCCGGCGCCGAAACCGTTCATGACCGCGAAATCCCGCCGCATGAACGCGGATGCGGTCTGGCAGTCCAATCGCGGCGCTGCCGCGGACGCGCGGGCGAAGCGGACGAGCGTGGCCGTTTCGAACGCCGCACCGGTCAAGGCTGTCAAGGTCGCGGCCATGCCGGATTTCGTCAGCCCGGAGCTTTGCACGCCGGTCGATCGCCCGCCCAGCGGGGCGGGGTGGTATCACGAGATCAAGTTCGACGGCTACCGCGTGCAGCTTCGGGTCGAGAATGGCACAGCCACGCTGAAGACCCGCAAGGGTCTCAACTGGACCGATCAGTTCAAAGCCATCGCTGGCGAAGGCAATGAACTTCCCGACGTGCTGATCGACGGCGAGATCGTCGCGCGCGACGACAAGGGCGTACCGAATTTCTCCATGCTGCAGGCGGCGATTGCGGACGGCAAGACCGACGAGTTGATCTTCTTTGCCTTCGACCTGCTGTTCGCCGACGGTATGGACCTCCGCCGCCTGCCGCTGCGCGAACGCAAGGAGCGATTGAAGCGGATTTTGGAGCAGAGGAAGGGCAGGGGGAAGGACAAGGGCAAGGCCAGGGGAAAGGACAACGGCAAGCGGATCCTCTTTGTCGCGCATTTCGACGCCGATGGCGAAGAGGTCTTCGAGTCGGCGCGCAAGCTCTCTCTGGAAGGCATCGTGTCGAAGAAGATGGAAGCGCCCTATCGCTCCGGCCGCTCGGCGGACTGGACCAAGGCCAAGTGTCGTGATGGCCAGGAGGTCGTGATCGGCGGCTGGAAAACCACCGACGGCAAATTCCGCTCGCTGATGGCCGGCGTCTATCGCGGCAAGGAACTCGCCTATGTCGGCATCGTCGGCACCGGCTTCGGGCAGGACACGGTGCGGCGCATCATGCCCGCGTTGAAGGCGGCGGCGTCCAACAAGAGTCCGTTCGGCGGCAAGGGCGCGCCGGCCAAGACCCGCGACGTCAATTGGCTGAAGCCGGAGCTCGTCGCCGAGATCGAGTTCGCGGGGTGGACCGCCGATGGCAACATCCGCCAGGCGGCGTTCAAGGGGCTGCGCGAGGACAAACCGGCCGCCGAAATCAGGGCGGAAATGCCGGAGGCGGGCGTCGCGAAACCCGTGGCGCGGGCCGCGGCCAGGGCCGGCGAGGTCGTGGCGCGATCGCAGCGTTCGGACGGCAAGACCGCCGAGGTCATGGGCGTTGTGGTCTCGAAACCCGACAAGGCGCTGTGGCCGGACGGCGGCGACGGCGAAGCCGTGACCAAGCTCGATCTCGCCCGTTATTTCGAATCGGTCGGCGAATGGATGATCGGCCACCTCAACGGCCGGCCCTGCTCGATCGTTCGTGCGCCCGACGGCATCAATGGCGAGACATTCTTTCAGCGCCACGCGATGCAGGGCACATCGAAGCTGTTGGAGCTGGTGAAGGTCGCCGGCGACCGCAAGCCGTATCTGCAGATCGATCGCCTCGAGGGGCTCGCGGCGGTGGCGCAGATCGGTGGGCTCGAACTGCACCCCTGGAATTGCGCGCCCAACGCCTATGATATTCCGGGCCGGCTGGTGTTCGATCTCGATCCCGCGCCCGATGTGGCGTTCCCGGACGTGGTCGAGGCCGCCAAGGAGATGCGGCAGCGCCTCACCGATGTCGGCCTCGAAAGCTTCTGCAAGACCACCGGCGGCAAGGGGCTGCACGTGGTGGTGCCGCTGCGTCATGGCGCCAAGGACAAGGTGACGTGGAAGGAAGCGAAAGCCTTCGCGCAAGGCGTTTGCCAGTGGATGGCCAATGACGATCCCGAACGCTATCTGCTCAACATGTCGAAGAAGCTGCGCAACGGAAAGATCTTCCTCGACTATCTCCGCAACGACCGCATGGCAACCGCGGTCGCGGTGCTGTCGCCGCGGGCGCGCCAGGGCGCCACGGTGTCGATGCCGCTGACCTGGGCACAGGTCAAGAATGGCCTCGATCCGAAACGTTATACGGTGCGGACCGCGCCGGGGCTGCTCGCGAAGGCCAAAGCCTGGGACGGGTACGATGACGCGGCAACATCGATCAAGGCCGCGATCAAGAAGTTGGCCGGGAAGAGCTGACCGTTGGTACCTTGAACCTGGATGCGGTCAGTCAGAAAGGGTTGCCCGATGTCGGCGCCTCTCGTTGTTTCGATTCCGCATCGCCTCGGTCGCGAGGAAGCGACGCGCCGGCTCAAGGCCGGGCTGACGCAGGCTGCGGCCAGCATTCCCGTGCTCAAGGTCGACGAGGAGCGCTGGGACGGCGATCACATGGCGTTCCGCGTCCGTGCGCTCGGGCAGGCGGTGTTCGGCAATCTCGATGTGGCCGACGATCACGTCCGCCTCGAGCTCACGCTGCCCTGGCTGTTGCAGCGTTTTGCGCAAATGGCCCAGGCCGCAATCCGCGATCGCGGTCAGCTGTTGCTGAGCAAGGACAAATGACGCAACCGATCGCCGAAATTCAGCTTGGCTGCAGACGCCAGCAGACCGACCAGGGCGGCATGTGGTCGCCGGCCGTATCGCCCCAGATCGGCATGCCGGCCGTCGCGCCGGGCGGGCGTTCGATCTTCCGGGATGACAGATTGGCCGCCAACCGCAGCGTGGCGCCATCGCCCATGCGCCAGTGGGCGGTGAGCAGGCCCGCGTCCGCTGCCTGTGCCTCGCCGAAGGCCGCGCCGGCAAGCCTTGGGACAATCTCGCGCGTGCGCACCGCGAGCAGATCGCGCACCCATGCAAGACGCTTGCGTCCAGGTGATGCATGACACGATGGCCAATCGAGAATGCAGGCTTGCAAGGTCGCGGGATCGAGCGGGTCGGGGACCTCGTCGCCATATCTGTCATAGGCCCACGCGTATTCCAGCCGGCGTCCCCTGCGCACGGCGTCCGCCAGATCGCCGTGGAAATCGCAGAAGAACAGAAACGGCTGTCGCGAGCCCCATTCCTCGCCCATGAACAGCATCGGAACCATCGGGGCCAGCAGGGTGATCGCAAGCGCGGCTTCGATCGCCTTCGCCTCGGTCCCGCTCTCCAGCCGGTCGCCGAGCGCGCGGTTGCCGATCTGGTCGTGGTTTTGCAGGAAGTTGACGAAGGCGGTCGGCGCAAGCGCGCCGCTCGGCTCGCCGCGCGGCTTGCTGCCCCAAAACGGCGCGGTTTCGCCTTGATAGACGAAGCCCGACGAAAGCGCCCGTGCGAGGTCGCTCACGGGCGAACGCTGATAGTCGCCGTAGTAGCCTTGGCTCTCGCCGGTCAAGAGCACGTGCCAGGCGTGGTGATAGTCGTCATTCCACTGGGCGCGGTATTGGCCGCGCGGCGGGTCTTGCGCCGCATCCAGGAGGCTGGCGCAGTTGTCACCATTCTCCAGCACCAGATGGATGTGCCGGCCGCTCTCCGCGGCAAGTTTGCCGACCGCGACGCTGAGGTCGTGGAGGATCGGGATCTCGCCCGGCTCGATGATGGCGTTGACGGCATCCAGCCGCAGCCCGTCGAAACGATAGTCGCGCAGCCAGGAAAGCGCATTCTCGATCGCGAAGGCGCGCACTTGCGGCACGCGATAATCGATCGCGCTGCCCCATGGGGTGTGCGCTCGTGTGAAGAAGGCGGGGGCATAGCGGCCGAGGTAATTCCCCTCCGGCCCGAAATGATTGTAGACCACGTCGAGAAACACCATGAGGCCGCGCAGATGCGCCGCGTCGATCAGGGCCTTCAGATCTTCAGGCCGTCCATAGGCGCTGTCGGGCGCGTACCACAACACCCCGTCATAGCCCCAGTTTCGCGAACCTGCGAAATCCGCCAGCGGCATCAATTCCAGCGCGGTGATGCCGGTTTCCACGAGATGATCGAGCTTGTCGATGACAGCGCGAAACGTGCCTTGCTCCGTGAACGTCCCGACATGACTTTCGATCAGCACGGTTTCGTGCCACGGGCGCCCGCGCCAGCCGCTTGCGCGCCACGGATAGGCGTCATGATCGATGACTTCGCTCGGGCCGAAGACGTCCTCGGGCTGGAAGGCGGAAGCGGGATCGGGCACGTCGATCTCGTCGTCGATCCGGAACCTGTAGTGCGCGCCGGCCGCGAGATGCGCTATCTCGGCAACGAACCAGCCGTCCGCGCCGCGGTGCATGGCGTGCGGCCGGTCCAACAGGAGATCGACGCGCTCGGCTGCCGGCGCCCACAGCCGGAACGAAACGCCGTCCGCGGTCGGCCGCGCGCCGAACTGACGCGCGTTCATGATTGCCCCGCAAAGGCCAGCACCGAGCGGGGCGGCGCCATCGCCTCGGCGCCCGGACCGAACTCGCCGGTCTTCTGTGCGAGCTCGGTCGTATTGAGGATCTGCTGCCAGCCCTTGTACTCGGACAGCTTCGGCAGTTTGAACGCAATCTCTTCGGGGGCGGCGTTCAGCACGATGAATATCGAGGGCTGCCCTCGTTCCAGCGGCGCGAGCACGTAGGAGAGAAAACGGCCTTCCGGAAATTTCCAGTCCGCTTCCTTCATCTCCTCCCCGGCGGGCGTCAGCCAGAGCACGCCATAGGAGCCGTCCGCGCGGTGTCCATCGAGCCAGCGGTGCGAGCGGATCTGCGAAAATCGACGGCGCACGGCCATCAGGTAACTGACGAAATCGGTGAGATCGTCGCCCTCGCGGCCAAGGCCCTGCCAGTCGACCCAGCCGGTCTCGTTGTCCTGACAATAGGCGTTGTTGTTGCCGCCTTGCGAATTGCCGACCTCGTCGCCGGCGAGGATCAGCGGCACGCCTTGCGCAAGCATCAGGCAGGCGAGCTGGTTCTTGCGGAGCTGACGGCGAAGCGCGGTGATCGCAGCATCCTCGGTCGGGCCCTCATGGCCGCAATTGTTGCTGAGATTGTCGCTCGACCCGTCGCGATTGTCCTCGCCATTGGCTTCATTGTGCTTGGCGTTGTAGCTGAAGAGATCGGCGAGGGTAAATCCGTCGTGGACCGTGACATGATTGATGCTGGCGCGCGGCGTGCGACCGTCGTGGTTGAAGAGGTCGGAGGAGCCGGTCATGCGGCCGGACACGTCGCCGATCAGGCTGCCTTCGCCGCTCCAGTACCGCCGCATCGCGCTGCGATAGCGGTCGTTCCATTCCGACCATTGCGAGGGAAAGGCCCCGACCTGGTAGCCGCCGAGACCGAGATCCCACGGTTCGGCGACCATTTTTGCCGTAGCCAGCACCGGGTCTTGCCGGATCGCGGTGAGCAGCGGCGCGTTGCGGTCGAAGCCGCCCGGTCCGCGCGCGAGCGTGGTGGCGAGGTCGAAGCGGAAGCCGTCGACATGGCAGACCTCCACCCAGTAGCGCAGCGAATCCATCACCATCTGCAGCACGCGCGGATGGGTGAGATTGACCGACGAGCCGCAGCCGGTGAAGTCGTCGTAGTAGCGCGGCTCGTCGCGTTTCAGCCAATAATAGGAGGCGTTGTCGATGCCGCGGAACGACAGCGTCGGACCCAGATGGTTGCCCTCGGCGGTGTGATTGTAGACGACGTCGAGGATCACTTCGATGCCGGCATCGTGCAGTCGCGCCACGGTGGTGCGAAATGCGTCGAGCGGGTTGTCGAGCGCGTAGCGCGATTCCGGCGCGAAGAACGACACCGTGTTGTATCCCCAGTAGTTCGACAGCTTCTTTTCGATCAGGATGCGGTCGTCGAGAAAGCCATGGATCGGCAAGAGCTCGATGGTGGTGACGCCGAGCCGCTTCAAATGTTCGATCATCGCCGGGGACGACAGGCCGCCATAGGTGCCGCGCAGGTGCGACGGGACGTCCTGGCGCAATTGCGTCAGCCCCTTGACGTGCGCCTCGTAGATGAAGGTGTCTTCCCAGGGAATGCCGGGGCGCATCTCGCGGCGGCCCCAGTTGAAGGTTTCATCGATGACGACCGATTTCGGCACCCCGCGGGCATTGTCGCGACGGTCGAAGGAGAGATCCTCGCGGGCGCTGCCGATGCGGAAGCCGAAATGGGCGTCGCTCCAGACCAGCCGGCCCGCAAGGCGCTTGGCATAGGGATCGATCAGAAGCTTGTTGGGATTGAAGCGGTGGCCATGTTCGGGCTCGTAGGGTCCGTGCACGCGATAGCCGTAGAGCTGCCCCGGCGAGATGTCGTTCAGATAGCCGTGCCAGACCTCCTCGCTGCGTTCGGGCAGCTCGACGCGCTCGAGCTCGCGACGGCCCTGGCTGTCGAACAGGCAGAGCTCGACTTTTTGCGCGTTGGCCGAGAACAGCGCAAAATTGGTGCCCCGTCCGTCCCAGCACGCGCCGAGGCGCGATGAGCTTCCGGCGGTCAGTCGCATGCGTCAGCTTTCCGGGGCCAGGAAGATGGCGGCGAGCGGCGGGATCGTGAGTTGAAGTTCCGGCGCCGGCCCGCCGGTGGCACGGATCGCGCCGCAATTTCCAACATTGCTGCCGCCGTAATACGACGAATCGGAGTTGAGAACCTCGGACCAGCGGCCTGCGAACGGCACGCGCACGCGATAATTGTAGTACACGTTCGGCGAAAAATTCACGACCACCACGCAGCACTTGGCCGCGTCCCGCCCCCGCCGGATCCAGGCGAACACGTTGTTGTTGGCATCCTCGGTGATGATCCATTCGAACCCGGACGGCTCGCAATCGAGTTCATGCAGCGCGGGCAGCGCGCGATAGAGATGATTGAGATCGCGGATCAGGGACTGGATGCCGACATGCTTTTTCTGGTCCAGAAGGTGCCAATCGAGCGACTGGTCGTGATTCCATTCGCGCTCCTGGCCGAATTCGCAGCCCATGAACAGGAGTTTCTTGCCGGGATGTCCGAACATGAACCCGTAATAGGCGCGCAGATTCGCAAAGCGCTGCCAGTTGTCGCCCGGCATCCGCCCCAGGATCGAGCGCTTGCCATGCACGACCTCGTCGTGCGACAGCGGCAGGATGAAATTCTCGGAAAAGGCGTATTGCAGGCCGAACAGGATGTCGCCGTGATGATATTTGCGGTGAATGGGGTCCTTGCCGATATACCGCAGGGTGTCGTGCATCCAGCCCATGTTCCATTTGTAGCCGAACCCCAGCCCGCCATGGTCGACCGGGCGCGACACCTGCGGCCATGAGGTCGACTCCTCGGCCGCGGTCGTGGCTTGCGGAAAGCGGCCGAACACCTCGGTGTTGAAGCGGCGCAGGAAATCGATCGCTTCGAGATTTTCGCGCCCGCCATGTTTGTTCGGGATCCAGCCGCCCGCGGGCCGGCTGTAGTCGAGATAGAGCATGGACGCGACCGCATCGACGCGCAGGCCGTCGATGCCGTAGCGCTCGAGCCAGAACAGCGCATTGGACACCAGCAGGTTCACGACTTCGGTGCGGCCGTAATTGTAGATCAGCGTGCCCCAGTCGAGATGACGGCCCTGTTTCGGGTTGACGTGCTCGTAGAGCGCCGTGCCGTCGAAACGCCCAAGCCCGTGCGGGTCGTCGGGAAAGTGGCCGGGCACCCAATCCAGGATGACGCCGAGGCCCTCGCGGTGGCAGGCATCCACCAGCGCGGTGAAATCGCTCGGCGTGCCGAAGCGGCTGGTGGGCGCGAACAGGCCGGTCGGCTGGTAGCCCCAGGAGCCGTCGAACGGATGCTCGCTCACCGGCAAGAACTCGATATGGGTGAAGCCGAGGTCGCGCGCATAGGCCGGAAGCTGCTCGGCGAGATCGTGATAGCTCAACCATTCACGATGGCCCTTGCGTCGCCACGAGCCGAGATGAACTTCGTAGATCGACATCGGCGCGCCCAGCGCGTTGATGTCCGCGGGAGCAGGTCGCGGATGCGCCAGACTGCGCTCGTCGAAAACGATGGAGGCCGTCTTCGGCCGCACTTCCGCGGCAAAGGCCAGCGGATCGGATTTTTGCGGCAGGTGCTGGCCGTGCGCGCCCATCATGTCGAACTTGTAGCGATCGCCGGCCCTGGCGCGCGGAATGAAGATCTCCCAGTAGCCGACGCCGCGCCGGCGCATCGGGTGTCGCCGCGCATTCCAGAAATTGAAATCGCCGACGACGCTGACCCGGCGCGCATTCGGCGCCAACACGACGAATGCGACGCCCTCGACGCCCTCGAGCGTCATCGGATGAGCGCCGAGCGTGTCATACAGCCTCTGGTGCGTGCCTTCGCCGAGCAGGTAGAGATCGTAGTCGCTCAGGATCGGCGGAAAGCGGTAGGGGTCCTCGAGATCGACGATCCTTTCGCCGAAGCGAGCGCGCAGCTGGTAGCGCGCGGAGCCGTTCGGCATGAGGCCCGCAAACAGGCCGGCCTCATGTAGCAGCGACAGCGTCGCCACATCGCCGTGCTCGCCGACCGCCTCGACCTGCGAGGCCTCGGGAAGGAAGGCGCGGACCACCGTCCTGCCGCCTTCGTCATGACGCCCGAGATAATGGAACGGATCGGAGTGACGGCCCTCGATGATGGCATAAGCCTCGGGGGAGAGTTCTTTCATGCGGCCTCGTTTGTGGGGTCGGAGAGAATTCGAAGCGCCGCCGCGAGCGGAGCGCGCAGCCGTTCCGGCCGGTGCGCCAACTCGTAGTCCAGTTCGTAGACGGCTCTCTCCAGCAGAAAGAATTTCAGCATGCCATCCGTCGCAGCTGGATCGGCCGGCCACAGCCTCCGGTTCGCGATACCGTTGCGATAACCCGAAACGAGGGCCGTTGTCGAATGTTCGCGCCACAGGGCTAGCGCCACGGCTAATTTGCCCTGCTCGTCGGGGGCCACTTCCAGCGCCCGCTCGAGGGCGGCCACCACCGAGCTGTCGATCGAGCGGATCAGGCCGGCGACGTCGCGGGCTGCCGGCGCCTTGCGCCGACGCTCCGTGAGGGTTTGAAGCGATGCGCCGCCGAAACCGGTGATGAAGATGTCATCCTTGACGATCAGCATCCGGCTGAGATGAAGATCGCCGTGATGACGGATGTTGAGGCCGTCGATATCGTCAGGAAGCAGCGCGTCGAGGTGATCGCGCAGCGAGGAATGCAGCGCCAGAAATCGGTCGACGAGCGGTAGTTCCGCTTCCCTGACGGAATCGCGCCGGGCTGCGAGCGGATCGAGAACGCGCCCGGCGCATGCCATGACGTCATCGATCCAGCGGCGAACGTCGTCCGGCTTGATCGGTTCGGGCGCGAAGTCGGGCAGGTCGGGGTTCGATGCAAGCGCTGCATGCAACTCGGCGACCCGCCGTCCGGCTTGCGACATATAGCGCAAATAAGGTGCTTCCTCGTCATTGTCGGAGATGCCTGCGCTGGCCGCCAGCACACGCTGGTCGTCGACGAAGCGATCGAGATAGGCCGATGTCACCGTCCAGCCGTCACCCTGATGTCCGACAAGGGCGTGAACGTTCGCGATCGCGTTTTTGTGGTTGCCTTCGATCAGTTCGACGCTGCCGAGCAGCGGCGGCGCATTGGCGAAGTCCGCGACTTCGGTGAGAAACCGGCCGATCTCGGCCTCCGGATTGATGCCACTTTCGAGCTTGCGATAGATCCTGACGACGAAATCGGAATCGACCTCCGCCATGCTGCAACTATCCTCGCTCTCCAGCACGCGAATGCGTTGCGGCTGTCGGATCGGCCCGTCCGGGAACCTGCTGGTCGGCTTGAATTCGAGCCGCAGGCCACTCTCCTCCACCGTGAGAGACTTGCTCAGGTTTCGGAGCATGAGCGCGATGAAGATTTGGTCGGTTGCGACATCCAGCAGTGTCCCCTCGCGCGCGCCCTGGCGTACCGCGGCAAGCGCGTTCGGATTGTAGCGCTCACGGTCGAATCGCACCCATTCGATCTGCATCGGCAAGAGGTAGCGCTCGGTCGCGCCGTTCTGTGTGGCCTCGAAAAAAGCGAGCCACGGTCGATTGTCGCCGATGTCGCAGAATGGAATAGCCGATGTCAGCCTGGGATGGATCGCCGCGGGTGCCCGCTCCGGATACCAGCGCGTCCGCGCCAGATGCAGCGGCAGAACGTCGCGTTCGAAGACACTGCGGGCGCGGGCCAGCGACACCCAGGTCGAGCCGACCGGCACGACCAGGGTTTCGAACTCGGGCACCAAACTGACGGGCTCCGAGGTGTCGCTATCCTCGAGCTTGAACCAATAGAAGCCATAAGGCGCCAGCGTGATCATGTACGGCAATTCGCCGATCCGCGGGAAACGCGTGCGGCCGAGCATCTCGATCGGAACCCGCTCCCTGAACGCGGAGAGATCGAGTTCGGTTGCCTGCGCCGAGCGCGACAGATTGGCGACGCAGAGGATGGCTTCGCCTTCATACTGCCTGATATAGGCCAGCACCGAACGGTTGACGGGCCGGATGAATATCATGCTGCCGCGGCCGAATGCCAGCGTCGACTTGCGTACCGAGATCAGCCGCTTGGTCGCGCTCAACAGCGATGACAGGCTGCGCGATTGCGCTTCGACATTGACGGCCTCGTAGCCGTAGACCGGATCCATGATCACGGGCGCGTAAAGCCGCGCGGGGTCGGAGCGGGAGAAGCCGCCGTTGCGGTCCGGGGTCCATTGCATGGGCGTGCGCACGCCGTTGCGGTCGCCGAGATAGATGTTGTCGCCCATGCCGATTTCGTCGCCATAGTAGATGATCGGCGTGCCGGGAAACGACAGCAGAAGCGAATTCATCAACTCGATCTTGCGCCGGTCGTTGTCCATCAGCGGAGCCAGCCGCCGGCGAATGCCGACGTTGATACGGGCGCGGGGGTCATTGGCGTAGGTCGACCACAGATAGTCGCGCTCGACGTCGGTGACCATTTCGAGCGTCAACTCGTCGTGATTGCGCAGGAACAATGCCCATTGGCAGTTGGCCGGGATATCCGGCGTCTGGCGCAGGATATCGGTGATCGGAAAACGGTCCTCCTGGGCGATCGCCATGTAGATGCGCGGCATCAGCGGAAAGTGATAGGCCATCTGGCATTCGTCGCCGCTGCCGAAATATTCCTGCACGTCCTCCGGCCATTGATTGGCCTCCGCCAGCAAAACCTTTCCCTTGGCGTGGGAATCGAGTTCGACGCGCAGTTTCTTGAGAATGGCGTGGGTCTCGGGGAGATTCTCGTTGTTGGTGCCCTCGCGTTCGCACAGATAGGGGATGGCATCGAGCCGGAAGCCGTCGACGCCCGCGTCGAGCCATCGCTTCATCACCGAAATGATTGCGCTGACCACGCGCGGATTGTCGAAATTCAGGTCCGGCTGGTGGGAGAAGAAGCGGTGCCAGTAGAACCGGCCGGCTTCCGGATCCCAGGTCCAGTTCGATTTTTCGGTATCCGTGAAGATGATTCGCGTCTCCGGATATTTCTGGTCGGTGTCGCTCCACACATACCAGTTGCGCGCGCTCGACCTCGGATCGCTGCGCCGGGCGCGCTTGAACCATCCATGCTGGTCGGATGTGTGGTTGATGACGAGCTCGGTGATGACCTTGAGGCCGCGCTTCCTGGCCTCCTGGATGAAGCGCTTGAAATCCTTCATCGTCCCGAAATCGGAATTGATGGCGCAATAATCGGAGATGTCGTAGCCGTCATCCCGGCCCGGTGAGGGATAGAACGGCAGCAGCCACAGCGCCGTCACCCCAAGGTCCTGCAGATAGCCGAGTTTCTCGGTGAGCCCTGCGAAATCGCCGATCCCGTCATTGTTGCTGTCGGCGAAGGCCTTGACATGCAACTGGTAGATGATGGCGTCCTTGTACCAGAGCTCGTCACCCTCGAACGCGGTGAGCGGGCCGTCATCGGTTTCGACAGCGGACATCAAATTCACGGTGCACCTCACCGCGGGCAGCGGGAGGCGGGATCAATTCGATTCCCGCGTCCGGCATCGACAGGCGGCAAAAAATCGACGGACGAGGCACCGGCGTCCGGGCCTCGGCCGACCGTTCGAGTTGTTTCGTTCACTGTAACGCCATTGACAAGGACACGCTGTCCCGCTTCGTTGGCGGGACAGGGATTGTTGCGGAGCAGTACGAAACGCCGCTCACCCGGCAATGGTTCCCCGGGAACGATCGAGGATGCCCGCGAGTTAACCACGTCTATCGTGTTCCTGCATCACAAGAATTCGCAGCGACCGAGGTCGTTGTGTGCAAACCGCGTGCCGAATGGATCTTTATACCCGAGCCCGGAACCTTGGAATCCTGACCGAATTCACCGACGGCCAGGGGGTTCGCCATGTCACCGACGAAACGGCGCTCGGGATCATCGTCGATTCCCTGCCGACCGGAGGCGCCTACCGGTTCGTCGAGAGGGCGATCGTGATCCGGTTCGGTCGACCCGCCCGGACCATGCTGACGGCGGCGGTCCGGCCCCCGCTGCGCTGGGCGATCGTTGCGGGTGAGAAAACGGTTGCGAACGGCGAGAGCGGCGGAGGCAGGATCGATTGGCCGCACCATCTGGCGATCGGCTCATATCGGCTGCAGCTCGTCGATGCCTCCGGCGATCGCGAGGTCGTGCCCTTGAACGTCACGCCGCTGACCGCGTTCGACGGCGATTTCGATCGCGGATGGCTGCTCGCGGTCCAGCTCTACGGCATCCGCTCGGCGCGCAACTGGGGGATCGGCGATTTCACCGACCTCGAGGGATTGATCGAACTTGCGGGGCAACTCGGGGCCGATGGCGTCGGCCTCAATCCGCTGCATGCGCTGTTCGATGACCGGCCGCTCGATTGCAGCCCCTATTCGCCGAACAGCCGGCTATTCCTGAATGCCCTCTATATCGACGTGGAGAGGATTCCGGAATATCGGCCGGGAGCACCCGCCAAAGTCCTGGAACGGCTCAGGGGCAGCGCGACGGTCGACTATGGCAGCGTTGCCGAGCTGAAATGGCGTGCGTTGCGATCGGCCCATGCCCGGTTTCGCGCCAATTCTACGGTCGCGCGGCGGCGCGAGTTCGAAAGCTTTCGCAACGAAGGTGGCGCACTGCTGCAGCGCTTTGCCTGCTTCGAAGCCCTGCGGCACCGTTTCAAGGCGCCATGGTGGGAGTGGCCGGAGCAATGGCGGCGACCGGACCAGGCGAAATGCGACGAACTGCGTGGGGGGCCGGACCAGCCGGAGATCGAATTCGTCGAGTACGTGCAATGGACGGCCGACCGGCAGTTGCGAAGCTGCAAGCAGCTTGCGGACCGCACCGGCATGAAGGTCGGTCTTTATCTCGACGTCGCCGTCGGCGTCCAGGCCGACGGGTTCGATGCGTGGAACGAGCAGTCCGCGATCTCCCGGCATCTTGCCGTCGGCGCGCCGCCGGACCCTCTGAACACGGTGGGACAAAACTGGGGACTGGCGGGCTTCAACGCGGCCGGCCTGCAGGCGCGGTTCTTCGAGCCGTTTCGGGACATGCTGCAGGCTTCGATGCGCTACGCCGGCGCGATCCGGCTCGATCACGTGCTGGCCTTGAGGCGGCTCTACCTGGTCCCGCACGGCTTCCCCGCGCGGGACGGCGCCTATGTGCAGATGCCGTTCGAGGCGTTGGTCGCCGTCATCGCCCAGGAAAGCGTGGCGCATCGTTGCGTCGTGATCGGCGAAGACCTCGGCACCGTGCCGGACGGTTTCCGCGAGCGGATGGCCGATTGGGGCATCTGGTCCTACAAGGTCATGATGTTCGAGCGCGACGATGATGGCAAGTTTCAAGGCATCGACTACTATCCCGCCAACGCCCTCATCACCTTCAGCACCCATGATCTCTCGACCTATGCCGGCTGGCGCTCGTTCAGCGATCTGAAGCTGAAGCGCTCGCTCGGGATCGATCCCGGCGAGAGCGACGATGCGCGCTGGCATGCGCTGGCCATGCTGGATGACGTCTTGCGCCATCACGCGATCGATAGCCACGATCTCGACGCGGTGGCGGGTTTCCTGGCGCGGACGAGGTCGCGGCTGCTTGCGATCTCGCTGGAGGATCTGCTCGGGGTGATCGACCAGCCCAATATTCCCGGCACCGTGGATGAGCACCCGAACTGGCGCCAGCGGCTGCCCGTCGCGCTGGAAGCGATCACCGCCGCCATCGACGTGGCCGCGCTCAAGGCTGCGACGATGGAGCGAAGCCGCGCGTGAATGTGATGGGGACGGGCATGTTCGGCGGTCGGAAGAAATGGCCTGCAGAATCGAAGACTATGGCCTGATCGGCGATTGCGAGACGGCGGCGCTGGTCGGCCGCAACGGATCGATCGACTGGCTGTGCTGGCCCGCCTTCGACTCGGAGGCCTGCTTCGCCGCACTTCTGGGCACGGACAGAAACGGACGATGGCTGATTGCGCCCGTGGACGCTCCGGCGAACACCTCGCGCCGTTATTGCGACAATACGCTGATCCTCGAGACGCGTTTTGAAACCGGAAGCGGCGTCGTTGACCTGATCGATTTCATGCCGTTGCGCCGCGAGTCGTCCGGTGGCAGTGCGTCCGATATCGTTCGCCTGGTGCGGGGCGTCAGTGGACGCCTCAGGATGCGGATGGAGCTCGTCATCCGTTTCGGCTTCGGCATGGGCATCCCCTGGGTCAAGCAGACCGAGGATCGCTCGGCGCTGCTGGCGATCTGCGGGCCGGACATGGCGGTGCTGCGCACGCCGATTGCGACCCGCGGCGAGAACATGACCACGATTGCCGAGTTCGAGGTCGAAGCCGGCCAGACCGTGCCTTTCGTCTTCAGCTATGGACCTTCGCATTTGCCGGTGCCGAGGCCGATCGACCCGCTCGAGGCGCTAGGTGACACGATGCGATTCTGGATCGACTGGTCCAGCCGTTGCAACGATCAAAGCCCGTATCGCCAACTCGTGTTGCGATCGCTGATCACGTTGAAGGCGCTGACCTATGCGCCGACCGGCGGCATTGTCGCGGCGCCCACCACATCATTGCCGGAGCAACTCGGTGGCCGGCGCAACTGGGACTACCGCTTCTGCTGGCTGCGCGATGCCACCTTCACGCTCCTGGCGCTGATGAATTCCGGCTACACCGAGGAGGCGTCGGACTGGCACAATTGGGTGTTGCGCGCGGTCGCGGGCGCGCCGGCCGACATGCAGATCATGTATGGAATCATGGGCCAGCGCCGCCTGCTGGAATGGGAGGCAGACTGGCTACCCGGCTACGAAGGGGCCAAACCGGTCCGCATCGGCAATGCCGCGCATGCCCAGCTTCAGCTCGACGTCTATGGCGAATTGATCGACGCCCTTCACCAGTCACGGATGGCGAAGCTGAAACTCGACGCCGGAACCTGGGACCTCGAATGCGCCATTCTCGACCATGTCGCCGATGTCTGGGACCAGCCCGACCACGGTATCTGGGAACGACGCGGCGAAGCACGGCACTATGTCTCCTCCAAGGTCATGACCTGGGTGGCCTTCGATCGCGCCATCAGGAGCGCGGAGATGTTCGGGTTCAAGGCCCCTCTGCAGCGATGGCGGGAGCTGCGTGACACCATTTATCGCGACGTCTGCGAGAAGGGCTTCGATGCCGGGCAAGACGCCTTCGTCGAATCCTATGGATCGCAGATGCTCGACGCCAGCGTCCTGTTGATGCCGTCTGTCGGCTTCCTGCCGGCGTCTGACGCCCGTGTCGCCGGCACGATTGCGGCGATCGAAACGCACCTGATGCGCGACGGTTTCGTGCTCAGGCACGATCCGCGCGCCGAGTCACCGGATGACGAACAGCCGGGCGAAGGCGCATTCCTTGCCTGCAGCTTCTGGCTTGCGGATGCCTATGTGCTGGCGGGGCAAACCGGCAAGGCTCTGACGCTGTTCGAGCGCGCGGCCGCGGTCGCCAACGATCTCGGGCTGCTTGCGGAGGAATATGACAGCGGGCGGCGGCGTCAGGTCGGCAATTTCCCACAGGCGCTGACGCACATCGCGCTGATCAACACCGCGCACAATCTCAGCCGCGCCAAGAAGCCGGGTGGAAAGCCGGCGCTGCAGCGGTCGGCACAATGAACGCTCGTCGTCCCGGCTTCATTTGAAGGCCTTGATCACCGCCTCGTAATTCACCGCGAGGGATTTGTCATGATGCAGGATCGGCGGAATCTCGCGAACGATGTTGAGCAGCTGGTAGACGGCCATCTGGGCGGCACGAACCGAGTATTCGACCGTGAAGACGACGTCCTCGGGGATTTCGACGAACTGACTGACAAAGGCCAGATTCCTCGATAGGTCCGGAACTGGAAGCGGCCGGTCACCGCGCGCGCGGGGCATGAACATGCTGGTGATGTAAGGCAGCCGGCAGGGAATGCAGGTCGCGGCCTTGAAGGTGCTCCGATCAAGATTCAGGTGGCCGCAAAGTTCGTCGAGAATCTCGGCGCCGTTACAATCCGACATCGGCTTCGCCACGAAGTTGCCGACGCGGTCGGGATGCAGTGCATAGCCCCAAAACACCTGGACGCCCGCGGGCTGATCCGCGAAATGCGGCTGATGATAGAGAACGACCGACATCAGCCAGTTGGAATCCTTGAACGTGACGAGCCCGCCGGTGCCGGCCTTGTTGCCGGAAAACGCCTCCATCCTGTCGAAGAACGCCGTGTCCCGCAGCGTCACCGTGAACGATTCCCAGTAGGACTCGGGGATGCTGGTGTTGAAGGCGGCGGGGTTTCCGAACTCCGGACGACCTTTCGCCAGCTTCTCCCACAGCCGCCAGCCGCCGCTCTCGGCCTTGGTCAGACGGGCGGGAGCGTCCGTCATCGAACCGAAGCTCGATGCGTCGGTCATGGAGCCATTCTGGAAGAACACCAGATCGTCGGCGCCGACTGCGACGGTTTCGGTCGCGCTGTTGCCGGCGCGCTCGAGCTCGATCGCCCTGACCACCCACTTGCCGCCCTCGGCCTCAAGATCGAGATCGGTGACGGTACAGCCGCTCCGGAAGTTCACGCCGCTGTCCCGCAGCCAGGCCTGCAGTGGGCGGACCAGCGAGTCGTATTGATTGTGGACGGTTCGCTTGACGCCCGCGAGAGTTTCGATGCGGCTGAACTCCTTGATGAAGCGGTGCAGGTAGCGCTTGAACTCGACGGCGCTGTGCCAGGGTTGGAACGCAAAAGTCGTCGCCCACATGTACCAGAACTTGGACTTGAAGAATTCCGGCGAAAGCCAGTCGGTGATGCGGCCCGCGCCCAGCCTTTCCTCGCTGGCCAGCATGATCTCGACGAGCTCGATCCGATCCGTCATCGAAAAGCCCATCGAGGTCACGTCAAGGATGGCACGGTTGGCGTCCACCAGACGCGCGTTTGAGTGCGCCTTCATCACCTGGTTGAACGCGACCGTCTCGTCGAACACGGTCTTGGCGGGATCTTTCAGGGACGGAATGGATTTGAACAAGCCCCAGGTGCACTCGTAATTGTCGGTCGTGAGCATGCGACCGCCGCGCAGATGGTAACCGCTACAGGCGTTTCCGGCGGCGTCGAGGCTTCCGCCGAGGACGGTCAAGGCCTCATAGATCGTTATGTTCCGGCCCGGCACGCCGCCGTCGCGGATCATGAACGCTGCCGCCGCAAGCGAGCCGATGCCGCCGCCGATGAGATGGGCTTTGATGTCTCTGGTGATCACGGTGATTGCTCTTCATGCATGCGTTGGTGGGCGTCGCCGTTGCGATATTTGCGCGCGGGAGGAAGCGTTGAGCGACATGAACGAGGCCGACGTTGCCGTGTGTCGATGCGGCAGGGCCCGCTGGTCAGAGATGAACCATCGCTGGATCGACCGCTCGTTGACGTGGATCAACCTGCGTGAATTGCCCTTGATATGGTTATTTCGCGGCAGTTCACCGTCGCGTCAGCCCGGTCGGCATTCGCTCACGAACAGGTGCGGGCAGCGTCGCACGGGCCAGTAGGACCGTACCGCCCCTTCCGAATCGTCAGGCGGCCGCGTTGTTCGCCAGGATCATCTCGACCGCCTTGGCAAATCCCTCGTCCTCATTCGAGGTCGTGACATGCATCGCCCTGGTCTTGACGTCGTCGGTGGCGTTTCCCATTGCGATCGACAGGCCGCTCGTTCGGAACATCGCGAGGTCGTTCTGCATGTCGCCGATGGTGGCGACGGCCGCGGTCGGAAGACCGAGGCGCCGCGCCATGGCCTGGACGAACGTGCCCTTGTCGCAACCCGGCGGGGTCACGTCGAGATAATAGCTTTGCGAGCGCACGGCAGTTGCCTGCCCACCCAGCGCCTGCCGCATCGCATCCTCGCAGCGGATCAGCTGTTCGGCGTCGGACGTCGAGCCGACGACCTTGCAGGCGCGCGCCAGATAGGGCGCAAAATCGTCAATCACGGTCGGGTCGGCGCGAATGGCCCGCTTTTCCTGCGGGACATACTCGCCTTCGCCATTGCGCGTCAGCCAGAGGTCGCTGGTGAACAGCCAGATGTCGATACCGAACTCGTTCAGCATCTCGATGCAGCGTTGGGCCGCCGACGCCGGGATCAGGTGCTGCTCGATCGGATTCATCTGCGGGTCGACGATCGCGCTTCCGTTGAATGCGCCGATCGGGAGCGTAATGCCAAGCGGTTCGATCAGAAAGCGCATGCCGATGGTGGGCCGGCTCGAGGTGATGGTGAAGCCGATGCCGGCATCGCCGAGCCGGCGCACGGCGGCCTTGGCGCCGTCGGTCAAGGTCTTGTCCTTGGTCAGCAGCGTTCCGTCGACATCGGAGACGACAAGCGCGATGCGCGTCATGGGCGCTCTCCCGTCGATGCGCCGGCATCCGTCGCGCCGAGATCGAGTTGCCGGACGATGTTGTCGACGATGGCGTCCACCGTCGCGTCGATCGGCACGGTGATGGGACGCTCGTCCGCGCCCGGTGGTTCCAGCGTCTTGAACTGGCTTGTGAGCAGTCCGGGCGGCATGAAATGGCCTTTCCGCCGGGCCAGCCGGCTTGCGATCAGCTGTTGCGTGCCCTTGAGATAGACGATGCGGACGTCATCTCGTCCATGCACGAGAATATCGCGATAGGCGCGCTTCAGCGCGGAACAGGCGACGACCGCGCGTTCCCCCGATGCGCTGAGCCGGTCGATCTCGTCGGCGATGGCTTGCAGCCAGGGCCAGCGGTCGTCGTCGGTCAGAGGCTGCCCGGCGCTCATCTTGGCGACATTGCCCGGCGGGTGAAACTTGTCGCCGTCTTCGTAGCGCCACCCAAGCCGGCGCGCCAACGCCTCGCCGATCGTGCTCTTGCCCGCGCCGGACACGCCCATCACGATGAGCGCGCTCGCCGATCTGGCGTCACTGGCCAAGATAATCCTCCGGAAGCGTTGCGCGATCGACCAGCCAGATCGTCTCGAAGCTCGATTGCGCGCGGTTCGCCGGTAGATTCTCGCCGTCGAGGACGCGCGTCAAGATCGCGCGTTTCCCCGCACCCGACACCTCGTACAGCATCTCGCGGCAGGAGGCGAGCGTGTGCAGGGTCAGCGTGACGCGCGGCACAAAGGGTTCGACATGCGCTTGTGGGACGCCGACGACCCAGAGTTTGGTTTCGTCCAGCGCCGGATAACCGGGAAATAGCGATGCGGTATGGCCGTCGGGGCCGACGCCCATCAGCACGAGATCGAATAAGGGCCGGTCAGGACTTAGTTCTTCCGCGCCATAAAACGATCTCAGCTCGTCCGCGTAACGCTCCGCGCTTGCGTCGGGATTATCTCTGTCCGTCGGAATCGGATGGATGTTGGCAGTCGGCGCGCACCCATCCAGAAAAATCTCTCGCGCCACGGCCATGTTGTTGCCGGGATCATGGGCCGGTACAAAACGCTCGTCGCCGATGAACCAGTGCACGCGGTGCCACGGGATCCGGCTTCGGTAGGCATCGGTTGCCAGCAATTGGTAAAGCTGTTTCGGGCCAGATCCGCCGGTGAGGCAGATCGCGATGCGGCCGCTGTTCGCATCGATCCTCGCCATCAGGCGATCGGCAGCGGCTTTGGCGAGCGCGGCCGGGTCGTCAACGACGATCAGTTGGCGATGGTCGCGCGAAATCATCCGGTCAGAGCTTCCGCCAGCTGCGGCCGTCGCGTTTCAGCAATTCCTCCGCAGCTTGCGGACCCTCGCTTCCGGCCTGATAGTTCTCGAGCCCGGTCGCGCCCGCCTTCCTCCAGGCATCGAGGAACGGCTGAACCGCCTTCCAGCCGGCTTCCACGCTGTCGGCGCGCTGAAACAGGATGTTGTCGCCGATCATGCAGTCATAGAGCAGCGTCTCGTAGCCGGTCGCGGGCTCGGCCTTGAAATAATCCTTGTAGCGAAACTTCATTTCGACGCCGCTGGTGGCGATCGTCGGCCCCGGCACCTTGGTGTTGAATTGCAGCGTGATGCCTTCGGTGGGCTCGACGCCGATCACGAGATAGTTCTCAGCCAACTGCTCGACGGGCGTGCAGGCGAACATCGCAAAGGGCGCCTCGCGGAACTTGATCGCCACTTCCGTGCGCTTGAGGCCAAGCGCCTTGCCGGTGCGCAGATAGAAGGGGACGCCGGCCCAGCGCCAATTGTCGATGGTCAGTTTCAGCGCGGCGTAGGTCTCGGTGGTACTGTCGGGATTGACGTCCTTGGTCTTGCGATAGTCCGGTATCTCGGTGTCGCCGCTCCTGCCGCGGGCATATTGGGCGCGCACCGAGTTTTTCAGCGCCTCGGCCTCGCTCTGGGTCTGGATCGCCGCCAGCACCTCGGCCTTTTCCGAGCGCACGGTGTGCGCGTCGAACCGCGCCGGGGGCTCCATCGCGACCAGCGACAGCAACTGGAACAGGTGGTTCGGCACCATGTCGCGCAGCGCGCCGGTTGCGTCATAAAAACTGCCGCGCTGTTCGACGCCGATCTTCTCTTCCACGGTGATCTGCACGTGGTCGATGTGATGGCGGTTCCAGATCGGCTCGAACATGCCGTTGGCAAAGCGCAGCACCAGGATGTTCTGCACGGTCTCCTTGCCGAGGTAGTGGTCGATCCGGTAGATCTGGTGCTCGCTGACGAGTTTCAGCAATTCGTCGTCCAGCGCCTTCGCCGAAGCAAGGTCGGTCCCGAACGGCTTCTCGACCACCAGCCTGCGCCAGGCGCCGGGCTCTTCCTTCAGCAATCCGGTGCGGCCGAGCTGGCGTGCGATCGGCGCGAACGCGTTCGGTGGCGTCGCCAAATAGAACAGGCGATTGCCGCCGGTATTGCGCGCGGCTTCCAGCCGCTCCAACTGCGCCTTCAGTCTGTCGAACGAGTCCGGGTCGCGCGGATCGGCCTCGATGGAGGTGACGCATTCGAGCAGGCGGTTTGCAATCTTGTCCTCGAGCGGGCGGGTCGCGAATTTGCGCAAGCCGTCCAGCAGAGTGTCGCGCAATTCATCGCTCGACATGCCCTTGCGCGCGACGCCCACCACGCAGAATTTCTCGGGCAACAGCCCGGTCGCGGCGAGATTGTAGAGCGAAGGGATCACCAGCCGATGGGTCAGATCGCCGCTGGCGCCGAAGATGACGAAGGCGCATGCATCGAGCTTGTTCTGTTGTGGGGGAGTGTCTGTCACGAACGGCCGGCCTCCGGTTTGGCGATGTCTGGACCGCCATGCGGCCCCGGCTCCTTGTGACCGCCAAAACCGTCGCGCATCGCCGAGAGAATTTTTTCGGCGAAGGTATGATCCTTGCGGGAGCGGAAGCGCGCGAACAGGGCCGCGGTCAGCACCTCGGCCGGCACCGCCTCGTCGATCGCCGCATTGACGGTCCAGCGGCCCTCGCCGGAATCCTCGACGAATCCCGAATAGGTCGCAAGCGTCGGCTGTCTCGCCAGTGCGGAGGCCGTGAGATCGAGCAGCCAGGACGGGATCACGCTGCCGCGCCGCCAGACCTCGGCGATGTCGGCGAGCTCGAAATCGAAGCGGTGCCCGGCCGGTAGCGTATCGCTATTGGCATTCTTCAGGATGTCGAAGCCTTCGGCATAGGCCTGCATCAGGCCGTATTCGATGCCGTTATGGATCATCTTGACGAAATGTCCGGCGCCGACGGGGCCCGCGTGAATATAGCCGTTCTCCACCCGCGGATCGCGGCCCTCTCGCCCCTCTGTCCGCGGGACATCGCCGAGGCCGGGCGCCAGCGCCGCGAAGATCGGATCGAGACGGTCGACCGCGGTCTTGTCGCCGCCGATCATCATGCAGTAGCCGCGCTCCAAACCCCAGACGCCGCCGGAAGTGCCGACGTCGAGATAATGGATGCCGCGGTCAGCCAACGCGTTGCCGCGGCGGACATCGTCCTGCCAGAAGGAATTGCCGCCGTCGATGATGATATCGCCGCCCTCCATCAGCGTGGCCAGCGTGTCGATCGCGGCCTCCGTGATCTTGCCTGCCGGCAGCATCACCCAGGCGGTGCGCGGCTTTGTCAGTTTTGCAACGAACTCTTCGAGCGTCGTCGCGCCGGCCGCGCCTTCGGCCACAAGCGCTGCGACCGCCTTGGGATCCTTGTCGTAGACGGCGGCGGTGTGTCCCTGCTTCATCAGGCGGCGGACGATGTTGCCGCCCATCCGCCCCAAGCCAATCATGCCGAGCTGCATTGCCTGATCCTTAACTCAGCGCTTCCACGATCGCGGCATCGAGGCTCGCGAGCGCCGGTGCAAGCTTGCCCTTCAGGTGCACGCGCAGCGCGCGGCGGCCCCGCTCGGTCAGAACGTCGAAGTCGCCGCGCGCCTGTGCCGCCTTGATGACGCCAAAGCTCGCCTTTTGTCCCGGCACACGCAAGTCCTTCGTATCGTCGGCCGTGATCTGCAGGAACACGCCCGAGTCCGGGCCACCCTTGTAGGCCTGGCCGGTCGAATGCAGGAAGCGCGGGCCGAATTGCGCGCAGGTGGCCAGATGGAGTTTGTCGCGGAGCGCAAGGCGCATCGCCTGCAAGGTCTCGATATTGGCTTCGTCGCGCGCGACATAGGCGAGCAGCGCGAGATAATCTCCGCTCGCCGCCCGCGCGAAATGGGCTTTCAGCCATGACGCGACGCTGCCGTCGGCGCCCATCTCGCGCAAGGCGCGCGCGTTGCTCTGGTCGGTAAAGAGTTCGAGGCCTTCCGCAGACATCACCGGTGCTTCCTCGGGCAGAGCGCCGGTCTTTTCGAACGCCGCGGTCAGTTCGCGGGTCTTGATCTTGGCGGATTCGACGTCCGGCTGGTCGAACGGATTGATACCGAGCACGCTGCCTGCGACGGCCGTCGCAAGTTCGAAGCGGAAGAATTCCTGTCCGATATGGTCGATCGATTTCATGACGATCCGCACCACGGGATGCCCGGCGCCTTCCAGCGCCGCGAGCTTTTCGTCATGCGCGGCATCGGTCTCGTCTTCGGTCCTGATGTCGATGAAGAAGCGGTCATTGCCATAGAGCGCGACGTCGACGAGCGGCTCGCCGTCGATCGGGATCAGGCCCTTGCCGTGCTTGCCGGTGGATTCCGCGATCAATTGTTCGGCCCAGGCGCCGAAATCGGCGATCCTTTGCGAGCAGAGGATCGTCACCTTGTCGCGGCCTTCGAGGCCGGCAAGGCCCATCGCAAGCCCGAGCAGCACGGCGGGATTTTCATGCGGCGGCACGTCCGGCCCGCAGGAGCGCGCCATCACCAGGCTGTGCGCGATCAGGCTGCGGACGTCGATGCCTGCGGTCGCGGCCGGCACGAGTCCGAACGGCGACAGCACCGAGTAACGTCCGCCAATCGTGGGCTCGCCGTGGAAGATGCGGGCAAAGCCCTGCCTGGTTGCGACCTTCTCCAGCGACGAGCCGGGATCGGTGATGGCGATGAAGCGATGACCGGCCTTGCCGGCGCCGAGCGCCTTGGCGACGCGATCGAAGAAATAATCCTTCATCGCGTTCGGCTCGGTGGTGCCGCCGGATTTGCTGGACACGATGAACACGGTGTTGGCGATGTCGATCTTGGCCTCCGTCGCGCGGACCTGCGCAGGGTCCGTGGAGTCCAGCACATGCAACTTCGGAAAGCCGGATTTTTTCGGGAAGGTTTGCGCCAGCACTTCCGGCCCCAGGCTTGATCCGCCCATACCCAGCACCAGGGCGTCGGAGAACCTCTCGCCCTTCACGCGCCGTGCGAAATCCTCGTAGTCGGCGATGTCGGCATGAACGGCGCTATCGAGCCAGCCCAGCCATCGGTCCTCATCGGTGCCGGTCCAGACCGACTTGTCGCGTTGCCACAGCCGTCGGATTTTGGCCGATGCGCGCCACTCCTCGGTCGCTTTTTTGATCGTCTCGTCGAGACCGTTGCCGGCCGACACACGCTGGCGATCGAGGCCCGCGCCGAGCACGGTAGCGCGCTTGTACGCCACCGCGCCGTAGAGCTTGTCGGCGGCGTCGGCGAATTGCCTGACGCCGTCCTTGACGAGATCGGCGGTGATTGCATCGAGCGAGATGCCGGACTGCGCGAGTTCCACAAGCACGCGTCGTGCGTCATCGATGTTTTCGTCCAGGCTGTCGCGCGGACGGCCGTGGTCGCGGAAGGCGTCGAGCGTCGCCGGCGGCACCGTGTTGACGGTGTTGGGCCCGATCAGCTCCTCGACATAGAGCACATCGCTGTAGGCCTTGTTCTTGGTGCCGGTGGAGGCCCAGAGCAGCCGCTGCGGCTTGGCGCCCTTGGCCGCGAGGCTTTCCCAGCGCGCGCCCGAGAACAGGCGCTTATAGTCCTGATAGGCGAGCTTGGCGTTGGCGATCGCGACCTTGCCTTTCAGCGCGGCGAGCCGCTGTTTTTCGATGGGATCGTTGGCCTGTGCGATCTTCTCGTCGAGCTCCTTGTCGGCCACGTTGTCGATGCGGCTGACGAAGAAGCTCGCCACGCTCGCGACATGCGACGGGTCGCCGCCGCCGGCGACGTATTCTTCCAGACCCGCAAGATAGGCTTCCGCGACGTCGAGATAGACCTTCTGCGAGAACAGCAGCGTGATGTTGATGCTGATGCCGTCGCCGATCAGCTGCTTGATCGCGGGCAGACCTTCCGGCGTCGCCGGCACCTTGACCATCAGATTCTTGCGGTGGACCTGCTTCCACAGGCGTTGCGCCTCGGCAATGGTGCCCTTGGTGTCCATGGCGAGGTACGGCGAGACTTCGAGGCTGACGAACCCATCCTCGCCGTGATGGCTGTCATACACCGGACGCAACACGTCCGCCGCATGCTGGATGTCCTCGATCGCGAGGTGCTCGAACAGTTCGGCAACCGGCCGATCGCCCTGGTCCAGCGCCTTGCCGATCGGTCCGTCATATTCGTCGGAGCTGCCGATCGCCTTTTCGAAGATCGAGGGATTTGAGGTGACGCCCTTGACGCCATCGGTCTCGATCAGGGCTTTGAGCTCGCCCTTGGCGATGAAGCCGCGGGCCAGAAAATCCAGCCAGACCGCCTGACCATGCTGTTCGAGTGCTTTGACGGGGTTCATGATGCCTGTCTTCTGTTTGAGCCAGTGCCATATACAGTTTCCGGCACCTGTTCTGGCGGGGCGCGGAATTTTGTCAACACATCCTTGTGGCCGGGAGGGCTGCCAACATGCCGGCCGAGACCGGAGGCAAATTCGGAAACTGGATCATCATTATAACGCCTTTTGCGGCTGATCGGTCCAACGGCGGACGCCGATTTCGCGGATTTGTCCAAGACACGGCGTCGCGTCGTCTGCCGTGTTGTCCTGCGGGTGGCGCCACGGTCGCAATGAGGTTATGTTTTGGCGATAGGGTTGTCGTCGTCTTTTGTTCCGGGCTTGACGCCTCAGGGCAAACTCTGGCGATAATTGTTGGTACGACTGATGAGTCGATCGTGAACGACGAAGCGGTTCGATCGGTGCGTGACGCGGCCATGCCGGACCAGCGCGACCGTGTCATTGCGCTGCGGAAGTCGGATCTGATCGGCGGGCTCGTCGCCGAAGGCCATCTCGACCAGGCCGGGCAGGCGGGGTTCAGGCAGCTTGCCCGCAGGCTCGGCGCCGTCTTTCACTATCAGTATTTCGCGGAACTCGATCGGCTGCGCGAGGTGTATTTTCACTTCGACCCCGAGATCGATCCGCAGGCGTGCAGCGCTCCGCAGGATCTCGAAGCGGCCTATCACAATCTGGTCGATGAATTCGTCCGTGTCGTGATGGAGGCCAACTTCGTCGAGATCGCGCATGACGAGATCACGCGCGCCTTTGCCGAGCGCGCGCGTGTCCGGGTGAAAATCAAGGCGCCGGTCGAGGATTATCGAGACGTCCGCATGTTCCGCCGCGGCCACCACACCGAGACCATCGACGTCCCGGTCTGGTTTGGCCTGCGCCGGCAAAAGCTCGACGTCACGGTCTACGACGACGTCGTGTTGATGGTCGCGACCAGGCCGGGCGGCGTCACGCCGGCCGACGCCCGCAAGCTCGCCAGGGCGAGGGGCGGCGGGCAAAAGATCCGCAGCGGCGCCGTGCTGTTCAAGTATTTCCGCCATATCGCCCGCGGCGATCTCAAGGCGCTGTTTCCCAATGTGCGGGTGGTGATGAGCCTGTTTGATCACCTCATGCTGGGCGTGCCGGCGATCGTCGGCGGCGTGCCGATCCTGATCAAGCTGGCCTCGACCATGACGGTCTTGTTCGTCGTCGCCGGGTTCTATCTCGGTCTGTCCGGCACGCTCCACGACAACGACACGGAGCAGGCGCTGGCCGCGCTCAGCGGCCTGTTCGCGCTCGGCGCCTTCCTGCTGCGGCAATGGGGAAATTTTCACCGTCAGTCGCTGGTCCACCAGAAGGAGCTCACCGACAACATCTACTACCGCAACGTCAACAACAATTCCGGCATCTTCAGCTACATCATCGGGGAGGCGGAGGATCAGGACTGGAAAGAGGCGCTGCTCGCCTATTACTGCCTGCTGACGGCGACGGAACCTCTCACGCGCGAGGCGCTCGACGCGCGGGTCGAGCAACTGCTGGCGCGCCTGTTCGGCGTATCGGCCGATTTCGAGATCGACGCGGCGCTGTCGCGGCTCAAGGGCCTCGATCTCCTCAGCGAGGCCGATGGCCGGCTCTCGGTTCTGCCGCTCTCCGATGCGCTGGCGCGGCTCGGCAAGGAATGGCAGGAGTTTTTCGGGGATCGCGACGCGAACGACCTCGACGAGAGCGGCAGCCGAGCCTACGGCCGCAAATAGAGAAAGCCCTGCGATGGCAGTTCGGCGAGGCGGACCGCGCCGCCCGAGTCCCCTTAGCGCAAACCGGCGTTGATCTTGTCCAGCGCGGCCGAGCCCGGACAGAGGTCGCCGGCCTGAAGCCTGTTCAGCGGCGTCTCCACCGTGTCGAGGTGGGTATGCAGGTCTTCCGACTCCGGATCGACATGGAGCAGGCCGGTCACGATCTGGCCCTTGGCGGCGTGCTTCTGCAGGAAGGTCATCGCGCCGACGCGATCATGCGGATCGTAATCGGCGTCGATCTTGCGGAGCGCGAGCCTGGTTCCGTCGTGCTGCTCGACGACCTGCACCGTGCCCGGCGCATAGTCGACCGTGATCGGGTCACGCCCGGTCAGCACGTCGAGACGGTTCACGGCGTCATTGTGCTCGCGCACATAGTCGAAGCTCTTGGTCGAGCCGGAGTGATTGTTGAAGGCGATGCACGGGCTGATCACGTCGATGAAGGCCGAGCCCTTGTGCTGGATCGCGCCCGCGATCAGCGGCACCAGCTGGCTCTTGTCGCCGGAAAAGCTGCGCGCCACATAGGTCGCGCCGAGCTGCAGCGCGATCGCCACCAGATCGATGGCGTTGTCGGTGTTGGTGACGCCCTTCTTGGATTTCGAGCCGCGGTCGGCGGTGGCCGAGAACTGGCCCTTGGTCAGGCCGTATACGCCATTATTCTCGACGATATAGGTCATGTTGACGCCGCGCCGGATCGAATGCGCGAACTGGCCGAAGCCGATCGATGCGGAATCGCCGTCGCCGGAGACGCCGAGATAGATCAGGTCGCGATTGGCGAGGTTGGCGCCGGTCAACACCGACGGCATGCGGCCGTGCACCGAGTTGAAGCCGTGCGAATTGCCGAGGAAATAATCCGGCGTCTTCGAGGAGCAGCCGATGCCTGAGATCTTGGCGACCCGATGCGGCTCGATCGAGAGCTCGAAACAGGCCTCGATGATCGAGGCCGTGATCGAGTCGTGGCCGCAGCCGGCGCACAGCGTCGAGATCTTGCCCTCGTAATCGCGATGGGTGTAGCCGAGCGTGTTCTTCTTGAGGCCCGGATGATGGAATTTCGGCTTGGCGATATAGGTCATGGGGCGGGTTGCCGGATTGCTCGCAAGAGGGGCTTAAAGCGTCGTGTTCGTTGTTACACAATTGGCAGCTAAATTAATACAGCTCAAGGCAAATTTGCGTGCGCAGTTGCAGCAATTCGGGCTACAATTTGCTTATTTCGCGATGTGCATGAAGCGGCTTCGATCATTTCATTAACGGGGGATTTTACCATGCCGGTCGATCTGCAGAATTTCACCCGGCTCTACGATCAATTGTTCAAGATCGACCTGACGGGCAACGTGCCGGGGATCAGGCCAGCGTTATCGAGCTTGGCCGATGTCCGGGCGGCGACCGCCCGGGGGGCGCCATTCCTGCCCCTGGTCTATCGACAGAATTTCCACGAGCCACTCGATGCTGCACTGCCGCATGTGATGGAAAAGCTCAAGCAGGAGGTGAAAAGCGGACAGAAGAACCCCGCCGAGATGACCACGATGCTGGAGTCGCTCTATGCGGGGATTTATCAGCATGGTCCGAAAGTGACGCGGGTCAATCCGAGCGCCGAGCTCAGGCGGTTTCTCGCCGTGGTCTCCAACCTGTTCCGTTCCTTCGTCGATCACGACAAGCGTGCGTCCGCAGGGGTCGAACTGGTGACGAGCACGCCGCCGCTCGCCTTCTTCCAGTCCGATTCGCAGCAAGGCCCCTACACCATCGAATCCGACCTGATGCAGCAGCATTTCGGCATGTCGATCGGCGTCGTCAGCCTGCCGGCGACCTATCGCGATCATCCCGTGATCTGGGCCTCACTGAGCCACGAGGTCTGCGGCCATGATGTGGTGCACGCCGACGTCGACCTCCTGCCCGAGATGATTGCGGCGACGCGCGGGCTGCTGGCGCCATCCTTTGCGCCGCGCAAGCACCTCGACACCGCAACGCTGAACGCCCTGATCTGGTCGTATTGGATGGATGAGGCGGCCGCTGACGTCTATGGCGTGCTCAACATGGGACCCGCCTTCATCTTCAACCTGACCGCATTCCTCGCGGCGTTCCGCGCCCGGATCGCGGTCGCCGTTCAACGCAAGCCGCGACCCGCCAAACCGGTGGTTTCGACCGAGGCCCATCCGCGCGACGCGGAGCACGGCGACAACAAGATGGACGATCATCCGATCGATATCCTGAGGCTGCATCTGGCGGCCGGCGCCATCGAGGCGATGACGGCGTTGAACGCCAAAAGGCGCGCCGACTATGTCGCGGGCGTGGAGGCCCTGGCCGAGGCGGTCGCCGGCGGCGCCAAGGAGGTCACGATCGAGGGCATCGTCGATATCGGCCCGGCCGACCGGATCCCGATCAAGGCCGCCATCCCGTTGTCGGAGGCGGCCGCCGCGGCGCGGCAGATCGGCAAGATGATCGCCACCAAACACTTCAACGCGCTCAACGGGCATTCGATCCAGGACATCGAGACCTGGGACGATACCGACGAGGCCGCGTCCGGTGCGATCGCTGCTTTGATCCTGAAGGGGCAATCGATCGTTGGACATGGCGATGACGCCCAGTTGCTCGCCGGCGCCACTTTGGCGCTGCTGGAGCAGCCCGAGCGCTACGCGGAGACGCAATCGCTGCTCAATGACGCGCTCGACGACAGCTACCGGACCGATCCGATCTGGGGCGAGTTCGAAGCCGATCACGCCTTCGCGCCCCACGTGTTCAGGCGGCCGCACGCCAAAATGAAATCGGCCGCCGCGCGCACGACCAAGCGCGGCGAGAAGAAGTCAGCGAAGACATCAAGGCGCGGGCGCGGCAAGCGATAGAGCGGGATGGCTTTTCGTTGGGTCGGCACGACCAGGGGTCGCTTCACCTCTCCCCGCTCTTTGCGGGGAGAGGTCGAAAATTCGCGCGAAGCGGGAATTTCGGGTGAGGGGCAAGGCACAGTGCCCCTACGAATTGAGGAGTCGCTGATCGAAGTGCCCCTCACCCCAACCCTCTCCCCGCAAGAGCGGGGCGAGGGGGCGCGCCTCCCGCGCTGAACCAGAGCAACCTCATCTCATCATGCTCTAGCGATTAGGACACCATCGCTGCTCGCAATCACGACACCGCCTTGCGCAGCGGCGTGACCTTGATGTGATCCTGATGGCTGCCGATCGCGTTGGCAATGAAGCGCGCGGTGATCGGCGTGCCGTCGTAATGCAGGATCGGCACCAGCCGAACAGGGTCGATGCCGTTCTCGTTGACGATCAATGAGCGAAGCTGGGCGTCGCGGTTCTGCTCGACCACATAGACGAAATCGTGGTCGGCGATGAAGCTCGCAACGCTGGAATGGAACGGGAAGGCGCGGATGCGCATGCGATCGAGATGATGGCCGCGCGCTTCGAGGAGCCCGATCGCCTCGTCCATCGCCGGCGCCGTGGAGCCGAAATAGAGCACGCCATATTTGGTCGGCTTCCCCGCGTTGGCCTGCAGCGGGCGCGGCACCATGTCCTGGGCGGTCTCGAACTTGCGCACCAGGCGCTGCATGTTGTCGGCATAGACGGCGCCTTCCTCGGAATAGCGCGCATAACGGTCGCGCGAGGTGCCGCGGGTGAAGTAGGAGCCCTTGGTCGGGTGGGTGCCGGGATAGGTGCGGTATGGGATGCCGTCGCCGTCGACGTCGAGATAGCGGCCGAAATCGCGGCCCTCATCCAGCATCTTGGCGGTCATGATCTTGCCGCGGTCGTACTGGCGCGCATCGTCCCATTTCAAGGGCCGCGAGAGCCGGTGATTCATGCCGATGTCGAGATCGAGCATCACGAAGATCACGGTCTGCAGCCGCTCGGCGAGATCGAAGGCGGTGGCGGCGAATTCGAAGGCTTCCGCGGGGTCTTCCGGAAACAGCAGGACCTGCTTGGTGTCGCCATGGGACGCATAGGCGCAGGCAATGATGTCGCATTGCTGGGTGCGTGTCGGCATGCCCGTCGAGGGACCGGCGCGCTGCACGTTCATGATGACGGCGGGAATTTCCGCGAAATAGGACAGCCCGATGAACTCCTGCATCAGCGAGATGCCGGGGCCGGAAGTGGCGGTGAAGGCGCGCGCGCCGTTCCAGGACGCGCCGATCACGATGCCGATCGAGGCCAACTCGTCCTCGCCCTGGACGATCGCGTATTTGGCCTTCCCGGTCTTTGCATCGTGACGCAGTTTCTTGCAGTGGGCGCCGAAGGCATCGGCCAGCGACGACGACGGCGTGATCGGATACCAGGCGCACACGGTGGCGCCGCCATAGACGGCCCCGAGCGCGGCGGCGCTGTTGCCTTCGATGAAGATGCGGTCGCCGACCTTGTCGGCCTTCCTCACCCTGAGCCCGATCGGGCATTTCAGGTTCTGCAATGCCCAGTCGCGGCCGAGATGCAGCGCGTGGACGTTGGACGACAGGAGCTTTTCCTTGCCCTTGTACTGTTCGGCGATCAGCTGCTCGACCAGCTTCGGGTCCAAGTCGAGCAGCGCGCAGAGCGCGCCGAGATAGATGATGTTCTTGAACAACTGGCGCTGCCGCGGATCGGTGTAGGTCGAGTTGGTGATCGCGGTCAGCGGCACGCCGATGACCGTGATGTCCTCGCGGAATTTTGAGGTCGGCATCGGCTTGGTCGAATCGTAGAACAGATAGCCGCCGCGGTCGATCGAGGCGACGTCCTTGTCCCAGGTCTGCGGGTTCATCGCCACCATCATGTCGACGCCGCCGCGGGCGCCGAGGTGGCCTTGCTCGGTCACCCGCACCTCGTACCAGGTCGGCAGGCCCTGGATGTTGGACGGGAAGATGTTGCGTGGGCTCACCGGCACGCCGTGCCGCAGTATCGAGCGGGCGAACAGCTCGTTGGCGCTCGCCGAGCCCGAACCGTTGACGTTGGCGAAGCGGACGACGAAGTCGTTTACGCTGCTGATCGGCTTTTGCTCGGGCATGCTGTACCTGCGTGAGTCATGTCGATGAGATATTTCTGCATGTCCCACGCGCCGGTGGGACAGCGTTCGGCGCACAGGCCGCAATGCAGACAGACGTCCTCGTCCTTCACCATCACGCGGCCGGTCTTGAGGTCGCTGGAGACATAAAGGTCCTGGTCGGGATGCGGCGAGGGCGCCTTCAGCCGCAGCCTGAGGTCGCTCTCCTCGCCGTTGTCCGTGAAGGTGATGCAGTCCATCGGACAGATGTCGACGCAGGCGTCGCATTCGATGCATAGCGAGGTCGAGAACACGGTCTGTATGTCGCAGTTCAGGCAGCGATGGGCCTCGCCGAGCGCAAGCTTGACGTCATAGCCGAGCTCGACCTCGGCGCGGATGTCCTTCAGCGCCACCACCTTGTCGCGATGCGGCACCTTGAAGCGCTTCTCCGGCGAGATGTCGTTGTCGTAGCTCCACTCGTGGATGCCCATCTTCTGCGAGCTGACGTGCACCTCTGGCAACGGGCGCTCGGTGATGTCCTCGCCGGAGAGCAGCTTGTGCATCGAGAGCGCGGCCTCGTGGCCGTGCGCCACCGCCCAGATGATGTTCTTCGGCCCGAACGCGGCGTCGCCGCCGAAAAACACCTTCGGGTTGGTCGAAGCCATGGTCTTGGTATCGACCTTGGGCATGTTCCATTTGTCGAACTCGATGCCGCAGTCGCGTTCGATCCAGGGGAAGGCGTTCTCCTGGCCGACCGCGACCAGCACGTCGTCGCAAGGCACGGTCTGGTCGGGCTCACCCGAGGGCACGAGATTGCGCTTGCCCTTGGCGTCGTATTCGGCGCGCACCTTCTGGAACGTGATGCCCGTGAGCTTGCCGCCCTCATGGATAAAGGCGACCGGCACCATGAAATTGAGGATCGGAATATCCTCGTGGATGGCGTCTTCCTTCTCCCACGGCGAGGCCTTCATCTCGTCGAAGCCGGAGCGCACGATCACCTTGACGTCTTCGCCGCCGAGCCTTCGCGCGGTGCGGCAGCAGTCCATCGCGGTGTTGCCGCCGCCGAGCACGATGACGCGCTTGCCGATCTTGTCGGTGTGACCGAACGATACCGAGGACAGCCAGTCGATGCCGATATGGATATTGGCGGCGGCCTCCTTGCGGCCGGGAATGTCGAGCTCGCGGCCGCGCGGCGCGCCGGAGCCTATGAAGATCGCGTCGTAATTCTCGGCGAGCAGCTTCTTCATGCTCTCGATACGATGGCCGCCCTTGAACTCGATGCCGAGACCCAGGACGTAATCGGTCTCCTCGTCGACCACCGAATCCGGCAGGCGGAATTTCGGGATCTGCGTTCGCATCATTCCGCCCGCCTTCGGGTCCTGATCGAACACCGTGCAGTGATAGCCGAGCGGTGCGAGGTCGCGCGCCACCGCAAGCGAAGCGGGACCGCCGCCGATCAGCGCGATGCGCTTGCCGTTCTTGGGCACGGGCCGCGGCATGCGATGGGCCACGTCATCCTTGAAGTCGGCGGCGACGCGTTTCAGCCGGCAGATCGCGACCGGCGTTTCCTCGACGCGTCGGCGTCGGCAGGCCGGCTCGCAGGGACGGTCGCAGGTGCGTCCGAGAATCCCCGGAAACACGTTCGATCGCCAATTGATCATGTAGGCGTCGCTGTAGCGGCCTTCGGCGATCAAGCGGATATATTCGGGGACGGGGGTGTGCGCGGGACAAGCCCACTGGCAATCGACCACTTTGTGAAAGTAGTCGGGGGCCGCGATATCGGTCGGTTTCATTCCTGCCTTATCCACGACGGTCTGTAAGAACCGCGCGGCCTTTTATCCTTGCGAGCGCTTTGCCGTTGCTTGAGCACGTTCGTGCTCAGACGTTCATGCCCCAGTGGCGCTCTTGTGGTTTCTGAATGCGATCATAGGGTTATCTTATTAGAGCTATTCAACATCGCGCACAAAGGCAAATTTTTGCGGGTCTGCTCTGTTTCGTTGGTGCAGTGCCGCAATGTTGATGTCATTTTGGTCTTATGTGGCGGTGCAGCATTGTGTTTTGCCGCGATGTCGCGCGCCAAATCAGCGCGAGGCAATGTCGCTCTTCGCCAGATCCCACATCAAATTGTAAATCCCCGACGACACCAGCATGGCCGCATCAGGTGCGGCGCTGTCGGTGAAGCGTGCGGCCATCACGGCGGCGATCGCGGCGATCTCCGTGCCGTCGATCAGCACGAACCAGTCGCCGGCGCCGGCCGCCGCCGGAAGCTCCGGCGTCGGGCCGGACAGCGCGGGGTCGCTCTCGATCAGGTGCATCGAGATGATGCGGTCGAGGCCGTCAGGATCGAGCTTGTCACGGAGCCTTGCGCGCAAACTCTCCTCGCCACCGGCGCGCGGGCGCAGGCGGACGATGCCGAGCACGGCGCCACGACCGACGCCGCGGCTCACCGTGATGCGCGCCACCGCGCGGATCATGTTCCTGAAGCGCGCCATGCTCTTCTTCGACCAGTCGGTCGGATGGGCGAGGCGCTGCCGATAGGCGTCGCTGTCCAGCACCGCTGGGGTCGCGGTGGAATACAGGCAGAGATATTTCGGGCGCGCCTCGAGCGCGATGTAGCGCCGCGCCTCGAGGAAGCCGTCGATCGCGACGCGCTCTTCGAGATGTTCAGAATCGTACCAGCGGTTGAAGTCGAGCTCGTCCGACGCGTCGATATCCATCGAGGTCAAGAGCATGCCTTGTCCGGCGAGCGGCATTTCCATTCTTCCCTAACCGGTGATCTTGGTTGCAAGGTCTGCGATCGCCTTCATCACGGCGTCCCTGACGCCGGAATCGTACAGCGAATGTCCTGCGCCTTCGACGAAACGAATCTCGGCGCCGGGCCAGACTGCGCACAGCGTGTGCGAGGTCGCCGGCGGGCACAGCAGATCGTAGCGGCCCTGCACGATGATGCCGGGAATGCCGGCGAGCTTGCCAGCCTCGTCCAGAAGCTGGTTCGGTCGCATGAAGCTGTCGTTGATGAAATAATGCGCTTCCATGAAGGGTGTCGCGGGCATTTGGCGTGTCGAGGTGAGCGAGGCCGAATCGAGCCGTGTCCGGCCAGGCGTGTGTTCGGACAGGATGCGCTCGGTGTCGTTCCAGGCCCGTGCCGCAGGTCCGTGCACGGCGGGATCAGCATCCAGAATGCGGCGCCAGTAGGCTTCGATCGGCCGCGCGCGCTGTTCGGGCGGCAGCACCTGCAGGAAGTCCTCGGCGAGATCCGGATAGACGCGCGCGAGCACCTCGGTGAAAGCGGTCTCGACCTCGGCACTGGTGCCGAGAAAGGTCGCGCGCAGCACGAGGCCGGAGACCCGGTCGGGGTGGGCCTGCGCATAGGCCAGCGCCAAGGTCGCGCCCCAGGAGCCGCCGACGACCATCCATGTCTCGAAGCCGAATTTGTCGCGGATCGTCTCCATGTCCGCGACAAGATGCGGCAGCGTGTTGTGATCGCGGCCGCCCTTGGGGCGGCTGCGGCCACTGCCGCGCTGGTCGAACAGCAGAGTGTGGAAGCGCTCGGGGTCGAACAGTCGCCGGTGATCGGGCTGGCAGCCCGAGCCCGGTCCGCCATGCAGGTAGACCGCAGGGATGCCGTCGCTGCGGCCGACGCTTTCGACGTAGATCTCGTGGCCGTCGCCGACCGCGAGGTGCTCGGAGGTCAGCGGCGCGAAGGGATCCGACCTTTTATGTGCAGCTTTGCCGGCGTCGGCGTCAGGCGCCATCGTCGCCCCTCTCCAGGGTGCCGCCGGCGAAATTGCGGTAGAGGAAGCGATCGCGGTGTTCGGCCGCTTCCTGCTCCGCCTGCCGGAAGATCGGCTCGTGCATCGGCGACAGCGCGCAGGCCGGATCGGTGTTGGCCGCGTCTCCGGTCAGCGCGAAGGCCTGGCAGCGGCAGCCGCCGAAATCGATCTCGCGAAACTCGCAGCTCTTGCACGGCTCCTTCATCCAGCCGGTGCCGCGATAGCGGTTGAAGGCGTCGGAGTTCTGCCAGATCCAGGCGATCGAATGGTTCGAGCGCACCGATTCGAACTCGAGGCCGGTGATGGTCTCCGCGGCATGGCAGGGCAGGATCTTGCCGACCGGCGAGATGTTGAAGAACTGCCGGCCCCAACCGCCCATGCACTTCTTCGGCCGCAGCGCGTAATAGTCGGGCACCACGTAGTCGATGGTCAGGGTGCCCTTGAGCCGCGCGCGCGCCTCTTCCACGATGCGGTCGGTTTCCTCGAGCTGCGCAAAGCTCGGCATCAGCGCGGCGCGGTTCTTCAGCGCCCAGCCGTAATATTGCACGTTGGCGACTTCCAGCCGGTCGGCATCGAGGTCGACCGCCATCTGGATGATGTCCGGAAGCTGATGCAGGTTCTGCCGATGCATCACTGCATTGACGGTCAGCGGCAGATCCAGCTCGCGGGTCCACTTCGCGACTTCGATCTTCTTGCCATGCGCGTCCTTCAATCCCGCGACCCGGTCGGCGATTGCGGGCTCGCTGCCCTGGAAGCTGATCTGGACGTGGCAGAGCCCGGCATCGGCCAGCGCTGCCAGCCTTTCGCGGGTCAGCAGCACCGCTGATGTAATGAGATTGGTGTAGAGCCCGACCTCGCTGGCGTGCCGCACCAGCTCGACGAGGTCCTTGCGCGCGGTCGGCTCGCCGCCGGAGAAATGGAGCTGCAGCACGCCGATCTCGGCGAGTTCAGAGAGCACCTTCTTCCATTCCTCGGTGGTGAGCTCGCCGCTCGCGCGATCGAGCTCCACCGGGTTGGAGCAGTAGGGGCATTGCAGCGGGCAGCGATGGGTCAGCTCGGCCAGCACCGCCAAGGGAATCCCGAAGGTTTCCGCGACGGAGCCGCGCGCTTCCAGAACGGCAAGGCCGTCATTTGTATCGGCAGTCATGACGTCTTCTCGCGTGCTTCTGTGAGGAAACCCTTGTCGGCGAGGTCCTGCAGCATGACGACCACGTCGGCCAGGATGGTGTCACGGTCGGCGGCGTATTTCGCGGCGAGTTGATCGGCCAGTTCGCCGACGCTGCGAACGCCGTCGCAGAGTTTCAGCACCTCGACCGCGATCTCGTCCGGCGCCAGCACGCGCTCGGGCGCCAGGATCACCCAGACCTGCCGGGTCTCGTCGAATCTCAGTTTGGTGTGGCGCGGCAGGACCGGCCGGCTCGCCTCGCTGACGCTGATGTGGCGTGGCCCTGCCATGATCGTCCCTCAGTTGGTCTTGGGCACGAACGCGCCCGGCGGGATGTGGCCTTCGACGTAGGCGTGATACAGCGCGTCGAGCTGCACCCAGAGCACGTTGGTCTTGAAGATCAGCGCATTGCAGACGGAGGCGCGCTG
>WNGQ01001574.1_pt1 | contig 38579 bp, 30 predicted proteins | sample 5407661 | NCBI WGS metagenome assembly WNGQ01 (sample SAMN13153382, study PRJNA577476) | soil metagenome | isolation source: 60 cm soil or saprolite under Garry oak tree replicate 2 | place: USA:California | collected 2016-06-15 | reverse complement strand
GCTCCTCACTTCCTCTTTATTGATGGATGTCTATGTATACATGCATTTCCTTCTCTCATCCCTTATTTTCTGCCCTGAAGGATGGACCTCGGCTTTTTTATTGCTTGCTCGCTTTCATCTCGTTGCGCATCCCGTGGGAACTAAGAGCGCTTCTCTCAAGGTGGGACCCTCTGAGATTTGCACCCTCTAGATAAACAGCTGCTATCCTTCGCTGCTCTGCAGTTGACCTTAACCACTCTTCGCCGAAAAGCCCTCCTCTCATTTTGGCAAGAGGTAGGTTACTCAAGTCTACGAATTGTAGATTGGCCCCACGTAAATCAAGACCCATACGCCCCTTCTTGTGAGTTGCCAAAAGCCATTCTATATCAGCACGATTCAGCCTCGCGCCCTTGAAAGGATAGACTCCTTTTTCAATATCAGGAGTAATAGTCCGACACTGTGCCAGTTCTTCCTGGCGCTTGGGCTCAATTTCTGGTTCTGTCCGCCACGGTTGACCCAGCACATCCCAGTAGACGTGCCATGCATCGCGATCACCCTCTGCCGGGCGTTGTGGTGGTTGTATGTTTTGCTTCGCCTGTTCAGGTGCTTTGCACATCAGGGCAGATCGAAGTATGTGTAGCACTGATCGTCGCGCTGGCTGCGGGTTCATGGCTCGCCCTCATGTTCTTCTTGCCGCACGCGCTGGCGGACCTGCTCGACAAAGTTCCGATAGGGCTCTAACTCTGCCAGCTTCGCCTCTAGTTCCACTACCCGCGCATCCCGTTGCAAACAGGCATTAGCCAGGTTCGCAAGTTGTCGCTCCAGATCCTGGATTTGCTGTTGCGCCTCTCGCAAGCGCATGACTAACTGAGGCTTCTTGTAGTTGAACAACGGATCACGAGGTGATGGCTTTGAGAGTGTGTCGTCACTGGTTTTTCGCTGACGTTTCGTTCGTTTCTTTTTCTGCGTCAGATGCGTGCTGTTCGCACGAAAAAGCGCAATGGCCTCCGGGTTACGGAGGAGGGAGGCATAATGCAGACCACACTCCGCATAAATGTTCTGAGCGCTGATCGCCTGCTTTTTGGCCTGAAGCGATTCAATTGCCATGCGCAGACGCTCGACAGTCTCTTGCTTGCGTGCTGCAGTTGAGCTATGTAGACCGGAGAGTTGCTGTTCTGAGTACCTGCGTGAGGAGCGTGGGCTAGCCTTTTTCTTCACGGTTTTCCTCCACCTTGTGATGTGGTGATGGCAGCACTTTGTAAAGGGGAATGTAGCGGCCATCCGCTTCCGCTTGCAATTGCAGACGCATCACAGTGATGTGATCATCGAGTTTTTGGACTTTGAGGCGTGCTTGCCGGGCGTCGATGACACTCCCCTGCGCTTCGAGCAGTTCCGCTTGCTTCGCATAGGAGGCTCGCCAAGCCAGCGCTGCCCCCATGCGCTCAGGATCTTCGACCAGGTAAGAGCACCCGATGCAGAGGGCACGATCAACACCACGCGGGCAGAGACCTGGGCAGCCACAATTCCCAAGAGCCGTCGGATGTAATGTCTGCCACTCATCAAAGACGGCCTGTAAATCTTCGTTCTTCTGCTCTAGATCACGTAGGGCAGGAGCCATCTGCATGAGCGTGCGATCCATTTCCTCCTGCTCTTCCAGATCGGCGCGAATGGTAGCAAAGCGCTGCTCCTCGGTCATCTGGAAGTAGTAGTCGGAGACCGCTGAAGGCCGGGGCTCTCGGCCTGTGAGCAAAGTGAGTCGGTGATGCAAGAAGAAATGCGCAATCGCTTCTGGCGGGACATGGCGGTACTGTCGTGCATGGGTGGCCATCACATGCCGCAAGAGGTGGGTCGAGACGCGAATCGGCTTGCCCTGAGCCGTCGTGAGTTCTAGGCCGTGCAAGATAAAACGCAGCAGGACCTGCACGTCGCCTGTCGAAAGGCTCCCCTGTTGCCCATCCGGAGTCGCTGCCCATTGGAACAGATACCGTTCTGGTTTCAGATCTTCATACTTGGTGTTCGTTCGGGAGGGATCCGCCACCGGAATTGCTCCATGGGCCTCTTCCAACATGGTCTTGATCTCCCCGAGTAGTCGCATCGCCTCTCGGCTCAGTGGAAACAGTTGTCGTTCCTCTTCGCTTTTGGCTCCCTTGGGTAGGAGGTGTTGCAAGTAGATCTTGACCTGCTTGGTAAGTGGTTTGCCATTGTCTCCTCTGAGTGGTTGCCCATCTTCTCCCAGCACCACCACGGTTTCGGTGCGTGTCACCCGCCGCTCCTGGTTCCAACTCACTTGCAGGAGTTCGCTCACGCGACTGCCGTTGGAGAGAGCGATCATCGCCAGGGCCGCACCGAACACGACGCCTCGATAGAGCGCCTCCGGTTCAAAGACAAAATCGCCGTTGCGATGACCCACATCGGAGAACCAGCGTTCGCCTGTGCATAAGAGACCCGGACGATCACTATCACATCCTCGTGAGAACCCGAGTTGCCGTGCCAGCCGCAAGCGTTCTGGATAGCCTTCCTGATGCGAATGGTCTGTTTTGAACCGCTGGAGCAGACGATGTTCGATCAGATCACCGAACCAGAGTAAGTCAGAAGCCTTTCCATCAAATTGGACAAAGTAGCAGTTCTGTTCCGCCGTGTAGGTCTGCTTCCCGGCTTTCGCCTTGTCAACAACCTGATCACAGTAGCGATCTGGGTGATGCTCGACCCAGGTGCGCTTGTCCCACAACAGAAAGTGCATCGTGACCTGCCGTCCCACCAACTGCACGTCTGCAATCGTTCTCGCATCACGGTTGACCTCAGGGATGGCATCGGTGTGTACAAAGCGAAATGGAAGTACCGCCTCACCTGCTTCGACCTTGCGGCTCGCCTCACGAATCGCCACCAACAAGCGTTCTGCCACCTGCTTGCGAAAACGCACCAATTGTCGAAGAACGGGGTAGAGGGGAACCAGAATATCGCTTTGTTCCTTTCGCCTGACCTGTTGATCTTGCCTCACCTGTTTCTGCGCGAGCTGTTTCCTGGTCATATCCGGTGGTAGAGGGGGAAACGCATATCGCTGCATACGCAGCCGTTCCCCCTCTTCCAATCTGGACAGATACCGTGGGAAGTGTCCTGTCGCCACCGCTGCATACGCCTGAAGTTGATTCCTGGTTCCCTCGGTTTTTTCGCGGCTATCCAGCCAATCGTACCACATTCATTCCTGTCGCAGATCAGAGAGGTGTGTCATCTGGCAGGTGGAGCGCAGGGTCTGAAACAGCCTGCACAATCGCTTGAGGTAATGCAGGAGGGAATGGGGTGCAATCGCTCCCTGGGCTGATGCGGCTGCTAACGCTAGAACGGCTGCATCCGGATTATCTCCAATGGTGTACGCGCAATACCGCATGACATTGCCTGGGAGCTGTGTCCAATCAATGCCAGGTGCATCGTGGAGTTCTTTCGGTAGCCAGGCAGAGAATGTTTGCAGTTGCAGTTCCCTGTCCCAGTTCACGAAATGAACCGCACGTCTGGGAGAGAGTGTCCCCTTGGTGCCAGATGGTTGTTCTGGAGGACCATCTACAGAACCTGACTCCTCAGAAGACACAACATGCTGCATGGATGATCTCCCCTTTATCTCACTACTCATACCAGTCGAACTCATCGTGCTCTTCATGCGAAAGGAGGGAGGCTGCGGGGAGGGGAGGAGTCCTCTGAGATGTTCGATCTTTCCCAGCGAGTAGGGACTTTTCCTCCTGATGAGCTTGATCTCCCTGCTGTTCCTCCTCAAGCATCACGGTCAGCAAAGCCTGGCGTTTGTTCAATGTGTGGGTGTAGGTCTCCATTGTGGCTCGGCTACGCCAGCCCATCAGTCGCGAGAATCCATCAGCAAGTTCTTCCTCACGGCTCTTGTCGCTATTCGCATCCTGCTTGATTTTGGCGAGAGCACGGGTGACCCGTAAATGGCGGATATCGTGAGGGGAAAACTCCACGCGCTCCTGCTTGCGGCATTGTGCCTGGGCAGGTTCAAACAGCTTGTACCAATGGTAGTAGAAAGCAGAACGGGTGTAGGGCCTGCCATCCTCGGTCAAGAAGAGGGGATCAGTCTCATCGAGCTGTTCAAGTCGTTTGCGACCCTGTAGGTCATGGGTAGCGCGCTCCTTCCGAATGTAGCTGAGGAGTTGCTGCTCAATGATGGGCGTGAAGTAGATGAGTTTTTCCTCGCGGCCACGACTCCCCTTGTTCTTGACCAGAGCCCGTTCAGGATGGCAGGCCTTCCTGTACCCTCCTACGGTCATCTCGATGATCTCGGAAAGGCGTGCTCCCGTCTGGCGCAACAGGAGCAAGATGACTTTGTCGCGCTGAAACGTGGCATGCTGGATCATGAAGTCGAGTGCCTTTCGCATGCGTTCTTGCACTGCATCTGGTTCCATGACGACGTCTGGCTCCCAGACCATGCCACGTTTCTGCCGGAAAAATGCCGTCGGGTAAGCGTGATGGGTTTCCTGATGAGACTCGCTGCGGATACCCGCATGGTCTGGGGCTCCTGCATTCTTGATCTGGCGCAGGTGCTCGCGCTTGAGCGTAGTGAGCCGCTCAGATCGCATGGGATTCTGGTAGGAGTAGTAGCCTGCCTCAATCAGGACATCATACAAACTGGTGAGGGCAGACAGGAGCACACCGAGGGAACTTTTAGCGAGGGGAGAGGCTCCAGTCGTTTCGACCAGATAACCATCCTCTGGCGCTGGGCCGACCTGACAGCGAACATCGTGGCGCAAGAACTCGACGAGGTAGGTACGCACACGCTCTGGGGTAGCATTCCAGACATATCCCTTCTGGAGCAGGAAACTTGCCCAGGGGAGGAGCAGGTCGAGATAGGTGTCTGGCGTTCTTCCTGGATCGAATTCCTTCCTGCGTCGGTACCATTCGCTCAGGTAAAAGACTGGCAGACCTGTGCCGTCAACAATCATGAGCGGGAACCGACTGCCAGGGGGTCCTGGCACCTTTTTGAGGCCATCCAGTGCCACAAAACGTCCGCGCTTCCGTCCTTTGGCGCGCATACCATGCCCTTTCTACGTGTCATAGACAGATGCATGATACTACATCAGTAGAGCTTTGTCCATCTCAGTAGTACTGAAGGTGCGTTGCCTTGGACAACTCTACTATGCAGATGTGTATGTCATTGAGCTGAATAGCTGCTGTCGGGCTTGAGAGGCGGTGAAAGCCGCTTGTAGCACATTCCATATATATCTACCCAAATTAACAGGATGGTCGCGATAGTCAGCAAACAGCTCGGACCCACGGACACAGAGATCGCCGGATTTGAGTTCTGCTGCCAGATACGAGAACACACAGGTTTCTAGATGCTGGCGAATGTACCAATCTTTTCGCTTGCGCCGAACCTGCACGGTCTTTTGCCAATCCTGGCTCGCAAACGATAAGTCAAGCGAGGCTTCCAGGTATTTCTTTGGGTCCTGTTCATGTTCGAGGATGAAAGCAGCCGCTTGCATCAGGGCCTGATCTTGGGTGGTCGAATGCAGGTCCAGGGCTTTGAGAAAGCGAAAGAGCACTTTCCGATGGGAGAAGTAATACCGCCAGATGAAGGGCTGGTGCCGGTTGCCATGGTGCGCACGAACCTGCTCGCATTGGGTCAAGAGGCAGGCAGCTCCCCCTGAACGATCCAGGACATCGCGCACGCCTTTTCCCATCTCGGTGTTGTCTGGAGTCTCGGTCGTGGTTTGCAAGACATCGGTAAATACGTCAATCAAGCGCTCCGTCGTTGCGCGTTCCTTCCCGCGAATGGTTTCCAGTTCCTCTTTGGCGCGGTCCTGTATTTTATTCATGCGCCGCAGAAACATCTGAACGATCTCATCCCTGGTCGAAACGGTCGTCTGATGAATCAGGCAGACGAGGAGCGTGAAGCGCTTGGGCGGCGTGAAATCCCAGAGGTTGGTGGCGTGTAACGCGCGGGCTTCTGCTGCCAGATGTTTGATCTTGGCGTAGGGGATGCCCTTCAGGACACGTTCCATATTGCCGAGGGAGGCCAGCCAGGACAATTTGTCGAGCCACTCACCCAGGTGCGTCAGACTGGCACTCTTGGGCGCTTCCTTGATCCGATTGAAGTCCGTAAAGTGACCTGGCGCGTCTTTGTCGATAAGCTGTTCAAGGAGTCGCTCTTCGGTGCCATCGAGTCGCTCGAGGACCGTCTGAAAGATCCGTCCATTGACCAGCTTGCGTACACGGGTAGCGAGCAGATCCAGGGTGCGAAAGGCGGGAAGCTCGCAGTGCTCTTTGACTAGGGTTTCAATGGCCACATTGATCAGGTCTGCTGGCGTATCCATGACCTGGACGGCCTCATAGATCGCCTTTGCGGCGATATGACGGATATACTTTCCCTCGCTCTTAATTTCGAGATGTGCTCGAATGGCGGCATGATACCGATAGAGGGTGCGAGAGACAATATCGGGGACCAGATCGTCAGGAAACTGCATCACGGTCCGAATATGGCTGATAACTGCACCAGGGATCTCCTGAGGGTTGGGAAAATACCCTAAGCGCTGAAACGCTTTGAGTAAGATCATGAGGGCAAATTGCGGGCCGTCGCCGCGCGCCCTAGTGGTCACGAATGCAATATCATGTGGCGTTGGCGTATAGAGTTCACGCAGTTCTTTGACGGAAGGAGCACGCGAAAAGCGTGGATAGGCAGTACGTTCGATAGAGGTCATACAGTATGACTTTCTAACCCACGAAGATTACTCTGCTCAGGTTTGAGCAAAGCGATGGGTCTGAGATCGCATCTTACCGGCATCAAAGAAGAGAACACAAGGAAGCGGTGAAAGAGTAGGAGCAATATCCCATCAAGGACAGATGAGAACTTCCAATAAGTCCTATTAGTGGAAGGCAAAGCTGTGGTATACTTCCACTAATACGAAAATTGGGTCTCCCTAACCGATCAGAGGCACTTCCACTAACAAGGAGCGGCACCATGATCAATCAACTTGAGCAGATGCTCGCTGCATACCACGTGTGGCTGGATCGACAACCATTGGCAGCCAAAACGCGAAGCGCCTATCGTCTGCAGGTGCACCAATTTGGTGCCTACCTTGCCCAAAGACCTCCAGCAATAGATGATCCACTCCATCAGCCTTTCGCTGGTGACTACGCCGTTCGCGATTACAAAACCTATTTAAAGACGGAGCGCAAGGCCAAGCCTGCCTCCGTCAATCTTGCGCTCGCCGCTATTGACCATTTCTACCAATTCCTTGGCAGGGCCCGACCTAACGTTCAGCGAGAAGATCTGCCAGAGCAATCCCCACGAGCCCTCAAACCAGCGGAACAAAAAGCCTTTTTGCGTGCCGTCGAGCGCACGCCTTCTGTGCGAAATCGGGCACTGGCGCACCTGTTCTTCTATTCAGGACTGAGACTGGGTGAATGTGCTGCCTTGAATGTGGATGATACCCGTCTTTCCGCACGCAAAGGGATCGTCATTATCCGTTCTGGCAAAGGAGATACCTATCGTGAGGTGCCTTTGAACACGCAAGTGCGAGAAGCTCTCATCAACTGGCTCAAAGAGCGTTCCACACGCTTTTCCGAGCTTTCTGGGCCTGCCTTGTTCTTGAGCCTGAAGGGGAAGCGGCTCTCTTCCCGGGCCATCGATCTGGTGCTGCGTCAGCTTGGAACGGATGCGCATCTCCAGCTGTCCGCTCATGTCCTGCGCCATACCTGTCTCACCAATCTCATTCGCCGAGGCAATGACCTGGTGTTGGTGGCTGAGGTGGCAGGTCATAAGCGCTTAGAGACGACGCGTCGCTACAGTTTGCCTTCTCTGGAGGACCATGAACGTGCGATGGAAGGGCTACACGTGGACGACTAGGGGGAACTTTCTGGCAAGCGAGGGGGAACTGGTTGGCAAGTTCCCCACGGTACTGGCTGCTACGAGAGGGAACTCTTGCGGGAAAGGAGTCGCAAGGGGATGGCACGTCTAACTCCAACGGTACAAGGTGAGACACTGACTTGGTATGTGGAGACCCATGAGCACCAGCTCGCTGTGGGGACTGCGGCGTGGTATAGCTGGTTGCAGGAGGCTTCGCTCTTTGCCTTTGTCACAGAGAGCGGCGGCTTCACCGCGCGCAAAGAAATGAAGCCACACGGCCCTACGTACTGGAAGGCCTACCGTAAACGGGGCGGAAGGCTTTACCACGCCTATCTGGGCAAGTCGGAGCAACTGACCCTGGAACGCTTGAATGCTATTGCAGTGCTGCTAGCTCGACGGGCAGAGGGCAAGGAAACGCCTTCCGCCCACGAGTTCGCTCAGGAGATACTGCCCGAGTCCACTCCGCACGACATTACTGTTGTGACCAGACCTGCCTCCAACCTGCCAGTGCCACTGACCTCCCTCATTGGAAGGGAGCAGGAGCGAGCAAGGGTCTATGATCTGCTGCAACGTCCAGAAGTACGCCTGCTGACCCTGACAGGCACCGGCGGGATCGGCAAAACACGCCTTGCGCTGCAGGTTGCCACTGACCTCCTCGCTGACTTTGCCGACGGTGTTTCCTTCGTCTTGTTAGCTCCCGTCAGCGAGCCTGACCTGGTCGTTCCTACCATCGCCCAGACACTCGGGCTCAAAGAGATCCCAGGGCAAGCATTCCTCTCCCTCCTGAAAACCTCTCTTTCAGAGAAGCACTTGCTCTTCCTGCTCGACAACTTTGAGCAGGTGGTAGCGGCGGCCCCACAGCTCTCCGAACTGCTCATAGCATGCCCTCACCTCAAGATTCTCGTGACAAGCCGTGCCGTGCTCCACATTCGTGGCGAACATGAGTTTGCTGTCCCACCACTTGCGTTGCCTGACCTGACACAGCTTCCCGAGAGCGAGACGCTCGCGCAGGTTGCGGCGGTGGCGCTGTTCTTGCAGCGGGCATGGGCTACCAAACCTGATTTGCAGCTCACTTCTACCAACGCCCGGGCCATCGCCCAGATTTGTGTGCAGTTAGATGGCTTGCCCCTGGCCATTGAACTGGCAGCGGCCCGTAGTAAACTCCTTCCGCCACAAGCGCTGCTTGCACGGCTGGGTCAGCGCTTCGCTATCTTGACGAGTGGGGCACAGGATGCCCCAGCACGGCAACAGACACTCCACGACACCATTGCCTGGAGCTACAACCTGCTCAATGCGAAGGCCCAGCAGCTCTTCCGACGTCTCTCCGTCTTCGTCGGCGGCTGCACCCTGCAGGCTGTAGAGAGGCTCTGCCACTCGCTTGAGGACGGTAGGGGGGGAGAATGGATCTTGGATGGAGTGGCCTCACTCATTGACAAGAGCTTGCTGCAGCAAACGGAACGGGAAGGCGAGGAGCCACGGCTGATGATGCTTGAGACGATCCGTGAGTATGGGCTGGAGTGCCTGACGATCGGCCGAGAGGTGGAGCTCACCCGCCAGGCGCATGCAGCCTACTATCTGGCGTTCGCAGAGGCGGCGGATGCAGGGTTCTGGAGCCCACAGAAAATGCGAGGCGAGCAAGTCACGTGGTTAGAGCGCTTAGAGCGCGAGCATGACAACCTGCGAGCTGCAATGCAGTGGGTGCTGGAGCAAGAGGCAGCCGGGCACAGCATCGAACTGGCGTTACGGTTGGCCACAGCATTGGAGTGGCCCTGGCACGCACTTGGCCATTTGAGTGAGGGGCGGAGCTTCCTGGCAAAGGCGCTGGCTGCCAGTGAAGCCGTGGTGGTACCACCACACGTACGAGCCAGGGCTCTCGTCGCTGCCGGGATGTTCGCCATGCTGCAGGGCGACATTGATCAGACACAGGCACTGGCTCAGGAGAGCCTGCTACTGTGCCGGGCCTGTGGAGACACCCATGGTACCGCCCGCTCGCTCCATCATTTGCAGTGGGTTGCCAGGCAGAGGGGAGATCTTGCCTCCGCCCGAGCTCTAGCCGAAGAGAACTTGGCATTCCGCAGGGAAGCGGGTGACAAAGTACACATCGCCTATGGGCTCGTATACCTGGCGGATATAGCCCTCCTGCAGGGGGAGTATCCCCGCGCACGGGCTCTCTATGAGGAGAGCGTGGCGATGCAGCGTGTGACGCGGAACCAGTGGGGCCTTGTTCAATCGCTCCTGGCCTTAGCCCGGGGGACTTTTGTCTCCCAGGGTGATCCTGCCACCGTCGACACTCTGCTGCAGGAAGGTCTCGCCCTCTGCAGGGGGCTGGGGGATAAGGAGGACATTGCAGGCTTTTTGAGCCTCGCTGGGCAGGTAACCCTCAGTCAAGGCGATCCTGCCACGGCGCGCTCGCTGCTAGAGGAGAGCATGATGCTCCTCAAGGAGATGGGGCATCTGAAAGGCGGTGCCGACTCACTCTCCGTTGCCGACTCGCTCTGCGCTTTAGGAAGAGTCATCGCTACTGAGGGGAACCATACAGCAGCACGCGCCCTCTTTGAGGAAAGTTTGGCCTTCGGGGCGACCGCCGACAAGCTGGCGCTCGCCCCTTCTCTGGAAGGCTTGGCTACCGTCGTGGCCGCTCAGGGAGAAGCTACCTGGGCCGCACGTCTCTGGTGTGCAGCCGCAGCCCAGCGAGATGCCTACGGTACCCCCCTTCTGCCTGTCTTTCGCACTGAGTATGAGCGTGCAGTTACTGCCGCCAGTACCCAAATAGGTGAAAAGACCTTTGCTGCGGCTTGGGCCGAGGGACGCACGATGACACTCGAGCACGTCCTGGCGGCACAGGGACCCGTGTCGATGGCCGCACCGCTTCCGGCGGATCTGGTGACGGCGCCAGCAGTTGCCAAAGCCTCGACCTATGGACTGACACCACGTGAGTTCGAGGTGTTACGCTTAGTGGCACAAGGCCTGACTGATACGCAGGTGGCCGAAAAGCTGGTGATTAGTCCCCATACGGTCAACAGCCATCTGAAGGCCATTTACGGCAAACTTGGCGTCTCCTCGCGCAGTGCAGCCACTCGTTACGCCATCGAGCATCACCTGCTGTAGTCGGCCGTCGCTCTTGCTACTCACCATTCTCAGCACGCCAACTCCCTTCTTCTAGGGAGATCTTCCCCTGGCTTCCCCTTTTCAGCTTTGCAAAGATCCCTCATGACAACCCCTTCTTCTAGGGATGTGCTTGAGCTCTGAGTCCTCTATGCTTGGATCAAGAAAGGGTTCCCCTTTTTGCAACGATGTGCCATGCGAAGTTGGGAGGACCAACTCATGGAACTGGTTCTTAAGGAAGGAAAGAGGCATGGACAACTCCAAGCAACGCGAGCAGCAAACAGCGCACGAAGAGGGCTACGAGGTCGTCATCACCGGCCTGGAACAGCAGGACAGGAGGAGAGAGGGCAAGTGCCTCCGAGGACCTCTCCTGTTGAAAGGGCAACGCTCTGTACACAGGCAGTCCTGGCGCTTGAGGTTTTCAGTGGGCCTGGGGCTAGCGGTCCTGCTCACCGTGAGCCAGATGTTTTCCTCTTCCCGAAGCCGGCACTTCAGGGCGAGCTTCTTCCCACGATCACCGAGGCTGTCAAAGGCGCACGTGTACCGGGTCATGGTTACTTGTGGACTGCTCAGCTTTCTGGCACTGAGTCTCCATCCCTTTCCAGCACAAGCCTTCTCACCAACGCATCCCCCCGATTTTGCCGGGATTGACAGGTATGTGACCGCGCAGATGCAGGAGGCCCACATTCCTGGTCTGGCATTAGGCATTGTCCATGGTGACCGCATTGTCCACCTGCGGGGCTTTGGCGTGGCTAACCCCGCTGGGCAACCCGTCACGCCTCTAACCCCTTTCATCCTCGGCTCCTTGAGTAAATCTTTTACCGCTGTGGCCATTATGCAGTTGATTGAGGCGGGCAAGATGGAGCTGGATGCCCCGGTTCAACGCTATCTGCCTTGGTTCCGCGTAGCTGATAGCAACGCGTCGGCCCAGATGAGGGTCTACCATCTGCTGCACCAGACCAGTGGCTTGCCGACGACTGCAGGAGCGGAGGCCATGGCAGGCACAGGGCAGGCCAGCCTGGAACAACGCGTGCGTGAACTGAGCACCGTCGTCCTCACACGGCCTGTTGGCACCACCTTTCAATACTCCAACGCCAACTACCTCGTCCTGGGGCTCCTCGTCCAGGTCGTCTCGGGCCAGTCGTACGGCGCCTATATTCAGCAGCACATCTTCGCGCCCCTGCAGATGCACCACAGTTTCGTCTCGCTGGCGGAGGCCACACAGCATGGCCTGGCAACGGGATACCGCTGGTGGTTTGGGGTTCCACTTCCCGCTTCTCTGCCCTATCTGTCTGATCAACTGCCGGCGGCCTTTCTCATCTCCAGTGCCCAGGATATGACCCACTACCTGATGGCTCATCTCACCAACGGCTCTTACCAGCGCACGCCTGTCCTCGCAGGCTGGGCGATGTCCGAACTGCATCAGGCTTCGGCTCTGGTCAGTTCGAAGAATGGGGGTCTGTACTATGGCATGGGCTGGTTCATTGGGGGGACCGGCGGGGTGTCGACCATCGCCCACAATGGGTACACCGCCAATTTCAGCGCCGAGATGGTCATGGTCCCGAGTGAGGGCTGGGGCATCGTGATCCTGGTCAATGCCTATGGCTTCATCGCCTTATCGACCGCGCTGGACCAGATGACACAAGGCGTGACCAGCCTGCTGATGGGACATCAGCCGCCACCTGAGAGGATCAGTTTCTCGCTGTTCTACATCAGCATTGACCTGGCCATCTTGCTGCTCTCAGCACTTCAAATATGGCTGCTGGTGCAGGTCTTCTCTTGGCGCAAGCGCGTCGAGCACCTGAAACGACACCCAGGCGTTCTGCTCGCCCATGCCCTGCTGCTCGTGACATGGGAGATCGTCGTCTCGCTTCTGCTCGTCATCGGTCTTCCATTCCTCTTCAATACACCCTGGCCTATCATGTTGCTCTATCAACCTGACATCATCTCTTGGCTGCTGGGAATGATGCTTCTCTCAACAGGCACCGGTATCACGAAAACCCTGTTGACCATCCTGGCCTGTCCAAAGAGGCAGGACCAGAGGCGTCCTGTTCTGCAGGCCATACGTCTCGTTGAAGGTGTGGCCAGGAGACGAAACGATGAAAGCAGGAAGGAAGCGACGGCGGTAGGCCTGTCGGTGCGATCTTGGTCACTGTAAGCGAGGGGATCACTCCTCCCACTTCGGCTCCAGAACCGGACCTGCGGTTGGAGAGGCCACCAGCGAGGTATCGTTTCCCATCCTTTTCCAATGACCCTCCGCTCTACTGTTGACATATGGCAACTTACTTTGTGGCTAGTGGTAGCAACCTTAGCTCCACCCCAGTAGAGGGGAGTATATTCTCATCACTATAACAACTTGCTCTAAGTCCAAAAATATCGGTTATCTAAGAGCTGACTCATCATCGTCCGAGACCCTTTACCGCAAACCCATGCCCCAAACGGAATAGCTCTCTATGCACGTGTCTCCACCCAAGGACAGATGGACATGTGATCAAGACAACAATGATTTTGAAGACACATGCGAGAAAATGACGCCTGAAGAGTATGAACACTCTTGAGAGTGGGAAAAGGAAGAAGAGTGGGGAGATAGATGAAAATCACCAGAGGATACAAGACGCAACTTGATCCAAGCGTGAAACAACAGATCTTGCTCTGTCAGTGTGCAGGAACAGCACGGTTTGCCTACAACTATGGCCTCGCTCGCAAGCAAGAAGTCTACAAAGAAAGCGGAAAATCCATCTCTGGGATAGATCTCCAAAGGGAACTGACTGCACGGAAACATTCCGATTTGCCCTGGTTGCGCAGGATGTCGAAATGGATTGTCCAAAATGCGCTGCGAGATCTCGATGATGCCTACACGAACTTCTTCCGCCGGGTGAGAGAACGCAAAGCAGGAAAGAAACATCACAAGCTCGGCTTCCCCAAGTTCAAAAGCAAAAGTCAGGGACGTGGCTCTTTCCGCTTAGACAAACCCATTCACGTGTTTGAAGATCGCATTCAACTCCCTAAACTCGGAACCATTCGGCTGAAAGAACACAGCTACATCCCCACCAGTGGCGCGCGTGTGCTTTCTGCAACCGTTTCCGAACGGGCTGGCAGATGGTACGTTAGCGTCCTTGTCGAAGAGCTTGTTCCAGCAGCGGTCCAGGCGTCTGGTCAATCTCTCGGCGTTGATCTGGGCATTTCTTCCCTTGCCGTTTGCTCAGATGGTCGCCCACCGATCAAAAACCCTAAAGCGTTACAGGCCAATCTCAAGAGGCTGAAACGCTATCAACGGCATCTTTCTCGCTGCAAAAAAGGGTCTAAGAACCGTCAGAAAGCACGGGCGCAGGTGGCACGCCTCCACGCTCGCATTGCTAATATCCGCGAAGATGCCCTTCATCAGGCAACCAGTTCCATTGTCCATGCGCCCCTTGCCCCAGGCGAACGTATCAGCCTCAAGGCCCATCTTGCTTCCCTTCTGCCTCCCCCGAAAACCAAGGCTGAGCAGAAAAAGACCAAGAAACAGGTCAAGAAGCTGATCCACCAGACCTCGGAGGTCGATGCCCCACTCCGCCCCCAAGTCATCGCCCTCGAAGATTTGCACGTTGAGGGGATGAAGCGCAATCGCAAGCTTGCTCGTGCTGTGAGTGATGTGGGAATGAGGGAGTTTCGATGCCAAGTTGAGTACAAGAGTCTGTGGAATGGGGAAATGCTCTTGTATGCCGATCGTTTTTTCCCTTCGAGCAAGAAATGCCATTGTTGCGGCTGGAAGTGGGAGGAGATGGAGCTTTCTGATCGGATTTTCCTCTGCCAGAATCCTGATTGCCGCATGTACCAGGTCCCACAAGACCGCGACAAAAATGCATCCGAGAATTTAGCTGAATTGGCAGATGAGTACCTTCGAGTCTACGGTGAGTTGCACCGGACTTTAAAAGCCTGTGGAGAGCCGGAGCGCTGGCTGGTTGGAGACAATCAGTGAAACTCTCCTCGATGAAGCAGGAACGGGATCGTGGGTTGAAATGTCCACACACCTGACAACGGAAGATGACAAATACGAAATAATCACTCCAATGTTATCTCATTGCATTCTTTGGGTAGCGATCATCATGTTCCTGCAATGCTAGCACGTCCTTCACCTGGATCGTTTTGCCTCGTTGTGGGCTTACCGAGATCATAGCAATAGGCGTTTCGATCAACTCTTCCAGGCGCTTCAGATACATCTTCGCGGCCAGAGGGAGGCCGTCGTAAGTACAAATGTCTGTGGTGTCGCATTGCCACCCTTCGACCTCTTCATAGACAGGTTCACACGCGGCGAGATCACTCATGCTAGCCGGCAAACTGTGAATGATTTTCCCATGGAGTTGATAGGCAGTACAGATTTTGATGGAAGGAAACGTGTCGAGTACATCGAGCTTGGTGATAACGGCGGAATCTAGACCGTTTAACTGTGACACAAAGCGCCCCGCTACGGCATCAAACCAGCCACAACGGCGCTCCCGCCCCGTATTTGTCCCGTATTCGTGCCCACGAGCTCGTAATTCGCGACCACTGTCATCGAAGAGTTCAGTCGGCATGGGCCCACTACCGACACGAGTGATATAGGCTTTGTATACACCGATGATCCGGTCGATTGAACGCGGAGATAATCCCGCTCCGCCTGCGGCATTAGCAGCCATTGTCGAAGATGATGTGACGTAGGGATAGGTACCGAAGTCTATATCGAGAAGAGCGCCTTGTGCACCTTCTAAGAGGATCATCTTACGTTCAAAAACCGCTTCATGCAGCATCGATTGTGTATCAATAATATGCGGCCGTAGTTGGAGCCCGTAGCCGAAATACTCACCGTGAATCTCCTCAAGTGAGAGCGGCGGTTGACCGTAGATCTGGGTAATCATACGGTTCTTTTGTTGCAGGATGTTGGATAGTTTCGCGCGAAATGTGTCGACGTCGAGCAAATCTGCCATACGTATGCCGATACGCGCGTGTTTGTCCACATAGGCAGGGCCAATACCACGTTGAGTGCTGTCAATTTTATCTGATCCTCGTGCCTGTTCCTCGAGTCGATCCAGTAAAAAATGATAAGGCATGACGACATGCGCTCGTTCACTGATATACAGATGAGAAATATCAACGCTGAGCCGCTTGAGTTCGTCCATCTCGGCAATGAGGCCCTTAGGGTCAACTACCACTCCATTGCCAATAATGCAGGTAGTGTTGGGGTAGAGAATACCTGATGGTACGAGTCGAAAGGCGAATTCGCCCTTATCATGTACTACCCTGTGTCCCGCGTTGCTCCCTCCCTGGTAGCGTACGACATACTGAGTGTGCATTGATAATTCATCTACAATCTTCCCTTTGCCCTCGTCTCCCCATTGTGCACCGATGACTGCAACTACCGCCATTATGGAATCCCTCTCGTCTATGGTACTGTGCCATTGCTACAATACCCCAGACTTTTGGTACGTGTCAATAGCACTTGTTAGTGTTGTTGTATATAGTTCAGCAATAACTGGTCAGTGATTTGTTCAATAGGGGCACGGTCATCAGAAAAGACCATCCCTCCATCGCTGTGCCCCTGCGTAACTACCGCAGACACTTCGCTGGCGACCTGCCCCATGATACTCGATGGGGTAAATTGAGCCAGATTTTGGCGCAATGTCGTGATGGAGGTAGGTTGGACTGTCGCCATGATCTCGGTGTTAAACGTACCAGGAACGTCAAATACGTAGACGCTTGGAAAAACCTTGCTCATCGTATTGACAAAGGCCTGCACTAACCTGTAATCATGGGGGGTATGTGCTGTATTAAGCGCTACTACACCCGTTGAAGACAGGTGGGAACGAATAGTAGAAAAAAACTCACGCGTCGTCAATTGAAATGGAATATATGGTTGTTGAAATGCGTCAATAGCTACCACGTCGTATTGTGCCTGAGTTGTCTCTAAATAAGTGCGACCATCCTGGATGTGCACATGGAGATTAGGTTCATTCATCGCGAAGTACTTGCGTCCCACGTCGACAATAGAGGGGTCGATCTCCACCCCGTCAATGGAGACCTGACCATATACCTTGGTGAACTGGTGAGCAATAGTGCCCGCGGCGAGTCCGATAATAGCAACACGATGCAATTTTTGTGGCGTGAAGCCTGCATTGAAATACGGCGCGGCTAAAAAATAATCCCAGTACCAACCCGTTAAGACGGTTTTAGGATTGGGATAATAAATCGAGTGGATCGCCTGCCCTTCGTTCAGGATAAGCTCTCTCGTTCCATCGGGCAATTGGGTTACCTGAATATAGTTGTAGAGCGATTCTTGTTCATAGATCAAGTCTGGTATGTTCTTGAGTGGACCCAGTGGTAAGACCAGCGCAATGAGAACCAGGGAAAATGCAGGTCGCCAGCGCGATCTCAGGCCCCACAGCGAAGCGGCGAACAATATTACTCCAAAGATGAGCAGCGTGCGACGTACGCCAAAGGCCGGGATGAGCCACAGTACGGGAAGAAACGCCCCAAGAATGCTGCCAAGCGTTGATATCGCGTAGAGGGAACCACTTGTCTTTCCGCTTCTCCCAACCTCCTTTGTCACCAGGCGAATTGCGAAGGGAGAGACGAGTCCAAGCAGAGTCACGGGGACTGCGAAAAGGAGGATAGTTCCTAGTAAAGAACTGAAGAAGATGCTCACCGAGACTTGCTCCAGCCCCGTAATCGACCATGTAAGGATAACCTGGCTGATGAACGGAAGGATCGAGATAGAGAGTGCCGCCATCGCGGTAATCGTGCAGAGTACCTGCTCGGATGGATAACGATCAGCAAGACGACCACCAATAAAGTAGCCAATGGTCAGATAGACTAAGATCAGTCCTATGAGATTGGCCCAGATGAAAAGCGATGTGCCAAAGTACGCTGATAGCAGGCGTGAAGCACACATTTCAAGTGCCAGGCTCGTCATGCCACTGATAAAAACCAGTATGATTAGAAAAAATTTCACCCGTACCTCCGTCTGTCTCTAGTAAATACTAAGATGTACTCGACAAGAACTGGAAGCGAGCAATCATAATGGAAAAATACTGCGTATTCACTGCATCAAACTGACTATCAGCTGCCTGTAGTTCAATCACGTAGCCCTTCTTCGCATGAATAGTGGCAAAGACTTCAACCCGCTCCTTCTGGCCGTTCAACTGGTAGTATGCGATAGCGTAAGTCCAGGTTTCACCACCGATAGTAGTGACCAATTTTGAAGTAGGAGCTGTATAGCCTGTCTTGGAAGCATAAACACTTTGCAAGTCCGCGTCGACCAGGTTGCTGGCATTAGCCTCTCCCTGGATTGTGGGAACTTTGAACGCAGCGTACTGATCTTGTTGAGTAGGGTTGAGAAACTGCACACCAGTTTTGTCGCTCGTTTGCCCCTGATTCCAGCCATTTGGGTACTCAACAATAAATCCATTATTCGTGCATGTCACATCACACCAGGAGAAATTCGCGTCAGGTGCGGCTGTGGCTGTAGGTGAAGGCGTTGGGTTGGATGTAGCTGTCGGTGTAGGATTGGGCGTCGGTGTAGGGGTAGGTGCAATCGTTGGTATGGGTGTTGGTGTAACAGTTGGTTTTGGAGCAGAATGCCCACGTAATAAGTAAAGTGTGCCGAAAAAGATCACCGCTATCAGCGCCAATACGAGCAAGGTTATCACGATTATTAAGGCTGTGTTATTTTGTTTTTTTATCGGCGGAGGTGTAAGTCCAGGCTGCGGCGGATAACCAGTATAGTTCTGTCCGCCTGCATAGGGAGGAACTGATGAATAGCCAGGCTGTACCTGATTTCCAGCCTGGTAAAGCTGCCCTTGTGGAGAAGAGCCGTATTGTCCTGTGCCGGGATATCCCGCCTGTAAAGGTGCACCTCCATAGCTCTGTGGTGGATAATTGGCTGGGTAGCTCTGACCAGCATTCGGTGGCAATGACGACATTGCTTCCGTAGCGTCCTGATAGAAGTCGGTCTGTTGACGAGGATCGGAAGGAGTTATAATTGGCGTTTGGTTAGGAGGAGCCATCGAGCCGCCCTGGAAGGGAGGCATATTGGGATTGTATGCGCTGGCTGGAGGTATCGGACTTGTACCGTACGCATCGGGGGCAACCTCCGGAGTGGGAGAATTATTCTGATTATATGTTTGTAGAAGTCCACTGCGCGGTGCCTGTACCATTTCAGTTCGTTGTGGTAGTGGTCTTGTGGGTGTGCCACATTGCCCACAGAACGCTTCGTCTTGACTAACCTCATTACCGCACTTTGGGCATCTCATTACCTGGTTCCTTTTCCTGATCGCGTCGAAAACCTGTTTTTGCCGATACTATTGTACCAACCAGCGTCGATTATAACGCATTTGTACTGATATGACTACCCTTTGACCCGATTATCTCAGGGCTTTTATGCGTGCTCATCCTGGGTTTCCTCAAATTCGAGCGATATTTGCTGCAAACCCATTGTATCATAGTGATGGTAAGCAATTAGAGACGAGCTTGTACCTTGCTCATAATCTCGTTGAACCCTTCCATTGAAAGGGCCACTGAGGATGAACCAGATCCAGGGGATCTGCTGTTCTTTATTCACCCGTTCCATATTTTCCCGGTCAGTACTACTGGCGACTCTCAATCCGCCGGGATGGCTATGATATACTCCGATAATCTCTCCAGGACGGTCTAATTCAACGGCCAGAACATCTTCTGGAGCGAATTCAAAGTAGACGGGGGAGTTATATATATTAGGTAGCGGGTGTACCTGCTCGATATGCCAGTTGCCCAGATCGTCTATGTGACCTAGTAAAAGCCCGCATGCCTCAATATGTCGACGCTGGCAAACGTCGGTATAGAGTGTATGCCTCGCTTTGATGCTGACCGTGGCTCGTGCGCTTGGGTGTTTTCTCATAAGGACTCAATTCAACAGCTAGTTTGTCTCTACTATACCATAAAGTCTAAACGAAGAATCATATTCAAGATTAAAGGCCTGCTGAAATGAAAGAAGCAGGTTCCTACCCTAATGCGTGGCAAAGAATTGGTCAGCATTGTAAGAACGCAAATCTGCAAAATGTAAGACGCTGATATCAGGCATGAAACCGGGTGGTTGCTCTTCCGCGTATTTCCCTTGCTGGACGAATACGGTGGTCAGGCGCTTCCCCATAATTGCTTTGGAATCTACCAGAATTTGTGGTTTATCATCGATCATTGCGTAGTGGTCGGCAGGATACATCGCTATAACCTCGTCCAGGTGCTCTTGTTTATGGACATACAGCAATACCCGACCTTCGACGGCTTCAGCCAGGTAGCTAGAGATTATTTTCTCCGACTGGAAGAACAAATCACCATCTGAGACGATTACCGTAAGGCCGATAGTGCGTAGATATGCCAGCGTTTCGAGAGTATAGGGGTAAAGAGCCTGAGAGAAAGGATAGTTGTCAAAGATAGAGTGGACATGAAGGTATGTCTGCTCATCCAGTTCCTCAAGCGATGTTTGTTCTCGAAACCTCTGCAGGGCAAGTGGAATATCTACAACACCGCGCTCTTTACGAACTTGCTCATAAATATCCCAGAAGCGTTCCGCCAGTGCCGGACCCATCTCGGTCTGGAGGTGCATATCATAATCACGTTTTACATCGTCATTATCGATCAGTGTGTTATCGACATCAATCAAAAAAGTAAGCGTCGACATAGAAGCAGCTCCTTCCTATAGCCAAAGGTTGCAAAAGTGTTCTGTTTACAGAAGAAAACGGCGTTATAGCGCGTCTCTTTAAAAAGCATAACCCTGAGTGTCTCTTACCTATCATACCGCTTCACTGTCTTTCCGTCTAATATGAACTGGTTTTCTGTGCTTTCTCTGTAATGTTGCGCTGCATCAGGTGATACCGTTGGTAGCAACGAGGATTGATCTGGCGCAAGAGTGTGGTAATATCTATGTGAAGCGCAAAGTGTGGTGTTACCAGGTGGAATAAATGCTAGCAAATGTAAGTAATATAAATATATGAAGGTTATCTTTCGCAGCAAAGACTTTGCCAGTGTAGAGAGCAGTGGTTATGGCTTCAACAATCGGCGTCCAGCCGTAAAGGCCTGGCATTACCTGGGGAGGGTGCAACATATGAAATGGGAGGGTTGGTACGAATGCCACTGGGAAGGCACTGAACTCGTCTGGTTGGTGCATGGTGACGAGCGGTTATTTGGCCTGGCGGCAGCGCTCAAATCGAGAGGTTTTCAGCTTGAAGTCAAACAGGATAGGGAAGAATAAGCAGATGAACCCGGAGAACGCGGAAAAGAAACGTGTTGTATTACTGATGTCTCCTGCCACTTATCGTGCTGGAGCGTTTTTAAGTGCTGCTAAAAAGCTGAATCTCGAGGTAGTGGTGGGAATTGATCTGCCGGAGACCCTGGCAGAATACTGGCATGTCCCCCTTGGCGTTGATTTTGCTGCACCTGTAGCTTCTGTGCGGACGATCGTCGAGTACGCGAAAGAACATCCTATTACGGCCATTCTTTCTGTCGATGATGCGGCAAGTGAACTGGCAGCTCTTGCTAGCGCAGCATTAGGTTTAGCCCATAATTCGCCTAAAGCGGCTGAAGCAGCGCGCGACAAATTGTTGATGCGCACTTTGATGTCAGAAGGTGGCGCGCCCTGTCCCGTCTTTCATCCCTTTGTCCTTGGTGATGATCCTGCCTGGATCACTGGGCAAGTGACCTATCCCTGCGTGGTCAAACCGTTACGCCTCTCGGGCAGTAGAGGTGTGATACGCGCCAATGATCCTGCTAGATTTGTGACTGCTTTCAACCGCTTGAAGCGCCTTCTGTTCTCTGAGGGATTTTCAAAACATGACCACGTGCTGGTTGAAGACTTCATACCAGGCTTTGAGGTAGCCCTGGAGGGCATACTGACACGCGGACAATTGAAGGTACTGGCGCTTTTTGATAAACCAGACCCACTGGATGGTCCCTTTTTTGAGGAGACCATCTATGTCACTCCATCGCGCTTACCTGCGAAGGTTCAAGAAGATATTGCTAGCTGTGTGACAATAGCAGCTGCTTCTCTGGAATTACGCGAGGGACCTGTTCATGCCGAACTGCGTGTCAACGAGCAGGGACCCTGGATGTTAGAAATAGCTGGACGTTCCATCGGAGGGCTCTGCTCGACCATCCTGGAGTTTGGGGCTGGCATGTGCCTGGAGGAACTCATTTTACGCCAGGCCATCGGCGAAGAAATCAGCTCTATCGAACGTGAGGAACGCGCCAGCGCTGTGATGATGATCCCCATTCCTGCGGCTGGTATGCTTAAAGCTGTCTATGGAGTGGAAGAAGCGCAAGCCGTGCCACTGATTACAGGCGTTGAAATCACCGCAAAATTGCATCATCCTCTTGTACCTTTACCGGAGGGGGCAAGTTATCTCGGCTTCATCTTTGCCCGTGGCGATAGTCCTGCCGCAGTGGAAGAGGCGATTCGGCGGGCGCATTCCTTGCTGAGATTTGATATCAGGCGGGATATCCCTGTACTCAGGACGAGCACGTCAGCCCTTCCTCGCTGAACAGTTTTTCAGTTACTAAAGGATTGTAAGTTCAACAGTAACTCCGCTTTTTTCAATACAATTCCTCTGTTTTTGGGTGTGTGTTCATGTTAACCTCTCCCTTTGCTTTTTACCATTTCTACATATCTTTGCATACCTGTTATGCACTCAATTTGGTTATGCTCATTAATAGAACATCATTGGTAGAAGCAGCTAGAAAGTAAGGAGTGGAGGGTACTATGGCAGTTCAGACAGCGCCTATACAAACAATTAGCCTTAAACTTAGTTATGAACGAGCCAAAAGAGTTCTAGATATCGTATTTACTCTATGTATTGCTGTACCCGTTCTACTATTTAGTGCGGTCATTGCGTTGTTGATACTCGCGGATTCAGAAGGCCCTATCCTTTACCGTCAGAAACGAGTAGGGCGTAACGGCGCCGAATTTGAGATGCTCAAATTCCGCTCGATGTACGTCAAAAACGATGACAGTAAACATCGTGAGGCTATTAAGCATTATATGAATGGTAGCAAACTCAATAATGATACAAATTCACCATATAAAATATATAATGATCCTCGCGTCACGAAAGTAGGTAAATTTATCCGTTTAACCAGTCTTGATGAGCTGCCCCAATTTTTGAATGTCTTACGTGGTGAAATGTCATTGGTTGGACCACGGCCGCCGCTTCCTTTTGAAGTTGAACTCTATAGTCTCCACCACAAGCTTCGCCTCTCCGGTAATCCCGGGTTGACAGGGCCATGGCAGATCTACGGGCGCAGCCGCGTGACCTTCGAAAATATGGTCGAAATGGATATCGCTTATCTACAGCGACAATCTTTGTGGGAAGATATCAAACTTATTTTTCTCACCGTTCCTGTCGTAATCAAGAAACGTGGGGGAGCATGAAAACTAACACTGCGTAGATATATATCCATCCACCAGAGAGCGGTCAGGGATCCCTCAACAATTTGCTGTTTGTGCAACACCTGCTCAGTTAAAACGTACTCTACTATTGAGTGAGTGAAATACCAATGAACATAGTAGGGCCAATCCAGGTCATGCCGGTGTTGCTCATATGCTTCAATCCGATGCATGAGCAGGCGGAATTTTGCTGGTTGGACCAGGACTGGGAAAATATTAAGACTTGTTAGCTTCTGGAGAGCCCTGATTACTACCTTATTTTGCTCTGCAGTAAAGGCTACAGTCAATTCTCTTTGCGTAGCGCCAACTACAATACATTGATACTGCTTCATCACATCAAGAGGCAACATACTCCTGTAGCGGAGCGGCACCCACCTCAATGTGTCAAAACGTGGCCCATAGAAGCTGTTCACATATGTTACCATCTCTTTCGCTGTCTTAAGATGTAATATCCACCAGATTGAGAGATGAAAAATGCGATGTTCATTATCACTATGAGGACGCCAACAAGGGGAAGTATAATAGATCAGTATGCATATACGATGTTGATACCTGCGAAAGTATGGTGTCAAAAATACTTTCGCGTGAAGAAGTCACTACGTGTCAACCCAATAGCAACAAAACGGCCAATAGCACCGATTGGTATCACTTCCCAATCGGTGCTATTGACCTCAAAGCGGAAAATTGGTTCTCAGTTAGCGCTTAATGATTTCACCCCGAGACCACGCGCAAGGTCTGGATGACTTCTTTGGTGCGGCCTTCCTCCACCGGATGATGCACCAGCGAATAGCCCACCCCAGGAACCGTCAGAATATAACATGGCTTATTGGGATCGGGCTCCACTTTCTGTCGCACATGACGAATATGCGCCTTGATTAAACTCGTATCTCCCTCATTGCTAAAGCCCCACACATAGGAAACAATTTGATTCGCTGTACATACATTATTCGCATTAATCGCCAGCAAATGCAGGAGTTTGCCTTCGGTGGGGGTTAAACGAGAGCTCTTGCCATTGACCCTCACTTCGTTATGCAACGAATCCACACAGATCGGCCCCACCGTGATGATGGAAAAGGGTCGTTGTTGCAGCGTGGAGCGTCCTCGTCGGCTTAAGGCGCGAATGCGCGCTAAGAGCTGGCTAGGAAAGAAAGGTTTGCGTAAATAGTCATCAGCGCCCGCCTCCAGGCACTCGATCTCATGCTGGACCTCTTTGCCGTCGGTCATCACTAAGACCAGGGCATCGTGCTGCTGTTGCATCTGGCGACACATGGCTAAGGCGTCGACATCCTTCAATTGCGTGTCCAGGATCACCATGTCGGGCTGCCCCTCTTCCCACTCGCTCTTAGCCCGTTCTCCTGTATAGGCCCGCGAGATGTCATAGCCGAGCGTCTTGAGCCAGCTCGTCAGCATTTCGACCAGGTAGCGGTCGTGATCAACGATTAACAGTTTCATGCGTCCGTTTTCCCCTTTAAGTGGAAACTCTCTCAACTGACCATCATAAGAAATGCATTACATTTTAAATTTGTCAGCACCAATTACACACACCATTAGAAATTAAAACATGGAAGAGGTCAATTTTTCAATGCTCAAACGAAGTATTTATCTGCACTAAAAAGGAGTATTTTGATCAGCTTAAAGCTCATTACCCCCCTCAAATAAGGTATATGATACTGCCTGAGTACGGTTTGTCACACCAAATTTGTGCAAAATGTTTTGTACATGTTTTCCTACTGTAAAACGTGAAATGTAAAGCTGAGCCGCAATTTGTTTATTGCTTTGTCCTCGCAGCATCAATTGATAGACTTTTTCTTCCTGGGGGGTTAGAGCTGGAAGTGATGTGTATGAGGACAGAGATGGAGAAGTTAGAAGAGTATCAGGTATGTCGGAACGAGAGTCGTTTAGCTCTTTTGCCTCATCTCGTTGCTGTATGGAGAGTTCTGTTTCCAGCAGATGACATTTTTGGACGAGCAGTTCTATCACATGCGCCGCTACAGTAGGTAACATTGCCAATTCGCCTCGTCGAAACCCTTTTAAAGCTTTGACGATATCTAAGGCAGACGTATCTTTTGTGAGATAACCGGATACTCCTGCCTGCACCGCTTCCAGCAACAATTGATCATCCATTGTTGCGGAAATGATAATGACTCGAGATTGCGGACAATCTTTGCGTAATTGTCTTACGCCATCAGTGCCCTCAACATCGGGCAAATGGAGGTCCAGCAATACTAGATCGATAGGGATTTCCTCTATCTTCGCCTGTGCTTCCTCATATTTACTCGCTTCTGCTATGACGTGGAAACCATCAATAGCATTCACGAGATCTCGTAACCCATAACGAAAAACCTCATGATCATCAACAATCAAGACGTTCAAGAGCTTTTCTGGAGGTAATTTTACGAGCGTGCCAGAAAACGATAACAACCCATCCATCTTCAAATACTGTTCTAGAATAGGCAAAATCCTATTACTGTTCCAAAATAGGCTGAGGCGTTTTTAATTCCTGCATCACGCTACGAGCCTCAGCAATCACTCGACGCAGTGATGCCTCCATGTTGGCAGTTTCTGCTGCGCTAAGTTGCACATTCCCATCTACCGAGTTGCGCATCAGCAATGTGCTTAATTGCAACAGTATTGTGCTAAGTTCTTGCATAAGCCCGTCATGAAGTTCACGGCTCAAAGATAAACGTTCAGATTGAATACCTCTGGCTAATTCCTGGGAATAGCGACGTAAAAGCATATCAAGCTTATGTTGAATACTTAGCAGTTCGTACTTGCTTTGTTCATAGCTTTTTGCGTAACGGCTAATACGCTCTACAAACAAGGGCGTCGTGCAGGATACGATCGCGAACTCTAGGAGTAAAAGGAACGGGCTCCCAAGTATACATGCACATAATACCGCCAGGATTACACAAAAATCGGCAATGCAAAGCATAACTATACCAATGGGACGCGACTTATGCTTGCTAGCAAATATCAACCCTAGAAGAAGTGATAGAATGATTGCTATTAAGCTCAAAATAGTAATTATCCAATGTAGGAGGATAAAACTAAGTGGGGAAGGTGAAGTTATCGCGTTTATTCTCATACCTACTAACCCAACTGCCAGCAGCAGAGCGGCTTTGAGAATAACATAGATGGCAAGCAAACGAAAACGTGCAAGCCATACGAAATCCGATGGACCCGCTTGCTTGCTCCATATTCGCGCTAGGATGGAAAGCAACATTCGAAAATTGAGTAATGCTTTTTGCATACCACTCCGCCCTTATGAGCATGCATGAGGTTGCGAAAACGTGTGCGCAACAACACTGGAGCATTACACACGATTATCCCGGTCATTAGCTGACCGCAGAACGACTATTTTGATCTTCATCTCTGCCTTGCTATACTATAACCTACTTGTGTAGAAATGTCAAATCTTGAAGCGAATCAATAAGTGATGGAATCTGACAGTGAGATTCCTTCATCATACATCACTTTCACCGATGTAGATGGTGCACTCACAACTCACAACAATTGATTGATGCATATGAGAGAGCCATTAGATTGTGCCCAGCTACTCCACGTAGCTGGACACAATTCGTTACACGCCTACAGTGGCCGCTCAACAGCCACTGTAGCATATTTTGTGGTTGCGTCGACCACTTTATGCAATTGTTCAGTGGTGAGTTCTGGGTACATTGGGAGAGATACTATATTCTCGGTTACGGCCTCCGTCACAGGTAGCATTCCACGCACAAAGCCGTAGGTTGTACATGCCGGTTGAAGATGAATAGGTATCGGGTAATGTATTCCCGTGGCTATTCCTTCCTGTGCTAAGATCTGGCGAAAAAGATCGCGTTCCCGTACCTGCACGACATAGACATAAAAAACGTGTGTCCCCCCGGGTCTGACGACAGGAAGTGCCTCTACCAGGTTTTTAAGTTGTTCAGTATAAGTTTGCGCGTGCAACTGCCGCGCAGTATTCCATTGATCTAGGTGGGCGAGCTTTACGCGCAGTACAGCAGCCTGAATTTCGTCCGGGCGAGCATTGACACCAAGGATTTCATGACGGTAGCGCTCTCGTGAGCCGTGATCACGCAACATGCGCAACTTGTCAGCCAGTATCTCATTGTTAGTGACACAGATACCAGCCTCACCATAAGCACCCAGATTTTTGCTGTAGTAGAGGCTAAAACAGCCAATATCGCCGAAACTTCCCACACGCTTTCCCTGGTATGTGGCACCATGTGCCTGTGAAGCGTCTTCTATGACCAGTAGCTCGTGAGCCCGTGCAAACTCTAAGACGGGTTGCATTTCGACTGGATGACCGTATAAATGGACAGGAATAATAGCGCGAGTGCGTGATGTAAGCACACCACCCAGCTGTTGCCAATCCATGGTGTATGTCTCTGGATCGATATCAACAAAGACGGGAGTGGCTCCCACCAGGGCTATCGCCTCCACTGTCGCAATAAAGGTATTTGCGACGGTAATCACTTCATCCCCATCTCCAATATCACACACCCGCAATGCCAGTGCGAGCGCATCTGTGCCTGTAGCTACCCCCACTCCATAACGACAGTCGCAATAGGTCGCAAAATCTCGCTCGAATGCCTGGGTCTGTGGGCCAAGAAATAACTGCATGCTTTCAAGCGTTTCTTCGATAGCCGACAACACATCTTGCTTGATCGTCCTGTATTGTGCTTGTAAGTCTACGAGAGGTACCTGCATGTGAAACATTGCTCCTTAATACCAATAGTTGCTTCCAAAAACTGGAGTGAAAAATACACCCCGCGATAGTGTACAAGAAACGATCAAAAGTAACAAGATTAAAGGTTTATAGTTTATAATGCCTGGTCCAACTGACCGGCGGTGGGCTCTGCTCAGCAGAACCAGGATTCGGTGAGGTGAGGTAAGACCCTTGGACTACCATACTCTTGCACTGCTTCTACCACGTCCACATCTTTTCCTGAGATCGCCAGCGCCATAGCTTTAATATGGAAGAATGTTTCGATTGGGCTGGCTTTCGCGCGTTCGGCTCTTTCTACTAATGCGGCAACCTTCTCGTACAGTGCGTCCATGCGGCTATCGGGATGCCGCCAGCGGTACGTGAAAGCAGCAGAATCCAGTTCTCCTAACCATTGTGGGCTATCTACTGTATCAAGCAATGTCGAGCCGGGAGGTACCAGCAGACGTATCGAAAAGTGAACGGGATCAATCTGTTCAATGAGTCTCCGCTCTTCAAAAAAGTTCAGCAGTGTGAAATAGCTCTCCAATGTTTCCCAGGGCGAGAAAGGCATCAGCGACGGGCGCAAGGGAATTCCCATCTGTGCCATCAGTTCAATGGCTTCGGCTACGTCTGCACTTGTATGGCCTTTGTCAAGATGGCGAAGGACATTGTCATTGAGGGATTCCACGGCAGATACAATGAAGGCGCAACCCAGGCTCTTCAACTCTGGGAGCAGGTGTCGATGCTTTAGTAGGTGCTCTATTTTGATTGTAGCATCAAAAGTGATACCTGGGAACTCCTGGTGAAGTGCGCGGGTAATACGCATGGCGTGACCGGGACCATTGAAGAAGTCTGGATCACCAAATGTAATGTGACCTACTCCCTGCTTTACCTGTGTGCGGATATCGGCCAGCACGATCTCTACTGGTACGGCAAAGAAGCGCCCATGATAGATGGGAGTAATGGGGCAGTGCAGGCATGTGTGTTTACAACCACGAGTAGTTTCAGTATAACCAGCCAGTGATGCTACCCCGTTTGTCTCTAACCGTGCATAGTGATCAGGAGAAGGCAGATCCAGACGTACGGGCGCTACGAAAGAAGTCCGCTTGATCCAGGGACCGCTTTTGGATTGCCGGGTGGTGACCCCTGCAATGCTCTCAGTTTTACCTTGTTCAACTGCAGCGACATAATTGAGGAATGGCCCTTCATATTCCCCCCCAATGGCTGCATCGATCGTACCTAGTAACAGATAGTCAGCGTTGAGAAGGGCATAGAGACCATAAAAACAGATTGATGCAGATGGGTTGATTGAACGCACGCGCAGCGCGACCTGTTGTCCCAGGCGTAATGCGGTATGCATCGGTACAGAAATAGCGACTAATCGTGCTCGACTGATTGCTACTTCTGTCAGTGTTTCAACAGCAGTATCCACGGTTGCAGGCGCATATCCAGCCTGCTGAAGCATGGCACATAAAGAGGCGAGATGAAAGGGCTGATGGCCCAATTCATAACAAGAAATGAGCAGGATATCGCCAGGAGATCTCATTTTTTACGAGGTGCTCCACCGCCGCCTTTGCTGCTCGGCGGTCCACCTTTTGCGCCAACTCCTGCGGGCTCTGGAGTATCCGTGCTTTCTGTCTCCGGAATCCAGCCCTCTGGCATTTTTGCCTCCTGGCCGAAGAAGAATTCTTCCATTTGCTCACGCAACAATTTACGAGCTTCGGGATCAGCCATGTTCAAGCCGTAGTGATTGATGATGAGCGTGCTCTGCGCGGGCCACATATCGTAAGCCTGTTTTGATATATTCTCATAGATGCGTTTACCCAACTCTCCTGGAAAGGGTGGTTTATCCAAGCCAGGGAGTTCGCGTCCAAGTTTGACACATTTAACCATGCGTGCCATGATAGATACTCCTGTTGCTGCCGATTGCACTATACTATGTATAATATAGATACTACATGATGTGGAGGCTCATGTCAAATTTATGGAAGGTCGCCCACGTGCCCTCTTTTTGGGGATGCAGGGGAGTTTTTCATTGCCATCTCTGCATGCTTTATTGGAGAGCGGTATTGAAGTGTGCGCCGTAGTCTTACCCGGAGACCAGGCCCAGGGCTTAAGCTCTAACCAGATGCCTATATATCGACGGGAACCGGCTCATCCAGCGCGTTCTACGCTTCCTGTGCTCAATTCATCACTTGATAGCAGCATAGTACAACTGGCCTGGCAGCGTAAGATACCTCTATGGCAGGTACATCGTTTATCGGATCCCGTTACGGTCTCAACCCTCACTGCATATCAACCAGATGTTATTAGTGTAGCTTGCTTTTCGCAGCGTATTCCCCGTGCTATCTTAGAAATAGCGCCCCTGGGTTGCCTCAATGTACACCCATCATTGTTGCCCGCAAATCGTGGTCCGCTACCTTTATTCTGGACGTTCCGACTGGGATGTAAGCAAACAGGAGTCACCATTCATTACATGGACGAAGGTATGGATAGCGGTGATATGGTGGCTCAGCAGGCAATACCTGTAACTGACGGTATGAGCTACGCGCAACTAGAGCTAGAGTCTGCCCGGATCGGCGGAAACCTGCTCTGCCGTACTATATGGAAGCTATACGAAGGGAGCGCAATCTCCCTGCCCCAGGACGAAAACAAGAGTAGTTATCACGGATTCCCTGGCGATGAAGATTTCGTTGTACCTGTTGCTGAGTGGGATGCTGCGCATGTCTATAATTTTATCTGTGGTGTAGCAGAGTGGAGTGGACCTGTTACACTGAACGTAGGTAATGAGCATATCACTGTACAGAAAGCTATTTCTTATAGCCGAAATAATATGTGCGATATACCTTCCAAGAACTATTGTTGGCGGGGCGAAGCTTTGTGGATACGCTGCAAGAGGGGGTGGGTGGCGGTTATTCAGCCAATAACTTTTCAATAGTTTGTAGAAAGTCGTCAAGCTCAAGCGGTTTGCTCATAGCGATAATTTTCCGTTTCGCAATCTCGCTTTTTGGGAGACGAGCGCTGATTACGATAGCTGGGATATGTTCCAGTCCTTCTGTCGCATGCAGGTGGTCGTAGAGCTCTAAGCCATTCATTCGTGGTAGTTGATAGTCCAGGATAAACAGGCTCGGTTTGATATTTGAAACGGCTTTGATAGCCTGCAATCCATCTGCGACTAACATGGCATGATGGGGAGTTTCCTGCGAAATGGCCTGAACAAGAAACGAACCAATACCAGTGTCATCCTCTACAACCAGAACGGTTTTCACAGTGGCTTCATCGTCAGAAGGATGTTCTTTACCCTGAGACATCCGCCATCTCCAATACTAGGATATTCATTACGAGGGAATACCTAAAAGTGACTATACAATATTGGACCTCACGCCTCGAAGACGCGAGGTACCATGGATCTCATCAATTTCGTTACTCACCAAAATAAATCTTTTGGGAATTATAGCATTCTTTGTCAAGCAGAAGCATTGCGACCGTATAACCTACTCGACGGAAGTACCGCTCTATGGTATCATCATGCAACATGAGAAGAGACTGACGGAAGAAGAGTAGGATCGCGCTGTGTATCTCAAACGCTTGGAAATGTTAGGCTTTAAGAGCTTTGCTATAAAGACCTCGTTGGAATTTAGTACGGGTATAACGGCCGTAGTAGGGCCAAATGGAGCGGGAAAATCAAACGTTGCTGATGCCATGCGTTGGGTTCTGGGTGAGCAAAGCATGCGCCAGTTGCGTGGTAAGAGAAGCGATGACATTATCTTCGCCGGAGGTCATGGGAAAGCCGCATTAGGCCTGGCTGAAGTATCGCTCACACTGGATAACAGCACTGGCTGGGTCCCCTCTGAATATAGCGAAATTACTGTAACCCGTCGCAGTTATCGCTCTGGCGAAAATGAATACCTCATTAATAAACAGAAAGTGCGCCTCAAGGATGTCGTCCTGCTATTGGCTCAAGCCCGTATTGGCCACGATTCGTACACCGTTGTCGGCCAGGGGTTGATTGACGCTGCTTTGAGCCTGCGGGCAGAAGAGCGGCGTGGCTTATTTGAAGATGCCGCGGGTATTCGCCCATTCCAGGTACAACGTGCAGAAGCTGAGAACCGCCTCCGTCAAACTGAGCAAAATTTAGATCGCCTGCGCGATATTGTCGGTGAAATTGAGCCTCGTTTGGCTCCCTTAAAAGAACAGGCGCGCCGGGCAGTAGAGTTCAAACAGTTGAATGCTGAACTGCAAGAAGTGTTGTTTACCTGGTATACTCTGCAATGGAGGCGCTTGCATACAGCAAAGGAGCGGGCAGAGGTGGCGGAGCAAGAACAGGCTCGGCAAGTACAGGAGCTGGAGCTAGCCATCCAATCAGCTGAAGTGCAGGGGAAGAATCTCCGTGACAGGCGGCAGCAAGCCCTTACTCGTATTGCGGAATGCCGGAAAGCCTCTGACGAAGCGAACGACCTCGTACAGAAAATTGAGCGTGACCTTGCTGTCAGCGAAGAGCGCATCGTCGGTTTAGCGCGGCAGCATGGTGATCAGCAGCAAGAAGAACGCCGGCTGAGAGAACAGCTTATCGTTCTCCAACAGCGGATCATCGATCATGAAGAGCAGTGTGATCTCGCCGATGAGGCAGTAGATACCAGCGCAGCCTCCGTTGCCGCACTGGAGCAGCAAGTAGTCAGGGTGCAAAAAGACTACGAGGCAGATGAGCGCCATCTCCGTAATGCACAAAATGATTTTTTCCAGGTGCAGGCGCGCCTGGGCTCAAGCCAGACCGATCTCGGGCGCCAGCAGAAGCAGCTTGGAGAGCGCAATCGTACCCTTGCAGCTCGTAGAGATAGTATCGCCCAGTCACAACAAACCATGCGTTCCCTCGAAACGCGTCTCGTAGAGGAACGATCTCGCCTGGATACCGCTCGTAAAGAAGAACAGCAGATCGCGCAGCGCAAACAGGCTCTGGGCCGAGCAATTGCCGATGTCCAGCAAGAGTTAGAGCGATTAAAATCCGCAGTTTCTGATGCAGAGAGGCAGCGACGTGTGGTTGCTGATCGCCTGAATATGCTCAAAAACTGGCGGCAGAGCTTGAGTGGATATACTGATGGTGTACGTGCCCTCCTGCGTGCTCCAACAGGAAAAGTTACTGGCCTGGTGGGCCCGGTACCCCAACTGGGTGTGGCTCCCTCCGGTTTAGAAATTGCTATGGAGGCTGCGCTTGGACCCTACCTGCAGGCTGTCGTTGTTCTGACGCGCGAGGATGCTCAAAATTGCCTTCAATATTTGCAGTCCGCTAAGTCAGGCAAGGCCATGGTCGTGTGGATGGAAGGGGAGAAAGAAGAGGAAAAGGGTGGCGACGAGTCAACCCGGGCAGCTGAGGACATGCTCAATTGCTTTCTTGAAGGGATGCCCTCGCTTGCAGGTCGCGTAATAGGTTTTGCCTGGCGCAGCATGCAATGTGACTCAAGCTACCTGCCGCTCTTCCGCAGGATGTTGCGAGGCGTTGTGCTGATAACAGATATGGAGGCAGCCCGAGAACTCGTGGCAGGGGTTCTTTCCCTCGAAGTCTCTGATGCTGGCAAGTTACCTATCGAGATGGCCGTCACGCGCGCTGGCGAGGTGCTGCACAGCGCTGGCTGGCTAGTTGCCGGAAGTGGCAAGGAGGGAAGCCAGCAAGGGTTGTTGGCCTATGAGCGAGAACTGCATGAGTTGCCAGTGCAACTGAGTGAGCATGTGAAGCTGATCGATCAACTCAATGGTATGATCAGTGAAGCGCAGCGCGCCCAGGAGGGGCGCCGTATTGAGCAGGCTGGTATGGATAAGGAGCTACAGAAAATTCTGGCTCGTATCAATGAGCTTAACAAGGCGGTGGTGTCCACGCAGCGCGAACAGGAGCGAGTGCAGACAGAGCTACGGTTGGCGGGTTCTATAGAGCAACAGCTGACGGCCGAGGTAGCCGGGTTAGAACAGGAGATACAGGCAGCTCAGGAGCGTGTTCATGTACACGAAAAATCACAGAGAGAGATGGCAGGCCTGGTTGAAGAACTCCAACATGAGATAGAGGAGCGTGCTATTCACTTTCGCCGCCAGCAGGACGAACTTGGACGAGGACGAACTACACTGGCGGTGAAACGGCAAGAGTCCAGGTCACTACGCCAGCAATTGACCACGCTCCAGGTTCAGGCGCAGGAGCACAAGTTACAGGTTGAGCAACAGCAAGGAAGAATTATAGAGACTGAACAGCAACAGCAGGCATTAGTTGAAACGATGAGCTCTCGTCGCAGTGAACTTGCAGATGCCACCTCAAAGGCAAAGGCGCTTCTTGATGAACTGCACCAGGTGGAGGCGCAGGCGAGTGGAATTGAGCAACAGGTGGTAATTCTGGATCAACAGGCGGCGCAACTGCGTCAGGCCTTGACTGGCTTGGAAGGGGGATACCGCCGCTGCCTGTTAGAGAGTCAGAAGGCCCAGGATGCTGTTGACTCCTTATTGGAACAGTTGCGGGAAGAGATGGGAGTGACCGATCCCAAAGAACTTAAGAATGGTCAACTCGTATCAGACGATGCACGGGCGCTATCAGAAGAGGAGGAGGCGTATCTGCGTAGATTGCGGCGCCGCGTTGATGGCCTGCGAGGACGCCTCAAGACGCTGGGAGGCAGTGATCCGGATGCGCCTCAACAATATGAAGAAACGCGCACGCGTTTTGAGTTTCTCTCGTCGCAAATTGCAGATATGGCGCAGGCTGCATCCCACCTGCGCTCTATTATAGGACAGCTTGATGTGACAATGGCGCGACAATTTGAGACGACCTTTCAAGCAGTCAGTACCCGTTTCCGCGAGCATTTCATTACCCTCTTCAATGGTGGCAACGCGCGTCTTGAACTGACCACAGTGAGGACAGGTGAAAATGATGACGCTGGTGTCGCTCCTTCACGTATGCCTGCTGGTATCGAGGTTATTGTGCAACCCCCGGGCAAGAAAGTACAGGATTTATCGCTCCTCTCTGGGGGCGAGCGTGCCCTCGTCTCGGCAGCGCTCCTGTTTGCGCTCCTGGAGATCAATCCCCCTCCATTCTGTTTGCTGGACGAGGTAGATGCCGCTCTTGACGAGTCAAACGTGGCGCGCTTCTGTGATATCTTGAAACGCCTGGCTCAGCGTACTCAGTTTATTGTGATAACCCACAACCGCGTAACAATGACTTCGGCACAGGTCATCTACGGCGTCTCAATGGGCGGAGATAGTATTTCTCGCTTGCTCTCATTGAAGCTTGAGGAGGCTCCTGTGGCGGGCGATCGCTAAGAAGTCCGCTTTTTTCAAGCCGGTGTGGAAACCGTTTCCAAGAAATGATAGCAAATATTGTCAAATGATCGTGAATATGGTATACTTTGGCTATGAAGTTAAGTCAGTATGCCAAACAACAGGGAATTAGTTACAGCACGGCGCTACGCTGGTGGCACCAGGGAGCAATCCGTGGCTATCAAGCGCCATCAGGAACGATCATTGTCGAGACGGAGAGCAAGCAAGCCGAACCAGACGCGCGAGTCGCGATCTATGCCCGCGTTTCTTCCGCCGAGCATAAAGAGAACCTGGAACGACAGGCCGAGCGGCTCACGCAGTATTGCACCATCCGTGGCTATCGCGTCGTGAAGCTGGTAAAAGAGATAGGATCAGGCGTCAATGATAACCGTCCGAAGTTATTGTCTTTGCTCAGAGATCCGCTCATCACACGGGTGGTTGTCGAGCACAAGGATCGGCTTACTCGCTTTGGTTTCCGCTATATCGAGACGCTTTTAGAAATTCAAGGAAGAACCATTGAAGTGGTCAATCCAGCAGAAAATAACAAAGAAGACTTGCTTCACGATTTAGCCAGTATTGTCTACTCAATCTGCGCCCGACTCTACGGACAAGGCCTCGCGAAACGAAAAACTGAGCGCCTTGTGGAACAGCTTCAAGCCAAGGAAGACGATCATGCAGCTAGTTGAGCAACATGGGATCTCCAAAAGCGATCCGCGCTTTGCCACCATTGATCAGGCGACCTTTGCCTCAAAAAACTTGTATAACCAGGCGAACTACCAGATTCGGCAAGCCTTCATCCAAGAGGAGAAGTACCTGCCCTATGCCGCAATTTTCCACCGACTCAAGCACCATGAAGCATACTGTGCGTTACCTCGCAAGGTGTCTAACTCCATCCTTATTCAATTGCACCAGAACTGGATCGCTTTTTTCAAGGAGATGGATGCCTACCGAGAAGATCCCTCGAAATTCCTGGGACGCCCGAACATCCCCGGCTACAAAGACAAGGAAAAAGGGCGCAACATGCTGATCTACGACAAGCAGGCCATCGGCAAGCGTGTTTTCAAAAAGACTGGGAAAATCGTCCCGTCGGGACTTGGCATCGAAATTGAGACGGAGGTTTCATGGGAAGCTCTGGATCAGGTGCGTATCATCCCACGCGGTTCCTGCTATGTGGTCGAGGTAGTGTATCAAAAAGCCGAACAACCGGCACCTGTTGATCCGAAGGTCATTGCCGCCATCGATCTTGGAGTCAACCAGCTTGCCGCCATCACCAGTACCAAACCAGGCTTCCGGCCTGTTCTCGTCAATGGTCGTCCGCTCAAAGATCTTAATCACTACTACAACCAGCAACGCGCCCAGCACCAGAGCCGTTTAGCTCGCCAAAACCGGAAGACTTCCCGCAAGTTAGACCGCATCACGACGAAGCGCAATCGCCGCGTCGCACACTATTTGCACACGGCAAGCCGTCGGATTATCGATCTGTTGGTTGCAGAAGGCATCGGCACCCTGGTCATCGGCAAGAATCGCCTGTGGAAGCAAGAAGTGGAGATGGGGAAGAAAAATAACCAGCAATTCGTGCAGATCCCGCACGCACGATTCATTGACCTCCTCACATATAAGGCGCAGCTTGTGGGAATCAACGTGCTGGTTCAGGAAGAGAGCTATACATCCAAAGCATCGTTTCTCGATCTTGACCCCATTCCGACCTACGACCCAAATTGCAAAGAGAAACCTCTCTTTAGCGGCAAACGGGAAAGCCGTGGGTTGTATCGAGCAAAAAATGACAGGCGCGTCCAGGCCGATGTGAACGGGAGTTACAATACCCTGCGCAAAGCCTTTCCCAATGCATTCCCCGAATCTCTCCTTGGAGAGCAGGGGATAGTGGGGCCAGCAGTTGCCCCTTGCCGTCTCGTCGATAAGAGTAGAGAGGATACCGGTTCCTCAGTATCAATGAGTCGTCTGAATGGATGAGTTGGAGCATTTGCTATCACTTTCCAATACTGTAACATGCTCCATTAACTAAATTTCACGCAATGCTTTCACCAGCGTATCGATCTCTTCCTCAGTGTTGTAAAAACCCGTTGAAACGCGCAAGCATTTCAATGAAGGGATGTTACGGATATAGATGTTGTATTCATCGTGTAGTTGTTGTACAACTTTATCCTCGTCGTGCCCCTCTAATCTAAAAGAAAGCAAGCCGCTCTCTCCTTCCTTTGGGGTGAGCATGACGAGACCCGGGATGGTTTTGAGAGCTGCATATGCGTATGTACTCAGTGTAGCGATGCGCTCGAACAGCCAGGTATAGCCAACAAATTCCTTCAACCATTGGAGTGCAGCAGCCTGTCCCGCTATAGCCGCAGGGTGTCGACCGCCCATTTCGAATCGTTGCGCACTCTCGTTCAATGCCCAATCTACGCCCTCTTCATGCTTCATAGAGGGATAACCTACATATGTAGACTTGGTGGCATTTTGAGCTTCGCGACGGACGTATAAAGCTCCGGTGCCATCAGGCCCACAGAGCCATTTCTGCATCGGGATAGCGTAATAATCAGCTCCGAGCGCTTTCACATCAACAGGAATCGCTCCCGCAGATTGGGCACCGTCAACTAATACGGGGATACCATGTTCGCGGCCCATGTAACAGACCTCGCTCACGTTCACCAGCGCTCCCGTGGTCCAGAGGACATGGGAAAGAACAATTAAGCGCGTGCGCGCTGTGAAAAGGTCCGCGATCGCTTTTAGCGCTGGTCGTTCACCAACCGCACCAAGATCGGCAAAGCGTATCGTAACACCGTAGCGATCGCGAATCTGATAAAGTGGTCCAAGTGCGTTATAATGCTCGTGGTTTGTAGTAATGACTTCATCACCAGGCTGCCAGTTAATGCCGTAGCTTATAATATTCATACCCTCACCGGTATTTCCTGTGAGCGCGATTTCGCTTTCATCTGCATTGAGTAGGTACGCGACTCTCGAACGGGCGTTGCTGTGAATGGCGCGAATAGCATCCCATGTAGCCATCCCTAAACGTCCATGGATATACTCGTCCTGCAGACGCTCCTGTATGGCTTGTAAAGCGCTGCTCATGAGAGGACCAAAGGTTCCTGCATTAAAATAGAGCCGCGATGTGGCGGCAGGCATTTCCTGGCGGATATCCCGGATATGTGTGTGGTCAGTGTGGTCGTGCAAAGCAAGACTCCTTTGTGTGTTCTGGTAGAGTTTGTCGC
>WNGQ01002084.1_pt1 | contig 38624 bp, 38 predicted proteins | sample 5407661 | NCBI WGS metagenome assembly WNGQ01 (sample SAMN13153382, study PRJNA577476) | soil metagenome | isolation source: 60 cm soil or saprolite under Garry oak tree replicate 2 | place: USA:California | collected 2016-06-15 | reverse complement strand
TCAGTGTCAGGCACCCTGAGCCAGGCTAGCGTTGTGAGTGTTACAGAACAGACAAAGGCGGTCAACCCGTAGGAGGACTGCATCCCAAAGTCGTTTTATGCTGTCTAATAGGATGGGAGCCGATAGGAGAGAAACCCTAATGGGATGGGTGCAGGCGGCACTCGGACGCGTACGTGAATTTGCGTACGCAGAACGCCCGGCGCGGCAGCCGAAGGATCCGGTGCGGCCAAAATTGGGACTAGCGCTGGGCGGCGGCTTCGCCCGAGGGATCGCACACGCCGGGGTGCTGCGTACGCTGGAGCAGAACGGTATCCCCATCGACTACATTGCGGGCACCAGCGCAGGGGCCTTGGCGGGAATGGCGTATGCGAGCGGACTGCCCTTCGAGGAAGTGGTAAATCGCGCGGCTGCGCTGCGCTTTGGCAATTTCGGGCAGTGGAGATTCTCCTGGCTGGGCCTGGCCTCGAATCAACGGCTGGAGTTTTACCCCAAGCGATATCTGAACGTCAGCACGTTTGAAGAGCTGCGGATTCCGCTCACCATCGCTGCCACGGATTTGATCACCGGTGAGCCCGTCTATTTTGATCACGGTCCGCTGGGGCCGCCGCTGCGCGCCTCATGCGCGTATCCGGGTCTTTTTCAGCCGGTCCAATATGAGGGACGAACATTAGTGGATGGATTTGTCGGAGCGACCGTGCCGGTGGAAGCTGTGGCCCGAATGGGCGCCGATGTGATCATCGCGGTTTTCCTGGATGCGGAGGCGATGGTCAAGCCAACGAACTTCACCGATGTGATCGGGCGCTCGTTCACCATTATTCAGCGCCATGCCGATTTGGCGTGGCGGGCCAAGGCCGACGTGGTCATCGAGCCGCGCGTGCGGGATTTTGCGTGGGATGACTTCGCGAAGACGCCGCAGTTGATCGCTGCGGGCGAAGAGGCCACGCTGGCGGCTATGCCGCGAGTGCAAGCCGCACTCGAAGCGGCAAGAAAGCGCGTCGCTGCGGAAGAGCCGCGTGCTATGGCAGGATCTAGGTGAGGAAATCGCTAGGCCGGACGGATTTGGACGCGCACCGGCTGGCCTAGGCCCTTGCCACGCTGGGTGAACCAGGCGCTCATGGCTTCCGCCAGGCGCTCGGGCTGGACGCGAAAACCGGTTTCCAGGAGGCCTTCGGCAAGAGGCAGTGTGTCATCAAACTCGGCTTCTCCGGTGAAGTTGCGCATACAAAAATTGTCAAGCCATTCGAGGGGACAAGGACGGCGCTCGGCGCCTATAACGATTTCGACGCACAGCTTCTGAGCGTACACGAAGACAGTATAGCGTGCCGGCCGCGGTGAATGCGTGTCCGACACCAAATTCCTTGCTGCTACCGAATCCGGGAACTAGAATTGATCTCTAGCGCCGCGAAGCTCTCGTGGCGACACGTTCGTGGCGAAGAAGGCGGTGCAATGGCCTGGCAGCCGCAGTCGGAGCCCTGCCGCTTGTAATCGTCGTCTCAGATTCCGATAAGATCCGGACCGGGAGAAAAACTTGGGTACACCGCTCGAGGAGTGGGTGGAAGATGCCGCTCGAAGGACGCGGCCAAAGCAGGTCGTCTGGTGCGACGGATCGGAAGCCGAAGCGCGGCAGATGGTGGAAACACTGGTTGCTGAGGGACGGACGGTTCGCCTGAACGAACGGACCTATCCTAACTGCATCCTGCATCGGAGCGATCCGAGCGACGTGGCGCGAACGGAGCAAGTGACGTTCATCTGCTCGCGGCGCAAAGAAGACGCCGGGCCGACGAACAACTGGATGGCGCCGGAGGAGGCCAAGCAGAAGGTCGGCGCGCTGTTTGATGGCGCGATGGCCGGCCGGACGATGTACGTGGTGCCCTACCTGATGGGTCCCGCGGACTCGTCCATGACTCGCGTGGGCGTGGAGGTGACCGACAGTCCCTACGTGGTCGTGAGCATGCATATCATGGCGCGCATCGGAAAGGCGGCGCTCGAGCGGATCGGCAAAACGAGTGACTTCGTGCCGGGGCTGCATTCACTCGGCGATTTGAATCCGAAGCGGCGATTCGTTCTGCATTTTCCGGAAGAAAAGCTGATCTGGAGCATCGGCTCCGGCTATGGCGGCAATGCGCTGCTGGGGAAGAAATGCTTCGCGCTGCGCATTGCGAGCTGGTTGGCGCGCGAGCAGGGCTGGATGGCGGAACACATGCTGATCCTGGGCCTCGAAGATCCTTCCGGCAAAGTCACCTATATGGCGGCGGCGTTTCCGAGCGCCTGCGGCAAGACGAATATGGCGATGATGGTCTCCACGCTGGAGGATTCCGGCTACCGCGTGTGGACCGTGGGCGACGACATCGCCTGGATGCAAGCGGGAGCGGACGGCTATCTGCATGCGATCAATCCTGAGGCGGGATTTTTTGGTGTTGCGCCGGGAACAAATGAGTTGACGAATCCGAATGTTATGGCCGCGGTGAAACGAAACACGATCTTCACCAACGTAGGCATGACGGCTTCACGCGAACCTTGGTGGGAAGGGATGACGCCGCAGCCACCGCCCGACCTGCTGGACTGGCAGGGCCGCGACGTCTCCGCCGGCGCCCAAGGCCCCGCGGCGCATCCGAACTCACGCTATACGGTTCCGGCGCGGCAGGCGCCGCGCATATCGCCGCATTGGGAAGATCCGGCCGGGGTTCCCATTTCGGCGATCATCTTCGGAGGAAGGCGCGCCCGCGTGGCGCCGCTGGTTTACGAATCCTTGAGCTGGCAGCACGGAGTCTTCGTGGGCGCGGGCATGGCTTCGGAAACGACCGCGGCGATCACCGGGGAAGTGGGAGTGCGAAGGCGCGATCCGATGGCCATGCTGCCCTTCTGCGGTTATCACATGGGCGACTATTTTCGCCATTGGCTGGAGATGGGCCGGGGCATTCCGCACCCGCCGAAGATTTTCCACGTGAACTGGTTTCGTAAGGGCCCGAACGGGAAATTTTTGTGGCCCGGTTATGGCGAAAACGTGCGGGTGCTCAAGTGGATTCTCGAGCGCGTGAACGGCAAGGGTCAAGCGGAGGAAACGCCCATTGGATTTGTTCCCACTCCTCAAGCTTTGACGCTGGATGGTCTCGCGATCTCAGCGGCGGATCTGAAAGAAGTGCTTCGCGTGGATGCCGCAGATTGGCAGAAGGAAGCGGAGGAGATTGGCACGTTCTTCAATATATTGGGGGACCGTCTGCCGCCGGAACTGCGGGCGGAGCAGGCCCATCTGACTGAACGGCTCAATCTGGTAAGCAGCGCAAAGGGGTGAGGGCCGGGCTCAAGCGTTCCGTTCACAATTCACCTGAAATTGAAGCGAGTGATTATTTTGTAAGCCGCTGGAGCCGCGTCTCCAACGGGGTTAACTGGAGCGACAAAAGGCTTCCCGAAGTCTTTACGGACTCCACGCGTTTCAAGTATGCTCCCCAAGAAATTTTCTACTTCAGAGAGGCTAGCCCAGCCGCTGTGAGCGAAATCTTAGCTACGCGAATCACGCGAATTTTCATTCCACAAAGAGAGTCGAAACCCGCCGAGTTATGCACTCCGATACGGCCGGAGCGCAGGCGCACGCCGCGCCGTCCTCTTCCGATCCCGCTCTTCGTGTATGGCCACACGCCCGAAGGCCACCCATTTTATGAGGAGACCTTCACGAATGCGGTGAATGTCCATGGGGGATCGATGCGCATGGAGAGGAATGTACAGCTTGGACAGCGCCTGCTGGTGGTTAATCAGAGAAATGAGTGCGCGCAGCCCTGCATCGTCGTGTTTGTAGGTGCGCGGCTGGGCGGCGGGATCGATGTGGCATTCTCGTTCACCGCCGCCATGCCGTACTTCTGGCGCGATCTGGGCGCGGGCCAGTTCAGCGCCGAGGAAGTGGAATTGGATTAGGCGGCCGCGGAGCCATCGCAGCAATAGGTCTAGAGAATGGATTCGATTTCGGCATCCAGGGCGACGTGCGATTGCGGAAAGCCGTTGATGCGATAGGTCTGCACGGAGCGCGGTGCAACGGCGGGTTGTAAAGAGAAATGGAGAAAACGGCTGATGTGGTAATCCTCGTCGAAGATGCCGAAGACGCGCGCGGTCTCTTCGGGCGATAGCCCAAAAGCGGCCAGGGCCAGCGGGCGCCCAAAGCCGCCCGCGAGCTGCCGGTATTTTTCGACCACGTCACGCAAGCTCATGGACTGACGTGGCGCGATGCTCATATCTGGCTACTCATATCCACAGATTTTTATATCCAGACTTCTCTATATCCAAACATAGGCGCCCGAATCGCCGTAGGGCACGTTGACGTAAAACAAATTGGCCTCCGGGGCGCGCGCGAAGCTCTCGAGCAATTTTCGAGGTCCATGGCAGGAGCAAAGCGTCTCGGCACGGGCCATGGCGATGCGGGCGACGTCATCCAGGCTGGGCACTTCGTCACGCGAAAACCACAGCCAGGTCGCGGGGCGATCGCAGGATGCACAGTCATCCATGGCTTGATCCAACCGGCGGCTCATTGCGGCGGCTACTTCCGGTTGCAGACCCGCGGCGGAAAATTCGTCGCTGCCGACAAAGAAATATTGACTGAATTCAGCGCCATCGGGCTCAAAGGCAATGACGCGGCCCGGGAAGCGCTGCAGTTCCTTTTCCATTTGCTGTTTTAGGCAAGCCAGACAGAGCGAGACTTCGGGACGCACGGGGCGCCGGCGGTGGGAAGCCTTGCCACGCAAATAGAGAGTGTCGGGGATAAATGTGGCCATCCAGGCGCCGTCATTCTCGAGGTGCTCGCATTCGGCAGGCATGCGCGTGAGGCGTGCCCACCAATTGCGGGAGCGCCAGCGAAAACGAATTTCGGGATAGGCCTGCTCGAGACGCATGCTTTCCGTGATAGTAACAAACTGGAAGCAAAAGTCTAAAGGTTGGAGGCGGCAGAGAGGTCAGATAAGATGATGGACGCCGCTCGATGCGAACCGCTCGCCGGAGCGGATTAGCCGAAACATCTCATTCATCGGGAGGAATTATGGCCATTGCGGTGGGACAGCCGGCGCCGGATTTCACGTTGAAGGACCAGAACCAAAAAGACGTAAAGCTTTCTGAGTATCGCGGAAAAAATGTGGTGATCGTGTTTTATCCGCTGGATTGGAGTCCGGTGTGCACGAACGAGCATGCCTGCTTCGTAAACGATTTGAAGCAGTTCGAGAAATTGAATGCGCAGGTGCTGGGGCTGAGCGTGGATAGCGTCTGGTCGCATAAAGCGTTTGCCGAAAAGATGGGCATTCGCTATCCGCTGCTGGCCGATTTCCAACCGCGCGGCGCGGTGGCGGAGAAATTCGGCGTCTATCTGGCCGATAAAGGGATCACTGGCCGGGCGATTGCGATCGTGGACAAGGCCGGCAAGATTGCCTGGCTGAAGAATTACGATATTCCCACGGTGCCGGACATGAAGGAAGTCTCGCAGGCGCTCTCGAAGGTCCAGTGAGGGCTGGGGGCCTGAATGCGCTCGGGAGGTTGCGGCTTTAGCGTACGCTATGCGGCTTGAGAATTGCCGCGGAAGATCAGGAAGATCAGCAAGGCATTCAGCGCGATGATGACAGCCGCGGTGAACCAGGCGAGCGCCGCGACCCACCAGGAATTGGCGAACTCGCCCATGCGGCGCTTGTCGCCCGTGAACTGCACCAGCGGAACGAGTGCGAACGGCAACTGAAAGCTGAGAATGACCTGGCTGAGGATGAGCAGGCCCATGGCCCTGGTTTCACCGGCAATACCGATCACCAGCGCCGCGGGGATGATGGCCGCAGAACGCGTGATCAAGCGCCGCAACCAGGGCTTGATCTGCAGGCTTAGGAATCCCTCCATCACCACCTGGCCGGCGAGAGTGCCTGTAAGCGTGGAGTTCTGCCCGGAACAGAGCAGGGCCGCGGCGAAAAGAGTGCTGGCCAGGCCCGCGCCCAAAACGGGAGTCAGCAGTTTGTAGGCCTGGCTGATATCGGCAACGGCGGTGAGCCCGCGATGGTGGAAGGCCGCGGCCCCGAGAATCAGGATCGCGGCATTCACAAAAAGCGAAAATCCGAGCGCAATGGTCGAGTCGAGCGTGGCAAAACGGATGGCTTCGCGTTTTTGAGGGGAGCTCAGTCCGAAGGCGCGCGTCTGCACGATGCTGGAGTGCAGGTACAAATTGTGCGGCATCACCGTGGCGCCGAGAATACCGATGGCGAGATACAGCATGTCCCGATCATGCAACAGGCGCAGCGGAGGAACGAGACCCGTGGCCGCCTCGCGCCACAGGGGCTCAGCGACAAAGAGTTCATAGGCGAAGCAGGCGGCGATGGTCGCGATCAGGACGATCACCAGCGCTTCGATCCAGCGAAACCCGCGGCCTTGCAGGGCCAGCACGATCAGCACGGCGGTGCCGGTAATCAAGACGCCGGCGAGCAGCGGGATGCCGAAAAGCAGTTTCAGCGCGACCGCGGAGCCCAGAACCTCCGCCAAGTCGCAGGCGGCAATGGCAATTTCGCCCAGCAGCCACAAGGCCAGCCCCACCGGGCGCGAGTACGATGCACGGCAGGCCTGCGCGAGGTCGCGCCCGGTGGCGACTCCCAATTTGGCGGAGAGCGCCTGCACGAAAATCGCCATTAAACTGCTGATAATCACGACGCTCAGCAAGGCGTAGCCGAATTGCGATCCGCCGCCGATGTCGGTGGCCCAGTTTCCCGGGTCCATATAACCGACCGCCACCAGATAGCCGGGTCCGGCGAACGCCAGCATTTTGCGAAGGAGCGAAGCGCCGCCGGCAATGGGGACGCTGCGATAGACCTCCGGCAAGGAGGGCAGCATCGCGACGGAGTTCTTGCCGGCCGCGGGCCGAAGACTTAAACCGGGAGCCTCGGATTCGAGCCGCACGGCGTTGGGCGAAGATTCGGACACGGGATCCACGATGGACTCAATGATCTTAACCTAGATAAAGGTTAAATATAAACTACATTTAACATCCCAAACCGTCAAGACGGGCTCTCCAGCAGTGTTGCGTCAAAGACACGCGCCGGTCGAAACCGCGCTTTGATAGACCGCGCAGTTGGCTTGCGTGCAGTGCTTGCGTCACATCATTTGTGATACACCACAATCCGGAAGAATTTACGATGCACTTCATCTACGTGTTTACCAACGGAACGCATGGGAAACTCGTGGCCAGCACGATCGTCAGTCCGGGGCACGCCAAGAGGCTGTGGCGGGCGCTGGGGGAGAACATCGCGCGATTCGAAGCGCAATTCGGGCCCATTCGCGAATCGCCCACGCCGGCGCCGCCTCCGAACGTCGGATTCGTGCAATAGGAACTCCGGCCGGAAGAATTTTGCGGCTGAGGTGATTGTACGGTACGCTCGTGCGCACCAGCATGCCGGCGATCAGCGCTATCCTCATCACCTATAACGAACAATCCGATCTGCCCGAGGCTTTGGAATCGCTCCGCGGCGTCACCGACGAGATCGTCGTGGTGGATTCCGGCAGCACCGACCGGACCTGCGAAATTGCGCAAAGCCTCGGGGCCCGAGTGGTTTCGCGCCCCTTCACCAATTTTGGCGAGCAAAAGAATTTTGCCGCGGGGCAGGCGGCGCACGATTGGCTGCTCTCGCTCGATGCCGATGAACGGTTGAGCGGCGAATTGCGCGAATCCGTCGCCGCCTGGAAACAAAGCGAGCCGGAATACGCGGCCTATCAGATGAATCGCAAGCCGAACTATCTGGGCGGCTGGATCCGCCATTCGGGGTGGTATCCGGAATATTGCGTGAGGCTGTACCGGCGTGATTGCGCGCGGTTCGTGGGCGCGTTACACGAAAGCGTGCAGGTGAACGGGCGCGTGGGGCGCCTGCCGGGCGAACTTCTGCATTACACGATTCGTTCGCTCCGGGAGCACTATGCCAAGATGGAAGCGTTCACCACGCGGGCAGCCGAGGATCTTTATGCCGGAGGGCGGCGCCACTGGCGCGGCGGCATGTGGCTGGCGGCACCCTGGACGCTGCTGCAGCGATTTTTCTTTCAGCTGGGGTTTCTCGACGGCTATCGCGGCGCGCTGATCGCCTGGACCTCGGCGCGTTACGTCTGGCTGAAGTACCGCAAGCTGGGTGTGCTGGTGCGGGGAGGAAAGCTCGAAGCGCGCGTCTGGCCGCAAGCGCGGGACGTCTGACGTGGCGCGCATACTCGTGGCGGATCTGGAAGGCGTATGGCGCGGAGGCCAGGAGCAGGCGCTTTTGCTCATGATTGGGCTGAAGCGCCGCGGCCATTGCGCGGAGCTCGTGGCGGTGCGAGATTCCGCGATTGCCCTGCGAGCGCAAGCCGCGGGCATTCGAGTCCACCCCATCAGCAACAGCGCGCGCCGAATTGGCGCGGCGCGGCGGCTGCGTCAGTTGCTCCGGGAAACGCATTTCGATCTCGTCCACGCGAATGAAGCCCACGCACTCACGGCAGCATGGCTGGCGCGAAGCCATCGCCATGTGCCGCTGGTGGCGGCGCGCCGCGTGGTTTTTCCGCTCTCGCGCAGCCCCATTTCGCTGGCACGTTATCGCGCCGCAGCGCGAATTCTGGCGATTTCTGAAGCCGTGCGGAGCGAGCTTCTGGCTGCCGGGTTGGATGCGCAGCGCATCGAGGTGGTTCCCGACGGAGTCGAAATTCCCGGCCCGATAACCCCCGAAGCGCGCCTGCACGCGCGCGAGCGATGGGGCTTTCGCGCTGACGAAACGGTGGTTGTGTGCGTGGGTGCGCTGACGGCCGAAAAGGGCCACGCGCTCTTGATCGAGGCATTCGCAAAATTGCGGCGGGAAATAACGATGTGCCGGCTTCTCGTCGCGGGCGAAGGGAGCTTGCGCGCGCAACTGGAGCGACAAGCGCGAGAGGCCGGTCTCCAATCCGCGATTCTCTTTGCCGGTTTTGTTCGCGATGTGGAATCTGTTTACGCGGCGGGCGATCTATTCCTCTTTCCCTCGCTCGAAGAAGGAGCCGGCAGCTCGCTGCTTCGAGCCATGACTTTTGGTTTGCCTGTGCTGGCGCTGGCGCGGGGCGGCGTGGCCGAAATCATCGAAGATGGACGAACTGGAGTCTTGATGCAGGAAGCCAGCGCGGAGGCCTTGGCCCAGGCGGCGGCGCGAATGCTACGGGACACCGCGTTGAGGGAACGGCTCACGCGGGCTGCGCGGGAGACGGTCGCGTCGCGATATTCCGCGGATCGCATGGTGGATCATACGGCGCGCATCTTTGAGCGGCTAATCGGCGGGGCAGGCGGCAAATAATTTTTGAGAAGGCGCAAAAGAAAAAAGCGCCGGATGCCCTCTGCCAGGGCCGCCGGCGCTAATCTCTGAAATTACTTGCGCCAGTTTTTTCGCCTTCGTCCTCCTTATCCGTGCAGGTTATTTCCCGAAGCAGACAGCGGGCCGAGAACCCAATGGCCCACTGGTTCCAGGAACTCGAGGCCGACGGCAAAGCCGTCGTCGCGCAGGCGGTCGCAATAAGCGACGCGGGCCTTGGCGCGAAAATTGCCAGGAAGCGATTCGAAAGATAAACGGTCGTCGCGGTTCCAGCGGCGGACGGACAGGACGCGCGCGCCGCGAGCGCTGACGTTTTCGGTAAAGGTGGTCTCCACACCGGGCAGCTCCTGGTGACCCGAGATGTGGACGGCAATGGCCATCGGAACTCTTTTCTCGACACGCGATACGTCATAGGCTTTCTGCACGCTGCCCCCAGACAAGCGAACGGGAAAACCGACCTACAAACAGGCCGCGATACGCGACAACCCCATAATCCTGCCGCCACGCTTCATGCCGTAGAGGCTGCGGTCGGCGGCATCGAACAACTCCTCAACCGTGAGGCCATCCTGCGGAAAGACGGCCGCCCCTACACTCACGGTAACCGACGGATCTTCTCCATCTGCGCCGAGCCGTTCCCGAATTCTTTCGCCGACGCGGCTGGCTGCCTGCGCGCCGGCTTCCGGAAGCACGAGAGCAAACTCATCGCCGCCGTAACGCGCGGCGGTATCGATGGCGCGGGAGTGCATGCGAAGAACGTTGCCCAGACGGCAGATGGCGCGCGAACCAGCGAGATGACCATGGCGGTCATTGATCTGTTTGAGATTGTCGAGGTCCATCAAAATGACGGCGAAACTGCGCCCGCTGCGGCTGGAGCGCTGGATTTCAGCCTCAAGCGCGTTCAGCAGGGCGCGGTAATTCCCCAGGCCGGTGAGCGAGTCGCTGACGGCGAGCCGGCGCACCTGCTCGAAGAGGCGTGCATTATCAAGAAGCGTGCCGCCAAGAATCAGGGCATAGCTGGCCGTGCGCAGGCCCAAAGCGAGAGTGAACGGGGCATCAAAGGCGTGCAAGGATTGCGTGGCCGCGACATGGCAGGCGACATTGATCCAAAGCGCGATGCAGAGCGCAGGTTTGAATCCGAAGCGCGCCGGGTTGGCGCGGCTAAAGGCGATCGCCGCTACGAGAAACAGCGCCGCCGGAAGCAGTTCCGAGGTGCGCGCCAGCCGGGCCGCCGGATGAGTGGCCGTGTTGATAACGCCGCTGAGATAAGCGGCGCTGGTCAGGTAAGCCACCACCCCGACCAGCGCAAGCGAGACGGTAGTTTCGCTGCGCGGGTGGCGAGAGTGCGGCATGCGATGCTCCAGCGCCAGCGCGGACACCAGCAGCGCCGCGAGCGCCGTTTGGCCGATCATCCAGGTGAGAAAGATGAGCGCTTCTTGCGCGCCCGTGATGGAGCCGCCGTAGAGCCCACAAATGGCAAAGGTTTCGATCAATCCAGCGAGGAGAAATCCGAGCGCCAGGATCAGCGTCAAACGGTCGCGCGTGCCGCGGAAATGCACCAGGGCGTTGGCGACAAAGGTGAAGCAAAGCAGGCTGCCGACGATTTCGAGATAGCAAAAGAGTACGAATCCAGAAGAAAAATCACGCTGTCGCAACCAGCAGGAAAGTCCGAATACACCGCCAAGAGCCAAAATGCCAAGCACCCATTGATAATGGGAAAGGTACCGGCGGATTTTTTGCGCGCCAAACACGAGCCCCCCAAATCATTCCCCACGGTGCTCCGAAACAAACGCGGGTGTTGATGGATACAGCAAGTACTGTACCTTTCCGGTTTCCCCTACAAACCAGGAAGCAAGCTCTTGAAAGCAAGGGCGTTGGGGAACGTACGGAGGGCAGGCTGGTCTGGCCGGAATCCCGAAAGTGCCGCGGCGGGGTTTCGAAAAGTTACGAGATGATTCAGACGATACCGTATGGCCGGGCGCGGCCGGCCACCGTCAGAGGTGTGGCGATAACGCCATCTTCGGTACGCTTGCAACGGTACCCGGCTCCGCACAGCAAGCGCAGAACATCATTTGGGGTGCGGTGATCTCGAGACAGGCATACGCTTTTTAGCTCGGCGACAACCACAGGCCGGAACCGTCTCAGCAGCATTCCTGCGCCGAGCAGCGCGAACCCGCGCGAGCTTCAGGGTTTTGGTTTCGGCTGCTCTGCTTGTTGGCCTTTGTTTTGTTCCTCGGCGCGGACGGCGGCTTCGGCGGCTTGGAAACCGATGCGGCTATGCGTGCCGTCGCAGAATGGCTTATTGACCGAACCGCCGCAACGGCAAAGGGCGAAATTAGGTTTTCCGGTCAGATCATATTTGTGGCCGTCGGCGTCCACGAGTTCAATGGAGCCTTCGGGAGCCTCCACACGGAAGGGACCGTTTTTCCTCGCCATGATTCTGACTTGTGCCATGTGTTCCTCCGATGGAGTGATAAGTCCTTGCGGGTCTGTCTGCTTCGTTCACTTCGTTTTAAAAAAGCAGATCACTCGTGCGCCTTTCTTACCGCCAAAGCTCCCCTTGCCGGGGACTTTGGCTCGAAAGCGGGCGGACTCGGGACGACAACTTCAAAGTGATCGCCGCTTCGTGGCGAACAGCCATGCAGATCAATACTTGGGCACGGAAGGATCGACCTCATCCGACCACGCCAGAATCCCGCCTTTGAGATTCCAGATTTTGCGGAAGCCGGCCTGCTGCAAAAACTGCACGGCATCGGCGGAGCGCTTTCCGCTGCGGCAGTGGGCGACGATTTCGCGTGAACTATCGAGCTCGCTCGCGCGCTTGGGCAGATCGCCGAGCGGAATAAGATGTCCGCGCAAATTGCAAATCTGGTACTCGTGCGGCTCGCGGACGTCGAGGATGAAAATGTCATCGCCGCGATCGAGACGAGCCTTGAGCTCCCGGGGCGTAATTTCGGGGATGCCTGTGTTCACAGGAACAACCTCCTCTCCGCGAATTCCGCAAAACTCTTCATAGTCGATGAGCTCACGGATTGTAGGGTGATCGCCGCAAACGGGGCAAGACGGATTTTTGCGCAGACGCAGCTCGCGGAAGCTCATGCCCAGGGCGTCGAAGAGCAAGAGCCGGCCGGCCAGCGGCTGGCCGATGCCGATGATGAGCTTGATCGTCTCCATGGCCTGGAGCGCGCCCACGATGCCGGGGAGAACTCCGAGGACTCCACCTTCCGCGCAGGAAGGTACGAGACCAGGCGGCGGCGGTTCGGGATAGAGGCAGCGGTAGCAAGGGCCGCCGGGATAATGGAAGACGGTGGTCTGCCCTTCAAAGCGAAAGATCGAGCCATACACATTGGGCTTGTCCAGCAGCACGCAGGCATCATTGACGAGATAGCGCGTGGGAAAATTGTCCGTGCCGTCGACAATGATGTCGTATTCGCGGAACAGATCGAGCGCATTCGAGCTGGTCAGGCGGGTCTCGTAGGTATCGATGCGAATCTGGGGATTCACACCAGCCAGGCGTTCCTTGGCGGCTTGAATCTTGGGCCGGCCCACATCGCTCGTGGAAAATGTGATTTGCCGCTGGAGATTGGTGTAATCGACGACGTCGAAATCAACGATCCCGAGCCGCCCCACGCCTGCTGCCGCGAGGTAAAGTCCCAGAGGCGCGCCCAGCCCGCCCGCGCCGATCATGAGCACCTTGGCCTTGGCGAGCTTGAGCTGCCCGTCCATGCCCACTTCGGGCATGATCAAATGGCGGCTGTAGCGCTGAATCTCCTGCTTGGAAAGTGTGCGCCCAGTGTCAGGAACAGCGGGCGTGCCGGTAATGATCGGCATGATGGCTCTCCTTCCGATCCCTTATATTTTCGCGCCGCCGGCGATCGAGGGCACGATGCTGATCGTATCGCCGTCTTTGGTGGGCGTGTTTTCCTTCTGCAGGTAGCGAATATCCTCGTCGTTGAGGTAGATATTCACGAAACTGCGAATGCGGCCGTCTTCGGTGTAAAGGTGCTTGCGCAGATCGGCGTAGGTTCCCGTAAGCTGTTTCAGGGCCTCGCCGACGGTGGCCGCATTGAACTCCACGCTTGCTTGTTTGCCCGCAAACTGCCGCAAGGCGGTCGGAATTTCCAGCTTCACTGCCATGTTTGTCCTGCCTCCAGTGTAACTCCGCAATTGAACTTGAGCACGCGAGCCTGTTTTTTCTAAAAGCAGAATTCCCGAAAAATCGTTCGGGGACGGCTCCTCATCGGTTCATCGTCCCCGGAGGAACGGCCCAGGCGATCTCTTCGGGCTGAAAAGCGGAGCGATCGTCGGAAAGCTGCCACGAAGTCATCTCCTGCGGCTCGCCCGCGGCCACACTCACGATGACGTAGCTATACCACGGCCAGGCATGCTCGCGATCGTATTCGCTGGGCCTGGCGGGATGATCGGGATGGGAGTGATACCAGCCCACCAGCTCCAATCCCTGTTCTTTGGCCGCCCGCTCAGCGGCGCGAAAATCCTCGGCGGTGATGGAAAAGCGATTCCGGGGGGAATCGTCGCGCCGATTGGTGAGCGGGAAGAGCGTGCGCACCTCGCGGCCTTCCGCACTGTCGGCGCCCAGCATGGCGCCGCAGGTTTCGTTGGGATAATCGCGGGCGCCGTAGCGGCGGATACTCTGGGCGATCTCTGAGTTGATCATGAGCATACGATTCCCGAGCCGTTTCCCAAGGCGCTATGCGCCTTCGCTTTCGTCCCAGAAGCGCTCGCTCAGATACTTTTCGGCTGCATCGGGGAAGATGGTTACGATGACGGCCCGTTCGCCTTGACCGAGCGAGGCCGCTAACTGCAAGCAGCCGACGAAGGCCGCGGCAGCACTGGGACTCACCAACATGGCCTCTTGGCGCGCCAGCCGCTTGGCCATGAGGTAGGCGTCCTCGGTGCGAATTACCAAATCGCGATCCGCAACGCGCGGGTCGTAGATCGCCGGTACGAGCGCCGAACCCATGTGCTTCCAGCCCTCCAGCCCGTGGAAGGCCGCGTCGGGTTGCAGGCTGACGCATTGAATGCGCGGATTCAGCTCTTTCAGCCTCCGCGCGGTGCCCACAAAAGTGCCGCTCGTACCGAGCCCGGCTGCAAAATGGGTGAGGCTGTGTTCGGTCTGCTCCCAGATTTCGAGCGCGGTCGTTTGATAATGCGCGCGCCAATTGGCCGGATTGCTGTACTGGTCGGGATAAAAATACTTTTGCGGATCGCCAGCGTGAACTTCACGCGCCCGGCGAATGGCTCCGTCGGATCCGGCGTCGGCGGGAGTCAAGATAATCTTCGCTCCGTAAGCCGATAAAATCCTCTTTCTTTCCGGGCTGGCGTTCGAGGGCAGGCAGAGCACGACCGGATATCCAAGCGCCGCGCCGATCATGGCATAGGCGATGCCGGTATTGCCGCTGGTGGCGTCGAGAATGGTTTTGCCAGGGCGAAGTGCGCCGGTGCGTTCGCCTTCGCGGATCATGTTCAGGGCGGCGCGGTCCTTCACCGACCCGCCGGGATTGAACCACTCCGCCTTAGCGTAGAACTCCGCCCTGGGGTATTCCCGGCCTACTCTTTCCAGGCGCAGCAAGGGCGTATTGCCGACGCGCTCGAGCACGCCGACACCTATTTTCCTCGCGTTTTCGGGCGTCGTGGTCAAAACCGAACTCTTCACGAAAACCATGAGTCTACAATAGATTCCCTCAACTTTGACCGTCAGAGAGCAAGGCTTCGTCCACCGGATGGGCTGTCCGCCTTTCCACCCGTGAATAGATGCGGCGGGGCGCCCAATGTATTCAAAATGCTATGCAGGGCCTTCTTTGAGTTCCATTGACACCGTCTCACAATCACGGCACGCTAAAACACGGGAATGAGAGGGAGTGTGGTCGATGGCCAAGTGCCCTGCTTGCGGTCACAACGTTCGTACTCCATTTTTTCTTAATTTAGACGCGTGGTCACATCTTGCCTGCCCTCACTGCAAGGCAAGATTGGAAATGAAGCCGCCGCGCTCTGTCGTATTGGGCCCCCTCATAGCACCCCTGTTTGTGCTGGCTCGGCGCGGCCCCGTCTTCGAGGTCTTTGCGTTCGTATTTATGTTTGTAACCATCTTCCTTCTGCTGCTGGAAAGCATCCGGCCTAAGCTCCGACTTAGGAAAAAGACCCTCCCCAAGCCTGCCATACGGCTAAATATTGATGGCCCGTCAAATTAGGACATTAGGAGCGCGTACGAATGTTTGACAAGCGGAGCGCAGGCGTGAATCCTAATGCCTATGTGGAACGTTAACGAACGATTCCCTGCGGCCACCCTGGAAACCTTGCCGTCCAAAGGTTTTCAGGTAAGCAGCACGCGCGGCGTGGTGCGCGTGGAGAAATACGGCGGCGGTGCGGAATTCCGGCAGATGGCAGACGGACGTTTCCAAATGACCATCATGCCGAGTGTGCTCATCGAGGGACAGTTCACGCGGCTTTGGGACGCCGGCTATCAGAAGTTTTTGATCACCGACGAGGGGCGCAAGCTTCCCGCGCTGGCGCAGCAACTCGAACACTTGCGCAAATTCAACGAGGAGCTGCGCTCGGCGCTGGGCGTGCCCACCTACTACAACGAGGCGCTGGGCTCGACGTGCCAGATAACCGAATATGATCGCGTCCAAGGGCGGCCAGGAGACGTTCCCGACGCCGGCGTGGGCGTCAAACCGAGCGGCGAGCCTCAATAGATGGCGGCGGCCGCGCGGGGATCAGCCGCGATGGGCGAAACGGCGGCGCGCCTCTAGAAGCTGACGCCTAAATTGGTTTGGATCAACGCGATGTTTGGCGATCTTGCGGTCCGCCAGAAAAATCACTGGCACATCCGCGTTGTAACGTTCGCGCAATTCGGGATTCGCATCGATATTGACTTCGCGCAATCGAACGCCAAATTCGGCGAGCAGCGGCGCGATCTGCAATTTTGCCTCGTCACATAAGTGGCATCCCGAACGGGTATAGAGCGTCACTTCCAGCGGTTCCGTCGGCGGTTTGCGTGCCTTGGAATCCATGCAGCCCCTTTGACGGCGGCGGGCGGCTTGTTACGATGATTCTCTATGGTAGACGAAAACGCAAGCAGCGCCACGGATGTGCTGGCGCTCGTTGATGATTTGTTCTTTCAAGCCAAGCTGGCGGAAACGGCCCGCAAGCTCGGAGTCATGCTGAAAACGGTTTCGACGGGCGCGGCGCTGGTCAAGGAGCTTGAGGGGCCGCCGGCCGGGGCTCGCAGCGATCTGCCGCGGCTGGTCGTGGTGGACCTGAATGCGCGGCAAGGGGCGCTGGAAGCGATCGAGCAGTTGCAGCGTTCAGGCAACCTCATACCGATCATCGGCTTTCTCTCTCACGTGCAAACGGAGCTTGCGCAGCGGGCTCGGGCCGCGGGCTGCAAGCAGGTGATGCCCAGATCGAGCTTCACCATGAATCTCTCGGATATTCTGCGCCAAGCAAAATCGTGAAAGTCGCTGTGCTTCATCGCTCGGGCCGGCTCGGCTCTCTTTTTGCCTATCGGGACGCGCGTGCGAGCGTGTATCTGGCTGCATTTGGCATTTTGCTGGCGCTCCTATTGGGGATAATCGCTGCCGACCTCTCCGCACAACGAGGGGCACCGCCGGCTGCGGCGCCGATTCCCGATCCCGCCCAAGCCCTCGAAGAGACGTTGACGGCGGCTTGCCGGCATGACGAAGCGGCGTTCGCCAGCCACCTTACGTACGACAACGCGCAAGCCTATCGCGCTCTTACGCAGGAACAGCGCGTGGCGTTGTTGAGGCGTCTGGTGCTTCTCGACGATCCCGGGAAGCCCTTGCTCTCCACCTTAGATGGCCACGCGGTGGTTCGCTGCGAGGCCGGCGGCGTGACTTCGGAGATGCGCTTTGGCGCAACCGAAGTGCGCGAGAATCTGGCGTTCATTCCAGTCAGCGTCCCGGAAGGCTCGGCAGCGCAATCGGTGCGCTTCGGACTCATCAGGGAATCCGGTCAATGGAAGCTGCTCTCGGTGGGGCTGCTCTTGCTGGATATTCCGGCATTGGGGCGCCAATGGGAAGAGTTCGATCTGCAAGCTCGGCAGCGGAACGCAATCGCCGCAATGCGCAAGGTTGCTAGCGCGCTGAAATCGTACCGGAGCGCTTACGGCAACCTGCCGGAAACGCTCGAGCAGCTGGGGCCGCCGGCGCAAGATGGCGCTTCGCCGGAAACCGCGGGGATGCTGGATTCCGAGTTGGCAAAGGGTGTGGCGGGCGGATATCGTCTTCGCTATGCCATCGTTCCGGCGAGCGGCGAGGAACACCAATCAGAGCGAAACAAGGGCGCCGGATTTGCGCTCGGGGCGACGCCCGTGGTCTACGGAAAAGACGGACGAAGCTCGTTTTTCCTCGATTCCAGCGGTACGCTGCGAGGCGCGGACAAGAATGGAGCCGTCGCTACAGCGGACGATCCGCTCGTGGAAGGCGACGAGACGCGGCCCTAGCAGTTCCTCAGCGGCACATCGGCGAAGTCTCTGCTTGTCCCCCAGCGTCGCGCATCTGATCAACGCCATCTAGAACTGACCGCGGCGGTTTGGATCGGCGGATCAACTATGTTAGTCTCTTCAGGCGGCTCGGACACGATCTTCCGAACGATCCCGGATTCAGGCCTCCTTCCTTCGCCAGCGAGCCAACCGCGAGAATTGAGCAACTTCAGGCGGAGGCATTCTTGGCCATTGACGCGCCGAGCGTCCGCAAGGGGTCAGGCGTCCCGGCACCGGTCTGAAGCGTGATCGTTTGGCAGAGCGGAACGGGTGTTCGAGAGGGAGTCGCGCGCATGCCGGCCCGGCAAGCCACAACAAAAGTGCAAGAGATCAAGCTGGCGCATTCGCCGGATTCCGATGACGCCTTTATGTTCTATGCCTTGGCGACGAACCGCGTCAAAGCGCCTGGCCTGACGTTCACGCACGTTCTTTCCGATATCGAGACGCTGAATCAAGCCGCGGATCGCGAAATTTACGACCTGACGGCGATCAGCTTCTCGGCCTACGCCTACCTGCGGCAGAAATACGTTTTGCTCGATTGCGGTGCCAGCTTTGGCGAAGGTTATGGTCCTATCGTAGTGGCCGGCCGGCCGATGAAGCCCCAGCAACTCGCGGGCAGCCGCATCGCCGTTCCGGGATTGCGCACGTCGGCGTATCTTACCCTTCGGCTCTATCAGCCGGCATTCGAGCCTATTCCGATTCCCTTCGATCAAATCATGAATGCGGTTCGAGCAGGGACGGTCGATGCTGGCCTGCTCATCCATGAAGGGCAGTTGCAATTCCCGGAATTGGGTCTTCATCGGGTGGTGGACCTCGGCCAGTGGTGGCTGGAAACGACGAAGCTGCCACTGCCGCTCGGAGGCAATGCCGTGCGGCGTGCGCTCGGACAAGAAACCGGCGAGCGGATTGCCAGAGTCATCCGGGAGAGCGTGGCCTACGCGCTCGAGCACCGCGAAGAAGCGCTGAATTACGCCATGCAATTCGCGCGTGATATGGATACCGAGCTGGCGGATAAATTCGTAGGCATGTATGTGAACAGTCGGACGCTCAGCTATGGCGAGCGTGGCCGCGCTGCGGTGCAGGAGCTGCTCGATCGGGGTTTTGACGCCGGTCTGATTCCCGGGCCGGTGAAAGCAGAATTCTTGCGTGAATCTACTGAGTAGCAAATGACTCTTCACCGGGGCCGCCCTTCTGCCCTATAATTAGCGGAGTACCGAGCAGTAACGAAAAGGTTGGCCTTCACCTTCGCTCTAAATCAGCTTCAGACATCCAACAAAAGTAAGCCGTTGTATGTGCCGGCGGGCAATGGGTGTGGAAGGCGTGGCGCTGCACACCGGATTGAGGTATTGCCGAATCGATGAGCCGCGGCGAACAAATCCGTGACGAACTGAATGCGCTCCTGCGCAAACGCATCCTGCTGCTCGATGGCGCCATGGGCACGATGATCCAGGCGCGCAAACTGGATGAGGCGGGCTATCGCGGTAAGGAATTCGCGCGGCATGGCAAGGATTTGCGCCTGAATAATGACGCCTTGAATCTGTCGCAGCCGCAGATCATCGGGGAGATCCATCAGCAATATCTGGAAGCGGGCGCCGACATCATCGAAACGAATACGTTCAACTCCAACGCGGTGTCCATGGCGGAATATGCGCTCGAAGCTCGCGTCGCCGATATGAATTTTGCCGGAGCACAAATCGCGCGGAAGGCCGTGGAGCGCTACACGGCCTCGCATCCGCGGCGCAGATGCTTCGTGGCCGGCTCCATGGGACCGACCTCGAAAGCGGCCTCGGTCTCGAACGACGTCTCGAATCCCGCGGCGCGGCCCGTCACTTTTGACCAACTGCGCGAGACTTACCGAACTCAAGCCAAAGCTTTGGTCGAGGGCGGCGTTGACCTTCTGCTCGTGGAGACGGTTTTCGATACGCTCAACGCCAAAGCGGCGCTTTTTGGAATCGAGGAATATTTCGACAGCTCGGGGCAGCGCGTTCCGGTGATTGTCTCAGTGACGATCGTCGATCGCAGCGGCCGAACGCTTTCGGGGCAGACGGTCGAGGCCTTCTGGATTTCCATCTCGCACATGCCGCTCTTCAGCGTGGGGATGAACTGCGCTCTTGGCGCAAAAGAGATGCGCCCATTTCTTGAGGAGCTTTCGCGCCTTGCGCCCATTCCGATCACTTGCTATCCGAATGCCGGCCTGCCGAATGCGTTTGGCGGTTTCGACGAGACCCCGGAGCGTATGGCCACAGATCTGGGAGAATTTGCGCGCAACGGCTGGCTGAATATCGCGGGAGGCTGTTGCGGTTCGACGCCGGAGCATATCCGCGCCATCGGCGAAGCGATCCGAGGAGTCGCGCCACGAGTGCCGCCAAAAGTCGAGCCCTACTCGCGGATCAGCGGGCTCGAAGCGCTGGTGATTCGCCCGGACACCAATTTCGTCAACATCGGCGAGCGAACCAACGTGACTGGTTCGCCGCGGTTCGCCGAACTGGTCCGCAAAGGCGACTACGAAAAAGCGCTCGCGGTGGCGCGCCAGCAGGTGGAAGGCGGCGCGCAGATGATCGATGTGAACATGGACGAAGCCATGCTGGATTCGGAAAAGTGCATGACCACTTTCCTGAATGCCCTGGCTTCCGAACCCGATATCGCGCGCGTGCCCGTTCTGGTGGATAGCTCGAAATGGAGCGTGATCGAAGCCGGCCTGAAATGCCTGCAAGGCAAGGGAATCGTCAATTCCATCAGCCTGAAAGAAGGCGAGGACGTCTTTCGCGAACAGGCGCGGAAGGTCCGGCGCTATGGAGCTGGAGTCGTGGTGATGGCCTTTGATGAAAAAGGCCAGGCCGACACGGCGGAACGCAAAGTGGCCATCGCCACTCGCGCCTATCGCATTCTGACCGAGCAGGTGGGCATGCCGCCTACCGACATCATCATGGATCCGGCGATTCTCACCGTTGGCACGGGGATCGAGGAGCACAACCAATACGCGCTCGCTTTCATCGAGGCCACCCGGCAGATCAAGGCGGCGCTGCCGGGAGTGAAGGTCAGCGGCGGCGTCAGCAACATTTCGTTTTCTTTCCGCGGCAACAACGTCGTTCGCGAGGCCATGCACTCGGCGTTTTTGTATCACGCCATCCGCGCCGGACTGGACATGGGAATCGTGAACGCGGGGCAATTGGCCATTTACGAAGAGATTGCCCCCGAGCTGCGGGAGCGCGTGGAGGACGTGCTCCTGAATCGCCGGCCCGACGCCACCGAGCGGCTGCTGGAATTGGCGCAGACCGTGGAAAAACGCGGGCCCGCGGCCGCGCGTGAAGACGCGTGGCGCCAGACCAGCATCGAGGAACGCCTGTCGCACGCGCTGGTACACGGCATAACGGAATTTCTGCCGGCGGATGTCGAGGAGGCGCGGCAGAAATACACCGCGCCGCTCAGCATCATCGAGGGTCCGCTGATGGCCGGCATGAACATCGTGGGCGACCTCTTCGGTTCCGGGAAGATGTTTCTGCCGCAGGTGGTGAAGAGCGCGCGAGTGATGAAGCAGGCCGTGGCCATCCTGCTGCCCTATCTGGAGGCCGAAAAGCTGGCCAGCGGCGGGCGTGAGGCTCAAGCGCGAATCTTGCTGGCCACGGTCAAAGGCGACGTCCACGATATTGGAAAGAACATCGTGGGAGTCGTGTTGGGCTGCAACAATTATGAGGTGATCGATCTCGGCGTCATGACTCCGGCGGAAAAGATTCTCCAGACGGCGCGTGAAAAAAAAGTTGACCTGATCGGCCTGAGCGGATTGATCACTCCCTCGCTCGACGAAATGGCGCACGTCGCCAAGGAGATGGAGCGAGAAGGCTTTTCCGTGCCGCTGCTGATCGGCGGCGCAACCACCAGCCGCGCGCACACGGCCGTGAGGATTGCGCCCGCCTATCGCCATCCGGTGGTTCACGTCCTGGACGCCTCGCGCGCGGTGGGCGTGGTCTCGAGCTTGAGCAATAAGCAACAGCGGCCCGTCTTCGTGCGCGAAAATTGCGAAGAGCAGGAAAAAATCCGGCGGCAATTCAGCGGGCCGCGAATCGCGCCGCTGGTCTCCCTGCAGGAGGCCCGCGCGCGGAGAGCGCCGATTGATTGGACGAGCTATCGGCCTCCGGCGCCGTCATTCACGGGAAGCCGCGTTTGGAACCCCGTGCCGCTCGAAAAACTCGTGCCGCTGGTCGACTGGACGCCGTTTTTCCATGCCTGGGAGCTGAAGGGAATCTATCCGCGAATTTTGCACGATCCGGTGGTGGGGCCTCGCGCGCAGGAACTTCTCGACGATGCCCAAAAACTGCTGGCGGAGATCGTGCAGCAAAAGCTGCTTACGGCGCGCGCCGTAGCGGGATTTTTCCCCGCCAATAGCGTGGGCGATGACATCGAGCTTTACGCGGACGAAGCGCGCACGCGCCCTCTCGCAACTTTCTTCACGTTGCGGCAGCAGATGGAGAAGCCCGGCGCCGAACCGGAATACGCGCTGGCGGATTTCATCGCTCCCAAGGACACCGCCCAGGCGGATTACCTCGGAGCTTTTGCGGTCACCGCGGGCATCGGCGCCGCCGAACTCGCAACGCGTTTTGAAAAAGCGCACGACGATTACAACGCGATCATGGTCAAGGCGCTGGCGGACCGGCTGGCCGAAGCGCTCGCCGAATGGATGCACAAGCAGGCGCGCGATGCCTGGGGTTTTGGCCGCGAGGAGAATTTGACGCCGGGAGATTTGCTGCGGGAGCGCTATCGGGGCATTCGGCCGGCGCCCGGTTATCCGGCTTCGCCCGATCACACCGAAAAGGCCGCTCTTTTCGCCCTGCTGGATGCGGAGCGCGCCACGAGCATCACGCTCACCGAAAATTTCGCCATGCTGCCGGCGGCCTCGGTCTGCGGCTTATATTTCTCCCATCCTCAGGCGCGTTACTTTGCCGTTGGCAGGATCGGCCGCGATCAAGTGCTCGATTATCAGCGCCGCAAGGGCCTGGAATTGCGCGCCATCGAGCGCTGGCTTGGCCCATATCTGAATTACGAGCGCGCCGCGGATTAGTTCAGACTAAACAGTTGTGTCGCCTTGACGCTCCTTGGGCTTTCGCTTAGAGTCACTCATTCCCGTGCAGGAGCGATCTTCGACGATCCCGAGCTGGGGCGCTGCGCGCGCATGCGGGCCGGCCCTGCCGAGTGGTGCCACAGGAAACTGAGATTCGGCTATGGTGCGGACCCTATCCACTTATCTATTCGTCAAGCGAAGACTGACTCCAGCCTTGCTGACGGAGATCGCGCGCCATGGCATCACGGCGGTCGAGATATTCTGCACGCGGGCGCACTTCAACTATCAATCGCCCGACGTCGTGCGCGAAATCGCCGGCACGCTGCGGGATAATAACCTGAGACTGCACGCCCTCCATGCTCCGGCGGAACGGGACTTCAATCCCATGCACGAGAGCAGCGCGCCGCTTTCCATTTGTGATCCGGAACGCGTGCGCCGCCTGGAAGCCGTGGACGAAATCAAGCGAGCCCTGGACGTCGCGGAATACTTGCCCTTCCGTTACCTGGTGCAGCACATGGGCTCTTCGCGGGACGCCGCGGACGGACACCGATTCGAAGCGGCTTTCAGTTCGCTCGAGCACCTGCATATTTTTGCCAAGGCACGCGGCGTCACGCTGGCGCTGGAAAATACGCCGGGAGAATTGGCCACGCCGGCGCACCTGCGCCAATTCATCATTGATACGCGGCTTACGGATTTGCGGCTGTGCTTCGATATCGGACATGCGCATATCGGCGATGGCGTGCTGGCCAGCCTGGAACCGATGCGCGAATTTATGGTGACTTCGCACATTCACGATAATCATGGACTGAAAGACGAACACCTGTTGCCCTATGAAGGCACCATCGAATGGAAATCAGCCCTGCCTGCCTTGCCGCCGGAGCTCCCGCTGGTTTTCGAATTGAAGGAACAACCGGCCTTTGCCGACCCCGCTCCCACCTTTGTGGCCCTCAGTGCCGCGCGCGCCGCGTTCGACCGCATCGAGCGGGCGCTCTCCTCGCCCGAAGCCGAAAGATAGAACTAGAGCGCGATGAGCGTAGTCACCATCGAAAAAGCCGGGGAGCACGACGGCCAGGAGGTCACCCTGCGCGGCTGGCTCTACAACCTGCGCGAATCCGGCAAGCTTTTGTTTCCCATTTTTCGAGATGGGACCGGGCTGATGCAGGGCGTGGTCTCGCAGAAGGAGCAACCGGAGGCGTTTGCCGCGCTGCGCGGGCTCACGCAGGAATCGAGCGTCGAAATCAGCGGCAAAATACGCCGCGAGCCGCGCGCTCCTGGCGGATATGAAATCGGCGTCAGCCGCGTCCAGGTCCTGCAGCGGGTGCCGGAATCGGAGCCTTACCCCATACAACTCAAAGAGCATGGCGTGGACTTTCTTCTCGACCGCCGCCACTTGTGGGTGCGTACTCCACGTCAAGCTGCTATCTTGCGCATTCGGGCCGAAGCCGTCCGCGCCGCGCGGGAGTTCATGGATGGCCAAGGCTATACGTTGACCGATGCGCCGATATTCACGCCGGCCGCATGCGAAGGCACGACGACCCTGTTCGAGGTGCAGTACGTCGATGATGAAAAGGCTTACCTGACGCAGTCGGGGCAGCTTTATGTCGAAGCTCTGGCCGCGGCCCTGGGCAAGGTGTATTGCTTCGGTCCCACGTTTCGCGCCGAAAAATCGAAGACGCGGCGCCACCTGACCGAATTTTGGATGCTCGAGCCCGAAGCCGCTTACGCCCACCTGGAAGACATGATGACGCTCGGCGAAGGGCTGGTAAGCCACATCGTGCAATCGGTCTTGCGCAATCGCGCGCGCGAGATCGAAACGCTGAAGCGCGATGCCTCCAAACTCGAGCCGGTTAAGCCTCCCTTTCCGCGCATTACCTACGAACAGGCGCTCGAAATCCTGCGGCAGCACGGCCACGATGTGAAGTGGGGCGACGATTTCGGCGGAGACGAGGAAACCACGCTTTCGCAGCAATTCGACCGTCCCGTGATGATCCATCGCTATCCTGCTTCGATCAAGGCGTTCTACATGGAACCCGATAGCGCGCGGCCGGATTTGGCGCTGGGATTCGACGTACTGGCCTCGGAAGGCTACGGCGAGATCATCGGCGGCGGGGAACGCATTTCGAGCTACGATCTGCTGCTCGAGCGGCTGCGCGAGAATAAGCTGCCGGAGCAGGCCTTTCAGTGGTATCTGGACCTGCGCCGCTATGGCAGCGTGCCGCATGCGGGCTTCGGCATGGGCCTCGAGCGCGTGGTGGCCTGGATTTGCGGAACAGAGCACGTCCGTGAGGTAATCCCCTTCCCGCGCATGATTTATCGCGTGTATCCTTAGCGCCGCTGTTCGCCGGCCCTTCCGCCCGCCGGTTTGGGCGAACAGAACATCCATCATGGCGCAGAAAATTCGCATCATCGGCGTGCCGATGGACCTCGGCCAAAGCCGCCGTGGCGTGGACATGGGTCCTTCCGCGCTGCGCGTCGCCGGTTTGCAATCGCGCCTCAAACAGCTTGGACACACGGTCGAAGATATCGGCAACGTGCTGGTGAAGGGGCCCGAAGAACAGCCTTACGGCGAAAAGCGCGCCAAATATTTGCATGAGATTGCGGAAACCTGCCGCGGCTTGGCGGAGATGACGGAAAAGACGCTGGCCGAAGGATTTTTTCCCCTTGTACTCGGCGGCGACCACTCCATCGCCATCGGAACGTGTTCGGGCGTCTCCGATTTTTTCCGCAAGCAATCGAAGAAGATCGGTTGCATGTGGCTCGATGCGCACGGCGACATGAACACGCCGGAATCCTCGCCTTCCGGAAACGTTCACGGCATGCCGCTGGCGTCATTAATCGGATATGGCGCGCCCGAACTGGTGGAGTTGCTCGGCTTCAAGCCCAAAGTCGAGCCGCGCAGCGTGTCCATCGTGGGTGTGCGCGATCTGGACGCGAAGGAGCGGCGCCTGGTGAAAGATTCCGGCGTCCATGCTTTTACGATGCGGGATATCGACGAACGCGGCATGCGTGACGTCATGACCGAGGCGCTGCGGTTTGCCAGGGATGATACTGAGGGCATCGCCGTCAGCGTGGATATGGACCTCATCGATCCGGCGGACGCGCCGGGAGTGGGCACGCCGGTGCGCGGCGGGATCACCTACCGCGAGGCGCACCTGGCCATGGAAATGATGGCCGATAGCGAAGCCATGGCTTCGCTCGAAATTGTGGAGATCAATCCGGTGATCGATCTGCACAATAAGACGGCGTTGCTGGGAGTTGAGATGGTGCTCTCCGCGTTGGGCAAGAAAATTCTCTAGCCCTTCACAGCCGCCAGCGCGGCTGTTCAGGGTAAAGGAGACGGGCGAATTTCATGGCAGAGAACAAGCGGTTGCGGGTAGGCGTGATTTTTGGCGGACGTTCGGGGGAGCACGAAGTATCGCTGGCTTCGGCGGCCTCGGTGGTTCGCGCGCTCGATCCGGAAAAATACGAAGCGGTGCCGATCGGCATTGGGAAAGACGGGCGATGGTTCATCGGTACGCCCGCGCAGAAGATGCTGCCGGACGTGCTGCGCCAGGGCCAGCGGGTCATGCTGAGCGCCGATCCCAACGTCGGTGCGCTGATGCCGCTCGAGCACAGCGGCGCAGGCTCGCAGCGCGTGGACGTGATTTTCCCGGTTTTGCACGGCACGTACGGCGAAGACGGCACAGTCCAGGGCCTCCTCGATCTGGCCGGACTGCCTTATGTGGGCTCGGGCGTGATTGGCTCCGCTGTGGGCATGGATAAGGACATGGCCAAGCGGCTGTTTTTGCAGGCACGGCTGCCGGTCGGAGAATTTCTCGCCATTCTGCGTTCGGAATGGGAAAGCGGCCGCGAGCGCATACTGCAGGCGGTGGCAAAGAAGTTCCGCTTTCCACTATTCGTTAAACCGGCCACGCTCGGCTCGTCAGTTGGCATGACCAAGGTGCATAAGCGCGAGGAATTGCCGGCGGCGCTCGATTTGGCCGCCGAATTCGCGCAGAAAATTTTGGTCGAGCGCAATATCCGCGGCCGGGAGATCGAGGTCTCCGTGCTCGGAAACGATGAGCCGCAGGCGTCCGTGCCGGGCGAAATCATTCCTCACCGCGAATTTTACGACTACACGGCCAAGTATCTGGAGGAAGGCACGCGCCTGGAAATTCCGGCCAAACTCACGAAAGCGCAGGTGCAGCGATTTCAGGAATACGCCGTGCGCGCGTTCCGCTGCCTGGAGTGCCGGGGAATGGCTCGCGTCGATTTCTTTCTCGAACGGCCGAGCGGCCGGATTTACGTGAACGAGATCAACACCATCCCCGGCTTCACTTCCATCAGCATGTACCCGAAATTATGGGAAGCCTCGGGAATTCCCTATCGGGAATTGATCGATCGCTTGATCCAGCTCGCGCTCGCCGAGCACCGCGAAAAGCAACGCACGAAATACTCCATTGAATTGCCGGCGGGATCAGGCGGCGCCCTCGGCGCCTGAACAGGGCGCCGGTTTCAACCGGAGTTTGCTTCTAATTGGTGACTCTGCTAGCTTTCTCTGCTCGCGAATCAGCTTAGTCTCAACCTTTTTGATGGCAGAACCAGCGAGGAACCGAATTCAAAACGGCTCCGCTACGCGGTAAGCGGCGTAGCCCTGGTCATTCTGGTTGCCTTTGGCACGTGGTACTTTTTCCTGCGCTTCATCAGCGAAAAACACACCGTCGAGCATTTCATGGACGCAGTGGTGGCGCAGGATTTTCAGCGCGCTTTCCAGATCTGGAAATCCCATGGCTCGTATACGTACCAGGATTTTTTGGCCGATTGGGGACTCGACGGCTACTATGGACCGATCAAAAGTTACCGCATCGAATCGGCCTCCCTGCCTCCGAACGGGGGCAGCGGTGTGGTCGTCGTCGTTGAAGTGAGCCCATTTGCCCCGTTCCCCGAAAACAATGATCCGCGCAGCGGCCGGAACAAGGAAATCCGCTTGTGGGTGGAACGCAGCGACCAGTCGCTTAGCTTTCCGTTATGAAGATTGCGGCGCTGCGGATTCGGGTTTCGCTTCGTCGCGGATCATGACCGGAAAACCGTCGCGAATCGGATAGACGATCCGGCAAGTGGCGCAGCGCAGGCCTTTTTCGTCTGCGGTTATTTTTACCGGCGTCTTGCACACCGGGCACACCAGCAAATCGAGCAATTCCTGGCTGATTGCCATTTTTCCATTCCTCGGCTTCTGAATTTAACAAAGGGCGCCGGCGCCGGCAACGGCATCAGAGACTCCGCGCCAGGCGAAATTCTCGAGCCACGCCAGCGGGATCGCGCTGCTCGGCATCACGGCCTGATAAGGAGGAAAGAAGTGGCGGTCATCCTCCAGGACGACCATTCCGAGCGCGATGATGAGGCCGTCGGTGGAATTGCCGGCGACCACATCCACCTGATGTTCCTTGAGTGCTCGGTAGAGCAAGCCCAGATCCATGATGCTCGGCGCGGCGGCGAACTTCAATCCATAGGCGCGCGCCAGGCCCGGGTAACCGTCGGAGCGTTCCATGAATTCGTAGCCAAAACCGGCGCGCCATCGGGGAGCGTGAGCGACGAGGTCAGAGACGGTGCGCAGTTTGAGTTTCTGCGCGTCTTCATTGCGAACCACAATGGCAAACGTATTGTTGAATCCGAGCGGCGGGCCAACGTCAAGACCGAACCGATCCCGGTAGGCATCTCGAACCGTGCGGTAGACCGCCTCGGTGTCATTGGAGGAAGGTTCGGCCAAGATGGCGGTGAGAGCCGTGCCCGTATATTCGGCGTAGAGGTCCATCTGGCCGGCGAGCATGGCTCGGTGGCAGATCAGCGTGCCGCCCAGATTCAGCCGGCGATCGACTCGCAAAGTTGTATGCGCTTCGATCTGCTGGGCCAGCAACTCGGCGAGGATGATCTGTTCGGTGAAATTTTTGGAGCCGGCAACCACGGTGTTTTGGCGCGCGCGCCGGCAACCCCCGAGAGCCGCCAAGGCTCCGCCGAACAGCGTCAGGGCATCCCGTCTCGTGAAGCGCTCGGCCATTTTGCAGTTGAGATGGTCTCGCGTCCCTAGGGTGTGAGTTTTTGCTCGACCAAGCCGAGGAGCAGATCTACGCCGATCGCCAGCAGAGCCGCAGGAATCGCCCCGGCTAGAATCACGGAGTTGCTGACCATGGCCACGCCCCGAAAAATAAATACGCCCAGCCCGCCCGCACCGATCGCCGCCGCAATAGTAGCGACGCCTATGCAGATGATCATGGCCACCCGTACTCCGGCTAGAATCACGGCAATCGAGAGCGGGAGTTGCACATCCCAAAGGATCTGCGCCGGGGTCATGCCCATCCCGCGCGCGGACTCGAGAACGGCTGGGTCGACGCCCGCGATTCCCGTATAGGTGTTGCGCAGGATCGGAAGCAAGGCGTACAGGGCCAAAGCGATGATCGCAGTCCTTGCGCCAATGCCGCCCATAAAAGGAACCGGGATCAAAAATCCGAATAGGGCCAGGCTCGGAATCGTCTGGATCACGTTCGCCGCGCCCAGCACCCAGCGCCGCAAGTTCTGCCGCCGAACGAGGGCAATTCCCACGGGAATTCCGATCAGCACGGCCGCCAGCATCGCTGCGGCGACCAGCAGGAGATGTTCCAAAGTGCGCGAAAAGATTTCCGCGCGATAGTGAACCAGAAAAGTCCAGAAACTCACGCCTTCCTCCCTCTAATCGCACTTCGGCGAACTTCGGTCCCTGCCGTGCTCGGTCCCGAGCGAATCGACAAAAGCCCGCGCTTCGGCATCGCTGGAGTGCAAGAACTCGTCGGGCTCGTAAATTCCGGCCAGCCGCCCTTCGGCGAAGAGGCCAATGTGCGTGCCGATCAGCAGAGCCTCGCGCAGATCATGAGTGACAAAAATGATGGCCTTGGCCAGCCGTCCCGCCAACTCGCAAAATTCGCGCTGCAGCTCGGCGCGAGTCACCGGATCTAGCGCGCCAAACGGTTCATCCATCAACAGTATGGGAGGATCGGCCGCAAGAGCGCGGGCGACTCCCACGCGCTGGCGTTGTCCGCCGGAAAGCTCGCTGGGCTTTCGCGCGGCGAACTTGGCCACGTCGAGCCCAACCAATTCCAGCATTTCCCGGACCCGCCGGCGGACACGCGACTCAGGCCAGGATTCCAGGCGCGGCACCATGGCCACATTTTGCTCCACGGTCCAGTGCGGGAAAAGGCCGACGTCCTGGATTACGTAGCCGATGCGCCTTCGCAGTCGAATCGGATCCCATTCGAGCTGCGGGCGGCCCTCGATGAAAATTTCGCCGGAAGAAGTTTCGAGCAGCCGGTTGATCAGTTTGAGAGTCGTGGTCTTGCCGGCTCCGCTGCGCCCAAGCAGCATCAAGGTTTCGCCCGGAGCCACTTTGAAACTCACGCCGCTGACGATCTGCCGCTTCTCGAGAGAGTATCCGACATTTCGCAGTTCGACCGCGAGGCCATCGGCATGAGGCGCACGGTTCTTCACGCGCGGCTCTCGGCTACGACCATGTGGTGCGGAACCATCGCTGCATATGTTAGGCTGCTAGGGTATCCTGGGCAAATCATCCTTCGGGCCACCGAAAGAACACCTGAGTGCAACCGGTTTGCACCCAAGGCATCGAATTGTTGGGGAATTAGATGGCATCCTCCACGCGTATTTCGGGGTGCAACTCTTTGCTGCTGGAATTGTCGCAGGCTCGGGCACGGAGCGACGCGTTATTCGAGATCGTGCGTCCCGAGGCCTTTTACGAACGCCCCATCGCTGAAAGACACCGGATTATCTTCTACTTGGGCCATCTGGAGGCTTTCGACAGGAATCTCTTCGGGCGCGAACTCGGCGGGCTGCAATCGTTTGCGCCGAGCCTTGACAACCTCTTTTCCTTTGGCATCGATCCGGTAAACGGCGAGCTCCCCGGCGATCAACCCGGCGACTGGCCCGAGCGCAAAGAGGTCCTTCGCTATAACCAAGCTGTGCGCGCGGCGCTCGATGACAAATTGCCGGCTGCACTGGAAGCACCCGAGGACCGCCAGCGAACGCTTTCGCAATTTCTCCATGTAGCCATCGAGCATCGTCTCATGCACCTCGAGACGCTCTCCTACATGCTCCATCGTTTGCCCCTCAACCTCAAATGCGCTCGGCAAGGTTCCCCGGCGCCTCGCGCGCCGCAGGTCCGGCCGCAAATGACCGGAATTCCCGCCGGGATCGCAACGCTCGGATTGAGGCGCGAGGATGGAGTTTTCGGGTGGGACAACGAGTTCGAGGAACACAGCGTCTTCGTCCCGGCGTTTCGAATCGATACCTACAAAGTGACCAATCTTCAATATCTCCGCTTTGTGGCCGAAGGCGGCTACCGCGAGAGGTCCTTCTGGAGCGACGCAGATTGGGAATGGCTGCAATCGAGCGGCACGCTACACCCCGCATTTTGGATTCAGCGAGGCAACAAATTTTTCTTTCGGACCATGTTCGACGAGGTGCCCCTGCCGCCAGATTGGCCGGTGTACGTGAGTCATGCGGAAGCTACGGCCTACGCCCGCTGGGCGCGCAAGCAGCTGCCCAGCGAAGCCGAGTGGCATCGCGCTGGCTATGGCACGCACAACGGCGCCGAGCGCGCTTATCCTTGGGGCGACGACCCTCCGCGCGCTGGCCTCGGCAATTTTGATTTTCAGTATTGGGACCCGGCTCCGGCGGCGGCGTTCCCGGCTGGGAGCAGCGCGTTTGGAGTTGCCGATCTCCTGGGCAACGGCTGGGAATGGACGCGCACGGTCTTTGCTGCGTTCGATGGATTCGAGCCGTTTTCCTTCTACCCGGGCTATTCGGCAAATTTCTTCGATAACCGGCACTACGTCATGAAAGGCGGATCAGCGCGAACCGGCGCATGCCTTTTGCGCCGATCCTTCCGTAATTGGTTCCAGCCTCGCTATCCGTATATCTACGCGGGTTTCCGCTGCGTCGAACACTGACCCACGCTGATTTTGTCATTGGGGGGAAAGCATGCTCGTCGAAACGCCGGCGCAAGACTCCATCGCTGAGTTCGCCATCGATGCGCGCCTGGGACTGACGAAAAAAGGCCAGAAAGAAATTCCCTCGAAGTATCTCTATGATGAAGTGGGCTTCGCTCTCTTCGAGGTCATTACCCTTCTGCCCGAGTACGGCCTGTTCCGGGCAGACGAACGTTTGCTGCGGGAAAATGCCGAGACGATTGCTGCGACGTTGGAGCCTGAGCGCGTTGTCGTAGCCGAACTTGGCAGCGGCAGCGGCAGAAAGACTTTGTGGATACTCGAGGCCCTGGCCAAGCGGCAAGCGACGGTCTACCACCCGATCGAGATCTCACCAAAGGCGCTGGATCAGTGCTCCCGGGAATTGAGCCAACTGCACAACGTCAACATAAGGCCTGTGCGACAACCATACCTCGAAGGGCTGCTGTCGGTCGCTGCGGCGCGCAGGCCTGGCGACCGGCTCCTCGTTCTCTTTTTGGGCAGCACCATCGGCAATTTCAACGGATGCGCCGCGGAGCTTTTTCTTACCGAGGTGCGCCAGCTTCTAACGGCGGGCGATGCATTGCTCCTGAGCGCCGATCTCGAAAAGCCGCTTTCGCAGCTTTTGCCGGCCTACGATGACCCGCTGGGCGTTACTGCTTCGTTTAATCTGAACGTGCTGGCTCGCATGAATCGTGAACTGGAATCCGATTTCGACCTTTCCGCCTTCCGCCACCTGGCTCGATATGACGAGCAGGAACGGCGCATCGAAATGCACCTCGTTTCCACGCGCGCACAAATTGTGACCATTCCGCGGGCCGGCTGCAGCGTCTCTTTTGCCGAGGGCGAAACCATCTGGACGGAAAGCTCCCACAAGTACCGGCCAGGTGAACTGATGAAGATGGGGCGGGGCAGCGGATTTCGCCCCTTGCGGCAATGGCTCGGCCGCGAATGGGCCTTCGCACAAACTTTGTTTGTCGCCGATTAAAGATCAGCCAGTTGGGGATAGCCTTCCGCCTATTCGCGATGCGCATGGGGTTCCGCCGCGTGCGCCGCTTTCACGCGCAGGCTTATTTCTCCCGTCCAGGGATCGCCGGCGGCGAGTTCCAGGGGCCAAACCGCCAGGATCTGAGAACCCTGATAGACACGCTCGAAGCCTTCCTCGGATTCGGATATGGTCTCGATGGGTGTGATCCAAAGCTCTTTGGCAAAAGGGGCCTTGATGGTGGCGGCGACGTTCTGCCACTCATCGACAACTCTTAATCGCGATCTGATCTCCGGTCCGGATACCGCCGCGGACCAGTCCAGGGGATGCCGGCCCGACGGAATTTCAAAGTAACGGTTTTGCTCGCGGGGCGCTAGAAAGTTCAAGACGATTTCCACGCCAACGAGAGCGGCGCGCGCTTGCGTATGGGCGCAAGAGAGCCTGGAGGTACAATGGAGATGGTAGCCTTTGCTTCCCGCAGCAAAAGAAAACCGCTTTGTGCAGCGCATGAGTTCGACTGGTCCGCCACCCGCTGCACAATCCGGGCAAGGCACTTCGCACTCCAGGCTGATGCTCGTTGGTCCGTTCTCCAGGACGGCATAACTCCCGGATGCCAGAGCAGCATTCTCTTCAAGCCTCAGTTCTTGGTAATCCTTGAAAGTCTTATCCGAGGAAAAGAGCAGGAGACGAAAAGCATTTCGGGGCCAGCGATCGTAACGCAGAAAGCGCTCCAGCCCGTCTTCCTTGCTGCGCGCCTGATCGTGGATGGATGCGACCTGGCTCGTCGCGCCGGACGAGGCTTCCCGCAGGCGGCGGTGATAGGCCTCCGGCCGGCGCTGCATGGAATTGACCAGCGTGACGCCACTCGGCCGGAAATCCAGCGCCATCAGCGTGCCTCCATCGGCTGGCCGCAGCAAGGCGGCTAAACTTTTCGAGGTGACGTAGAGTTCCTCGCACCCATCGGCGTCCAAGTCGGTTTGCTCGATGTGCACTCCGCCGGTGCGGCCGCGGCGCAGGTCATCGAGCAAACTTTCGGCGCGGATGAGCTCGCGCCAGAGCTCGGTGCGCAAGTGCGGTGCGTAGATGCCGCCGAAGACTCCGTGCCAATAGGCGTCATTGCATTGCGCGCGCAGAAGATGCTTTTGGGCCAGCGCATACTTGGCGCTTTTCTCTTCGCTCATGCGTTTCGAAGCGAGGTCCCGATGCCTTTCTGATACGCGCAGCATCTTTTTGTGCAGCAAATTCGACTCCGGATATTTGCTGAAGAATGCCCTCCAGTGCCCGCCTCTTAGAAACCGTTGTACGTCGGGACGGTTGGCAAACTCCTGGCTGATGGCATGAAAGTCGCTGCGCGCCTTTATGGGCAGAGTCCATTCCATCATTTCGGAGTAGGAGGCCGTGGGTAGATCGGCGCGGCCCAGCGGCTGGCGTTCGCGGATGTACTCCCCGGGGGGCTTCACGGCGAGCCACTCGGCGGATTCCTCCAGGGCCGTGAAGAAGCGGTCCAGCCAGCCCTCGCGGTAGCAGTGATCGTAGGTCCCGGGCCAGCCGCCGAATTTCTCGCAATCATCTCCCATGGCGGCCATGCCGCCGGGATGACGCCGGGCGCTCTCGCGAAGGAAAGCGATTGCCTCTTCACAAGGGCGGAACGGCAGCAAATAGCGCAATGCCTTCAGGCCGGGAAAAACCCGCACGGTTCGCCCGCGATCTTCGGCCACGTAGTCGCCATGCAGTTGATCGAGTTCAAAACCGGCGGCGAGAAAATGCACGTCGTCCACCAGCGTGTATCGAACGCCCGCCGAAGCCAGCGCATGAGGCAACTGCGGCTCCCAGACGCGTTCGGCAAGCCATGCGCCTTCCGGCGTCCGGCCGAACTTCTCGCTCAAATAGTCGCGCATCAACTGAATTTGCTGCCTCTGGTCCTCGGGCGGGATAGACACCAGAATAGGTTCGTAAAATCCGCCGCCCACCAACTCGATTTGCCCGCGCGAAGTCAATTCCTGAAGCTTGCGGAAAAACTCCGGGTGGCGCTGCTCGCACCATTCCAGCAGCGGTCCGCTGTAGTGCAGGCCCAGGCGAACGCCTGGATGCCGAAGCAAACACTCGATGAACGGCAGATAAGAGCGCCGGTAGGTTTGCTCCAGTACAGCATCGAAATTGCCCACCGGCTGGTGTCCGTGGATCAGGAGAACGAGACTGAACTTCGTCAACGTAGAACCCCGCACAACTGGCCCATGCCATCATACTGCGACTTGGGAAAGTTGCAACGAAGCAGCCAGCGAATCAAATTTGGTTGTCACCCACAAAGCAGAAGACTTCCTTTGCAAATTTCGAGACTCACTGGATTTGATCGCTTACCTCCGATTTGGCCGCGGACCGACTGGTACGCAGTCGCCTGGCATTTCTTTGGGTTTGCCGTTCGGGCCAGCTCGATTCTTCCCGTGTGTGGGCTAGTAATAACCGCCTATGGCGCGTCGGAACAAACATGATCGAGTACGCGTCGGCTGCGCGCCGGGCTAATTTCCGCCGGAACCGGAAGCTGCAGGCATCGCTGAAGCGGAGGGAGCAACAGGCGGGCGGAGCGCAAAATAATTGCGCCCGAAGGCCGCTTGCGCGCCTCCCGCTTCCACGACCACCGCCTGCACGGTGTAGCGGCCGATGGCCACCGTGTTCAGCGGCAGGCTTATGCGGAAAGATGCGGTGCGCGTCTTATCATCTACTTGAGCCGGGCCGACGATCGGCGTTTGGCTGATGCGCGCCCCATTGCGGAAAAATTCCAGCCCGGCGCGCAGCTGGTTGAGATCCGTTTTTTCAGGTACGTAAGCGTAAGCCTGAAAGAAAATATAGAGCATCTGCTGATTGGTGAAGACGCGCGTCACGCTGGGAATGATGCGCTGTCCGGCAACGTCCAGCGGCAGTTTGAGCTTGGCATCGGGCGCGAATCCTTTGGTCTGCACTTCCGAGTTTTTCTGCACCTCGACAATCTGGCTCGAGAGCACAACGGAACTTAACTGCATGCGATCCGGCTGCACAGCCGGCAGTTTCAAATCATCCTCAAAGGTGCCGATGCGCCCGGATTCATTTTCCCGCGCCAGAAACTTCAGCTTGTAATTACCGGGCGGCAAAATAATGCCGCCCTGATACACCAACGCGTTCTGCTGCAGCTCTTCGTAACGTTCCGTATCGAGGCGCACCGTAATGGTGTCGCGCAAAGCCCCGGCGATACGCCCCGATTGCGTGTCGCGAATCTCGGCGGCGAAATCAAATTCCACCTGACGCCGTCCGCTCTTTTGCGCCCACTGCAGCGCGCTGGAGGCGAGCTTGGCGGAAATGGGAACGAAGATCTGCTTGTTGCCGAGCCGGAAATAGGCGGTTTCCACGGCCATGGGCAGTTCCACGGCCGGCGTATCGGAACGCATCGCATCTTCCAGTTGGCGTTCGCGATCTTCGGTCGTATAGACGCCGAAATCCTTGGGCGCGTAATAGCCCTGACGATAGCGAACGCGCGCGCCGGCCACTCCGGCGACTTTGACGCGAATGGTGCGCCAGCGGCCGTCGTGCTGCGCGTTCGTGCTGTAGTATCCCAGCAGGTAATATCCAGCCGTATCGGACTGCACGGAATGGAAGGCCTGGCCCAGGTCTCCCAGATCGAAAAAGCTGCGGCCGCCCGTGTCGGAAGCGAGCGTGGCGAGAGTTTCGCGCGAATTCTGCCGCGCCCCGCTTTGCTGGAAGACGGCGGCGCCGGTATACATGGCGTTTCCGCCCGCCGCCCCGGCGCTGGCATCGCCTCCGGGGATTTCCGCCAGCAAGCCGCGTGAATCCACCGTGTAAATGGACATATTGGCGCGATTGGCGGCATCCGTGGTGGCACGAAGCTGCGAGCGATTGTCTTCGCCGGTTTGCGTGATGCCGCTCGTGAATTGCAGCACGGACTTTTTCCCTGGAATATCTCGCAGCAAGTCGCCCAGAGACTCGAGCGAGGCCAGCTTGCGGTCCGTATTGAAGGCATTGAACTCAGTATCATCCGCGGTGAAAGCGGCGTTAGTCTCTTCAGTGACCGCGGCGTCAATGCCCGTGGAAGTGGCCGCGGCCAAGGCCGCCAGCTGGGCCTCTTTGCCGGGAAGTAGCGCGTCCACCGCGCTATCGAGCAGGTCGCGATCGTTGGTGAAATCAGCGATCACGCGGAGCTGATTTCCGAACGCCACCACGCCGACAAGATCGGCGGAAGTCATCTGCTTGCCGAGGAATTGCTTCGCCGCCAGCGTGGAGCGCGTCAGATCGTTTGGCTGCAAAGAAGTGAGGTCGAAGAAAAGAACAATCATGCGCCGATCCCGCGCCCGCTGCCGCACTTCCTCCGGCGCAGCAACCGAACCGATGGGGATGGTGATAGGCGCGGTCTCCGCGGCATCGGCCTTTTCGAGTTTCTCCACGTCGTAGTAATCGAAGCTGGAGATTTTCTCGTCCTTGCCGTCTTCGGCGATGCTGAATTGATCCTGCCGCAAGCCTTTCAGGAGCTTGCCATCCCGATCGGTGACCGCCACATCCACTTCCACTAAATTCACCGCCGCCTTGATGGCGCCTTTTTGATTAGCAGAAACTCGTGGCGGCGCTGGCGGCGCGGCCGGCTGTTGCGGATTCTGAGCCGATCCCGCGGGCGCCAATAACGCGGCGACGGCAAGAAATGCGACGAGGCGGCGGGTTTCATATCTCATCTTGCAGCTCTCAGAAGGTAAACCGCGTAACCACATTCATGGCGCGCATGGCCGAAGCGCCCGTGACCTGCCCAAACGTGGTGGAATTCACCAGCGTCGACAATCCCGTGAGGTTGGGCGTATTGGTCACGTTGGTGATCTCCCAGCGCAAATCCAGGCGATGCTCGTGGTCCTTGCCAAACGGGATCGTTTTGCCGAATTGCGCGTTCCAGGTAAACATGCCCGGACCGATGATGGTGTTGCGGGCGGCGTTGCCCAGTCCTGTCTTGGGCACGAGGAAACAGGATTTATCAAAGAAATCCAGCGGAGCGCGCTCCCCGGCGGGCAGATTCGGATTGCAAATCTCGTCCGCGCGGGTGGCGAAGACGCCGCCGCTGCCTGTGTTCGCGGCGGAGGTGCCCATGACCTCCGCCGTATACGGCGTGCCGGTCTGCGCGCCGATATTGCCGCTGAATCGCCAGTTGCCAAAAAGCGCGGCAGTCAAACCCTTTTGAGCGAAGCGATGACCCTCCCCGAAAGGTAATTCGTAAAGATAATTGAGCCGCGCCTGGTGCCGGATATCGAAGGAGGAGAGGCCGTACTCGGCCGCTAAATCGTGCGCATCCTGCACCACGATGGGCGTGCCGCCGCCAATCGAGCCGGCATCGTCAATGGATTTTGCGAAGGTATACGTGCCGTTGATCATGATTCCGTGAGACAAGCGCTTCTGCACGCGCACTTGCAGCGAGTTATAGATGGAATTCGCGCCGGAAGTGTCGTAGATGAAATCACCGGCGTTGGCCACGGGCCCTGTAGGGGAAAGACTGCCGGGCGCCGTGCGGTTCGGCGCATACAGCAAATCGAGATTGCTTCCTTTCGTGCCCGTGTACGTCAGCACCAGTGCCGTGTTATTGGCGACATTGGTCTCCACCGAAAGATTCCAGATCTGCGCGTAGCCCGTCTTGTAGTTCGGATTTACGGCATACGTATTTTGTATGGTGTTTCGCGCCGCCACCGTTGATGGGAAACCGTCCTCCAACGTGAGCACGTCGCTCACACTGGTAAGGCTGGTGATGCTGGTGATGCGCAATTGAGAA
>WNGQ01000541.1_pt1 | contig 38649 bp, 41 predicted proteins | sample 5407661 | NCBI WGS metagenome assembly WNGQ01 (sample SAMN13153382, study PRJNA577476) | soil metagenome | isolation source: 60 cm soil or saprolite under Garry oak tree replicate 2 | place: USA:California | collected 2016-06-15 | reverse complement strand
GTGGCTCGTCGGGACCGGGCCGGTGCAGGGCTTCGCCATCACGCTGATCATCGGGATCCTCGCGTCGTTTATCACCGCCGTGTTCGTGGTCCGGACCTTCTACATGATCTGGCTCGACCGCCGGCCGGACATGGCCACCCTGAGCGTCTGAGATGATCCGACTCTTCGCCAACGCCAAGTACGACTTCATCAAGTGGCGCCGCTGGGCCTACGGCCTCACGGCGCTCATCATCATTCCGGGATTCGCGCTGTTCCTGGTGCACGGGCTCAACTACTCCATCGAGTTCACCGGCGGCACGCTGATCCAGGTCCGCACGCCGACGCCGGTGGGGACGGACCGCATTCGCGCGGCGCTCGACGCCGCGGGGATTCGCGACGCGGAGATCCAGGAGTTCGGGGCGCCCAACGAGTACGTGGTGCGGACGCGGCTGGGCGCGACGGGCACCAGGGCCGAGGGGACGAGCGAGGCCACGGCTGCCGCCGTGGACTCCGCCCTCGCCCACGGCCTCGGAGCGGGTCAGTACAGCGTCGGACGCACCGAGGCGGTGGGCCCCAAGGTGGGGCGCGAGCTCCAGGGCAAGGCGTTCCTCGCGATCTTCTTCTCGTTCATCGTCACGCTCATCTATCTGGCGATCCGCTTCGAGTGGCGGTTCGGCCTCGCCGCGGTGCTCGCGACATTCCACGACATCCTCACCACGATCGCGTTCATCCGCTACTTGGACCTCGAGGTGAGCCTGGTGGTCGTGGGCGCCGTGCTGACCATGGTGGGCTACTCGCTCAACGACACCATCATCATCTTCGACCGCGTGCGGGAGAACCTGCGCAAGTACCGGCGTCAGAACCTGTACGAGATTCTCAACCTTTCGATCAACGAAACCCTGCCGCGCTCGGTGCTCACTCATGGGACCACGATGGCCACCACCCTGGCGCTGGTGTTTCTGGCGGGCGAAGTGCTACGCCCGTTCGCGCTGGTGATGACGTTCGCCATCTTCACCGGCACGTTCTCGTCGATCTATATCGCTGCCCCGCTGCTCATGTACGTGGAGAAACGGTGGCCGGGGCAGGATGCGCGGGGCGCACGGGCGTTCCGCCCCGCGGGCGCCGTGCCGCTCGACGCGCCGAAGTCTCCGTCGCCCCCGGCCGCAGGAGGGTCCCGCTCCAAAGCGGCCGTGTGACGTGCTGGCCCCGTTCCAGCTCCGGAGCGGTCGCCGTGGCTGAGGCGATCTCGACGCGGAGGGCTGGAACGGGGCTGGTCGACGCGCACTGCCACCTGGGGGACCCGGCGTTCGACCCGGACCGTGAGGCGGTCCTGGACCGCGCCCGCGAGGCCGGGGTGACGCACGTGGTCGTGATCGGGGCGACGCTGGCCGAGAGCGACCGCGCGGTGACGCTCGCGCGGACGCGGCCGGGGCTCTCCGCGACGGCGGGTGTGCACCCGCACGAGGCGCGCGGCTGGTCGGCCGAGGCGGCGGCCCGCCTGAGAGACCTGCTGGCTCTCCCCGAAGTGGTGGCGCTGGGCGAAACGGGGCTCGATTACCATTACGACCATTCGCCGCGCGACGCGCAGCGCCGGGCCTTCGAGGCTCAGCTGGCACTCGCCGCGGACGTGGGGAAGCCGGTGGTGGTGCACGCGCGCGAGGCCGATGACGATCTGGCCGCGATCCTGGCCGGGCGCCCGACCACGGTCGTGTTGCATTCGTTCAGCGGAGGGGCCAAGCTGTTCGAGGCGGGGATGCAGATCGACGCGTACTTTTCGTTCTCCGGCATGATCACCTTCAAGAACTGGAGCCCTACGGTCTCCCTGACCGCCTGTCCGCCCGACCGCCTGTTGGTCGAGACCGACGCACCCTACCTCGCGCCCGTCCCGCACCGCGGGAAGCGCAACGAGCCGGCGTTCGTGCGCACGGTGGCCGAAGCGCTCGCCCGGGTTCGCGGAGAGTCGGCCGAGGTGATCGGACAACGGACAACGGAGAACGCTCGTCGCGTGTTCGGAGCACGGCTGTGACCACCACGGCCAAGGTCCCGACCGACATCGCCATCGCGCAGGCCGCCAAGCTGCGCCCGGTCGCCGCCATCGCCGGCGAGCTCGGCCTCGAAGACGACGAGCTCGAGCTGTACGGCAAGTACAAGGCGAAGGTGCGGCTCGCCGCGTTGGCGCGCCGCCAGCCGCGGGGCCGTCTCGTGCTGGTCACCGGCATCAACCCGACCCCGGCGGGCGAGGGCAAGTCGACCGTGACCGTGGGCGTCACTCAGGCCCTGCGCCGGATGGGGAAGAACGCTGCGCTCTGTATCCGCGAGCCCTCCCTCGGTCCGGTGTTCGGCGTGAAGGGCGGCGCCGCGGGGGGCGGCTACGCGCAGGTCGTCCCGATGGAGGACATCAACCTGCACTTCACGGGCGACTTCCACGCCATCGCGAGCGCGCACAACCTGCTGTCGGCCATGCTCGACGCGCACCTGCATCACGGCAACGCGCTGGGCCTCGACACGCGCCGCATCACGTGGCCCCGCACCATCGACATGAACGACCGCGCCCTGCGCAACATCATCGTCGGGCTGGGCGGCCTGAACGCCGGGCCGACGCGCGAGGAGCGGTTCGTCATCATTCCGGGCTCGGAGATCATGGCGATCCTGGCGCTCGCGACGGGCCTCGACGACCTGGAGCAGCGGCTCGCGCGCATCATCGTGGGGTTGACCCGCGACAAGCGCCCGGTGCGCGCGAGCGACGTGAAGGCGCAGGGCGCCATGACCCTGCTCTTGAAGGACGCGATCAATCCGAACCTGGTGCAAACACTCGAGGGCGGGCCGGCGTTCATCCACTGCGGCCCGTTCGGCAACATCGCGCACGGCTGCAATTCGGTAGTCGCCACCAGGCTGGCACTCACCCTGTGCGACGTCGTGCTCACCGAGGCGGGGTTCGGGGCGGATCTCGGCGCCGAGAAGTTCTTCGACATCAAGTGCCGGATGGCGGGGCTCAACCCCGAGGCGGCGATCGTGGTGGCAACGGTGCGGGCCCTCAAGATGCACGGTGGCGTACCGAAGGACCGCCTGGGCGCGGCCGACCCCGCCGCGGTGCGGCGGGGTGCGACCAACCTGCGGCGTCACATCAAGAACGTGCAGAAGTTCGGCGTCCCCGTGGTCGTCGCGCTCAATCGGTTCGTCGGGGACGCGGAGGCCGAGCTCGACGCCGTCCGGGCGGAATGCGCGGCCGAGGGCGTGGAGGTGCAGCTGTGCGAGGTGTGGGAGCGGGGCGGGGAGGGGGGCGTCGATGTGGCCGAAGCCGTGCTGAAGTTATTGGATGGCCGGGCCGCGAAGTTCAAGCCGTTGTACGACGAGCGACGTCCCATCCGGGAGAAAATCGAGGCGATCGCGCGGGAGATCTACGGTGCGGCGGGCGTGGCGTTCGCGCCGGCGGCGGAGCGGGCTCTGGAGCAGCTCCCCGCGCTCGGCCTGGGAGAAACGCCGGTGTGCATGGCCAAGACGCAATACTCGTTTTCGGACGATCCTACGAAGCTGGGCGCGCCCAGCGGGTTCACGCTCCAGGTGCGCGACATTCTCCCGTCCGCGGGCGCGGGGTTCGTGGTCGCGCTCGCGGGCGATATCATGACGATGCCCGGGCTGTCCAAGTCGCCCGCGGCGGAAAAGATCCGGGTGCACCCGGACGGAACGATCGAGGGACTGTTCTGATGGCACCCAAAGCCGTGAGCACCGTGTTGACGGAGCAGGCCCCCAAGGCGATCGGGCCGTACAGCCAGGCGATCGTGTCGGACGGAACGGTGTTTACCGCGGGACAGATCGCGCTCGACCCGAAAACCGGCGCGATCGTCGGGACAACGACCGCGGAGCAGACGGACCAGGTGCTCAAGAACCTCGAGGCGATCCTCAAGACCGCGGGCTCGAGCCTCGCCCTCGTGGTCAAAACCACCGTGTACCTGCTCGACATGGCGGACTTCCCGGCAATGAATGAGGTCTACGCGAAGCATTTCGGCGCGCACAAGCCGGCGCGCACCACGATCCAGGCCGCGGCCCTCCCCAAGGCGGCGCGCGTCGAAATCGACGCGATTGCCCGGGTGAGCCGATGAGGCGCGCGCTGCTCGTGGCGGGCGCGGCGCTGCTCGCGGCGTGCCCGGGCGCGACGACGAAGCCCGTCCCGGCCGATCGGCTCGCGGCGGTGCCGGAGGCCGACCGCGAGCTGGCCGAGAGCCTGTTCAGTGCCGAGCAGGTCGTCGCGGGTCGGCTCGTTCAGGTCGCGGAAGCCCAGGAGTACGAGCGCCCGGGCCAGCTCGTGTTCGGGGCCGGGGGGACCAAGGCGATCGTCGCCCTGGCGTACGCGGGTGAGATCCGCGTCGACTCCACGCTGGTGGGACGGGCCGACCGCATGCTGCACGTCACGTTCTTCGCGCCCCGCGGCTCCGCCATTCCGCGGCAGGATACCACGGCCATCTGGATCCTGCATCGCCGCGTGCTGTGGCGTCTCAAGGAATGCGCCGAGCGCCAATCGGTGACGTCCACCGCGTGCCCATCCGACAACGGGCTGGCGCTCGACTCCAACTCCGACGTCCGCCCGCTCGCGGAGTGGCCCCACCTCCGGTCGCTCGTCGACGCGCTCGGACTCGGGGCGGGGCGCCGCTAGATGCGCGCCGTCAGGGTGGTCCTGGTCCTGGCCGGCACGCTCCTCTCGGCCGGTGCCGCGGCGCAGGATGGCCTCTCGCCCGCCGACCGGGCGCTGGCCCGCGACATCTTCAAGCAGCTGATCGAGATCAACACGACGGACTCGCTCGGCAACACGCCCCGCGCCGCGCGGGCCATGGCCCAACGGCTCCGCGCCGCCGGCTTCGCGGCGCCCGACGTGCGCGTGCTGATCGGACCCGATGCGACCCACGGAAACCTGGTGGCGCGCTACCGCGGCACCGCAACGGGAGGCCGCCCCATCGTCGTGTTCGCGCATCTGGACGTCGTGCCGGCCCGCCGCAGCGATTGGTCCGTGGACCCGTTCACCTTCCTCGAGAAGGACGGGTACTTCTACGGGCGCGGCACCACCGACGACAAGGTGGGCGACGCGGTGCTGATCGCCAATTTTGTCCGCTTGCAGCGCGACCACTTCAAGCCGACGCGCGATCTCATCCTTGTCCTCACAGGGGACGAGGAGACGAACGGCAGTTGCATCCAGTGGCTCGTGACGAAGCATCGAGACCTGGTCGACGCGGAGTTCGCGCTCAATACCGACGCGGGTGGCGGTGTGCTCCGCGACGGCCGTCGCGTGATGTTCACCGTGCAGGCGAGCGAGAAGGTCTACGCCACGTACGCCCTGGAAGCGACCGACAAGGGCGGGCACAGCTCGCTCCCCCGGCCGGCCGACAACCCGATCTACCGGCTGGCCGGCGTGCTCGAGCGCTTGGCGGCGTACCAGTTTCCCGTGCAGCTGAACGAGGTGTCGCGGGCCTTCTTCGAGCGCTCCGCCGCGATCGATACCGGCCGGTTGGCGGACGACGAGCGTGGCGTCCTGAAAGACCCGCCGGACTCCGCTGCCGTGGCGCGCCTCTCGGCTGTGCCGTTCTACAATTCCAAGCTCCGGACCACGTGTGTGGCGACCATGCTGGCCGCCGGACACGCCGAGAACGCGCTGCCGCAGGCGGCACGGGCGACGGTCAACTGCCGCGTCCTCCCGGGTGAGCCGCCGGCGGGCGTGGAGGCGACGCTCGGTCGCCTCGCGGCCGACCAGCGCGTCACCGTGAGGACGGTGTACACGCCCATCCCCAGCCCGCCCTCACCCCTCACGCCCGCCATCATGGGTACGCTCGAGCGGCTCGTGGCGGAGCAGTTTCCCGGCGTGCCCATCGTGCCGGTTATGGAAGCGGGAGCCACCGACGGGTTGTTCCTGCGCAACGCGGGGATCCCGACCTACGGTGTGTCGGCCGTGTTCGAAGATCCCAACGATATCCGGGCCCACGGCCGGGACGAGCGGATCGGCGCGCAGAGCTTCTACGACGCGCTGGAGTTCTGGTATCAGATGATGCGGGCGTACGCGTCGTAGCAGTAGATTCCCGGCATTACGGGGGCGGATCGGGCCTGGTGGCTCGAGCGGTCTTCAAAACCGTCTAGGGCTCGATTGAGCCTTGGTAGGTTCGATTCCTACACGCTCCCGCCAAGCCGTCAGCGCGGGTCGGTCAACTTGCCGATCGGCGTCAGCACCAGCTTCCGAAACTCGACCTCGGACCCCTCCGATTGCAGCGCGATCTGGCCGTGATCGGCGGTCGCATCCGTTCCGTCATTGACGAGGTCGCCGTTGACCCACACTCGGACCGCGCGGCCGACCGCCTCGATCACCATGGTATTCCACTCGCCGACCGGCTTCTCGGAGTCGTCGGTCAGATTGAGGATGCGCCGTGCCTTGCCCTCCGTGGTCCCCCACTGCGCCGGCGGTCCGCGCCGCCGCTCCATGTCCGGAACGCGGATGTCCTCCACGATGCACCAGAAATCGCCGGCGTTGCCGTGCTCCATCTGCACCTCGATGGAGCGCGGGAACATCCGGTACAGGGCGCGCGGGGTCGACGCGTGCACCAGCACACCCGCGTTTCCGGGCGCTGCGGCGAAGCGGTATGCGACTTCCAGCCGGTAGTCGCGGTAGCTGGAATCGGTGATGAGATGCCCGCGTGGCTCACCCAGGCTCACGAGCAAGCCGTTGCGCACGAGGAACGGACTGCGGAGGCGCGCGTTGGAATCGGCGGCGGGGACGTCGGCGTGCCAGCCGGTGAGGTCCTTGCCGTTGAAGAGGCTGTGGGACTGGGGCTGCGCGGCCAGGAAGACGGCGCCGATCAGGAATGGCTTCATGACGCCTGTAAGCTGCGGGCGAAAGCCGCCCAAGGCTAGCGGCGCAGTTCGTGCACGTCGCGCAGAACGGCGCGACCCGGTATTTTGGGCCGTCCCGCGTGCGGAGATCCCGGCGTGCTCGTCGACTCGTTCATCGTGGCGTTGATCGTCGCCCTCACAGGCCCGGGGCTCGGCTCGCTGCCGCCGGCCACCGTGCTGCTCGACGAGGGCCGGCATCGCCTGGTCGTCGAGCTCCCGGCCGTGGACGTGCCGGCCGCGACCCGCGGCGAGATCATGGTGGGGCTGCCGCTGTGCCGGGTGCTCGTGCCCGTCAGCGCTTCGCTGCACAGCGCGCGCGTCGAAGTCCTGGACGGCTCCGGGCGCGAGCTGCCGCGCGAGATGCTGCATCACTTCAACTTGACCGATCCCGAGCACCGGGAGCTCTTCCTTCCCATCGGCATGCACCTGCTGGCGGCGAGCAAGGAAACACCGGCGATCACGGTTCCCCGCCTGCTCTTCGGCCTGCCGCTCGCGCGCGGCCAGCGTCTCATCGCCGGCGCGATGCTCGCCAACGCGACGCCGCAGGCCTACCACGGCGTGCGCGTGCGCCTCGTGCTCCACTACACTCCGGGGGGACGGCCCTGGCCATTGTATCGCACCTACCCGTGGGACCTCGACGTCCAGTACCCGCTCGGCCGCCCGGGAACGGGCAGCAAAGCGTTCGATCTGCCGCCCGGGCGGACCGAGCGCTCGTGGGAGGGGAGCCCGTCGATCTCCGGTACGATCCTCGGGCTGGGGGGTCACCTGCACGACTATGGCGTCAGACTCGAGCTGCGTGACGTGACGACGGGGGAGTTGCTGTGGAGTGGCGCGCCGACGACAGACCGCGCCGGGCGAGTCACCTCGTTCCCATTGGCCCGCTTCTATAAGTGGTATCGCCTCGGGCTGCACGTGGTGTCGACGCACCGCTACCGCGTCACCGCCATATACGACAATCCCACCGGGCACGTGATCCGCGACGGCGGCATGGGCGCGGTCGCGGGTCTGTTCGTGCCTGACCGCGGGGCCGTGTGGCCCGAAGTGGACACCACCGATACGCTGTATCAGCAGGACCTGGCGGCCACGATACGGTCCGGCACCAGCGACATGATGACCGACATGATGCTGGGGCACCACACCGATCCGTGACGTGGATGGCGCGTTGCCGCCGGTCCTGTGCGGTGCGTCACGTTGCGACCGGGGGGGGCGGTGCTAAGTTCCGCGCGTGACCACTGGCATGAAGTGGGGACGTCTCGTGGTGAATGTCAACTGCGCGCTGCGCCGGGGAGCCTGGTACCGGGTGGCGCGTGTCCGCTCCCTCGAAGCCATCCTCGACGTCAACCGCAAGCCGCTCGTCGTCCCCCACTACCTCGTCCAGATCGTCTCGCAGCCCCCCCGCCGTTGGAGCGTGGTGCCCCGGCCCAAGCGAGCCCGCGAGCTGCCCCCGGAGTGGGGCCCCCACTACGCCGTGTGCCCGAGCTGCCGCGAGCGGGCCGCGTTGCTGGGCCGTCCCCGCCGGCTCGAGTGCGTGCGGTGCCATGGGGAGTTCGACGTGGCCTGGGACGAAGGCTACCTGCACGAGGCTTGACAGTGGCCCGCACCTCGCGTAGCGTCCCGTCCATGCAACTGGCCTTCACGCTGCCGCGGCTGCTGCTGGACCTGCTGCTGGTCCTGCTCCTGGTCCTGATTGGACGACCCGGGGATCGCGGCGCGCTGGCCAGTATCGACTTGCAAGGCTGAACCGAGTAGGACACGCAAGCAAACGCCGCGGATCCCCGAGATCCGCGGCGTTTTGTTTTCTCACGTCCAGAGGGGAGAGCTCATGGTCCGAGACGTCGCCATCTTCGACACCACGTTGCGCGACGGGGAGCAGGCCCCCGGCAATACCATGACCCCCGAGGAAAAGATGCAGGTGGCGCGTCAGCTCGACGCGCTCAACGTCGACGTCATCGAGGCGGGCTTCCCGGCGGCCTCGGCCGGCGATTACCGCGGTGTTCAGGAGATCGCGGCGCAGGTGCGGCGTCCGCTGCTGGCGGCGCTGGCGCGCTGCACCGACAAGGACATCGATCTCGCGGGCGAGGCGCTGCGTCCGGCCGCGCGCGGGCGCATTCACGTCTTCATCTCGACGTCCGACATCCACCTGCAGCACAAGCTGAAGATCGGACGGGACGATTGCCTCGAGTTGGCGCGCGCCGCCGTGCGCCGGGCCCGCCGCTTCACCGACGACGTCGAGTTCTCGGCCGAAGACGCCAGCCGCACCGACCTCGAGTACCTGTGCCGTGTCGTGGAGGCGGCGATCGCGGAGGGTGCCACGACCGTCAACCTGCCGGACACCGTGGGCTTCGCGCTCCCGGCGGAGTACGGGGAGATCTTCCGCGCCATCCGGGAGCGCGTCCCCGGAGCCGCCGGGATCACGCTCTCGGCGCACTGTCACGACGATCTGGGTCTCGCCGTCGCCAACTCGCTCGCCGCCATCGCGGCCGGGGCGGGGCAGGTGGAGTGCACGGTGAACGGGATCGGCGAGCGCGCCGGCAACGCCGCGCTCGAGGAGATCGTGATGGCGAGCCACGTCCGGCCGCAGGTCGCGTCGTTCCGCTGCAACGTCGTGACGCGCGAGCTGTACCGCACGAGCCGCCTGCTGTCGCACGTGACCGGCGTGTTCCCGCAGCCCAACAAGGCGATCGTCGGGCGCAACGCCTTCGCCCACGAAGCGGGCATCCACCAGCACGGCGTCATGCAGAACGGCCTCACCTACGAGATCATGCGACCCGAGATGGTGGGCGTCCCGGCCTCGCGTCTGGTGCTCGGGAAGCACTCGGGCCGGCACGCGCTGGAGCGGCGCTTTCACGATCTGGGGTACGAGCTCGGCGAGGGCGCGCTCGAGCGGCTGTACCACCAGTTCATCGCGCTCGCCGACAAGAAGCGCGAGATCCTGGACGAAGACTTGCTCACCCTGCTGCACGACGGCTTCCAGGACGCCCCCGAGCAGTTCCAGCTCGCGCACCTGCGCGTGGTGTGCGGCACGGAGGGCGGCGCCGCGGCCGTCCGGATGACGGGGCCGTGGACCGGTGAGCGCGCGGCCGAGGCGAAGGGTGATGGTCCGATCGCCGCCACCTTCGCGGCGGTGAGCGAGATCGTCGGGCAGCCGATCGAGGTGGGCAACCTCGCCGTCCAATCCGTCACGCCGGGTCGCGACAGCCTGGGGCAGGTCTCGCTCCAGGCACGGGTGAACGGCAAGTCCCTGTCGGGGCACGGCGCCTCGACCGATATCGTCGAGGCCTGCGCCCGCGCGCTCGTCAATGCGCTCAACAAGGCGCACTTCGCCGACCGGCTCGAGGCCGATTCGCTCAACTCCGTCTACCTCTGGGGGGTGTGACGTGACCGAGCTCCTGTCCGGCGCGCAGATCCTCTGCCGCGTCCTGGTGGAGGAAGGCGTGGACACCATCTGGGGCTACCCCGGAGGCGCCATCATGCCGTTCTACCACGCGCTCGGCGACGCCCCCGAGATCCGTCATATCCTGGTGCGGCATGAGCAGGCGGCGGCCCACGCGGCGGACGGCTACGCGCGCGCCAGCGGGCGCATCGGCGTCTGCGTGGCGACCTCGGGGCCCGGCGCGACCAACCTCGTCACCGGGCTCGCCACCGCCCAGATGGACTCGTCCCCGGTGGTCGCCATCACGGGACAGGTGCCGCGTGCCATGCTGGGCCGCGATGCGTTCCAGGAAACGGACGTGGTGGGAATCACCCTGCCCATCACCAAGCACAGCTGTCTCGTCGCCGACGTCACCGAGCTGGCCGACCGCATGCGCGAGGCGATCGCCATCGCGCGCGAGGGCCGGCCCGGCCCGGTGCTGATCGACGTGCCCAAGGACGTGCAGAACCAGAAGACGGAGTATCGGGACTCGGGGCTCGGGAATGGGGCCTCGAAGACTCGAGCCCCGAACCCCGAGCCCCGAGCCCCAGACCAGGGGTCTGGGGAGGACGCCGTGCGCGCCGCGGCCCGCCTCATCGCCGCCGCCGAGCGGCCGCTGCTCATGGTCGGCCACGGCGTGGTGTTGAGCGGCGCCTACGACGCCGTGCGCCAGCTCGCGGAGAAGACCGGGATGCCGGTGATCACCACACTGCTCGGGATCAGCGCGCTGCCCGTCTCGCATCCGCTCCACCTCGGCATGCCGGGGATGCACGGCGAGGTGCACGTCAACCGCGCCATCCAGCGCGCCGACGTGATCGTCGCCATCGGGTTGCGGTTCGACGACCGCGTGACCGGCAATACGAAGGGCTTTGCGCCGCGCGCCAAAATCGTGCACGTGGACCTGGACGCCTCGGAGATCGGCAAGAATGTGCCGGTCGCGCTCGCGCTGGTCGGCGATGCCCGCGGCGTGACGGAGCGGCTGGTAGCGGCGGTCGCGCCGCGCAGCTGCGAGGCGTGGCTCGCCGAGATCCTCGGCTGGGCCCGGCCGCCCGTCGACAGCTACCGCGGCGACCTCTCGCCCGACGCCATCGTTGCGGGAATCCACACCGCCGCCCACGACCGCTGCACCATCGTGACCGACGTGGGCCAGCACCAGATGTGGGTCGCGAAGCTGTATCCTTACGGGCGGCCTAACACGCATATCACGTCGGGCGGGCTCGGCACCATGGGCTTCGCGGTGCCGGCCGCGATGGGCGTCAAGCTGGCGCGGCCGCGCGAAGACGTCTGGGCCATCTCCGGCGACGGCGGGTTCCAGATGAACATGCAGGAGATCGCGACCATGGTGCAGGAGCGCATCCCGGTGAAGCTGGCCGTGTTCAACAACGGCTACCTCGGCATGGTGCGGCAGTGGCAGCAGTTCTTCCACGGCAAGCGCTACTCGGCCACGCCCATCTGGAGCCCCGACTACGTGAAGCTGGCGGCGGCCTACGGCATCCCGGGGTGGCGCGTCGAGCGGGCCAGCGAGCTCGAGTCGGTGCTGGCACGCGCCAGCGTGGCCGAGGGGCCCGTGCTGGTGGAATTCGTGATCGAGCAGGAAGCGAACGTGTTCCCGATGATTCCGCCCGGCGCCACGCTCTCCGAGCCGATCGAAGCAGAGCCGGCCGCCGGCGTGAGAGACTGAGCGGCGCGATGGCGTACGCGCTGTCTCTGTCCGTCGACCAGGACCTGCTCGCGCTCGGCCGGGCGGTGGGCGAGCTGCGGCGCCGCAACCTCAAGGTGTCGGCCATCACGCTCTGCCCCGGCGCGGACGCCGGCGAGGCGCGGCTCACGGTGATCGTGGATGCGGACGAAGGCACGGTGGAGATGGCGATGCGCAAGCTGCTGAAGGTGTCGGGCGTGCGCGGCGCGACGCGCGAGCTACAATAACCCCAACGACTCGAGAGCGACCAATGCCTGGAACCTCCTCACTGCGGGTGTACTACGACGCGGACGCCGACCGCGCACGCTTGCGCGGGCGCACCGTCGCGATCATCGGGTACGGCAGCCAGGGACACGCCCATGCGCTCAACCTGCGCGACTCGGGCGTCACGGTCATCGTCGGACTGCGGCCGGGCGGAGCGTCGTGGGCCCGCGCGGCGGCCGAAGGGCTCGACGTGCGCCCGGTGGCGGACGCGGCCCGGGCGGCGCACGTCGTGATGATGCTCGTTCCCGACCAGCACGGACGCGCGGTCTACGAGCAGGACGTGGCTGCGGCGATCGTCCCCGGCAAGACCCTGATGTTCGCCCACGGGTTCAACGTCCACTTCAAGCAGATCGTGCCGCCCGCGGGCGTGGACGTTTCGATGGTGGCTCCCAAGTCGCCCGGGCATCTGGTGCGCAGCGAATTCCAGGCGGGGCGGGGCGTGCCGGCACTCGTCGCGGTCGAGCGCGACGCGAGCGGCCACGCGCTCGCCGACGCGCTCGCGTATGCCGCGGGGATCGGCTGCACCCGCGCCGGCGTGCTACCCACCTCGTTCCGCGAGGAGACCGAGAGCGACCTGTTCGGTGAGCAGGTGGTGCTGTGCGGGGGAGTCACGGCGCTCGTCACGGCCGGCTTCGAGACGCTCGTGGCCGCCGGCTACGCGCCCGAGCTCGCCTATTTCGAGTGCCTGCACGAGCTCAAGCTGATCGTGGACCTGATGTACCGCGGTGGCATGAAGTTCATGCGCTACTCGATCTCGGACACCGCGGAATACGGCGATTACACCCGCGGCCCGACGCTCATCACGCCCGCCGTCCGCGCCCGGATGCAGCAGATCCTGGCCGATATCCAGAGCGGCGCCTTCGCCCGTGAATGGATCGAGGAAAGTCGCCAGGGCGGTGCCAACTTCCAGCGCATGCGCCGCGAGCAGAACGACCATCTGATCGAGCGCGTGGGCGCGACGCTGCGTGCCATGATGCCGTGGTCGGAGGAGGGGAAGGCGGGACTCGGGGTTCGGGACTCGGGACTCGGTAAAGACGCCCGAGTGCCGAGTTCCGAGTCCCGAGCCCCTAATCCCGAACCCCTTCGAGCATGAAGCCTCGAACGCTGTTCGACAAAGTCTGGGCCTCCCACGTCGTCCAGCGGCTCCCCGACGGACCGGAGCTCTTGTACGTGGACCTGCACCTGGTCCACGAGGTGACCTCACCCCAGGCGTTCGAGGGGCTGCGGCTCGCGGGACGCCGGGTGCGGCGGCCCGAGCTCACGGTCGCGACGGTGGACCACAACGTGCCCACCGACGATCGCACCCTGCCCATCGCCGACGCCCTGGCGGCGCGCCAGGTCGGGGCGCTCGCGGACAATGCGCGCGAGTTCGGCATCGAGCTGTTCGACCTCGCGTCCCCCCGCCAGGGCATCGTGCACGTCATCGGCCCCGAGCTGGGCCTGACGCAGCCGGGGATGGTCATCGTGTGCGGCGATTCGCACACGTCCACGCACGGCGCGTTCGGGGCGCTCGCCTTCGGCATCGGGACGAGCGAGGTCGAGCACGTGCTCGCGACCCAATGCCTCGTCGTCATGCGACCCAAGACCATGGAGGTCCGGTTCGCAGGAGTGCCCGCCCCCGGAGTCACGGCCAAGGACCTGGTGCTCGGGTTGATCGGGCGCATCGGGACGGCGGGGGCGACCGGTCATGTGATCGAGTACACGGGCGAGGCAATCCGCGGGCTCTCGATGGAAGGCCGCATGACGGTGTGCAACATGTCGATCGAGGCGGGCGCGCGGGCCGGCATGATCGCACCCGACGACACCACCTTCGCCTACCTCGCCGGTCGGCCGCGCGCGCCCGAAGGGGAGCGCTACACGCGCGCGGTCGCAGGCTGGCGCCGCCTCGCGAGCGATGAGGGAGCGGTCTACGACACGCGGGTCACGCTCGACGCGGCGAGCCTCGCCCCCCAGGTGACGTGGGGGACGAACCCCGGCATGGTGGCGGACATCACGGCGCGCGTGCCCGACCCTGCGGGCATCGCGTCGGCCGCGGAGCGGGAGGCGGTCGAGCGGGCGCTTGCGTACATGGACCTGCGGCCCGGCACTCCGCTCGAGGGCCTCGCGATCGACCGCGTGTTTCTCGGCTCCTGCACCAACGCACGGATCGAGGATCTGCGGAGTGCGGCCCGCGTGGTGCGCGGTCGCCGCGTGGCGGCGGGCGTTCGCGCCCTGGTCGTGCCGGGGTCGCAGCAGGTCAAGGCTCAGGCCGAAGCCGAGGGATTGGACCGGGTGTTCCGCGAGGCGGGGTTCGAGTGGCGCAATTCGGGGTGCTCGATGTGCCTCGGCATGAACCCGGACATCCTGGCGAGCGGCGAGCGCTGCGCGGCGACGTCGAACCGCAACTTCGAAGGCCGCCAGGGGCGCGGTGGCCGCACGCACCTGATGAGTCCCGCCATGGCGGCCGCCGCCGGGATCGCCGGGCACCTCGTCGACATCCGGCGGTGGGCATGACGCCCTTCGTGCGGCACGCCGGCCGGGTCGCAGCCCTGCCGCGCGTCAACGTCGACACCGACCAGATCGTGCCGAAGCAGTTTCTCAAGCGCATCGAGCGGACCGGGTTCGCCCCGGTCCTGTTCCACGACTGGCGCTACCGCGCCGCCGGCTCGCCCGACCCCGCGTTCGAGCTCAACCACCCAGCGGCCGCGGGGGCCAGCATCCTCGTCGCCGGCGCGAATTTCGGCTGCGGCTCGTCGCGCGAGCACGCCGTGTGGGCGTTGCGCGAGTACGGCTTCCGCGCCGTCATCGCGGAGTCGTTCGCCGACATCTTCTACGCGAACTGCTGCCAGAACGGACTGCTCGCGGTGCGCCTGGTGCCTGGAGAGGTTCGTGAGCTGTTCGCCCGCCATACGCGCGCCGCCGGCCGCTACGATGTGGTCGTCGATCTCGAGGCCCAGACCGTCGTCGACGACGCCGGCTTCCGCGCCGCGTTCAGCATCGCCCCCTATCATCGCGAGATGCTGCTCTCCGGGCTCGACGAGATCGGGCGCACGCTCGTCGCGGAGGCTCAGATCGCTTCGTTCGAACGCGGAAGGGGGAACGCGGAACGCGGAACAGACGAGCAAGCGTCGGACCTCGCTGTTCCGCGTTCCGACTTCCGCGTTCCGCGTTCAGACGAGGGAGACGTGGCATGAAGGAGTACCAGGTCACCGTCCTCCCCGGCGACGGCATCGGCCCCGAGGTCACGGGCGAAGCGGTGCGCGTGTTGCAGGCTGCGGGCGAGCGATTCGGACTGCAGTTCGACCTGAGTCACCATGCCGTTGGAGCCGCGGGGGTCGCCGCGGCGGGCGATCCGCTGCCGGCCGAGACCCGGACGGCAGTCGTGAAGGCCGACGCCGTGCTGCTGGGCGCCGTAGGTGATCCGTCGCTCGATCATGCGCCACGCCAGCTGCGGCCCGAATCCGGCCTGCTGGCGCTGCGCAGCCTGCTCGGCGTCTACGCCAACCTGCGGCCCGTGACGACCAACCCGGCGCTCGCCTTCTGCTCCCCCCTGAAGCCGGAGCACCTGGCCGGGGTGGACATCCTCATCGTGCGCGAGCTGGTCGGCGGGCTGTACTACGGCGAGCCGCGCGGCAAGGCGAACGGGGCCGCGGTGAACACGTTGCGCTACACCGAGCCCGAGGTCGAGCGCGTGGCGCGCGTGGCGTTCGGCGCGGCGCGGCGCCGCCGCCGGCGCCTGCTCTCGGTGGACAAGGCGAACGTGCTCGAGACGTCGCAGCTGTGGCGCGAGACGGTGACGCGCATGGCCCAGGACTACCCCGACGTCACGCTGGAGCACGCCTACGTGGATTACGCCGCCATGCGGCTCGTCACCGACTCCGCCGGCATCGACGTCCTGCTCACGGAGAACATGTTCGGGGACATCCTGAGCGATGAGGCCGCGGTGCTCGCGGGATCGCTGGGGCTGCTGCCATCGGCGTCGCTGGGCGACGGCCCGGGGCTGTTCGAGCCCATCCACGGCTCGGCGCCGGCGTTGGCCGGCAAAGACGTGGCCAACCCGATCGGGGCGATCGCCTCGGCGGCCATGCTGCTGCGCTACGGGCTCGCGCTGGCGGAGCCGGCCGCGGCGGTGGAGCAGGCGATCGCCGCGGCGCTCGACCAGGGGGCGCGCACGCGCGACATCGCCCGGCCGAGCGACCGCATGATCGGCACGCGCGAGATGGGTGCCTGGATCGCGGAGCTGGTGCGGTCGCCGGCAAAGCGGCCGCTGTCGCTGGTGCGCTAAGAGTCGGTCACCGCCCCCAGGCTCGCGCTCGACACCAGCTTCGCGTACTTCGCCAGCACGCCCGTCGTGTAGCGCGGCACGGGTGCCTTCCACGCCGCGCGCCGTCGCGCGATCTCCGCCTCCGGCAGCTCGAGCTCCAGCCGACGTCGCTCGGCGTCGATCGTGACCTGGTCTCCGTCCCGCACCAGCGCGATCGCCCCCCCGACGGCCGCCTCGGGTGCCACATGTCCCACGACCAGGCCGTATGTCCCGCCCGAGAAGCGCCCGTCCGTGACGAGCCCGACCTGGTCGCCCAGCCCGGCGCCGATGATCGCCGACGTGGGCGAAAGCATCTCGCGCATGCCCGGGCCTCCCTTCGGACCCTCGTACCGGATCACGAGGACGTCTCCCGGCTTGATGCGCCCCGCGAGGATCGCGGCGAGCGAGTCTTCTTCGCAATCGAACACGCGCGCCGGGCCCGTCATCTTCAGGTGTTTGATCCCCGTGATCTTCGCCACGGCGCCTTCGGAGGCCAGGTTGCCGCGTAGCACGGCAAGGTGCCCCTGCGGGTAGAGCGGCCTGCGCCACGGCCGGATCACTTCCTGATCGGGCCGGGGCTCGTCCGGAACGTCGCGCAGCACTTCCGCGACGGTCTGGCCGGAGACCGTCGCCGCGTCCCCGTGCAACACGCCGTGCGCCAAGAGGATTTTCATCACCTGCGGCACGCCTCCCGCCCGGTGCAAGTCCGTGGTCACGAATCGACCCGACGGCTTGAGGTCGCATAGCACGGGCACGCCCTCCCGCACGGTCTCGAAATCGTCGAGCGTGAGCGGCACACCTGCCGCCCGCGCGATGGCGAGCAGGTGCAGCACGGCGTTGGTCGAGCCCCCCAGTGCCATGACGACGGCGATGGCGTTCTCGAACGCGGCGCGGGTGAGAATGCCGCGCGGCCGCCGGTCGTGCCGCACCGCGTCCACGAGCACTTCGGCCGAGCGCGCGGCGCTGTCGCCCTTCTCGCCGTCCTCGGCGGCCATGGTGGACGAATACGCCAGACTCATGCCCATCGCCTCGATGGCCGACGACATCGTGTTCGCGGTGAACATCCCGCCGCAGGCGCCCGCGCCGGGGCAGGCCCGGCGCTCCACCTCGAGCAGGTCCGCCTCGGAGAGCTTGCGCGCGCTGTACTGACCGACCGCCTCGAACGCGCTCACGACGGTCAGGTCCTGTCCTTTATAATGTCCCGGCTTGATGGTGCCGCCGTACACGAACACCGCCGGGATGTTCATGCGCGCGATGGCGATCAGCGCGCCCGGCATGTTCTTGTCGCACCCGCCCACGGCCAGCACGCCGTCCACGCACTGGGCATTGCACACCGTTTCGATCGAGTCGGCGATCACCTCGCGCGAGACGAGGGAGTACTTCATGCCCTCGGTGCCCATGGAGATGCCGTCGCTCACCGTGATCGTGCCGAAGGTCTGGGGCATGCCGCCGGCGGCGCGCACGGCGGCCTCGGCGCGCAGCGCCAAGTCGTTGAGCTTGGCGTTGCAGGGCGTGATCGTGCTGTGCGCGTTCGCGATGCCGATGATCGGCTTCGTGAAGTCCTGATCGCCGAACCCCACGGCGCGCAGCATCGCGCGGTTGGGCGTGCGCTCCACGCCCGCCGTGATCGTGCGGCTCCGGAGGGGGCTCATCGGCTCATCGCTCGCTCCACCTCTTCCAGATGCGGATCGATCTCGACCGGCCGGTTGGCGTGCGGCGGGGCCGGATCGCGCTCCTGGTGATAGTGCGTCACGCTCGCGGGATCCTTGAGGACGTGTCCCGTGAGGATCGCCACGACCCGGTCTCCGCTCTTGATCACGCCGTCGCGCGCCAGGCGTCGCGTGCCCGCGATCGCCGCCGCGCTGGCGGGCTCGCAGCCGATGCCCGCTCCATCGACCACCGCCTTCGCCTCGAGAATCTCAGCGTCGCTCACCGCGATGACCACGCCATCGGTGTCGCGCACCGCCCGGACGGCGCGGTCGTACGACACGGGGTTGCCGATTTGGATCGCCGTGGCGACCGTGTGCGGCTCCACCCGGTGACGCCGCGCGAATCCCTCGCGGAAGCTCAACGCGAACGGCGCCGCGCCCTCCGCCTGTACCGCGGCGAGACGGGGGACGCGGTCGATCAACCCCCACTCGCACGCCTCCGCCAGCGCTTTGCCGAAGGCGGCGGTGTTGCCGAGGTTGCCGGCGGGCACCACGATCCAATCGGGTGGCTGCCACGCCAGCTGCTGCAGCAGCTCGAGCACGATCGTCTTCTGACCCTCGAGGCGGAACGGGTTCACCGAATTGAGAAGGTACACACCCAGCCGGTCGCTCGCCTGATCGGCCAGCTCGAGGCACTGGTCGAAGCTGCCGCGCACCAGCAGCGTGCGCGCCCCGTAGGCGAGCGCCTGCGCCAGCTTGCCCAGGGCGACGTGGCCCTTGGGGACGAGCACGAGCGCGGGCAGGCCGCCCAGGGCGGCGTAGGCGGCGAGGGCGGCGGCGGTGTTGCCGGTGGACGCGCACGCCACCGCGCGCGCGCCGATGCGCCGCGCCTGCGTCACGCCCACGGTCATGCCGCGGTCCTTGAACGACCCGGTGGGGTTCTGGCCCTCGTGCTTGAGCAGCAGCGCCTCCCCTGTCGCGCCCGCCCAGCGTGCCACGGCCGGGCTCGTCATGAGCGGCGTGTTGCCCTCCGGGTAGGAAAGCACCTCCTCTGGCGCCGCGCTCGGAAGCACCGCCTCGCGATAGCGCCACACGCCCGATGCCAGGACGCCCCGCCGCACGCCCCAGCGCGCGTCGAACGTCGCGCGCAGTGCAGCGCCGCCCTGCGCCGGAGGTCGGTGGCGCACCTCGAGCAGGCCGCGGCACCGCGGGCAGCGGGTGTGGGGGTCGGTCTCGGGAATCTCGTTGCCACAGCTCGTGCAGAGCTGCCAGGTGTCGCTCATGCGCCGGCGAGTTTCAATACGTCGTTCAGAATGCCGCCCGCCGTCACCGCCGGTCCCGCGCCCGGTCCGGTGATGACGAGCGGATTCTTCTTGTAGCGCATGGTCGTGAAGATAAACTGATTGTCGGTCCCGTTGAGCGAGGCCATCGGGCTCGACGCGTCGACCACCACCAGGCCGACGCGGATGCGTCGCGGCGTCACGATCGCCCGGTAGCGCAGTACGCCGCCGCGCGCCGCGGCCGCGGCCACGCGCTTCTCCCAGGGCGCGTCGTATTCCTCCAGGCGCCGCAGGAACTGCTCCTGCGACAGGCGGTCGGCGCCGTCGGGGACGAGCGATTCGACGGCGATGTCGTCGAGCTCCCCCCGAAAGCCCAGCAACCGGCCGAGAATGAGCGCCTTGCGCGCCACGTCGAGCCCCGAGAGGTCGTCGCGTGGGTCGGGCTCGGGATACCCCTTCGCGATTGCGCCGCGCAGCGCCGCCGAGAACCGCGTGCCCCGGCCCAGCTCGCCGAACAGGTAGCCGAGCGTGCCGGAGGGGCAGCCCTCGATCTTGGCGACGCGATCGCCCGACTCCACGAGCTTCTGGTAGGTGTCGATGATCGGCAGGCCCGCCCCCACCGTCGCCTCGTGCAGCAGGCGGCGGCCATGCGCCTGGGCGGCCGCGCGCAGCTCGTCGTAGCGCCGCTGGTCCGCGGTCACAGGGCGTTTGTTGGCGAGTACCACGTGCATCCCCGCGCCCAGCGCCGCCTTGATCGTGTCGGTGGTGTCGTCGGCCGTGAGATCGACCAGCACCGGGTTCGACAGTGCGTGCCGCGCCACGAACCCGACCGCCTCGGCGGCGCTCGCCCGCCGCCCGCCGGTCGCCTTGGCGAGCGCGGTGCCCTTGGCCTTGGCGGCGGCGAGCGTCGCCAGCCGCCGCGGCGACAGGCCGCGCGCGTCGAACACCAGACCGCTGCGGTCGATCAGCCCGACGATGCGGAGCGTGACCGCATCCTGCTTCACCTTCGCGATCATGGGCGCGAGGGTGCGCCCGATTTGTCCGAACCCCAGCAGCACCACGTCGGTCCGGTCGGGGTGCGCCACCGCCCCGCCGCCGATCTTCGAGAGCTGGAACGCCGCGTGCACGGCGCGCTGCGCCCGCGGGGCGTCCTTGGCGTCGACCACGAGCGAGAGGTTCAGCTCGGACGAGCCCTGCGCCGTGGCGATCACGTTGATCCGCGCCTCCGCCAGCGCCGAGAACACGCGCGACGCGATGCCGGGCGTGCCCGCCATCCCGAGCCCCACCACGACCAGCGTGGCGAGACCGGTCTGCACCTCCACGCCGTCGATCTCCTGGCGCGCGATCTCGGGCCGGAACGTCTCTTCCAGGCTCTTGCGGGCGCGCTCGGCGCTCTCGGCCGGCACGCTGAAGCAGATCGAGTGCTCCGACGACGCCTGCGTGATGAGCGAGACCGAGATGCCCTCGTGATGCACCGCGGCAAACGTCCGGGCCGCGATGCCCGGGACGCCGAGCATACCGCTGCCCGCAACCGTCAAGAGCGCTTGTCGCGGAATCGCCGACAACGCCTTCACGGGATACTGATGCAGCGTGCGGCGGCGCGAGATCTCCGTGCCGAGCGACGTGGGGTCCACGAACGGGCGGATCCGGATGGCGACGTTCCGCTTCATCACGGGGATCAGCGCCCGGGGATGCAGCACCTTGGCGCCGTAGTAGGCGAGCTCCGCCGCCTCTCGCACGTGCACCTGCGGCACCACGCGCGCGTCGGGTACGATGCGCGGATCGGCGGTCAGCAGGCCCGGCACGTCCTTCCACAGCGACACCTCGCGCGCGCCCAACACGCGCGCCAAGAGCGTCGCGGTCAGATCCGAGCCCCCCCGCCCGAGCGTCGCCACCTGGCCGTCCGGCGCGGCACCGAGAAAACCGGGCACGACCGGCACCACGCCGCGGGCCAAGAGCGGCCGCAGCACCGTGCGCGCGCTCCGCTCCGTGCGCCGCAGGTCGGGCGACGCGTTGCCGAACGTGCCGTCGGTCTGCACGATCTCGGCGGCGTCGACGTACGCCGCCGGGCAGCCGGCGGCGTCGAGGGCGGCCGCGAACAGCCGGGCCGAGAGCCGCTCCCCTCGCGCGGCCAGGTAATCGGTGGTGCGGGGCGTGAGCTCGCGCAGCACACCGAGGCCACCCGCCACCTGCTCCAGCTCGGCGAACGCCGCGTCGATCAGACGCAGCAATTCCTCCAGTCGGGCGCCTGCGGGTACCAGCGCCCGCGCCGCGGTGGCGTGCTGCGCGCGCAGCGACTCGGCCACCGCCCGTACGTGACCCGCGTCGCCGCGCGCCGCGCGGGCCGCGCCGTCGAGCAGCGCGTCGGTCACCCCGCTCATCGCCGATACGACCACCACCAGCGGGTCCGGGCGCTGGGCCCGCACGATGCCGACGGCGTGACCGATCGCCGCGGCGTCCGCGAGCGACGCGCCGCCGAACTTGTGGATGTGGGGAGCACGGGTGGGGCGGGCCCTGGCCCTGGCCATAGATCCTCAGTCGATCTCGTAACCGCCGGCCGGGCGGTCGGCGTGAAACGCCTGCGCCACGATGCCACGGGCTTTCCAGGCCCGCACCATGGCGTCGCCCACGGCGCGCGCGCGGTCGCCCGCGACCACCGCGACGACGGTCGGTCCCGAGCCGGAGAGCGTGGCGCCGGGCGCGCCCGCCTGCCGCGCCGCTCTCGTCACCTCGTCGTATCCGGGCACGAGCGAGCGCCGAAACGGCACGTGCAGCACGTCATCGAGCCCCGCGGCCAGCAGGCGCAGGTCGGCGTGCGCCAGGCCGTGAACCAGTGCGGCGCTCTTCGCGGCGGCCCGCGCCGCGTCCGCGTGCGGCAGCGTGGCCGGCAGCGCGGCGCGCGCGCGCTGCGTCTCAACCGTGAACTCCGGCACGGCGAACACCAGCGCGAGCGACGGGTGCAGCGGCAACGGCGTCACGACCAGGCCGTCGGTCTCGCGCAGCACGAGGTTCGCGCCACCGAACACGGCGGGCGCGACGTTGTCGGGGTGGCCCTCGAGCTCGCTCGCGAGCTCGGCCAGGGCGGGGGCATCAAGCTTGAGCCCCAGCAGCCCCACGGCGGCCGCCGCTCCCGCCACCGTAGCGGCCGCCGAGGAGCCGAGCCCTCGGGCCACCGGAATGTCCGAGTCTGCGGTCAGGGCGAGGCCGGCGGGCACGTCCTGCGCGCAGCGCCGGCAGGCGGCCACGAAGCCGCGATACAGCAGGTCCGCCTCGGGTGCCGTGTCGAGGGCGCGGAGCGTGCCGCCGCGCTCGATCGTAATGAACTTCCCGGCCGCGTCGGACACCCGGGCGGTGACCCGCAGCCAGCGCCCGACGGCCACACCGACGCAGTCGAACCCGGCGCCCAGATTGGACGTCGAGCCGGCCACCCGCACGGTCACGCTCGCTCGCATCGCCTGCTCTTTCGGGAAACAGAAAAGCCCGGGCATGCCACGCCGCGGGCCGTCGCTTTTTAGCACCTTGTTTAACGTGGCGGCAATACGCGGCAAATCACCACGAGCACTACGGTTATATGTATGTTCAATACTCGCCGCAGGCATCCGATGCGTCAAGGAGCAGCGATGGAGCAGATTCGGGTCGGCATTCTCGGGGCGACGGGGACCGTCGGGCAGCGCTTCCTGCAGCTGCTCGAGCGGCATCCGCAGTTCACCGTCACCGCGCTGGCGGCGTCCGACCGGTCCCAGGGCAGGCCCTACGCCGACGCGTGCGCCTGGAGACTCCCGGGCGAGGCGCCAGATGCCGTGCGCAGCCTCGTGGTTCAGGCGCCCGAGCCGCCGCTCGACTGCGACCTGGTGTTCTCGAGCCTCCCCTCCGACGTGGCGGGGCCGGTCGAGACGCGCTTTGCGCGCGCGGGGTACCCGGTCCTGACCAATTCGTCGCCGCACCGCATGGACGAGGCGGTGCCGTTGCTCATTCCGGAGGTGAACCCCGATCATCTCGCGTTGCTCGACGCCTGCAAACAGACGGGCGGCGGCTTCATCGTCGCGAACCCCAACTGCTCCACCGTGATGATCGCGCTGGCCCTGGCGCCGCTCGTCACCCGCTTCGGCGTCGTGAAGGTGGTTGCCACCACGCTGCAGGCCATCTCCGGCGCGGGATACCCCGGAGTGGCCTCGCTCGACATCACCGATAACGTCGTTCCTTACATCGCCGAAGAAGAGGAGAAGATCGAGCGTGAAACGCGGCGGATTCTGGGCTCGTTGAGCGCCGGTGGCGTGAGCCCCGCGGCGTTCGCCGTGAGCGCGCAGTGCCACCGCGTGAACGTCGTCGATGGGCACCTGGCGGCGGTGCGGGTCGAGCTCGGCAGGCCAGCGGAGCCGGCCGAACTGCGCGAGGCGTGGGCGTCGTTTACGGGCCTGCCGCAGGCGCTCCGCCTGCCCACCGCCCCCGAGCGGCCTATCGTCGTGCGCGACGAGCCGGACCGCCCGCAGCCGCGGCTCGACCGCGACGCGGGGCGGGGGATGAGCATCACCGTCGGCCGGATCGCCCGGGACGCGGTGCTGGGGCACCGTTTTGTGGTGCTCAGCCACAACACGATCCGCGGGGCCGCGGGTGCGGCCGTTCTCAACGCCGAGCTGCTGCTCGCGAAGGGGTACTTCGCGGCGCGCTGAGGCGTCCTCGTGTGAGCTGGGTCACGTGTGACCAGCGGCCTGGCTCTGCAGTCTTTAGGTTCGGAAGCGCCGCCGCAGCGTTGTTCACATCCGCAACCGTCGGAGGATTGTCGCATGCGCCGTGTCACCCCGAGTGCCGCGCGGGTCGCCGCCGGCACGATCGCCGTCGCGCTGATCGCTGCCTGCTCCACCTCGCCCGTGACGTCTCCCCAGAATCCCGTGCTGACACAACCGCAAGCCAACGCCGTCGCCGAAGTGGTCGCGACCGATGCGGCCTCGCTCATCGGTGGGGCGACGCTCGACGAGGCGACCGGCATGCCGTTCGCCGTGGCTCCGATGCCGGGCGCGCCGGCGATGGCCCCGTCGTCCGCGACCTGCACGCCCACTCGCACCCCGTCTCCCGTGACGAATTCGGACGGCGACCCGGTGCCCGATTCGGTGCGCATCGATTTCACCGGCTGCACGTTCACCGGTGACGGGCACACCGCCACGCTGAGCGGCTCGATCGACATCGTCGATCCGACACCGACCACGACCGACCGCGCGTTCCGCACGCGCTCGAATGCGTTCACGCGGACCGTGACCAACTCGACGACGGGGACCACGCGCTCCGTGGTGGAAAACGGCGTCCGCTCGGTGGTGGGCGCCGCCGATCAGATTCAGCTCCTGGATACGACGCAGACCGACTACACGTACGGCAGCGGCGCCACCGCGTCGCACGCCCGCAAGTGGCTCGCGACCTTCACCGCGGACCAGGCGGGCTCCATCCAGATGGGCTCGCCCCTCCCCAGCGGGAGCTGGAGCGTCTCGGGGTCGTCGACGTTCACGTCCGGCACCAACAGCTACGCGCTCTCGGTGACCACGAGCGATCCGCTGCATTACAACGCGAGCTGCAGCGTCGAGCCCCGGTTCGATTCGGGGACGCTCACGGTGCAGGTGACCAAGGGCACGACGTCGACGACGGTCACGATTACGTTCACCGGCTGCGGCCAGTACTCGGTGACCAGGTCGGCCGCCTAGGGCTCGACTGACCCCGGGCGCACGCCCGGGGTGACCGGAAGGTCGGCTGTTTCGAGGCCCGATCCCGCTGCCGGATCGGGCCTCAATGCTTATTATGGGCCTCTGGTCCATGCCCACGTCATCCTCAATCCCGCCGCGGGGCGCGGCGCGGCGGCGCGCGCGCTCGACCCGATCGTGCGCGAGTTCCGGCGCCAAGGCTGGGGCGTGGATGCCGAGCGCACCGACGGTCCGGGGCACGGCGCCGAGCTCGCGGCGCGCGCGGTCCGCGCGGGGGCGCGTCATGTCGTGGCCGTGGGCGGTGACGGCACCGTGCACGAGGTGGCGAACGGCCTGCTGCGCCACGCGACCGGTCAGGGAGCGGCGCACCCTGCGACGGCCGTACTGGGCGTCGTGCCGATCGGCACCGGGAACGACTTCGCCAAGCTCGTCGGCGTCTACGGGCACGCTCCGGTGCGCGCGGTGCAGCGCCTCGTCACCGCGCGCCCCGTCGCGTTCGACGTGGGGCGCGTGTTCGACGAGTACTTCGTGAACAGCGCGGGAGTCGGGTTCGGGGCCGAGGTGGTGCGCGTCCGGAACGGGATGCCAGGTCTGTCGGGGTTCCTGTCGTATTTCGTGCCTGTGTTCCGCGCGTTCGCACGGTTTCGGCCCCCGCGCCTCGAGGTGCGGGCGTCCGGATTCGGCGAGACGGGGTACATGATGATGGTCGAGATCTGCAATGGCACGACGGCGGGAGGGAGCTATCGCTTCGCTCCGGCGGCGCTGCCCGGAGACGGGCGGTTGGACGTGTGCGTCGTGCGGCGCGTCTCGCTCGCGCGCTTTCTCCTCGCAGTCCCGCGCGTGATGCGCGGCACCCACGCTACCATGCGGGAGGTGGCCCTGTTTCGAACCCGCAGCATCACGTTGCGCTCGCTCGAGGGACCGCTCGTTCTGCACCTGGACGGCGAGCTGCGCGAGCCGGACGCGCGCCAATGCACGGTGCGCGTCGAGCCGGGACGGCTGAACGTGCTGGTGGCGCGATGAGACAGACGGTTGGACGGTTAGGCGGTTGGACGGCGAGTCTCGTACTGCTCGCCGTCTATCCGTCTAGCCGTCTATCCGCTCAGGTGCCCGATACCACTCACGCGCCGATCGTCACCACCGGTGCGATCGTCGTGCCCACCGACACCGCGCACCGCGTTCGGCCGATGGGCGCGTTTTTGCGCTCGCTCCTCGTGCCCGGCTGGGGTCAGGCGGTGACCGGGCGGCCCGTCGCCGGCGCCGTGTTCGCGACGTGGGAAGGCGTCAGTGCGATGATGACCCTCAAGGCGCAGTCGGAGTTTCACTACCTGCGGGAGGCCGGGTCCGTGAGCGTGGGAGCCAAGCGGCAGGAAGTGCAGGACTGGCTCGTCCTGTGGATCTTCAACCATCTGTTTTCCGGCGCGGAGGCGTTCGTGTCGGCGCACCTCCAGGACTTCCCCAAGGATCTGAGAGTCCGGGCGTTTCCAGGGGGGGTCGGACTCAGCGTGCCGGTGCCGCGACCGTGAACCGCGCTCCGCTCGGCGTGTTCGACTCGGGGATCGGGGGCCTCACGGTGGCGCGCGCGCTGTTCGAGCGCCTGCCGCACGAATCCGTGATCTACTTCGGCGACACGGCGCGCGTCCCCTACGGCCCCAAGTCGCCGGACACGGTGCGTCGCTACGCGGGCGAGATCCTCGCGTACCTGCTCGGGCGCGGCGTGAAAGCCCTGGTCGTGGCCTGCAACACCATCAGCGCGCAGGCGCTCGAGTACCTCTCCGCCCGCTGCCCGGTCCCCCTGGTCGGCGTGATCGAGCCGGGAGCGCGCGCCGCGGTGGCGGCGACCCGGTCCGGAAAGATCGGCGTGATCGGGACCGCGGGCACCATTGCGAGCGGTGCGTACGAGCGGGCCATCAAGGCGCTTCGGCCCGAGACACCCGTGTGCGTCCAGGCCTGCCCCTTGTTCGTGCCCCTCGTCGAGGAAGGATGGTTCGACCACCCCGCGACCGAGCTCATCGCGCGGCAGTATCTCGAGCCGCTGCAACGTGCCGGGGTGGACGTCCTGGTGCTCGGATGCACCCACTACCCGCTGCTCAAGCCCCTGCTCACGCGCGTGCTCGGACCGGGGGTGACGCTGGTGGACAGTGCGGAGGAGACGGCGAAGGTGGCGGCGGCGGCGCTCGACCAGGGCGGCCTGACCACGGCGCCCGATGCCGTTGCCATACACCGCTTCGTCGTCTCGGACGACGAGCCGCATTTCCGTAAAGTCGGCGCCCGGTTCCTGGGCGAGAAGCTGCAGATCGTCGAAGTGGTGCCCCTGGGATGAGTCCTAGCGCACCGGAAGCCTGGCATCGACGATCGGCTTGCCGTCCCGGTTCAGTCGGAGGAGACGAGAACCGGCGAGCACCCACAACGCTCCGGTGGCGGTGTCGGGGGCCAAATGCATGGGGCCGCGCCAAGCCGTGAGGCGCGCAAGCTCTTTCCCGTCGAGCCCCACTTTGATGAGCTGACCTCCGGCGCCAGACCACACCCATCCCCCGCGCACGTCGAGCGCGAGCGGTGGTGGCGCACCGATGTACGACTGGAGCTGGAGGGACTGAGAGATCGCTCCCGAGCTGTCTACTCGTATCACCGCGCCCCTTCGAGACAGAAATGCCCATGCGGAGTGGTCCATTGGGTTTGCTTGGATAGCGGTGACGAATTCGGCTTCGACCGACGAAATCCGCGGCAGCGTAACCTCCTTGATTGTCTTCCCGGCCGCATCGACCACCCAGATGCCTCCCTCCCGGCCCTGCCAGCACCGACCCGCTTGCTGGTCACATGAGATGGCATAGGCCCTGGAGCCCTGCGCGACCCACATCTGCCGTCCCGCCGCGTCCACCGCCACGACGACGCCGTAGTACGGCATCGTCGCCGTGTCGACGGACACGAGGTCCCAGCCCGCGTGAGTAGCCTTCCGGACGTCGTCACCAAAGCCGGAAGGGGATCTCGGGAAGCGCAGGAATTGCTGTCCCGTGACATCCACGAACCACGCTTCGTCGACGTACGAGTCCCACCGATGGTCCTCCTTCGCATACCGCTCGAGGCCGTAAAAGGCGCCGTCGAAGGTCGCCCGCACCTCACCCGTTTGCGACACCTGATACACCCGCGGGAAGCGGTTCTCCAGGTACCCGAAGACGTACAGCAAATGATCGACCGGACTGAGAACCATGGCCCGCGCAGCGAGCGAGTCTGACGCGACGGTTGTGTGGATTGGGTTGCTGATGAGCTCGCCGGAGCCGGTGCGTGCCTTCACGCGATACCAGTACTCCGTGCCGGGCCGAACCGTACGGTCGCTATATGCCGGAGCGTCGGCTGGGGTCAGCTGCGCGAGGTGCTCACCCTCGCTGTCGCGGGAACGCGCCCGGTAGACGACATAGGCTTGGACCGTGTCGGTCGACGGCCGCACCCACGTCAGCTCCACTCGCCTGTCGTTCACGACTTCTGCGGGCCGGAGCCGCAGCGCTCCTGCAGGCAGGGCATGCAGGCGGCGCCTGATGTCGGATGTGTCGACCCCCGGTGCGGCCGTCTCCAGGACTTCACGGTACAGCACCCTCGCCCGGTCGTAGCGCAGGAATCTCGCCCAGAGATCCGCGATCGTCACGGCCGCGCTCGCTCGAAGCGGGGGAGGGAGGCCCTCCGCGATCGTGTCGTAGCGCGCGAGCATGGCTTGAACCTTGTCCGGTGGGAACTCCTCGCTCGGCTCGGAGAGATCAGGGATGTCCGCGAGCGCGGTCGTAAAGGCCTCGTTGGCGTAGCGCACGCCGTCTGAGGCGAAGGGGGACTTCGGATATTGGCGCAGGAAGTCCGCGACCGGATCGAATTGCCGGCCGATGTAACACGGCACATAGCCTTCGCACTCGCCGCCCCAGGGCAGCTGCGTCAGTGCCCAGGCGGCGCTGTCCGCATACTCGCTCTGCGGAAATCGTCGGACCAGTTCTCGAAACTGATACCCGGTGTAGATGTAGTCAGCGTCTGGGTCGTTGTACCGGTACTCTTCAGGATGTGCCTGTAGGTAACGCCCGATGGGCGAGCCGGACGCCACCCCGCCGCCGAGGCCGCTCTTGAGCCGTCCGAGCTGCAGGTACAGCCGTGCGGACGCGGGCTCGTCGGGCCGGACGCGTAACGAGTCCTCGATCGCCGCCATCAGGGCAAACAGGCTGTCGTTGATTGGCGGGCCCTTGGTGTCCGAGTCGGCCAGGACACTTCGGGACGGCGCCTCTGGCGCGGTCTCGGGCGCGCGTGGTGCCGCTCGCTCGCGCGAGCACGCGACCACAGCCATCGCGCTGATGGCGAGGATCACCCGTCGCGTAGGGGAGGCGTGTGTCGTCACGCTCCGAAGCGCTCCAGTTGCACGCGGTCGCGCGTCACCACCGCGTACCTTCCCCCGTCGAGAAACGCCCCCGGATTGAGGTAGGCCCTCCTGTTCGGAAGCTGGGCCAGGGCCGGTCGATGCGTGTGGGCGAGGATTGCCAGCTGCAGGTCGGGTCGCCGGGCCAAGAGCTCTTCGGCGTAGCGGGCCTGCGCCCGCTCGGCCCGGTCCAGCACGGCGCGGTCGCGCGTGTTGTCCGCCAGCCTGCGCGACAGCTGGTGCGCGATCCAGAACCCCACATCGGGGTGCAGCGCGCGGAACAACCGGATGGTGGCGGCATGCCGGGTCACACGGTGCATGAGCCGGGCGCTCCAATGTTGCTCGGTCAGCCCGTCGCCGTGGGCGACGAAGGCGCGGCGTCCGGCGACGTCGATCTCGGCCTCGCCCGGGTAGAACGCTATCCCTAAGTCCTTGGTGAGAAAGTCGCCGCCCCAGCGATCGTGGTTGCCGCCCACCAGCGTCACGGCCACGTCGCGCGCCCGGACACTCTGGAGCTTGGCCATCGTGCCGAAGTGACGTCGCGGGATCACCGCCCGGTACTCGAACCAGAAGTCGAACAGATCGCCGTTGATGAGGAGCGCGTCGCCCAGATCGGGTACGGCATCGAGGAAGCGGTGGAACGCGGTGACGACGGCGGGTGGCACCTGACCCAGGTGGGCGTCGGCGACGACGAGCACGCGCGCGGCTGGGGCGGGCACGCCCCAAGCTAGGAATCCCGCGCAACGCCCGCAAGCGCGTGTCGTATTTGACTTTTGCCGACTCGCCGCGGATGTTTTCCACCGCGTGATCAGCTCGATAACGCTCCGCGTCAACTACTCCGAGACCGATCAGATGGGCGTGGTCTACCACGCCAACTACTTGATCTGGTTCGACCGCGCCCGCACCGAGCTGATGCGCGAGACCGGCGTCACGTACAAGGAGCTGGAGCAGCAGGGCGTGTACCTCGCGGTGTCCGAGGTCGACGTCCGGTTCCGCGCCGCGGCGCGCTACGACGATCTGGTGCGGGTGCGCTGCTGGGTACGCGAGTTGGCCTCGCGGCGCGTCACGTTCGGCTATGCCGTCGACCGCGCGGAGAGCGGCGAGCTGCTGGCGACCGGTGTGACGTCGCTCGTCTCGCTCACGCACCAGCACACGCTCACGCACCTTCCCGCGCATGTATTCGACCTGCTCGAGCAGACACCGGATCCGGTTCGCCTTTAGCTCTTGCGTGCTGCTCGTGGGGTTGCTGCTCGCGGCGCGCCCCGTCGCGGCCCAGGGCGACGCGGGAGAAGTGGAGGTCCTTGCGCGCCTCCTGGCCGCCGCGGATGCTCGCGCCTTCGATGCGGGGCTCGAGCGCGAGACCCTCGGGGCTCCCGACCCGTTCGTGCGGCGGCAGGCGGCCCTGGCGGCCGGCCGCAGCGGCGACACGGCCGCCGTGGCACTGCTCGTCGCCGCGCTGCGGGACTCGAGTGCGGCCGTGCAGGCGGCGGCCGCGTTCGCGCTGGGGTTGCTCAAAGACGGGCGTGCTGTGGCGCCGCTCGCGGCGCTGGCGCGCACCGGAGACGGCGCGCCGCAATGCGAGGCCGTGACGGCCATCGCGAAGATCGGCGGGGAGGAGGGCGCGCGCGCCGTGGCGGACCTGCTCGACCTGAAGACCGCGGCCGGCGTCGGCACGTCCGCGGTGCAGCGTGTCGCGCTGCTCGAGGCGTGGCGCCTGGGGACCCGCGCGCCGGTCGCCCGCTTGACGGACTTCGCCCGCGACCCCGATCCCGCGGCGCGCGCCCACGCGGTGTACGCGCTCGCGCGCTTGCGCATCGCGCGTGCCGTTCCGACCCTGCTGGGCGCGCTCGCCGATCGCGAGCCGTACGTGCGCGCCGTCGCGCTGCGTGGCGTGACGCGCGCCTTGAGCGACAGCGCCCAGATCGCTCCGCCGGAGGTCATCGCCCGCATCCGGCCGCTGCTCGGCGATCGCGACGGCCACGTCCGCGTCAATGCGCTGCGGGCGCTCGCTTCGTTCCAGGACAGCGGGCTGGTCGGTCTCGCGCTCCCGCTCGTCGCGGACCGGGATGTGAACGTCGCGGTCCAAGCGGAGACGACCCTGGGTGCATTGGGAGGCGCGCGCGCTGCGGCCCAACTCGAGGCCAGGCTCGCGAGCCCCCGCTTCGCCTTGCGCCGCCAGGCGGGCATCGCCCTGGCCCAGGCGGACAGCGCGGCCGGCGTGGCCGCCGCGGCCGAGCTGGCACGCGACCGCGACTGGCGCTGGCGCAGCGTCGCCGCCGAAGCGTTCGGCGCCGCGCGCGATCGCGCCCGTCTCGACCTCCAGCTGACCGATTCCGACGGCCGCGTGGTGGCGCAGGCGCTCCAGGCGCTCGGGCGGGTCGTGGCCGAGGGCGACACGAGCCTCGCCCCACGCGCCCGGACGCTGCTCGCGCATCCGGACGCCGCGGTGCGGAGCGCGGCCGCCGACCTGCTCGCGCGCCATCCCGCGCTGGGCGACGTCGCCGCGCTCGCGGCCGCCTATGAGCGCGCGGCGGCCGATACGTTCGACGATGCCCGGCTCTCCGCGCTGGCCGCGCTCGGCGCCATCGCCGCCACCGGTCCGGTGGGCCGGGACACGGTGGCGACCCGATTCGTCGCCCGGACGCCCCGCCCGGACGATTACCAGGTCCGGCGGCTCGCCGCGGAGAAGCTCCCCGACGCCGCGGCGCGCTGGGGACCGGCGGCCCCGATCGCGACGGGGCGGTCGCTCGACGACTACCGCGCCGTCGTGCGGCGCTATCTCCTGCCGGTACGCCGGGGCGACGCGTCGCCGCGCGTGACCATCGAGACCGATCGCGGCGCGCTGGTGGTCGAGCTCTTCCCGGGCGAGGCGCCGCTCACGGTCGCGGCCTTTCTGGCGCTGGTCGATCGGCGCTACTTTGACGGCTCCCGCATGTTTCGGGTCGTCCCCAATTTCGTGGTGCAGGACGGCGATCCGCGGGGGGACGGCTGGGGCGGGCCCGGCTTCGTGCTGCGCGACGAGCTGAATCCGGTGCGGTACGAAACGGGCACCGTGGGAATGGCGCTGTCGGGGCCCGACACGGGTGGCAGCCAGTTTTTCATCACGCACTCGCCGCAGCCGCATCTCGACGGCACGTACACGGTATTCGGCCGGGTGATCTCGGGGCTCGCGACCCTCGGGAATGTGGCACTGGGTGAGCGCATTCGCAGCATCCACCGCTGACTGTTGCTCGGGTTTAACTATTGAGGCGGCAACGTTTTCCGCTTGACCGGCGGATAGCACTCTTCTACATTGGCGCCTGTGCGCTGCTGCTCGGCTGCCCGCGCGCGTTGCCGCCGCTCGTGCCGATGCCGCTCGCACCGGCGGAGTGGGACAGTGCCAGGGTCTGGGCGGCCGCGACCGCGCCCCATCGTCACACGCTGATCCGCTTCCGCTGGAAGTATCGCGACGCGGGTAAGAGCTACGCCGGCAGGGCCGCCGTGCGGGCGGCGCCGCCGGACTCGCTGCGCATCGACTATGCCGGGCCGTTCAACTGGGGGGCGGGCGCGGCGCTCGTGGTCGGCGACACCACGGTGTGGGCCGATCCGGAAAAGAACTTCCGCTCGCTCGTGCCGGCCGTGCGGATGCTGTGGGCGGGGCTCGGCATCGTGCGGCCGCCGGCGGTGGGCGCGGCCGTGTTCGGGATCGTGGTGCCGGGAGCGGATACTGCGCGGATCTGGCGGTTCGTGCAGGGTGAGGACACGCTCGACTATCGTCTGGCCCCGGGGAGTGGCGGTGGACGTGTGCTCGAGGCGGAATGGCGGCGGCAGGGCAAGGTCGTGGCACGCAGCCGCGCCGAGTTGGACGTTCGTGCGATGCCGGCCAGCGCCCGCATCGACTTTCCGGAGGGCCCGGCGCGTTTTGAGTTCACGATCGGCTCGGTGGACACGACGGTGGCGTTCGATTCGGCGACGTGGCGCAGGCGCCACTAGCGCCCTCGCGCTCGCGCTGACCGGTTGCCTGTACAGCTTCAAGGGCGGCGGCCTGCCCAACATCAAGACGGTCGCCATCCTGCCGTTCGACAACCAGACCGCCGAGCCGGCGCTCACGAAAGAAGTGAACGACGCGGTGCTCGAGGCGTTCCAGGGCCGGCTCGGGCTCCGCACGGCCGGCGAGAACAACGCCGACGCCGTGGTGCGGGGCAAGGTGACCCGCTACGATCCCGACGTGCCCCTGTCGTTCCAGGCGGGGCAGGGACGCACCGACGTCACGCAGCGCCAGGTGTCGATCACGCTCGACGTCGAGATCCTGGACCAGCGCGAAGGCAAGACGCTGTGGCAACGGCAGGGCCTCAGCGAGGTGGGGGAGTACCGGCCGCCCCAGGAAGCGGACGGACGCAAGATCGCACTGCAGAAGCTGGTGAGGGACCTGGTGGACGGAGCGCAGTCGCAGTGGTGAACCGGCGGGGCACGAGCTCGCTGGGTTGTCTCGTCACCCTGCTCCTCTTCGTCGCGGCCCTGTACTACGGCGTCAACATCGGGGAGCTGTTTTTCCGCTACTACCGCCTGCTGGACGAGATGCAGACGCAGGCCCAGCTCGCGCCGTCGCTGGACGACGGCACGATCCGGCGCCGCATCCAGGCGGCCGCGCAGGAGATTGGCCTCCCGCCCGAGGCCCAGCAGATCAAGATCGCGCGCCGCGCGTCGCCGCGTGAGATCGTGATCGAGACCGAGTACGCCGAGACCGTCACCCTCCCGCTGTTCACCCACAAGTTCACGTTCCATCCCAAGGCGAGCCAGCCGCTGTAACGTCCGGTGAGCACGGCCGAGAAGATCCGGGCCGCGGAGGCGGCCGCGCGCTGGCGCCAGCAGCACCCCGGCCCCGTCGTGTTCACCAACGGCGTGTTCGATCTGCTGCACGTGGGGCACGTCGCCCTGCTCGAAGCCGCCCGCGCCGAGGGCGCCGCGCTGATCGTGGGCGTGAACAGCGACGCCTCCGTGCGGCGGCTGGGTAAGGGGAGCGGCGGTGAGCGGCCGGTGGTGCCGGAGCGGGAGCGCGCCCGGCTCGTCGCCGCGCTCGCGGCGGTGGACTGCGTCGTGGTGTTCGACGAAGACAGTCCGCTGGCCCTGATCGAGCAGCTTCGACCGGACGTCCTCGTGAAGGGGGCGGATTACAAGCGCGACGCGATCGTGGGAGCGGATGAGGTGGAGGGCTGGGGCGGGCGCGTGGTGCGGGTCCCGCTCGTCGCGGGGGTTTCGACGACCGAGTTGCTGGCGCGGCTGCGTGGCGGGGCCGCGCGGTGACGTCTCCCCCCGCGGCGTCGAGGAAGCTGCTCATCGCCACCCGCAACGAGGGCAAGATCCGCGAGATCCGCGACCTGTTCCAGGGCCTGCCCTTCGAGTTGACCTTCCCGGTGGACCAGTTTCTCGAGCGGCTGCCGGACGAAGCCGATCTGGAGCGCGGCACCAGCTTCGCCGAGAACGCCGTGGCCAAGGCGCGCTACTTCGCCAAGCGCGGCAACGTCCCGACGCTGGCGGAGGATTCCGGGCTCGAGGTCGATGCGCTCGAGGGCGCGCCCGGCGTGTTCTCGGCGCGCTGGGCGGAGATGCACGGCGCGGGCGCCGGCGACGCGGCGAACAACGCGCTGCTGCTCGAGCGCCTGGCGACGGTGCCCGACGCGCAGCGCACCGCGCGCTATCGCTGCGTGGTCGCGTATCTCGAGACCCCGCTCGCGAAGCCGCAGCTGGTCGAGGCGACGTGCGAGGGGCGCGTGCTCGCCGAGCCGCGCGGGACCGGCGGCTTCGGCTACGACCCGTTGTTTTTCTCCCTCGATCTCGAGATGTCGTTCGGCGAGGCGCCGCTGCCGGCCAAGCAGCGCGTCTCGCACCGCGGGCGCGCCATCCGCGCGCTGGTCGAGGTCCTGGTGCGGCGCGCGGGGTAGCGATGTCGCAGCATCGCTCCCGCTACGCCGCCCGCTCTCTAGTACTCGATGTACACCGGTACGCCGGCACGCTGCGACAGCTCAGCCGCACGGCCAATGGCGTTCCCGATCTGTTCCGCCGTTGCATGAGGCCCGACGTCGATTGTTGGGGCTGTCGGAGACACGGACGCATGATCACTCTGCGCACACGTGACCTTGATCGCCATGGGTGTGTAGATGCCCAGGGTGAGCGCGTCGACCAGCTGGTTGAGAAAGCTCAGCTGGGTCTCGACCTTGGCCACGCCGTGAGGGCATTTACTGGCGGTTTCGACGGTGCTCGGCGAAACCAGCCCCCAGAGCCACACCGACGCCCAGCTCTTCTCAATGACGACTGTAGACGGGGTGAGACCCGTTTCGATGGTGGCGTGGTAGCAGGCCGCGGCACACACAAGAAGACCGGCAACCGAGAGTTTGAGAAGGCGGTTCATGGATATTCCTCCGGGCACAATTCTGATCGGGGCCACCTGATTGGGAGGAGAGAATGTACGTGCCGATGCTGGGTTGGTTAGAGTAGTGCTACCAGCAGGCCGATGAGGCGACTATCTTGGCCCAGGTGATCGCATTGACGGGGCGTAGCGCAGTCCGGTAGCGCGTCTGGTTTGGGACCAGAAGGTCCCGGGTTCAAATCCCGGCGCCCCGACTCTCCGAATCATCGCCGCTGCAACGACTTCCGTGCCGGGGCGGTTTCCTCGCGGTCCCACGTGTTGTGAGTAGTGTTGTGAGTTGCTCCCCCGCTCACTGGCTCACCATCCGATGCGTCGGGTGCAGCACCACCTGGCGGATCGTCTCGGGATCGGCTTGCTGGTAGGACTTGAGCATCGTCCCTTCGTCCTTCCAGCCTCCCGCTGCCGCGACGTCTTTCACGGGATAACCCTGAGGCTTTCCGGATAGCCCGCAGCCTGCACCTCGCCGAACAGCCGGACGGCCGTGAGCTCGGGATACGTGAAGCCGCTCCTCAATGGGCGGCTTGTAGGGGTCGGGTTTGGAGCGCCGGGGCGGGTAGCGCACCGTGGTGGGGTCGAGGTCGCGGTCCAGCGGTCCGGTCGCCAGCCAGCGATACACGGTGCGACGACTCAGACCCACGCGCGCGGCGATCGCGGTGTTCGACAAGCCTCGTTCCAGGTAGTGGCGCAGTAGCACACGCGGGTACCAGGTGGACATCGCGTCTCCTTGGCGAAACGGCCGGCGTTGGCGTGCGCCGGCCATGTGCGTTTAGAAGCCTGACCTCGCCGTGCGGCCAGCATGCACCATGGGTCACCACGGTGCTTACGGGTCCGCACGGGGCACCACCCCTGGGCAGCGTGGAAGGCTGCCTACGGCGGCAACCCCAACACGTTCAAGAGCGCCGTGAAGCGGCTACGCGACGCTGGCTTGGTCGACTACGACGATGCCACACGCACCTACAGCACAAACCAGTTTGAAATCACGCAGCAGGTGCAGCTTGACTCCGGGGAACGCACGGTTACCGCCGTTGGTACGTGAACTCGAGTAAACGCGGCGGCGTCGGGCACTCAAGGGGGGGGCCGGTCTCACACCACCCGCCGACCATCCGGTGCCCCATGATCAGGTTGCCTGCTGCGACGGAGAGGGTTTCAGGGGGAACCGAGTCACCAAGAAACCGCCGCGGGTAGACTATGGTCATGCGAGTCCCGCTCACGTGGTAGCTCGCGGTGCTGGACCACGTCGTAGTGCCGGAATCGTGTAAGGTACCGTCTGGAGCATAGAACGATGTTCGCGTGGCGTGACCCCGAACTAGGCTCGTATCGGATTCCACACGAATGGAATCGGCTACCTGCTCGACGACGATGCGGTTGCCTGCCGAAAAATGATCGTCGGACAGGATGAAGGGTGCCGGTTGGCCGTTGAGCTTGGCCAGTGCGTAGGTCCCCAGCTGAGGCGAGGGGCCGAGCAACTCGGAGCAGCTGGATAGCGCGACCAGAGTAACCAAAGAGCACGCGGTTCGCGTGAGCGGGTTGGAAGTCATGGTTGTGTTCGCAGCCGCATGGACCCCTCTTCCTGGCGGTGTGTTGCCACGACGCAACAATTGTGCCGCTATTTATCGTGCGGCCCGTGCGGAACGGTGCTGTGCCCGCGCGTCAGGGCGGGAAACGCAGCCGCGAGCGGGCGCACGCGGGCTCGGATTCGGGTGCAAGGATGCACGGGGTGCAACCCTATGGGTTTGCATCCCTGCACCCCAACATTGCACGTGGGGTGCAACGGTGCTGCACCCCATCTACACCCCTGCACCCCAACTCGTGGTTGGTGGGCAACCCCATACGCGGCCGCACTCTCTACACGCTGGCCAAAGCCCAACGAGAACCCCCGTCGCTCGGCCATCAGCGTCTCCATGTAGGCGGCGACTTCAAATTGCACACATTCGGCGGCGAAAATTGCACACTCGCCCTGATCCCTGGCTAGCGCCGGGTGTGGTCGCGGGTGGGTGAGACAGGGGGACTCCCGTCCCACCCCCGGCGGCGATCGTGGCTGCTGGATTGTTGATCAGTACGTTTGCCGCTTCGCACGCAGCGACTTGCGCTCTATACGCCAATGGCGTATAGTGATCGGTGCGGTTCCTCGAGACCCCCGTCTTCACGTCGCGGCTGCGCGGGCTCGTCGACCACGACCAGTATCGGGCTGTGCAGCTGGCGTTGTTGCTCCGGCCCGAGCAGGGGCCGCTCATTCCGGGCTCCGGAGGCCTCCGAAAGCTCCGGTGGGGCGCAAAGGGTCGGGGCAAGCGAGGCGGGTTGCGGCTCATCTACTACTGGGCACCGCAGGAACAGGCATTTTATATGCTCTACGTGTACGCGAAGAACGAGCAGAGCGACCTCACCCCTGCACAGGTGAAGATCCTGAGGCGAATCGTACGCGAGGAATTCCCATGAAAGAGGCAGCATTCAAGGAGTTGGTGGCCAGTGTGCGGCAGGCAGGCCGCATCCGCCGGGGGGCCCGGAGGCCGTCCCGCACGTTCACGTTTCGCCCGGCCGACGTGAAGACAGTCCGGGGCAAGCTCGGGAAGTCGCAGAGCGAGTTCGCTCTGATGATCGGCGTGAGCGTGGCGACGCTGCGCAACTGGGAGCAGGGGCGCCGCGTGCCGGAAGGGCCGGCACGCGCGCTCCTGCGTGTCGCGTCCCACAATCCGCGCGCGGTGGTGGCCGCCTTGCAACGCGGCGCAGCCTGACCGAC